>Ga0247757_10001757_pt1 | contig 13145 bp, 16 predicted proteins | sample UWRJL126311R4_FD_180929 | JGI IMG/M metagenome (GOLD analysis project Ga0247757, IMG submission 180929) | Plant litter microbial communities from Arlington Agricultural Research Station in Wisconsin, United States - UWRJ-L126-311R-4 | ecosystem: Environmental > Terrestrial > Plant litter >...
TACATTGATATAACCATCAAAGCATAGAGTTCAATACATCCGGTGCTTTTTGACCTTCTCCCACAGCTCTGTGTCCTTCTCAACGCGCGTCTGCTCGCTGGTATCCAGCTCATTAAAGCGTCGCAAGTCCATGTCCCTGTCGAGCAGCGGAATGACATACTTGTCGAAAGTCTGCCAATATGGGTTTTCCAGATGACATCTAGACAATCAGTCACGTGCGCGACACGTATCGCGAAGGGAATTTGGAAAATAAACTATCATATCGCTCCACGATAGTAAAAGCACGGGTGTCTTTGTGATCCTGCATCACGAACCTATATCACATCATCAGTACATTGCTGTCTCATCCCAGTACCTCACTTAAAAGACTATACGCAATGGTACGTCCCTACCCAATAAGACTCTTTGTAAGGAACAGTAATTTCTCACCAACCAAGAGTTTCTTTGTCGTTACTGTATACTTGGCTCGCCTCTTGCAGCTTCGCCACTAGCTTGCGGATGCACTCGGCATCGTCTTTGGCGTAGAGGTGCACGACGAGAGTATACACCATTTTCTTTTTCTTCTTTTCTTTTCTCATGTGAAGCTCTTCGATTGCTTAGCGAGGGGATTTGCGGTGGAGGAGGTGTGCAATTTGATGGGGAACTAAGCATCTAGCTACCGCAGTAGCGCTGTGGGGATTTGCGTCATTGATCTCATCACTTCGGCCATGTGAGCTCTTACATGAGCTGGTGAAGCTCTATTAACTAGAAACCATAACCTCTTTCTAAGTTGGAATTAGACTCCATAGATAGTAGGGTATGTTTAACTAGGATCTTGGTTGTCTGTAGTAAGTCATAGTGGCTTGCGAAGTTTTTGAGAAGTGTATCAAGGGATGGATGTAAAATGCGATTTGGTTAGCATTACATCTGCATCGCTTTATTAACGTGCTTTGGAAGCACAGATTTCCTATGTCAGCTGAATTACGGAGATATATCGGGTCTGCTCGCAGCTCAAATAACACGAGAATCGAAATCTGTGTTGAAAGACATCATCGACCTTAAGCGCGTTGCAGGCCTAACTAATATCTGGTGGACTACACCAAAATATGTAATGACTTACAATTATTAAAAGACCAAAACTTTAATACAGGTTGTTCGGTCTGCGGAGCTCATAATGACTGAGACAGGCTAGTAAATACATAATGTTTCGACCTGGTCTAATGCTAAAGGCTACTTCATTTATCTTCAGCGTGATAGTTATGAATGCATCCATTTAAACACTATTTTTTATACGGTATCATCCACTAGCGCAAGGGACAATAATTGATTGTATTTCTACCCTGTAAGGATCAGATTGAAATACCACGTTCACTCCTGCACAAAAAAGCATTTAAAACGCTTCCTGCTTCGTGTACGATATCCACAGTCATTATTCTGCAGCTCGAGGTTGACTATAGCCTTTCCGTGGATGCTTGTCCTCTCTATGATTTCGTTACATTCTAATGTATAGGTTTGGGTATCCAGCATTATGGTGTTTTAGCAATGCGTATGTAATCCAATAATAGAAGCTGATACGATGTAAGATGTGCTTGCAGAATGTAACCAGTATATTAGTATCTATTTGAACCACACAAAATGGCAGCAAAACCAGGCTAATATGCTTAGTTACTATTTCGTCTTAATGGAGATGTATCCGTATGTACAGCCGTTTCGCTCTATGAAATCCGCATTTTAGAGGCAGCCGCCGACGCTCTATGAGTATCAGTAAGAGAGGAAGCGTTATGGCTAAAGAGTGATAAATTCTCTATGGATCAGTCACGATGTTTCTAGAAGGCCTGTTCGAGGCAGGTACAGCGCCACAAATTGCTACTTTTATTTTTCTCGGTATGGTAACGTACATCCACCCGTAACGGAACAGCCGCCGTAACGGAACAAACTAGGTATTTCAACTTCGAAGCGATCAAAAGTCTGCCATACCTATATAAAATCACATTCCCATGGACGTATTCCTACCTGATTCGCGAAGGGCCTTTGTTTTTAGCGAAAACGAGCTTTACGTACCACAGGGCCACCATCAAGCTTATATCACTACGCGACCCATTAGCGCCCTGATTTCGACATAAAAGTCTAACAGTATCGCTCAGGAGTCATAGTTAGCCAATAGGCTGTTTGTGGCGCTCATTTCATACGAGGTTGCCACGCGGTTCGGTACTTCCATCAAAAGCTGTCCAATCAAAGCGACGCCGAAACGATTCCATATATCTTGTAATACATTGTATTTGAAGTTAGGTAAGATCCGATACGCCCTTGCCACAACAAAGAACACTAGATGCTAGCCAGGCCTAGCTACCTGCTTAGAAAAGGTAAACATAGCTGGGGATCTGTTGTTGGTCCAATTCACTTCGATATAGTTATTCCGGATCGATGCAACTTTCTGCTTTGTAATGTCTTGGATGTACATATCACCACTGGGGGGTGTCCCACTGGTATCCCCGTGTCGGGTCAACTTACTCTCCGTGAACCAAGTGCAACTGCGAGCGTATCGGACATTGAATATTTTCCTCGTCTGTCCATATTTCCAAAGTAGAACCCTATGAAGAGCTATGGGACAGCAAAAACACCCAAATGCCACCAGTTGGAACCGAGGTTTTTCTTGTCTTAACCAGGGTCTGGGTGCATGAAATTTATATTGGGAGGCAGCAAATTACTTGTATGCACTTATACTATTTCAACATAAAGTCAACCCAGATACATAGGAGCGGCAAGGACTCGCAAAAGCAACCTGTTCGCTTAATGAAAGAGGGGGTCACTGTCGTCGTTTACTGGGTAAGTTTGGTCTAATGTTCAGGGATAGGGAAGCAGCAGAAATCACGGTGAAGAAATCCAGCATGCGAACATTTAGGATTGTGTGGTAAAAGGGGTGTGTAAGGCCGCTCTCACAGATTAATAGACGACGTGCCGCAGAAATAGAACAGGACAACTGGTCCTTTAACGCCTGCAGATCGGGCATAGCGCGTTTCTATCTTGTCGTTTGAATACATGATGACATAGCTGAGACTAATCCGCTAGATTCACACGCTAAGCTGCGTGGCGACTTCCTTCTTTACGGAGAAACTCTCGGAATTCTGGTTTTCCTCCTCGTCGGTGTCTTAAAGCCTTTTTGTCCTATGGCTCTGAATCTTAAAGATATGCCGAGTTTCGCGATGGAGCAGGGGGTGGTTGCTAAGTCGTGAATAGTCGCTGTGAACGGAACATTCGACAACAAGCCCAAAACTGTTGTAATTTTCTAGTTTAAATCTACTATCGTATATAGTAATAGCTGAACTAAATTGTAATATTCTCTATAACTCAAGAAAGCCGCGTAGGTATATTTAAGGTGCTTAGGAAGAGGATGTCGTTCCGTTACGACGGTTGTTCCGTTACAGGTGGATGTACGTTGGGTTGCTTGTCGTGAAGTGAGGGACCTCAGAGACCCGCATGCGCAGTTTAGGGCAAGAGGAACTTCATATTCTCACCAATCGGAAAAACTGCATTATAAACCCTAGCATTGCATTTGACCTAATAATTCTATTAAACATGACAACGCATGACAGGCTAGCTATGTTCAAGCTATGCTTTCAGTTATCACGTAAGTATTACCTTTTGAGCTCTGTTTCTAACCTAAAAAATTCTAACCAAAGACGGCGAAGGCCGCCAAGACAAACCAATATGATATTGTTCCTGTTGCGAATTGCCAAACACAAAGGAAACCATCTCTACCACATGACCGTTCCTATCCTTTATCTGTTCACGCCACCGGGTCCACGCACTATTCTACTTGCGGCGCGCCTTCTTCTGCGGAGGCTCGACCGTAGTCGGGCTGATTATGCTTCCACTGCGCAATACGCGAGGACCCATGTCAATTGGAGACGTTGGGTCGAGTTGAAGTTCCTTAAGGATGTTTCGATGCCGCAGAGCACGCGGTGGGGCCTTGGAATTGAAACGGACCTTACGGCTCACAGGATCTGAGTTGAATGAGGCCCGTTTTCCTGGCTGAGAAGCGCTCCGGGACTGAAGTATCATCCGCGATGAGGTACGGCGCTGGAGGCCTTGGTTGCGGAAATACTTCTCGAAATCGAGGCCCTCTAGTTCAGGGTCAATATAGCTTTCTTGAGGGGGCACCGGCTCTGTTTCATAAGCTGGGTGGTACTCCGAAGCGGCCGTATAGCCATGGGGTGCTTGCTGAGCATGAGTGATCTCGGGTGCATCATGAATGTCGGGCTCGCGATAGTTAGGAACTCGACCAGCTGTCCTGAGTCGGTTGCTACGGCGAGTGGGAACAGGCCGCACATGCATTTGGTTGCGATCGAACTGCTCTGGGTCACTGTCTTCATCATCGTCGACCTCCCAAGGCTGACGCCCAGTACCATATTTAACTGGTGGATCCTCCTCATACTCAAGTTCTTCCTCTTCCTGATGCTTGCGCATCTTCCCTTCGCGAGGTCGGTGCTTGCTCGCAACCTCCATGGCCAATTGCTTCGCTTGAACGATTAGGTGCTGAAATTTGTTGGAGAATTCCACATGATGGTCAGCTTCTGTGGTCGAAAGATCGAACTCATCATCTTCAGAGGTGTTATTGGCTTTACGTTTGACCGAACGATTCATCTTTTTACCGAATTTACGGCGTTCCCTGAGCTGAATCTCGTAATGAGCAACGAACTCAAGATCGCCCCGATGGACAATGACGTGGGAAGGCTGAAGACCGCGCCTAAGGAATGCATTTACCTGCGCCGGAGGACGGTGCATCTGCTTCGATGTGTGCATATGATAAACTAAAGTATCCTCGTGCGGCTTAGGTTTGCCCCTATACTGTTCGTGAATAGGATAGTTCTTGAATTCCTTAAGCCGGCGAACACCCGAGTTGTCACCACGCTTCTTCGACCTCCGAGCCGCGGTAATGAACTGGGTCACTGTTGTGACCTCTGGATGGCCATAAAGGCTAGCAGCGAACTTCCCCTTGGGTTCCTTCTGAAGCTCACGAGTATCGAGCTTCACATGGGCCTTGCGGCATAGATACTCAAGATCTAGGAAGCGCTCCAGACAGTACAAATGCACATATCCACAACAAGCTAAGAATGGGTCATAATCAGGATCGTCCCGCTCATCGAAAGCAACACGATAATGGCCGTGTACGATAGTGCCTTGGGCACCGTGAAGATAGGTAGGGCACTCCTCAAAGCGGCATTTGGACCATGTGCTGGTGAGATATCGACGTGCTGAATCGGTTGGACCAACTTGAATCCAGAGAGTGAGCTTCTTCTTCTTTTGGGCGTTCACATCTTCAGGATAGTTGAAGATGAAGTCTTTGATCTCTTCAGCCGAGTATCGATGTTTCTTCCATTCGCCATGGTTCGTGTACTGGAATAGTGTACCAGTTGCTGAACTACGCCAATCACCCACAGGATGCGGTGTGTACCTGTAAACCTTATCTGGATTGAAGCTATTGCACTTTGCTGTGCGCGTAGTCTTTCCAGATGTGGTAGCATTCACACGAATCCATGGTTTGTTTGGATCGATCTGTGGACGTTCGCGATCGTATACTTCCGCATAAACAGACTTATTGCGCTTTGAGGTGCTACGCTGGTTACTAGGCTGACTGCTACGCGTCGAAGCGCTACGTGCAGTGCTCGAGAAACGATCACTTCGGGAACGAGCTTCGCGAGAGTGACGATCGGAGTATGTTGATGCACTGCGGCGGCGGTGCGAGGTAGCTGAAACGGCGTCATCGCGTGTATCTACAGTCTGTTTATGGTCAGCAACTGTTTCATTTATTGCCATGTCATTTAGGGGAATATTATCCATCTGAGGCAAACAAGTGTTGTCCCTCCTCCCAGCGGACCTATCCATCTTATGGCCAAGGATAGAATTCTTAAACCTCCAAATCCGTTTCTGCAGTTCTATATACTTGCCTCGAAGCTCTCTTTCCGCGGCCTGGAGCTCCTTTTCCACGATCTGGCAAGCTATACTAGAGTATGAGCTTACCTTGTGAACATTTCCCTTGGATGAAGATGGCCGACGACGCGTACGTAAAACGTCCTGTTGTGCTTGGTTGCCAGGCTCGCCGTACTGCATAGCAGGCAGGCCCATTAAGTAAGGCTGTCGCATCGTTTCTGGGTCGAAGCCGGAATAGTAGTATGCCTGTCCGGGGTCCGCGAATCCAGTGAACTGATCCTGAAACCAAGGTGCATGGCTCGGAATCTGAAGCTGTGGCGGAATCGCCTTGGGCTTTTCATTTGGAGTTTTTGGAGAGGCTACACGTTTGCCATCTGCGGCCAAGGAGCTACCACTACGGGTCCGTGGAACCGAAGCTTGCCGGGGTGTAAACAAGAACGGAAACATAGCGGTCGACATTCCCGGCATCATAGTAAGGGGAGTTCCAGGCACTGCCGAGTATGGCTGATTGAGCCCATTGAAGAACGAACCAGTACGGGAAGAGTTTGGAACGGCGCTGAGACCATATGTGTTGGGGTTAGACCCCATCAACTGTGGTTGCACCACTGGGGTAGGCGGACGCTGCTCTGGCTGCTTCCTCTGCTCTGTGTCCTCATCGTTCTCAGGCACCTGTGGCCAAAATAAATCGTTCGGGTTCCAGTCAAGACCATAGCCTTGTAGATCAAAGAATTCGCTCGAATCTGGGATGAACTGAGCGCCAGACCCTTGCGAACTACGGCGGTCGTTACGCGGCGTATTGGTGGCTGAGGCCCTTGAGGTTGAGCGACCCCTGTTTGACCGTCGCGCTTGCGAAGCGACAGAAAGCGATCGATCGTTGCTGTCCATTATTGTTGGTGGTATGGACGAGAGTAAGAGAACGTAAAATCACAGAATATAAAAAGGTATAAATGGTAAGCACGGCATCGATTTATGAGTGAACAACGAAAGCACGGCATTCTTTGTGATTAATATTTATTGTGAACGAAGTAGACATAGTTGGAAATAAACAAAGAAGGTCATGGTGTGGCACATTTTGGAGGGAAAGCTCCGGACTTGGGACATGAACAAAGATAATGCACATCTTCAAAGCGGCCCTCATATCTCCGAGTAAAGCCATGGGATCGAGGATCGCCGCTGTAAGCAGTTCGTGGACGATGGTATTGTGAGTGCACAATTTCGAGCCTAAGAGACAAGTCAGAAGCTGGCAAAAGACATCGATTCGTAAAATAGATGTATTGAAGTCATCAGGAAAAAAATAGCAGTGAATCCTCAAAGCGGCCCAAAAAGGCCTTCAGAACAGGTCTGTGAATTTTGCTCATATCATCATGTTACGGAAAGAGGAAAATATCTACGTACCTCTCATGTACATTAACATTTCGAGACCTATGTTAGTAATTAGCAGTCGCGATAAGTCTAGGCCTTCTTTGTTCCAGATACGCGGCAGTCGACTCCTGCCTGCTGGAATGCAAAAGCAGCACGCCCTTCATGATGCGTTACATCATATAGTCGCCAAACAATGTGCGAGTGATGAAGAATAATGAGGCATAGAGCCAGTACGCCAAGGAGGTAAGAGTGGCACGAGTGGCATGCGACGAAGCTCCTTGAATTAGCGGACAAGCCTCTGTGAAAAATGGGAAGAAGGGTTTGGGACAGCGAGCTAAAATAGGCTGGCGGCGCGGCTCAACGATTTCCCTATCGATAAATTTAGGCTGGCTTGGCAGCCGCTCGTCTGCCATTCACCTTGCCCCAGGTTTCCAGGCCATCCTAACCTCAGTCACCCACTTTTGTTGGCCCGTGCCGATTCCGTGCCGATTGCTGTTCCCCCACGTGTGAAACGGGGAATTTCCACGGTTCGAGCTGCAGCTAGTCTCTCGCGAAACGTTGCCGAAGCGACTGCGCCGAAACACCAATGCCTTCAGAGGCGCTCCTACCACGTGGAAATGTGCTCCAGCTAACGGTTTTTGCCGAATTCATAATCACTGTTGTCCTGAAAGGCATCATTTTGGAATACTAGCTTTCCTTAAATGCGCTTCATATAAGCGAATCACACGTACATGCGTATTGACGAAGAGGATTCGAGCCGATCAGACGCAAAAGCAAGTAAACGGCGCAGCTCGAAACACGGTCTCTCACGTCACAATCCTCTCATCCCGTTTCGATCATCCTTGCTCATCACAAATTTCTCTGGCAAGCTCCACAGTATGCCTAGGCTCTGCGGCCACCCAGACCCTGCATGTGCCACTTCTGTTACTTCACATTGGCCTGTAAACCAGCTTTGCCGGACCATAGGCCGATTCCCTGTGAATCGCTAGACATCAGCTGTTTGAACGTACCTATCCGGAACTTTCTTGCCTCTGGGATGCCTGGTCATCCAATCGTTTGTTTGATGGCAGCATCCATGCATTCAAGCACCCAATGCAGCCGGTTAGAATGTGTTCTAGTGTGTTCTGAAGCGCCTGCACGGGTTGGTTTAGATCCGTGAAATGTGATCCTGGAGAGGGCGTACATAAACGTAGTCGCCGGTGTTTATGGCACGAGCCAGCTTCATTCTCCCTGCTCCCCACGGCGTGCAGACGCAACCCCAGGACATGCCATCTGACGATATTGTAGTATGGGGAACCGCCATGTTCTCCCTTGTCGTGATCCTCTTGATATTCTCATGGATCACTGTAGCTCTTAGGCTATGGGTACGAGTCGGAATCACTAGGTCTCCTGGTTGGGATGATGCAACAATGCTATTTACTTTGGTGTGCTAGGTGCAGATATGAATTTTGATGCTCAACTAACTGTTGGCAGTGCCTCTTTACATGTTATTGCACCTTCATATTGGTGATCACAATCACTAGCAAGGAGAACAAGGACTTCAGTGTGATACAATTGCTACGGCTCTTAATCGTAAGTCGCATCATAAGATGAGTCAATGTCCTTTCTCACCGTCTCAGTACGTACAACTTAGCGAAATCTTCTACATCCTCACAACCACTTTCCTTAAGATCTCGCTCGGCCTCTTCTTCCTACGCCTTCTTACCAAGCCATGGCAAGTCCGTCTCTTCCAAATCATCCTCGCGACCTCCGCCGTCTACGGCCTCTTCTACTTCTTCGCCACCGTTTTTGTGTGCGGAAGCCCCACCAGGATTCAAGACGCTTTCCTGAACCCCAAAACCTGCAGTCCTACCTGGTTCATCCTGAGCACCGGCTACATATACGGCGTCATAAACGTCATCGCAGACTGGACCTTCACTCTCATCCCTATCATCATCCTTCTCGACAGCGACATGGACCGCCAGTCTAAAATCTCCGTCAGCATAGTCATGGGCTTCGCTGCCATCGGATCTGTCTCCAGCATACTTCGGATGGTTTACCTAGAGGGCCTCTTGTTTGGTCACTCGGTTTCCAGTACGTCGAAGCCACGAGCCTCTTTTGTGTTGCAAATTCTAATCCTTCTTCAGTCACTTCGATCAAAGCCACTGTCTGGGCCACCGCCGAGCCCGGCACTGGCATCATCGCCGCCTCGGCCGCCATCCTACGGCCGCTCTTCCGCAAGCTCGCTACCGACGTCCGTGGCAAAATCTCTGAATACGGCACCGGCAGATCGGCAGGGTCCCACTCGACCGGCAAGGATACGCAGGGCACAGACCGCGAGAGCGTGATAGGCCTGACGACTGTCTCTACGAACGATTCCTACGCTTCGAGACAGATGCCACACTCGCCCGACGCCCATGATCCTTGGGACCACCGGACGAGCACAGAACGTGCGCACATCGAGCTTGGGCGGGCTGTCGTGGTCCATATTGGCGGGGAGCTTCGTCCTGTACCGCCGCCCAAAAGCTAACGTTGTGATGCTACATTTTTAACGAATTTAACGACTTCAGTAGTTAGAGCATATTCCTGTTCATTTTCAGATAGTATATCAAATAGCATCGCCATTATAACTAATAATAACCATCGCTCCTTCATTATTATGCTCACTCCTAAGTACTCTCGCCGACCACCTTCCATTCGCCTTTCTTCACCATAACAGTGTCGGATGTATGGTCCGCAGCCCCTTCTACGCCCATCACCCTAGCCCCATCGCTCGACGAAGTAGGCTGCCCGTAGTCCGGGGGCAGCACATTAACAAGGCTTGAACGTATCTTTTGCACGTTGAACGGAATTCCCTGCCCAGACGCCATATCATCCATCCACATACAGCTAAACATCGTGGGATCCCCTCCAGACCTTTCGCAGGTATAATATGGGTCTACGGACCAGTCGTACACGCCGTTGCTCGTGAAGTACAATCTGCCACGTGCGAAAAAAAGCCAATGTTAGAAAATTAAACGACTTAGCCCTTTCTTCCTTTTCACTATCCATAGAACGAGGGTTAAAAAAACTTACGGATGAGCGGGATCCTTGTCCGAGCAGACCCAGGTCTTTTCCTGCGTGATGACCTTGGTGTGCGGGTTGAACGCATAGGTGCAGTTCCAGTGCTGGTCGCGCGGCTTGCCGTCGTAGTAGACGGCGCACGTGTACCTGTCAGAATGAATTGCGTCAGTTTTTAAACTTTTTCTTCCTGTCCGAGATCTCTCCCTTCTTTCAAAACTTAGAAGGAATCAAGGAATAGAAAGACCCGTCACCCGAATCTGCCGGACGCTGCTACTTCGGCTTCATACGGCTGTCATTCCAACTTTATTGGGTAGTGGGCCGATTACAGTCGGGATGGAAGTGGACACTGTGCCAAGGAGAGGACCCTTTTTCCCTCTCCTCTTTCCGAAAGTTTATTCCAAAAGAGGAATAATTAGCATCTTGGCGGGTGTAGAGAGTGTCTCGAATGGGTGAGGGCGATTTCGGAGGACAGAGTCTAGACTCGCGTCTTCTTGAAATGGCAACTGTAGAATCCATTCGAGCGAGCATAGACCATCTGGCCCAACCTTAATAGCACGGCAAGAGCCGCTGCTCTTCCTTGAACTAAAAAAAGGAGAAGAGGGCAATAAGATTTGAGGAAAGAATGTCTAGACTTACACCGTATCAACACCGTTCCCAGATATCTTCTCAAACACGTAGGAGGAATAGTCTTGGAAACCTGGTCCCGATAGGCTGGCCGAGAAGCGGCTCAAAGTGGCGCTGTTGGGGTCTTTGGCGGGATATGTGTTCGTGCTAAAGTACATGGTGCGGTAGTAGAGCGTGGGACTGATGATGCTGTCAAACGTGCAGCCACCGTGGGCGGGCCACGCTGTGATAAGGGAGAAGGGCGGCAAGCTGTTCTTTGTCGTTTGGACCCCATTGATGGACACCGAGCTTGAGGTGGTGCATGTTGTGATAATGTCGTCTGCTGTACCTGTGATGCCGGTAGTATTTGAGCAGCTGAGGGTGAGGTTCTTGCTGCCTGTGGCTACAATGAGGGATCTGCTGGCTTGTTAACAAGTTGGGTTGAATATGGATGACTACGGTCAGATAGCCTTGCAGTTCTCTCGTTTGCTTTTCGGTCTAGCGAGAGCAGTCTGCTACCCAACCCCTCCCTCTCCCATAAAAAAGAGGTAACTCACGGGTTGGAGTTGGTTAGAGGCTTCTCTAGACAATACCACAGCTCTTCTACCTTCAATCCAAAGTTCGGTGCCGACCCAGACCACGATACATCAAGCGTAATTTCATTGAAGTTGCCACCCGTGCAACGCAGTGTGCTCGGCAATTTCTCATGTCCATAAGAAGCTACAAAATTGCAGGCGACCTCGTGCGAAATAGCTTTGTTTGTGACGTTTAGCTTCAGGTACTCACCCTTGGATACAAAGGGGTCGCCTGGATCGACGCAGACGATATCAGGCATGTACCACCACTTGCACTGGCCTTTGGATACAGTCTTGTACTCGACTGCATTTTGCATTGGTCGGTTAGCTTCTGATAAAAAGGATGGACGGTAGGATTAGTATGCTGAACTTACCACCGGTGATCTTCCATTGATTGCCACCAACGTTAGCACAGGTGGTGGCATCATAACCAGGCGGCGGCGACGGCTGCGCGGGCGTGAGAGCTACAGGGACTGTAAGGCTTCCCTGAGCGAGATATGTGATGGGAGAAACACAGTTGTCGCCCTCGCACGAGGTAATGGTGGTGCTTCCCGACGCTGTGAAGATTGTTCTGCGTTTGGCATGAGCAAGTATTCTACCACCCTGCTTTGAGTGAATGTAAACGTACTTTTGCCCTTCGTCCGCGCAGTACCAGAACTCACTAATGCTGATCACGTTTTTCCCTCCAGGTCCCTTCTTCCATTTCACTCTCATTTCATCACTGCTTGCAGAGCCCTCACAATCTTCCTTTCCGGGGTAACAATCGATAAAAGCACAGCATGATCCTGTCGCCCCAGGAACACGGTTTACAACCTGGAAAGATGCTACACCATTCTTGACTACGTATTCATGGACGATCCATGATGGGATGGTAAGAGACTTGTCGGTGCAACGCCCATCAGGCCAAACTGGTGTCGAGGGAATATCAATAGCAAGAGCCGCAGATGCAAGAAGCGCGAAAATGGAACCTCGAAGGAGAGCCATCGCGTAGTGAGTCTGGAGAGCTGACTATCGGCCTTGCGCCTCTCGAGGTAACACTTAGGTCGATCATGCCGAAATATTTGTACTCCAACTCTTCGTACCCATTTTCGTTCGAGGGCTGGATGCTCCGCGGCTTTAGCCTAGGAATGTGATTTCAAATGCTTGACAAAGACAGCTGCGAGCACTAGGCGTCCAGTCTGTTGTTCTATAGTTGCAATTAATCCGCCTACAAAGGGAAACTGGTATCCTACCCAGAACCCCGAATCCCAATTTCCGCACCAAGTGCTTCATTAGGATGTGAGGTCATGGGGTATGATAGATTGCACAGGATTCGGGCCAATGGTCGTCAAGTTGGGCTCCAATCAGAAACCCAGTTCAATCAAAGGATCCTCGATTCCTCTCCAATTTACCCCGGACTTACTGACATTGCTCCTCTTTGATTGCCGAATCGGAGCTTGCGCCTTCTTCGGTTCCATCCGAGAACGCCGGTGTAGATCAAGCAATCAATACAATAGTCGTATTCTGTCGCCTAAGGCCTTGGTCAACCAGAGAATATCCAGGTGTTGTTGTTGACGCGGGTGTAGAAAGGGACAATAGCAGTAGCATAGCCGACAGTTCATAAAAGAAAACATTAACTCCGAAGGATCCGGTAAAAGACTGTAGCGATGTAGC
>Ga0247757_10001758_pt1 | contig 13142 bp, 20 predicted proteins | sample UWRJL126311R4_FD_180929 | JGI IMG/M metagenome (GOLD analysis project Ga0247757, IMG submission 180929) | Plant litter microbial communities from Arlington Agricultural Research Station in Wisconsin, United States - UWRJ-L126-311R-4 | ecosystem: Environmental > Terrestrial > Plant litter >...
TGCGACAAGCCCGCCTGCTTTAACGAGATAATCCGCGCGTCGATCGTGGGCGTCGTCCATGTCGATACTGACACCATTTCATCCCTCGTCTTCTCCCCGGCGCGGGCGCGTTGCTGCTCGACGAGGATTTCGTGGTTGCGCCGGATGCCGAGTTGCGCGGCCCAGCCACCAGCGAGTTGGCTCGTGACCGGGTAGCCGGGCGTGGCGTTTAAGCGTCGCAATATTTCGGCGATCGGGATCGGCTCGCCCCACGTCTGACGGATGATTTCGAGCCGTTCCGGCGTGTGCATTGGGGCCGTCATGGCAGGCGCCTGACGATCTCAGCCAGGATTTCGGCCATCGTCTCCGCGATGCGGGCGATCTGTTTTAGATCCTCCTCCATCGCGGGCAGTCTTTCGGCCAGATCGGCGGGCAGTTCGATCGTCGTCCATCGGTGTCCGCAGCCGATGCATTTGCGCCGCCGCTTGATGCTGGCGTGCCACGGCCGCGTGTCGGTGACGACCGACGTTGACGACCGGCAGATTGGGCAGCCGGCGCGGATCATGTCGCCGTTGTCGTCGGAAAGCCCGGCGAGGCGGGTGGCGTGGTTCATGCCGCCCTCGCGGCGCGGCCGACAAACTCGGCGTAAGCGGGCGGGATAGCCTCGCTCAGTTCGCCGCGGTTCATCCAACCGATGTCCATCGCCTTCCGGCCTTCGGCGATCTTGTTTTTCCGTCCGGCCGCCGTGCCTTTCCGGCGGTTGCTTACTTCGTGGCCGAATATGACGAAGTAGTCCTCACGATGGCTGGGGCACGGCGGCGAGAACATGAAGAAACTTGTTTCGATGAGGCGATGCCGCTTCACCTTCAGGCCAAAGGCCAGGCCGCATAGCGTGGTTGCGTTTTCCAGAGGTGCGCCCACCACGTTTTCGATCGCGTATGGTTTGCCACTGGCGCGCAATATGGATCGGATGGCGGGAATGTGGTTTGGGTGCGCGTGCGCGTTCTTCGCCGCGTTCTGGGCTATCGTGAACGCCTGACATGGCGGTGACGCCCAGATGAAATCGAAGCGCGCGAGATCAACGGGCGGCGTCGTCGCGTCGCCCTGGACGAAGGTGAACGGGTAGCGCGGCTGCTTGTGGAGATCGACGCCGATCACGTCGAACCCGGCGCGGTGCAGGCCCATGGACGCTCCTCCGGCGCCACAGAAAAGATCAAGAGCCAACGGTTTCATGTCACCACCTCAAAAGCCCCCCCGGCCCAGCACGGGGGCGCGAGCCGAGGGGAAGTTGGAGTGGTGAGCGCGTGACGTGCGCCAGGCGATCGGCCCCGGTGGGGGACAGGGGCGGATGGGTCATGCGTCTTTGCCGATCGCGGCGGCGGGTCTTGTCCGCCAGAGTAGTTCGTCTAGTTGGGCGTCCGTGATGGGGTTCGAGTTGCTATTGCAATTACACGGCCACCGATGAGGGCAAATGTCCTTAGCCCAGGAAACGAGGTCTGCGGCGACCAACTTGGGGCGCGGCGCCGGTCCGTCAGGAACGTGCGTTAGCATGTCTGGATGAAATACAAACCACTCGCGACGAACCCGATTGCGCGCGAATGCCTTGTGCATCGCGTTCTCAACCCACCGGTCGCCGTCCAGGACACGGATAGTCGTCAAGTCGAGCCAGTGGGCGGTCTGAAGGAAAAGGCGTCGCGCTTCAACGTTCTCATCAGCCCAGCCGATCTTGACCATCTCCGTGTCGCCGGCGCGTAGGATGTAGCAGGGCATCACGCTGTCTCCTGCCGCACGCTCTCGATCGCGACGGCGGCCCGGCGCACCTCGTCGAGGCTGATCGGGGGGCGGACGCCTCGCTCCGCGCCGAGGGTCACGAGATCGACCCAGCGCCCCTTGGGCAGTCCGCGTGATTTCCAGTTGCTTACGGACGACGGGCCGCAGCCGAGCATCGTCGCGACGGCACTCTCGCCACCGAGGGAATCAAGTATTTCATCGAGGGATCGGAAACGGGCCATACGGCCAAAATTCACCAGCCGTCAATTTTCGTCAAGCGGGGGTGAATTTCACCATCCGTCTCTTGTATAGTTCACGGCAGGTGCAATACCCTATGTGGTATGCCAGCCTGTGGAACAATTTTACTCGAGCAAATATGCGATCGATTCCTGCTGGCGCAGGAGGCGACCGGCCTGACCAAAGGCGCGTTCGCGCGGCGGGTCGGGCTAACGCCGTCGCAACTCACCAACATCTCGAAATACCGCAACGCGCCGCCGCACGAGGCGATTGAAAAAGCCGCGCGGGAGTTCGGTATTACGACGGACTACCTTTATTTTGGCACTAGATCGGGCTTCCGCGATCCGAAGCTGGCCGATCGACTCCGGGATCTCGAACCGAGTTAACCCGCCGCCGCTCCGTCTTCAGTTTGGAATATCTCCGCTTCCGCTTCGGCGGTTGATTCGCCGGCCATTTGTTCGGCCAGTCTGGTTCGTCGGGAGGTGGATCGCGCCCTGGCGCTCGCGCCCAGACTTTCCCATAGGTGAAAAAAAATGGCGCGCACCCGATTTTGGCGTTGAGGTATTCACCGTAAGTGAATAGACTGCCTCCACACACCTGGAGCGCGTCATGTCCATATTGCACAGTAAACCTCCCCTTCCCGAGTTAAACTCGGAAGATAAACGAACCGTTCTGAAGTCGGGTGATAGTCGAGGCAAGACAAGCGGCGGCGCTTTACCGGACAATACTGTCCGGAGTTCCGAAAAACCTTACGTACGGGATCGAACATACCTGGCGACGCAACCAGCGCAAGAGAGAAATATTTCGTTTCACCGTGGAAGCGAACTTCCGGGTTTTGGTTGCACGCGAAACGCGTCCCCTGGCCGTTCATTGGCGGGCAAAATCAGTGAGACGGCGGTGTCCGTTATCAGTGCCCCGCCGCTGCTCGTCCAGTGCGACGACTGCGGTGGTGCGGGGCGCGTCACCAACGGCCATGCCAACGATCCGTGGGCGCGCACCTGGACGTGCAGCATGTGCGACGGGACGGGGGAGGTGATCGCGGGTTGCGCGTGCTGCCAGGAGGACGCGACGGAGCGGTTCGATAGCATGTATCTGTGCGAGTTGTGCGCGGCGGAACAGCGCGCCGATGCGCTGATCGGAGCAGCGGAATGAGCACGCTTCACGCCGCCACGATCCAGTTCATTCTACGTGACCTCGATCTCGCGATTAAGCACAGCGACTGCCCCGAGGTGGTCGAGGATCGCGTGAACAGCGCGAAGTCTCGCCTGCTGCGCGCGGCGCTGGCGGATGTCGAGGTTGAGCAGGTGCAGGCGTCGCTGTTCGAGTTGGCCGCGTGATGCGTGCCCTGACGATCCTGGCCTGCCTCGCCACGGGCATCGCGGGCACTATCATGTTCGTCCTGGCGGCGGCGGCATGAGCGACTTTTGGATTGGCGTGATGTGCGGCGTGCTGGGGACCAGCATATTTTCGCTGGTGCTGGTCGGTTTTCTGTTGTTTCGTTTGCCGAGGTGGGAGTCATGAGCCATTACAGCGACCTCACCGACATCGCCGACACCATCAGCGAGACCAACCCGGCGCTGGCGTGCCGCCTGCGTGCCCTGGCCGCGCGTGTGCGCTCGCAGGAGCGGTGCCTGGATGAGCTGGTCGAGGACAGCCGCGTGTCGGCGCGACTGGCCGAGAGCGTCGCGGTGGAGCATCTGGCGCGGTATCGGCGGGCGCGAACGTGAAACGCTCTGGCCAGACTCCGCGATCTGTGCATAAGTCGGCGAATGAAATGACCTAGAAACACGAAAGGCCCCCGTCAAAGGGAGCCTCCAATGTCCGGCAAGGCCGGGGGATGTGTGTATCTCGCAAATCCACATTCTCATGCCCGATATCAGTTTGTCAAACGCGATTTTCGCGGGCGGAAAACTGCGACCTTGGAGCCTCTGACGGCGGCCTCGATAACACGAGGACAAGCCGATGAGCTGGAGAGACGATATCTGGGCCGCATACAAAGTCGAAGCCCTGACCAGGGCCGAGCGGGACGTGTTGTTGCGGCTCCTGCTGCACAGAAACCGGGGCGGCGTGTGCTGGCCGTCCCAGGCACGGCTGGCCGATCTGGCCCAGTGCGGCATGTCCACGGTCGGTCGCGCGATCAAAGCCGCCCAGGAACTCGGATTGCTGGTTGTAACGGCCTGCTACCGCCGAGTCGGCGGCGCGGTGCGGCGAACCGTTAATCTATACAGGCTGGTTTCCCTTACTGCCGCAACTACAAGTCACGATGACGGAGCGGGAATCCAGACGAGTCTCTTCTTATCTTCCTGTCATCGTCCGAACGAGGCGGCGGCGCCTCTCCTGGCCGCGCGTCAGGCCGTGATCCAAGACAGATTGCTTAAGAGATACGCCGCGTCTGGCGGGATTGGATTAAACCAAGGTAGGAGCGCCTATGACCGATAACCCAACGAGCGCCCTTCCGACCGTCCGACAGTGGCAACGGGATTGCCGAGACGACCCAGACCAGGCAACACCGAAATGCCCGGGTTGCGGCCATCACCTCGGCGTCCGTGAAGCGATGTACAATCCGAGCGGGACAGACGAATGGGAGTGCGACAATGCCTGCTGCAATGGAAACGGACAGTGAGCACACCTGAAACGAGCCAGCGGCCTCTCGTCATCGAGGTGCTGCTCGATGGCGAAGTCATCGCCACGGGAACGCTCTCGTCGGAAATACGTGACTTGTCGCGGTCGGTCGGGATGCCGTTGGTGCCGGCGATGCTCCGGAGGATCGCTGATAAATGGGAGGCAACGGACAGGCTCGAGAACGACAGGCGGAAGTCGTGACCCTACCTAGATTCTGGTCGAAAACTATTTTGGACGCCAATGGTTGTCTCGTATGGGGCGCCGCAAGGAATGAAAAAGGATACGGTCGGTTCAGCTACAAGGGGAAAAACCGCCGCGCACACTTGGTCGCGTATGAGATCATAAAGGGGAAAGTCCCAAAGGGGTCAATTCTCATGCATTCGTGCGATAATCCGTCCTGTGTCAATCCGGATCATATGACCATTGGGACCATCGCTCAAAACAACCTGGATATGCGTAACAAAGGTCGCGCCGGTCCAATGCCTGACCCTGTAACAAGGGCAAAATTGACCCGCGAACAGGCTGAGGAAATCCGCTCGTCCCAATTAGATTGGGGGCGTCTCGCGATAAAATACGGGGTTCACCGTGCAACAATTCAGAAAGTTATTCAGAGAGTAACGTGGAAATGAATCCAGCCGATCGAGCGAAACTGGCGCGGGCGTCGGCGCGATGATAATGAAACAAATAGATTATTGGTTGTCCCAGCACACGGGGGTGAGTGAATGGACGCCCTTCTGGGACACCCTTGGCTACTGGGGCGTCATCGTCATCAGCATCGCCGCCATTGGGATCAGCGTTGCCTTTGGTTCTGGTAAAAATCCGCCGTCGAGGTAGCGCCCGCGAGTCTGGCCGCGTCCAACATACCCGTAGCCAATCGGTTGATGCGAGGCCCCGCGCCGGGAGTGATCGCTCCCTCGGCAAGCCGCGATGTCGTCTCGGGGTTGCGGAGATAGCCGCCCATCATGCGGTTCGCCGCCATGCCGGTCGCGGACAGAGCGGCGACGGTGGGGTCGTGATACAACGCGGCAGGCCCGCCAAACATCAAACCACTGATCAGAGCGCGATCGGTCGTGCCGGTTTGCGGTGCGGGACGAAACAGCGTTCCGATGCGGGCCAGTTCGCCGATCGTGCCGCCGCCCGTGTAAGGCAGGCCACCAGTCGGCGAGTCGAACTTGCGCGAGGCGTCCTTTACCTTCTGCATAAAGCCCAACGGCGTGATGCCGCCGTCGCGGGTGCCGCCCGCCAACTGATCGACGGTCCGCATGACCCGGTATTGGTAACGCGCCTGATTTAACGCCTCTTGATCGTTTGGATGCGCGGAACGCGCGAAGGCGTCATCAATCGCGTCGCGAATATCGCCGGCCTTATCTCCCGCGTTACTGTTCTGTCTCTCAAGCTTCGACAGCAGAGACTTTGAGTTGGTCAGGCGTTGGTAGGCGTCGCCGTCGATCGTGCCACTGTTGTGCCCGATCATCGTTTTCAGATCGTCGATCTGGGCCCTTAGCGGGGCGATTTCTCCCGGTTGAAGTAGCCGATCCGCTTCATACAGAATGCGGTCAAGGTCTTGCGTTAACCGGGTTGTCTCGGCCGGGGGGATGCTGGTGCGCGTGGCTACATCGTTGAACGTCGCGCCGATACGATCACGAGCACGGGTCAACACGGTTGGCGTGAAAGCGTCGGCATTCGGTTCGCCCATCTCACGAGCGATCGCGCCCTGCCATGCTTTTTGCTTTGCCTTGTCCGCCGCGCCCGCTCCGCTGAACGGCAACTTGCCGCCTTGGTCGGCGGCAATGCGGACCAGAGAATTGTCGCTGAGGTCGTGCGCCGCGATGGGAATGCGGAAATGCTCGATGGCGCGTTTACCCAGTTCCGCATTCTCCGGCGTGATGTCGCCGCTGAAAAGAGCGCGTTCCACTTCGCGCCCAGCCGCGCGCAGCCCGGCGTTGGCGAATGGGAGACCCATACTCACCGCCATGCCCGCCACCGGACTGCCGGTCGCTTGCTCGGTCGCACCGCCAGCACCAGCGGCTACCACCTGGCCAACCGGCTGCGTCGTGAGCATTTCGCCCACGCCTTGCACGACTGGCGATGCCGCGCGGGTCATCATGCCGCCGACGCCCATGGTGGACAGCGCGCCGCTGATCGGGCGGGAGACGCCGGAGATGAACTTCTCGGTGTCCGTCTTCGGCTCCGGCAGACCCAGTTTCGTCAGGTTCTCCGAGAACGGCGCGATGGGCGGCGGTTGGCCGATCAGGCCAGCGCCGGCGTTGATGCCCGCGCCAACGATGTCATAGGCGGGGCCGACGCTGCCCTCCAGCACGTCGCGGACACCAAGGCCAAGACCGCGCCCGACCGTCCCAGCCAACGTCTGGTTTGGGTCTGACGGTGTGGCTTCCGCTTCCGGCGGCTTGTTGGTCACGCCGGATGGCGGATGATCTCGCTTGTGTTGCTCGTAGATATTTTCAGTCATGTTGCAGCACCAGTTTCGCGGCACCCTTGCCGAATGCTTTATCGAAATCGCGGGCGGTTTCCGGTTTGGCTTTTAGTGAGTCGATGGACACCTGCGGGATGGAGTCGATGATGGCCTCCTCGATCGCCACCGATCTGCGGAAATTGCCTTCCGGCCCATACGTCCGATAGGATTGCAACAGTGCCGCGCGGTTATCGTCGAGCATCTGGTGCAGCTTAGTTTTGAGCGTCGTCGCGCTATCTGTATCACTGGGGATATACTTGAGTCGCTTCGCTTCCGACATTTGAACCGCCGCACCTGACAGTTCGTGGAACTCATGCCCCCCGACATTTGAAACAGCGGCACGCAGGGATTCACCCTCCGGATCGGTGCGCTGCAACAGCCAGTTCGGCGCATTAGCCTTGAGACCCACGGCGTCTGGATGCGCCTCCAGTCCGGCCAGGGCGGTCATTATCTTTCGCTGCCCGATGCCGTTCGCCAGCATTCCGCCGACGACAGTCGCGGGCGCCATCTCCGGTTGCCTTTCGGTGCCAGGGATTGCCTGCGGTCCCGGCGCCACGGTCTGTCCTGGAGGCGGCGGGAACTGGGGCGGCATCTCACGCGGCACGTTTGCCTTGAAAAACCCGCCCTTACCGTCTGGTATCTCCTGGATTGGTCCGGCGCGGTATTTGTTCCAGCGCAGGCTGTATTCGGCGTCCTCCTCCGGGGTAAGCGGGATACCAGCGCGAACCTTTGGCCCGATCGTCAGCAAGGTGCGTTCGATGCGCGCGTTCTCTTCTTTGTCTTTCAATATATCAGCGGCCTCGGCGGCTGCTTTATCCGCCGCGCGCTTTTCCTGCGCCGCCGCGATGGCGTCCGCCTTGGCTTTTTCCGTCCGATCGTAAGCGGTCTGCTCAGCCTTTTGCCCCCGCTGGTAGTTCGCCTCCTGCTCGGCCGCCGCGTCCACCGCGTCCTGATGCCGGGCGGCGACGTTTTCCTGCTTCCACTGCTCGACGTGCGCCTGGACGGTCGCGAGCGGCGTGCCGGCACGGATTGCCCGCCGTGCGGCATCCTGCTGGCTGGCGGTGAGATTGTTGGAGAGAAGCGGTTCCCTCTGGATGGCCCGAGATGGCGCGGGTGGTGGCTGTGCCGGACTGGCGGCTTGCGGTTGAGCCTGGGCAGGAGCGGCGACGGTCTGCGTGGCCGCTGGCGGCGCCATGCCGTTGGTCGGCAAGCCAATGGTAACGCCGGGCAGGTCCGTCCCATACGCCAGGCGGTTCGGCGGCGCGGCAGAGGGTGCCGTGGTCTGCACCACGCCGGGCGGTCCAGCCACGTTCGTGCCGCCCAGGCGCGCCGCCTGACGGGACGCATCGACGGGTGGAGGTGCTGGTTCCTCGCCTCCACCAACGAGTGCCTGGAGCGCCGCGTGGCCGGGATACGTCGGGGGCGCGTTCATCGCGAAGCCGCGCGCCTGGAGTTCTCTGACGACCGCCGGGTAAGCCGCCGCCGCGTCGGGCTCCGGCATGTTGAGCAATGCCGCCGAGGCTTGCTTCACCGCCGCCGTGTTCGGGTCGTCCGCCTCCACTCTCGCGTTTGGATCGACGGCCGGTGGTGGGATTTGCACCGCCGCGTTCGGATTGACGCCCGGCGCTGTCGCGGGCGCGACGGTTGCCACGGCAGGCGGCGGGGTAAGGCCCACACGCGGCCCCGCGCGGGGATCAACCGAAGCCGTGGCCACCCCGGCCGCGCCGTTCGGATTGGCCAACTGGAAAATCCGCCGCGCATCCCGCCCGCGTTCGGCGTTGATGATGGCGCGGCGCTTTGAGTCGGGGCGCTCGAACTCCGTTGCCGCCCGGCCCGCCTCGTCCGCGTCTTTCGCGGCGAACAGCAGTTTCCGCGCGCCATGCTCGGAGTTCATCAACTCCCAATAGGCACCCTCGCGTTGAGCGTTGGCGTCGGGCTTCGTCATGTCGATGCCGGTTTTCGCGAGAATCAGCTGCCGACGCGGTGCGTGGTGTTGATAGAGACCGATGGCGTCGCCGCCGTCTCCGACGACGTGAGGACGCCCGCCCGACTCCGCGATTTCCTGCGCCGCCATGCCGGCCGCCATGTGCGGCGCGAGGCCCTTACCGACCCAGAAGTTGTAAGACGCCTGTCCCGCCGCGTCCCGCGATTGATCCGGCGCCGCGTCCGCCAGCGGGCCAACAGTCGCGCCCGACGCGCCCGTGGCTCCCGTCGTGCCGGACAACGAGCTGCCGATGTAGCCGTCCCCCTCCGTCACCCCTCGGTCGAACTTCGCCTGCTCAAGCCCGAACTTCTTGCGCTCGATATCGAGGTTGCCGAGTTCGCTCTGCGTCTTGGCGATCGCGGCATCCACCGCCGCCGGGTTGAACAAGATGTTCGGAAACGGCGACGGAACGTTCCACTGTGTGAAGTCGGGCATGGCGCGTCTACCTCAGAAGGTGGAAGTCTTGTCGTAGACCCCGCCACCGCCCATCAGGGCGTTGGTTCGGCTCTGATACAGCGAATTGTTCATGTAACTGCCAGCGGCATCGCCGACGCCCTTCGCCGCGTTGCCGTAGATCGATGACAGCGCGCTGCCCTCGCTCAGATCGGTCTGCGCGATGCCCTTGGCCGCGTCCGCCGTCAGCTTCGCGCTGCCCCCCGCCGCGTCCTCTCCGAGTTTAGATAAATCGAAAAGCCTGTTGTAATAGTCAGTAAACTCTTTGTCCGCGAGACCGGTGCCGAACGTCTGTTCCGCCTTCAGCGTCGCGCCGGAATTGAGGATGCCCTTACTGGCCGCGCCCGCATCGATCGCGCGAAGGCCCTGGTCGAGTTGGAACTGATACCCCGGCGACGTGTGGAACCCCGCCATCGCGGCGTCGTAGCCCGGCTGGCCGTTCAGACCGGCGGCGTTCTGCACCGCCGGAATGGCCGCGCCACCAGCGTCGCGCCACGGTGCGAGATCGGCGCGCGATTGTTCCAGGCCCCGCATCTGCGCGGAGTTGGCCTTGTCGGCGGCGTCGCCCACCGCCTGGCTTTGCATGTATGATCCGGCGAGCCCGGCCACAGCTGAAACCCCCGCTACCGCGGCAGGTGCGAACGGCATGACTTAATCCTCCAAAATTAGGTCCCCACGTTCGGCGATGACCGGCTCGCCGTCCGGGTCGGCGTGATCGGCGTTGTGGATGCAGGCCAGCATACAGTCCCGCGTCAAAGTGCGGAACGAATGGAACCTGTGCGCGGGTATCTTGATCGTCGCGGGAGCGGTGAAGACGCCCACCATCTCAGGACCGCACCACATCTGCACCGTCCCGCGCAGCAAAGCCGTCAGATGATCGTAACGATGTGCGTGCTGCGGGAGAATCGTTTCGGCGTCGGGAACCGACCACACGCGATAGTATATCCCGCCAAACACAACCAGGCTAAGAGTTTCGGGTTGATTCTCCGCGCGTTTCATTATTCGCACCGCAGGCAGATGATGAGGGTCGTTCGCATATCGTTTCCACCGTTCACCATCGAGTGTGGTCGAGTATTGTCGAACTCGAATATTTCGCCTTCACGAAACACCTGTTCGTCGCCATCACACTCCACGATGCACCGCGCGTTGGCCTGCAATACCACATAGCACTTGCGATTGTAGCGTTCAGCGTGCCACGCATGATCGGCGTGCCGCTCGATGCGCCCGCCCGGTGGCAGCCGTGTGCAAAGTATCCCGCCGATTTCCACCGCCCTTTGCGACACCATCAGGCCCCAGACCAGTTGATGGATCGCGGGCAGCTTATTCCAGACTGGGTAGAACTCGCACTGGCCGGGCCGGTTGTAGTCGGCTGGTTCCTTCAGTGTCTCACGCGGGAAGTATCTGATCCACAGATCAGCGGCGATATCACCGTGGGCGGTTCCCTCGCGCTCCTTACGTTCGGCGTATTGGCCCCACTCCGGCACAGCGTCGAGTTGGGCCATGATCGGTGCGACATCGAGGCCGGCGTGAATAAGACGGAAGTTACGCATTACACAACAATCCGCGCGTGATATAAACGGAATGGCATCGACGTTGACGCGCCGACGCCATCCCTGACCACGGTCCTGAATGAGAGGAACCAATGGCTAAATCCAAAGATAGCATTAGATTGGCCCATAACGCGTATATGCGCGAGTGGCGGAAGGCGCACAAAGAGAAGTGCAACATCAGAATAATCCAATGAGCGAGGCGCACCGCAAGAGCATCGCGGATGCCCATCGCGGCAAGCCTCGCAGCGATGAAGTGCGTCGAAAGATTTCCGTTGCCCAGATCGGGAAATTTGTCAGCGCGGAGACTCGCGCCAAGATTTCCAAAGCCGCTAAAGCACAGTGGGCGAGGCAAAAAGGGGTTCATCCCTAGCGCATTCTACGAGCGTTGATCGTTCCGAATACGTTCATAAACGACACTGCGAACCCCGCCAGCGCCGACAGATAAACCCGCGTCGTTCCCATCGCCAGCAGCCGCACACGGCCAACGCTGAGAGCCTGCTGCCCGCCGGTGAGGAAGTTGGCTCGGATCGTCGTGTAGCCCTGCTGCTCAATCGCGCCGGGAAGCGTCGCCGACGCCGGCGATATCCATCCGGCGATCGTCTGGCATGTCGTCGTCCCGCCGGGCACGAAACAGACATTGCCCCACACGTCCCAGTCGCCCGCCGGCAGGTCCAGAAACGTCACATCGATAGCGGTAAACGTTGTCATGCCGTGCGCGCCGCCCGAGGCGACCGAGATGGTCTGGAACTCACCAATGTCCCCGGCGGCTGCCTCCGAGCCGTCGGTGACGGCCTTACCTTGCGCGGCGATCCAGTCCGAGACCGACTTGTGGTATTGCGTCCACGCCTGACTGTGCCGGTCGCCGTTGGGGCCGATCACCGCCTCGTTGGCGGGCGGCGTCGGCCTGACCGGGGCGAGGATGTCGGGCATTAGTGCATCGCCTGCCGTCGCTCGTTCATCTTATTCCGAATGGCTTCGACCATTAGTTTTCCCGCACTGCCATCATCGCGCCCATTCGCGATCGCCGCGTAAGCCAATCGGTGGCCGTCCATCAGTTCGACGATCAGGCCGACACAGGCGCCATGATCACGCTCAACGACGGCGATCCTGGCGACCTCATCACGTAACTGCTCCTCACACCAGGAGCGGATGCCGTCAATTTCGTCCGGTGTGAATGTTCGCACATCCGCCATTAGCTGTTGGCCCCCGACGTGCTCGCCGGCGCGGACACATCACATTCGCAAGAATACAGCACGGTTCTTCCATGCGTCGTCACCCTGAACATCCGCTCGCGGAACGAACCGAGCCGCGTCGTGTAGACCCGCTTGCGGAACTGGCTCGCCGTGCCGCTCGACATGACACGCGGCCCTCCGGTGAAATTGTTGCCGCCATCGTCGGACCAGTCCAGCGTCACGTTGGCGTCCGTCGATGTGCCGACCTCCATTTCCACCGCCGCGCGCGCGCAGAATACCCGGTGCCCATCGACATACAGCGGCGGCAGCGTCGCCTGCCGGATCATCGGCACGCCGTTGTCGGTCGCACCCAGAGGGTCGAGCCGATACATCCGCCCCGTCGCGTCGCCGCAATAAACCGCCTCACCGATCCGGCCGACCTGAAGCGGCCGCCACGCGCCGGAACCGTCCGCGCTGCTGGACCGGTCGTGCCACTTCTCCGTCGCCACGTCGTAACAAAGCGTCCGGCCGATATCGGGAAACGTGGCGCAGTAGAAACTATGCCCGTCCATCAGGTAAGCGTTGCCGAAACACAGGTCGGGATTGGCCGCCTCGATGATCAGTTCAATCGCGTGCGTGCTGACCCGCTTGCCCTGGTAGCCGCTGGATCGGACCACGGTGCCGTCGCGCGTGACCCACCACAGCGAGCCGTCGATGCTGGCGACCGACTTCGCGATGAAGCCGTAGGGGATGACGCCGCCCGCCTGCCTGCGGAACGGAAAGTCGGGGGCGCCCGCGTCATACCAGATTTCACCGCCGCTGACGCCGAGCAGCCACAACTCGCCACGATGACGCACGGCGCGCAACAGCACGTTCTCCATGCCCTCGACGTTGGCGAAATC
>Ga0247757_10001761_pt1 | contig 13129 bp, 16 predicted proteins | sample UWRJL126311R4_FD_180929 | JGI IMG/M metagenome (GOLD analysis project Ga0247757, IMG submission 180929) | Plant litter microbial communities from Arlington Agricultural Research Station in Wisconsin, United States - UWRJ-L126-311R-4 | ecosystem: Environmental > Terrestrial > Plant litter >...
ACTTAGCTAGACATTGAGTAATCCTGATCATTTCTCCAGGTCTTGAATGTAGAGCCGACGTGATACGAGATTAGGGAAACGCATCGGGTACTTCATTTTTAATAATTCATTTCACGGAAACCTTGACATGTCAAATGATCACTAAGACCAACATGGTTATAGATCACTTCTGGAAAAAATTTTGCTTTGCTCTGAAGAGAAGACTATACTCCCAGTCTGGGTATACGCTCATGCGCTTGTTCGGTCTCTTACTAGGCCTAGGCCAAGTCTATGTATACCGTACGAGAATTGATTGTGGTGCGCGAGTCAGATTTTAGAGTATACGCCCATGAAATTAGCAAGACCCCTGATCCTACATTACTTTCCTAAACGGAGAAGACGAGGCGGACTGCACTGAGATTTCTTTTCGCACACACCGAGAACAACGTCTAGAGCGGCCGGAAGGATCTCAGTCATTGCCGGCCTCGCACCTTAGATGGCAATACACTAAAATCAAGGTATCTGTCTTGGCGGCCCCTTGATGGGTAACCTGATAAGGCGCGCATGTATCCAAGAGTAACGACTTCTCACCGTGACAGTCTTTGTCTATGACTTACTGAGGTACTTCGTACCTTATTGAAGTCGTTCGCTCGTTTCGATTTTATTTCACGCTCTTTTATCTTCTTTTTTCTTTGTTAGAACATGAGAACATTTCCAGTCCTCATCACGTTGCTGGCGTGGCTCTCTACCCCGATTTCCGCTTATGGAATTCGAGGTGCTGCTGAGCGGTGAGTTTTCAACCGGATTGGCTATGCCTGACTAAACCTTTGTAGCGCCATTTACTTCATTGCATATTTGCAGGAAGAAGCGTACGGCAATGACGCGAGCAGGATGAAAGTCGCAACGAACTGCGTGGGCACTCGTGTGGGCCTTGGTGGGCAGGCCGGTCGTTGCCACCTAAGTGAATTCGTCGACCACATCTGGAGGCAAACAAACACAGACGTGAGGCCGGCAAATGTTATTTGGCCACCTCAAGCGACCAACGTTAATGCTTTGGATGCTGAGAAAATCACTCGTATGATCAACCAGCATTTGAAAGTACCTAACCCTGCCGGAAGTGGTCGTCCTAGGCCGCTCAGAGGTGGTGGATATACCGGCAAAGTAGAGATGGGAAATCTACTTCCAAACTCGGCATCTGATACGTACTGGACTGCGCTGGAGAAGTTTGGGCAGATCATGAAGGATGCTCGCACTTTTGCAGACAGTTTACCAGAGTCGACGGACGATGAAAAGGCTTTGAAAAAGAAGTTCAGCGATTGGGGCACGCAGGGCCAGAACGCCTTGAAAGTCGCTGTAGATCTCCGTCTCAGAGACAAGTGGGATGCACTCAATGATCCGAACAAAGGTAATTTGAGAGGTAAGCTGGGGTTTGATTACGAAACTACACCTCGCACCAGTCCTTGGGGTATTGTGAGTAAAGACATTTTTCCCTGTTGCATAAATTTTCTTGGAATAACACATCCTAGGTCGACAGTGGATGGAAGGAGTTGAGTGCGGAGGCAACCATTCAAAAGCTGATGAATGACAATTCATGGACTAGGGAGGTTGCGGAAACACGATTCAATACACAGTGGGCAACAGTCACTTCGAGCACTATATTCATAGAACACGAAGCAGCACTCACTTCAACAAGGAAATCACTCGCAGACTCTTGTTAAAAACCTTATGGGAGCCCTTGTAGGGGATTTTGAATATAGAAAACGTGGGAAAATAAAGAGGTGTGAGGGCCCTACCATAGTGGTATCTGGCATCTTGTTTCTAAATCTTTTGTTTCCGTGAGGGTCTATTCAGCTTGGATTTAGCAAAGGAGCCTCCGTCCAGATGGTAATTTGAGTGAGTGTCAATAAGGATACATGGTCTGCAGGGACTGAGCCTCTCTACGTCGACCCACGACCATGGATGGCATGTGTGAACAAGGTTCGAAAAGACAACACGTCGACTGACTCCCTCTGGCTGGTAATCGAGCTTGAAAAATTTTTGCGTGGTACGCCGAGTTCTTGCCTTCCGTATTGGAGTTTTCGCCTTCCTGTGTAGGGCAAGCGCTGCTCGTGGCAACGTGTATATTGTACGGGAAGAAAGAATTCATCCGTGTCCCGTCTCAACGCCACTGCCAAGGCAGCTTAACGACGGCATAAGCTGGGGTGTTTACCAACAGCCCCCAAGCTTGATTAATGGCCACCCAGTCAAATTTCCGCGTACTCCCCGAACGCTTTCTGCCGGTGTTATGGCGCTTCCGCTGCGGATTGTGGAAGACCAAGCGGGCACGCGGGGCCATCCGGCATCTTTCGGTCCGTTGTCTGTAAATTCTTTGCATCTCGCACAATAAAGACGCGCGAGTGCGTCCTCTAGAGAAATACAGGTCTAGGGCGATTGTCTTCTCCGATCATCGTGATCAAACATTCCAAAAAGCCTCTCTCATCGCCAGGAATCCCGCGTCTTGCATTCTTCAATATCCGGGCCGCAACGCTATTGTCCTGCTTTTCAAGTGCGCCGTATTTGAGCAATATGTCAATTACTGCAACAAAGTACGGGTTGGCTATTTGTCGTGGCTTCCGCTTCTTAATTAAGATTTGAATACTTGAGGGACGGCGAACAAAGCGTTCTTCGCCCACGTAGTATAGCTCGAGGTCTGCGGGCTCACGCTCGAGGGTCGCACCGTTGTCCAGCATAAACTGAAGACCTTCTTCAGGAGCGAACCGATCACTATCGTTGGTGCTTGACGAACTCTTTATCGAGCGAAGAAATACATCCACCGGTGTTGTGCTATAGTTGTACCAGAAATTTCTAGCCGTAACCCGTGCTCGATGATTGATGTCTGCTCCATTTTCAAGACAATTTCTCATCATGTTTGGCCCATACCTGGGAAGTGCGTGAGCAGCTGCGAAAATGGGAATGTGCAGTGGCGTCCTAGTTGTAGTCCGTAGGTCAGTCCCATGGATGGTGGCACCACGTTCAAGTAGTAGCGAGAACAGAGTGTGCGAGTGATGTAAAATAGCCGCAGATAGAGGGCACACTAAACTGTGAGATGGATAGGAATGAATGGCATGTGGACTGTCTGGATCCGCTCCGAGATCAAGTACTCTTTTGACAAGGTCCAATGGAGCCTTGAATTTGATCAGTAGAATAAGCGTTTGATCGAGTTGACGCTTCAAGAGGTAATTTTGTGAGCTCTCCACGACATCGAGTAGCCGTGTGAGGAGTTTCCACTTGGAAGGGCGGCACAGTCGCCGCAGCAGGAACCATGGTTGATATTGGGATACGCCGATATTACAGTTGTTGACAAGAGCACCGAGTTCAAGTAGTAAATTGAAAGCCTCAGAAAGGGACTTTCGTACGACTAGATTCAACGTCAAGACTCTGACACGGTAAGGATAATATATCGAAGGAAGATCAACAGTACTCGCCGAAGACGCATAGTTGGTAACCAATGTTCTAATCACAGTCGTTTGGTTGTGGGTGCATGCCCAGAACATTGCTTTATTGCGAGCCTCGTCAGAACTGTAAAATTGAGGTTCTAATCTCTTCTTCAAGCTGCTATTGCATTGCATCAACCGCGATATTTCGATATGGTCGACATGACCGATGATATTGTCCATAAGCTCATTAGGCAGTGATTCGATTGCGCACTCCATGTTGAAAATGATAAAATGGTACGAAGGATTGAAAGAAGATGTTGAGGCGCAGCGGCGGAAAGGCCACCATACATATGGGGCACTAGCTCCTAGTCACGCGGATATAACGATGCATCGCTAGTGTTGACGACGTCGGGGTTCTGACGAAATTTGCCAAGAAAAGCGATTCCTGAACAAACCACAAACTTGGGAACCCCTTTCCTACTCGATATACAGAAAGCATTAACAAACCAAGGACTATGCTTTGGTCAAGGTCCGTATGCTTGTATATGATCCTAAATATTCTTCTTAATAAAACTTTCATGAGTCTAGTGTACGTCGTGCGTGTAGGAATTCTAATCAGTTCTATCTATACTGTAACTCAAAGCCTCTAAATTTAGTCAATAGTAATAGGTACAACATTTTCTAAAAACGACCTTCAATACTGAACTAGGTGGTTGCTCAACTAGTGGTTTTAGCTTTCATATTCAAGATCACCCCAAATTTACGCAGTCAAATTAGGAGGGTACTTCCGCCATCAACGTCCAAAAATCATTAAAGTCGTGCTATGAATGAAAGATACGAGTAAACGAAATCCAGAGCCAGCTAAGGCATGGAACTATAAATGCTTAGATGAATTGTTCGTGAAGGAGGAGCGAGCAGTGCGGAGATGACCAGATGTCACATTTGAGCACGAGCCCCTGTGCGACCAAAGCAGGCTTGTTTCATTTTCATTGACATACTGTAATTGCATCTCACCTGTCTGAACGAAATCGTATCATGCCATAATTTGTTCAGGAATGATCTTCCGCTGCTTTGAAGCGATACGTCGGAGCTGCTCAGGTGTGTGGGTACCCTGGACCAGCGGATGGGATGCGACACATAGCTTACGACGACGATAGGCTGATCTCTACATTTTTTTCGGCGAATCGTTGTGTTCAACTGCAATGAAACGGCGAAATTTCTATTAGACCTTACAGACGTCGTAGACTATATCAAGTGTTACTTCAATTCAACCTCCACCAAAAGTATTGAATTGATAGCCTTGAATCAGCCAACAGGACGTAAGAAATCTATCCTCACTCTAGTTGAAGACATTTGTTCCTACTCGAGCCCTATTGTCGCTGGATAAATATCAGAAAGATAGATCAAACTTCGTGTTCGTAATAGACCTCCGTCTTCTCGGGCTTCTACCCAATTCATACGCCCTAAAAAGCCCATTAACGTCAAGGACCAGGGCTCTATTTTGATGCTCACTCCTGACTTCTTCATGAAATAGGATGAATGGATGTTCCTTGTCATTATGGCTTTGATCAGATTACCTGGCTGAAAGAGCAAGGATATTGCCCAAAACAAATTCGTCGTTGGGATATCCAGATCTGTCAGAAGGTCATCCAGCACTCAGTGATATGAAATGTAGATTTGGGCATGCCACACCTTTTGGAGGGGGTATATATAAAAGAGATGAGGCTTTCGTGTAGATTCTAGGCATAACCAACATTCGATAGTTGATTACGAGTCTAGAATGTTTTCGTACCAACATCAAGGCATGTTTTTGACCGTTGGGACGACGTCTGACAATACTTGTCTGAGTGATTCCGGTGGGTCAATAATGGTAAGGCTATCTATTTCGAGGAAGTTGTCCGATTGACGGATATTCTTCTGCTTGAGTTAACTGTCAGCAGTGATCCGTAACCTTGTGGGCCTGGGTTGACTCTGGGCTTTGGGCGTTTATGAATAACATTACTACAGCCCGATATTATAGTGCAGCAAAAAGCTACCGGATGTGCCTTAGTGACGATCAGCCTTACTATCACTTCAGGTTAAAATTACTAACAAAAAGAGTAATGCAGAGTCTCCTTCCTTATTTTGAAAGTCCGTACTTGAACTGCTGCAGTCGAGGCGCGATTATTCAGACATGCTACAGCACTTACATAATGTCCATGTCACCTTCTCCAACGTGAATCGACATACGCCCTCAGTCGACAAGATCTAGAGCTTGCCGTCAAGGGCTTGGTCACAGGGAATATGTTATTTCACTTCCGTCCTCGCTAACAGACAGCCCGTATATGCACGCCAAGATGTCACGATGCTCACTTCTCAGAGACGAGGTTGTCCATAAACAAAAGCCAGTGAAGCAAACCTTGTCAGGGTATATTGATCAAATAAAAGAAATCTAGAATCCTGCCGGAGGATCACCATGTACATGCAAAAGTATTGCGTTACCACTACGTCGGGACAGACGCGCAGAAATCAGCGCAAAGAGTTACTGGCAACCCAGTTCGCATCTGACTGCGCTGGTGCATTTTTGTGGATGTATTCCAAATCCTGACTTCTTGACACATCCGATTAACGGCCTAAAAATTTGAGCTCTCGTTGAATTGTGAGTTTTTGACGCATATTCAACCGTGGAAGACGGCAGCCTGCTTCTCTGCGGAATACTACGGAAATGTAGGTACGCAACGCAAAGGACAGCTATACATAAGTATAACCGTGGTGTCATGGTGTCGTTCCGACTTCTTGTTTTGATGCTTGGTTCAAGTGGCAACATTAGCACATCTCTGGAGACGAAACGTCCACAAGGCTCAAAATAGCAATCCCTCCTGGCCACGCTCTGTGAACCATCAACTTTTTTTGTGTCTTTGCTGCAAGTGGAGATCCCTACACCGCATCGAGAATTATCCAGACGACAGTACATCCAGGAAGGCCTAGGTCTGAGGCGGAGTCGCGTCTCCAGTATGGTCCTGTTAATGAAGGTTCATTTGGTGACAAATTGGAGAAGGCAGCATGTTAAGTAAGGAATATCGGTTTTATGGCATTCCCGACTCCTACCCGAAATATGAGATGCAAGGGCGTTCAGTAACGTGGTCCAATGATCCCTGCATTCTCGCCAGTTGTCGGATAAGGCGAGGCCGCATATTATCCATAAATCGCCGGATCCACCGCCAAGCAAACATATATTACGCACGCACTGGTCGAGACTCTTCTTGTAAGTGTTGCTCGCCTGGATGTCGGATCTTTTCAAGAAACAATAAGAGTACTGATCTGAGTACAACATCCTGCTTCGTCGCCACTGCGTCACCTGACCCAATATATTCCATCGAGAAGCGGTGGTAACCATCATCTATTGTTCGCATTGGCGTTGGTTATTTTAGGACAAGTGATCGATTTGACGTTGAGGCTAAGGCGAGCCGCGCTGCAGGTCCACTCAATTAATGTTTCCGACGTAACGTGCTCGTATTCCACTTTACGTTTCGTCCCCTCACGCTTACGAACATCCGGAACGAGCCAGACCCCGTGCGGTGCCACCGGGCGTGACATTTTCTTTCTCAGACGCCCATCTGAGTTCAACGGTCCTAGCTCGTATTGGCCATCTGGATCCCTTCGCCTAGGGTCCTGTCATCAACACTATCATCCAGATCGCCCATTGCAATATACAGATCTTTGGAACCTACGCAAAGAGCGGCAGAAGGTCGCCCAAGACCCCAGGAGACCATGATTGCTTAATACCGAGCAGCTATATGCCAGCTAATAATAACAACAGTCTAGCTGAATTGCGGAATTCGCGATGCCTGTAAGCGGTGACTTCACACAAGGTGAGGTGCGGAAAGCGGCCAGATGGCTGACCTTGAGCAACCTAGGCGAACAGCGGGTACGCGGTGCTGGCCGAATGCCTAGCTTCAGGTCAAGGCAAATATGGAACACAAGGATTGAGAGCGGGTATAAAGGCCAGCCACTGTCCCCCTCGTTGGTGATCATCACAGATCGTCAGTGTTCAATTACTTCAGATCGCATCCAAATACCCTTCTCTGTGCATATCTTGCCATCTTCCATCAAGCAATCAAAATGCATTCCAAGATCGCCGCCTTTGTTCTTCCCCTTCTCGCTGTTGCGACCCCGGTTCCCCAAAGTGGTACTATCCCGGACCCTAGCCAGATTACTATCCTTGATAGCTCCTATTCCGGCAATGGCTGCCCTCAAGGCTCTGTTTCAACTAGCACCTCTCCAGACAAGACGGTAAGAATATCCTATTTGATGCCTGGGCCGCGTCCTGCCTACTGAGAGGCAAAAGGGACGCGAGAAAGGCTTTGTCACCGAGTTGATTTTTGACCAATATGATAAGGTTATCACCTACGGTTTCGATCAATTCCAAACCTACATCGGCCCCAGCATCCCCACGAGCGAGAAGTCCAAGAACTGCCAATTGCACCTGAACCTCAAGTACCCTGGTGGTTTCCAGTACGCCGTCGTCTCTTCCACCTACCACGGCTGGGCTCGTTTGGATAAGGGTGTCACTGGCGACTTCATCTCCAGCTACTACTTCTCCCAGGATGCTTCGAAGACCGTAAGGCGCCGCTCTTATACTTCCTTCTGAATACTGATCATTGACCAGTCCACCACCCGCATGAACGCCGTTGGCGGCGGTGCCCTTGTTGACGGTCAGGTGTACACTAAGCAGGACAACCTCGAGACCACCTCGGTCATCTGGTCCCCCTGCGGCACCACCGGTATCCTCAACGTCAACAACCGCATCTCGCTCCGGTCTACGAACTCGTCTGCCTATGGCGAGCTCTCCAACGACGATGCGACCGTCGCATTTACCCAGCAGGTACACGTTGCATGGCAGCCTTGCAAGAGCGGAAGCGGGTAGGTGCTTCTCATCAGCATGAAACATCGATAAATGCTGACAACGGAGTCATTAGTAGCGGTTCCGGCGACGACACCATTGGCATTGGAACGCCCGGCGCTGGCATCGACTTCGATTAGGGGGCCGATTCCGCCTGATGGATGCGCAAAATATCAAAAAAAAAAATAACATATTGATTTCCCGTATTTGCTTCCGTTGTGGTGGATGCATTTGTCGGATGAGAGGAAGTTGTATATACTTTACTTCGTCAACCAATGGTACCTTTTTTACACTGAAAGTCCACGACCAGGCCCCTGCATTTTGTGACCGCTGTCCCCAATGAGATTCGCCGTGACTATTTGGAATCGATGCGCTTCCAGAAGTGGGGCCGGTTCCGAACATGAGCTTCGCGAAGGTGCCACACCGTTGCCTCTTTTCGATGTACTGCTTGGGCGGTGGGGGCGGAACAACTAACGCAGTTGCATATTCAACCTCCTGAAACACTTTTCCTGCGCATAGGCACATGCGACGTCACACCCCACCCCAATGCCCAACGCCCCCGATTGGGAAGGCTTCTCGAACATCTGCGACATCGGCTCAGCATGTCGGCATAAAGCGATCCCGATTCGATCCGACAGCATCGTGTTTGGCCTGATGTTCTATGTACTGTACACACAGCAACGCGCATGCATGCGTGCCCGTACATGACTGCATATGCCCCACATACAATACGCCAGGAAGGGAGGACTGAGGTGCCCGACACCACAGATCCCAGGCCCTCTTTTCCTGTCCCCACGCCCGCCCAGTGGCGAAGAAATCGTTTCCCGAGAGCGCCGTTGGCCGGTGCGTCAACGACACCCAAGGAAATGCTCTCCCCCAGCCAGCAATATGCGCCAGCGCGCACACCCGTTCCTCCACCCCTGTGCGCATCAACGGCCCCAAGCGCAAGTCCAACCCGCCCAGCACCGCGCATCCGCCGCCCAAAGCTCGAAACCCAAAGGGCGTGGGAGCGAAGAGAGGGACGGAGAGGGAAATAAATCGTCACGCAGGTCCCCCGTCGAAATTCGGCCTATGGGCGAGGCAATTAGAAAATCGAGCCCAGCGAGCCCAATCACGACGAGGGTGCGTGTCGGATATAGAGTGGTGCGCTTATCTATGTCGCGCAGGGTACCTCGCCTCGGACCGCCCAAGGCGGAGGTACGGGTCGCAGGACGGGCCGCGGGGGGGTAAGACGCAATTGTGTTGCGCTGCTGCTGCTGCTTCCGTGGGTGGCCAACAGAAATGCATGGCATAGGACGAGAGTTCCCTATAGTCTGGCGTTATCTGGTATAGGACATGGGTGTTTGAATGCAGTTTGCACGTCAACCTTCACCGATGATTGACATGTCGTATTGCAGTTTCGGACCGTCATGGCGGAACAATGCATGTAACGACGGCCAATAGCATTCCAAGAATCACAATTCAATGTAGTCAAATAAACTTTACAAGGAGAACATCTGTGCGTGGAATATGTCTAGAAGGTCGCTCCGAGCCCCAATATTGAGCACAGCAAGGGGCTTCGGGTCTTCGTATCTGATTCCAAAACTAAATACCAACGCCATGTCTATTGCACACAAAGGTACCCAATCCCAACAAAGAAAACCCAACAAATAGTATGAAATATTCGTACAGGAGCATCACCCGGGGGTTGGCGCAAGAAAACCGAAATGTGTGTGTGCAAGATCACGATCTTTGTCGTGTCTGGAGGGCCCTCAATACATCCATCCACCCTCCGTCATCTTCATGTCCATCTTGATTGTCTCCTACAGAACAGAGAACAAGGATCAGGAACCGACAATAAATATTCAATATTTGGCCACCAGGTACTTACCATTGTATGCCGTTGGGCCGCTTGGGTGAACGACTATCGGGTTGGAATCCACAACATGGACTGATAGTCCGCCTGTGACAGAGGCTACAGGCGGGTCTGAGCTCGAGTTTCGGATGCGTATTAATGTGATGCGTATTCGATAGGTGCCGGCCTGGCGGATGACGAGGTCGGAGAAGCGCATGTAACCGACAGCGCGTGCGTCATTGTTGAGTTCCATGGAAGCAATGGAGCCGTCTGCCTCGTCGTCGGCGAAAGTGTGAATGTTCTCGCATCGGCGCCCAGCCAGCAATGTATGGAGCACAGCAGGATCTGATGACACTGTCGAGTTAGGGCCAGGTACCAGGGATGCAATTGCTGCCAGATTCGAGGCATCTTCGGTTGCTTCGTTTTGACTCTGAGTTGTCGAACGCAACCGAACGATGATGGTACCATTGATGGGAGAGCCAGCACGGGCACTTGCAGGTGGCTGCACAATGATGTCCATGACGTAGCCACTGTCTTCAGGCGAGAGTGGTTCACGGTTTGATCGAGGCACGCGGCTGTTTCCAGAGTGGTGCCTCGAACGTACTGATCTGCTGCCGAGCTCCCGTTGTCGTGCCACGCCAGCCATGGGGTCGTTGGATTGGTTTTCAGAAAGGTTGTTTGGTTCTTCGTTGAGCAACTCGGCAAGTCGGGCCGATCGTCTTAGTGAGGCGGCGCGGGTAGGTCGGGAAGTTGAATTGCGTGAGTTGGATCTGCTTCTCCTCGACCTCGACGTGCTCCGGGCAGGATTCGGATTTCTACCTCTTCCTCGGCCACGGCCCCTTTGCATCTGCTGGTAGATGAGACCTGGACTAGCTTAGCACGGTTCAAGAAGAGGTGCCGGGCATGCTCAGCTCCTGCTGTTATGCCGAGCGGTAGAAATGAAAAGGTATGAATGAGAGGGGGTGGGGGGAGAAACGAATGGATGAATGAGAGGTGATGCAGAAGAAAAGCCGGTGCGCCCGATGGTGGTAATGTATACCACGGCGAGATTGGCAGTAGTTGGATGCAGTGATGTAGGAAATGAAGCTCAAGCCACGAGTCAGGCCTCTCGTCATGGTTTTTTCAGGTCGCGTATGCCCTATCCCGCCGATGACGAGCAGAAGGTCGACTGCCGGCGCGAGTTCGGACGAGCCAGGGCCGACGTCCAAGCCCTTTAATTTCATCAGGCCGTGATTCTGGATGTGACGAAAGCCGTGAGGCCATATCTGTCGACAGATATGGATAGTGAGATGAGGTGAGGTCCAGAAAGCATCTCAACCCCGGCCAGCCCCACAGCACGGGACGCGTAGAGACGGACGGATCGCTGTAGGGCTCGCCGATTGGCCCGTCAAAGCGCCGGCTCAGGCTAAAGGGCATTTACTGGAGGGCAGGGCGCGGGACCGAGCGGACAGAGGCGCGGCGCGTGGATAGCAGAGGGCAGATAAGATGGACGAGGGGCAGCGGGGTAGGATGGGGGCAGATGGTGCAGGATGTGTAGCAGGGCGGGCATTGACGGCCCCCCTGCTTCGAATGCATCGCAGCTTCCCGGCTGGCCATGTGGCCGGCAGGGATGCGGATAGAGCACTTGGCAGGAACGCGCATAGAAGCGAGATTTGCTTGGGGTGGGCTCGTGGGCTCTGGGCTTCCTCACCTCTCTCTTCCGGTCCCTGGTAGCAGTGCACTCCGCCGGACTGCTGCCTCGCTTTCCGCTTTCCTTTTTCCGCTTCGCTGCTTGTTCGTGCGTGACACCGCCGTGCGTGCGTGGGGGACGGAAGCACAGGAACACGCTGCTCGTGCTGTGTATGTGTATGTGCCTCTGCTACGACGTACGACGACGGCGACGGCGACGACGGGCGACGACGACAGCAACAACCGTGTACCTAGCCAGATAGTACACTAGCAGCTGCTCCCCCGCTGGTGCGGCTCTGCGCTTGCTCGCCTACTACACACCCTCCTATAGGTATATTAGCTATGCTTTCCCGTCAGCCCGCCATGCTTCCTCCCGCCAGCTGCCGCCCAAGCGAACACGCCGGCGGCATAAAGACGCAGGCCGCATCGTCCTTCGTCCCTGGGTCGACTCACCGTCTTGCCCCAACCCTGGGCTCTGTTTCTCTTGGACGATGATGCTGCTGCCCACCACAATCTGATCTGCCCTGCTCGGCTTGCGCTTCGGGTCGTCCTCGTACCGTTGATGATGGGGAGAGCAACCAATGTCGTAGTCGTAGTCTGCCCTCAGAGCCAATGCCTTCGAGCCCGGCGTTGCACTCCGCTTTATGCGCCTGTCACCGCACCTATTCAATGACTCCGCGGCCATTTATACGCTTTCTCTGCCGTCCCAGCACCACCACCTCTGCTCTACTCTTGCCTCCTTGGGCCGCCTGCAGCGCCAGGTCGAGGCGCCCGCCTTCCGCTATCGGGTCTCAGCAGCGACTTTCTGGTTCTGGCCTAAAATTCCTATGCTTTTCTCAACAGGGCACTCCACCGAATCACACGGTGGCGAGTACGCCTGCCCGTTCCGCGAATGTGGACACAAGCAACTGCACCAATATGGATCGACCTGCTACTCGAACAAGAGCCGGTCACATTCACGGAAGCCACCGTCTGCTCTGTGCAGGCATCCGGAATCTTCCCGGGCCCGTCATTCTTGCAGGGAATCTTCAGTCTAGTCATGTCCACTGGCTGGCCTCCCCCGTTGCCGAGCTAGCAATTGTCGACCTTTCTGCTGGGCTGCTGTGGCTATGGTAGATTTCTAATCTGCATGCGTGCTACCACCTATCGGGTTTGGTAGTTCCAGGGACCCTGCTTGTGTGACTTGAAAAAGTGTCTGGATGGGATGCGGTTTTATTGGTCTTGAAAAGCAAATCTGTTCGTAGAAAAAGCATCAACGAGGTCCAACCACGTTGACGCTAAGTGGCTGACACTTGTGGGTTGCTCCTTGCTACATGATATTCGACAGCAATGTTGTCATGAAGAATGGTG
>Ga0247757_10001762_pt1 | contig 13119 bp, 9 predicted proteins | sample UWRJL126311R4_FD_180929 | JGI IMG/M metagenome (GOLD analysis project Ga0247757, IMG submission 180929) | Plant litter microbial communities from Arlington Agricultural Research Station in Wisconsin, United States - UWRJ-L126-311R-4 | ecosystem: Environmental > Terrestrial > Plant litter >...
TCCGAGCTCGAGGAGCTGCTGCTGGCCGACAAGCTCGAGAAGATCGAGTGCGTCGACTCGACGGGCAAGCCGTTCAAGCTCACCGAGACGCGCTGGCAGCGCTACACCCGCCTGCTCAAGCAGTACGAGGGCTGGGCCGCCGCGCTGCGCGGGGCCTACGGGCACGACCTCGTCGGGTTCCTGCAGGACGCGGGCATCCTCGAGGAGGGCGTGCGCTCCGCCGACGATGCCGCCAAGCACCTCAACACCGCCAACGCCGACGGCGTCGCGTTCACCACCGAGGTGACCGGACAGGACGAGATGGGCCTGCAGGTCATGGGCATCGAGACCAAGACCGGCCTGGCCCGCTCGATCCACGTGCCGCGCGCGCTGTTCGACGCGGCCGAGTACCGGTCCTACCTGAAGGTCCGGGCCGAGCTGGCCTCGGTCGCCGGCCAGCCGCCGTTCGACGTGCGCCTCGGCGACCTGCAGCAGGACGCCCCGACGTTCGAGGGCCTGCGCGACGCCGTCATGACGCTCGTCCAGAAGGGCGTCAAGCTCCAGCGCTTCAAGGGGCTGGGCGAGATGAACGCCGAGCAGCTCGGGCAGACCACCATGAACCCGGTCACCCGGACGCTGGCGCAGGTGACGCTGGAGGACGCGGCCGCGGCCGACCTCATCTTCTCCACGCTGATGGGCGACCAGGTCGAGCCTCGCCGCCTGTTCATCGAAGAGAACGCCAAGCTCGTCGGCAACCTCGACGTGTGATGGCCGCCGCACCCCGCATGACCCACGAGATCCCAGGAGAAGGTGACGCCGCATGGCCACAGATCTGATCGGTGGCGGCAACGTCGAGCCGCGCGCACTCGAAGACGAGATGCGCTCCGCGTACATCGACTACGCCATGTCCGTCATCGTCGGCCGGGCGCTGCCCGACGTGCGCGACGGGCTGAAGCCGGTGCACCGCCGCGTCCTCTACGGCATGTCCGAGCTGGGCGTCGGCCCGACGCGCCCGTATGCCAAGTGCGCCCGCATCGTCGGCGAGGTGATGGGCAACTACCACCCGCACGGCGACTCCTCGATCTACGACGCGCTCGTGCGCATGGCCCAGCCGTTCTCCATGCGCTACGAGCTGGTCGACGGCCAGGGCAACTTCGGCTCGGTCGACGACGACCCGCCGGCGGCCATGCGCTACACCGAGGCCCGCCTCTCGCGGATCGCGATGGAGATGCTGCGCGACCTCGACTCCGACACCGTCGACTTCACGCCGAACTACGACGGGCGCACGCAGGAGCCGCTGGTCCTCCCCGCGCGCTTCCCGAACCTGCTCGTCAACGGCTCCGCCGGCATCGCCGTCGGCATGGCGACGAACATCCCGCCGCACAACCTCGGCGAGGTCATCGCGGCGACGATCGCCTACATCGACGACCCCTCGATCGACGCCGAGGGCCTGATGCGGCACATCAAGGGCCCCGACTTCCCGACCGGCGGCGTCATCCTCGGCCGGCAGGGCATCCGCGCGGCCTACGACACCGGCCGCGGCCGGGTCCGGGTCCGCGCCCGCGCCCACATCGAGGAGCTGCCCCGGGGCAAGGAGGCGATCATCGTCACCGAGCTGCCCTACCAGGTGCGCAAGGGCGGCGAGGGCGGCCTGATCATGAAGATCGCGGACCTCGTCCGCGACAAGAAGATCTCCGAGATCTCCAACCTCGAGGACCAGTCGGACCGCCGCGGCATGCGGCTCGTGATCGAGCTCAAGCGCGACGTGATCCCCGAGGTCGTGCTCAACAAGCTCTACAAGCACACCCCGATGCAGTCGACGTTCGGCGTGAACATGGTCGCGCTCGTCGACAACGTGCCGCGGACGCTCAACCTCAAGTCGGTCATCCACAACTACGTCCAGCACCAGCGCGAGGTCATCGTGCGCCGGACGAAGCACGAGCTGGCCGAGAAGGAGGCCCGGGCGCACATCCTCGAGGGCCTGCTCATCGCGCAGGACAACCTCGACGCGGTCATCGCCCTCATCCGGGCGTCGCGCGACCGCGAGACGGCACGGAGCGGCCTCGTCGAGCAGTTCGGCCTCTCGGTCATCCAGGCCGAGGCCATCCTGCAGCTGCGCCTCTCCCAGCTCACGGCGCTGGAGGCGGACGCGATCCGCCAGGAGCACGCGGACGTCACGGAGCGGATCGCCGAGCTGCGCGCGATCCTCGGCGACGAGTCGCGGGTGTACGGGATCATCAAGGAGGAGCTCGGGGAGATCCTCGAGCGGTTCGGCGACGAGCGACGCACGCTCATCACCGACTCCGAGGACGAGATCGACATCGAGGACCTGATCGCCGACCAGCAGATGGTCATCACGATCACCCACACCGGCTACATCAAGTCGCTGCCGCTGGCCACGTACCGCCAGCAGCACCGCGGCGGCCGGGGCGTCACCGGGATGGACATGAAGGACGGTGACTTCATCGAGCACCTCTTCGTCTGCTCCAGCCACGACTACCTGCTGTTCTTCTCCAACCGCGGCAAGGTCTATCGCAAGAAGGTCTACGAGCTGCCGGAGGCCCAGCGCACCGCCAAGGGCCGCGCGCTCGTGAACATCCTGCCGCTGCGCGAGGGCGAGCGGATCCAGTCGGTGCTCTCCACCCGTGACTTCACGGAGACGCAGTACCTGATCTTCGCGACGCGGAGCGGGACGGTGAAGAAGACCGAGCTGATCGCCTACAACACGCCGATCAAGGCCGACGGCATCATCGCGATCAAGATCCGCGACGACGACGAGCTGATCGCGGTGCGCGGCGTCGACCAGGACGACGAGGTCATCATGGTCTCGCGCGCCGGCCTCACGGTCCGGTTCTCCGAGGACGACGCCCGCTCGATGGGCCGCGACACCAGCGGCGTGCGGGGCATGGACGTCGGCAAGGACGGCGAGGTGATCGCGCTGGACGTCGCCCGCGACGACATGGACCTGCTCGTGGTCACCGAGAACGGCTTCGGCAAGCGGACGCTGGTCGGCGAGTACCGCAAGACCAACCGCGGCGCCAAGGGCGTCAAGACGATCGCGCTCACCGAGACGAAGGGCGGCCTGGCCGGAGCCCTCGTCGTCCGTGAGCACCAGGACCTCGTGTTCATCTCCCGCGACGGCATGGTGCAGCGCACCGCGGTCCGCGGGATCAACCGGTACGGCCGCGGCGCCCAGGGCGTCAAGGTCATGAACACCAAGGACGACGACGTGGTCAGCGCGGTCGCGCTGGTCATCGCCTCCGACGACGATCCGCCGGCGGAGATGTCGGAGATCGCCGGCCTCGGTGACGCGCCGGTCGAGGAGGGCGAGGCGTTCGTCGCGCTCGACCCGGTGATCGAGGAGACCGAAGAGGACGCGGGCGAGCCCGAGGCCTGAGTCGAGGCAGGGCAGTACTGGTAGGACCCCGAGGCGCGGACCAGGTCCGCGCCTCGGTGCGTTTCGTCTCGGTTGCGCTGAGGTGCGCCCGCCGTTCGGCATTTCCCTTCAGAGCAACTCATCTGCGGTCGGCGATCGTCTCTCGTCGTGGGTGGGGAGTGGCATTGATTGCTCTTGCGGGAAACGCCGGACGACGGGCGTGATCGCCAACGCTCGGGATGGCCGAACAGCTCTCCCAGCCGACCGCGGTCATGCGCGTGGCCCGGTGCTTCTCGGCCGGGCAATTAGAGGGAGGCGTCGCGCAGCACGAGAGACGTCCTCCGACGGCAGATGAGGTTGCCGGGGCGGGAAGCACCGAGCCGCGGGCACCCACCCGACGCGACCGAGACGACCCTTCTCCGGACCAAGGGAGACGGAGGCAGAACGACGAAGGGCCCCGGTGGTCGGGGCCCTTCGTTTGCTGCACTGACTGGAACGAGATCGGACGGCGGTAGTTGCAGGTGCCGGGGGGACCAGTCCGGCTGCACGTCCGACGGTGGCCCGGCTTGGATTCCGCTAAGCGGTCCAGCCAACCGGCTTAGGGGCCGGTCACCTCCAGGGTCCCGCAATGACTGGAACTTCCGATACGGACCACCTCCTTTCTCTGGTATCGAGAACGGTAGCAACCCGCGGAAACGGAATCGCTGACGTCAATGGTGGAGCGGGATCACGCCGCTTCCGGCAACCATTGCTTCCACGCCGCCGGGATGACCGGCGAGGCGACGTGGATGAAGACCGAGGAGTGTGGGACGACCGGCTCGCGGCGCGGGTGCATGTTCGCCTGGCGCGGCAGCAGATCCCCTTTGCGGCGGTTGCAGGGGGCGCAGCTCGCGACGATGTTCGTCCACTCCGACGACCCGCCCTTGGAACGCGGGATGACGTGGTCGACGGTCAGCTGGGACCGGCAGCCGCAGTACTGGCACTCCCAGCCGTCGCGGGCGAACACGGCCCGCCGCGTGATCTTGCGCCGGTGGGCGTCGCGCGGGAGGCGCACGTAGGTCGACAGGCGGATCACGGCGGGTCTCGCGACGGACGCGCGCTCCGAGCGCAGCGCCGACAGCCCCTCCTCCACCATCTCCGCCCGCTGCTTCAGCAGCAGGATGACCGCGCGGCGCACGGTGCAGACGTTGATCGGCTCGTACGTCGCGTTGAGGACGAGCACCCGCCCGCCATCGCGTCCCGGCCGCCGATGGGCCAGACCAGTGACGGACCCCGATGGGCCTGATGGCTTGGCGTGCGACGCCATGACGCCCGCCAGTGTACTCCGCCGTCAAGCACCCTCGGGGCGATTCTCGCGATGTTCACGCGGCCGGATACGAGCCCAGCACCCGCACGGACTCGCAGCGCGCGTCCAGCGCGGCGACGGCCTCGACCATCTCGGGAGTGTCCCCGGGGGCGTCCAGGTCGACGAAGAACACGTAGTGCTCGAGCCGTCCGCGACGCGGCCGGGACTCGATGCGGCTCATGTTCAGGCCGCGCGTGGCGAACTCCGACAGGCAGTCCACCAGCCATCCGGGGGTGCCGTCGCCCAGGCCCCAGAACACGATCGAGGTGCGCCAGCGCGGGCCGTCCGCCGTGGGCCAGGGGTCCACGGCCCCGCCGGCCGGGGCGCGGACGAGCCACACGAACCGGGTGACGTTGCCGGGCTCGTCCTCGACGTCCGCGCGCAGGATCTCGCCGCCGTAGAGCGCGGCCGCCTCGGCGGGACCGAGCCCGGCGTGGCCGCCGCCGCTCGTCACCGCCTCGCGGATCGCCTGGGCGGTGGAGGACACGGTGTGGACCGGCACGCCGGGCAGCTCGGTGCGTAGGAACTCCCGGCACTGCGCGGTGGCCTGCGGATGCGAGGCGACCGCGGTCACGTCCTCGAAGCGGGTGCCGGGAGCGGCGATCAGGCAGTGGTGCACGTCGACGGTGCTCTCGCCGACGATGCGCAGGTCGGGGAGGCGCAGCAGCGTGTCGATGGTGGCGTTGACGCCGCCCTCGATCGAGTTCTGGATGGGGACGACGGCGTAGTCGGCCACGCCCTGGTCGACCGCCTCGATCACCTCGGGGATGGTGGCGCGCGCGTCCCGGCCGGCGGCGGACGCGACGGGATCGGCGAGCAGCGCCAGGTGCGACCAGGTGCCGGGAGGCCCGAGGTAGGCGACGGTGGTCATCGCGGTGGCCGGCGCGGCCCGCTCACGCGGCGGGCGGATCGGTGAGCCCGGGGTTGCCGCTGGAGACGGCCATCTCGATGGCCTGCTCCTCCTCGGGCGACAGCGGCACGTCGCACGTCCCGCGGTCCAGGCGCCGCACGTACAGGCGGGCCTGGTCGCGGTGGTGGATCGAGCTGAGGACGATGCCCGAGCGCGTCCCGTCCAGGAGGGCGATCGTCGTCGACTGGTGCCCGGAGAGCTCGTCGTAGGCGTCGTAGCGCACCAACCCGCGCAGCGTGAAGGCGCCGTGGAGGCCGCGCTCGTTGGCCTGCAGCCGGTCCTCGAGGCGCTGGGCGACGTCCTCGACGTAGTCGTGGAGCGCGGCGTAGCCCGCCTGCAGCTCCGCGGCGTGGGCGGCGAGGTCCCGCTCGCCGTGCGCGCCGAGCACCACCCGCTGGGCGGCGGCGAGGCGCCGCTGGCGCACCAGGGCGATCACCGCGCAGACGAACGCGACCAGCGCGAGGCCGAGCCCCGCGAGCGCGACGATGCCGGTGGTGCCGCTCAGTCCGTCCACGCCTGCACCGTATCGGTCCGGCGCGGACGGTCCCTACTCGAACAGGGCGTCGTAGGAGCCCTTGTTGTTCGACGTGTCCTTCTCACCGGGCACCGCCTTGACCTCGACCTCGATCTTCACCGGCGTGTTCTTCGGCGGAGCGGTGGCGATCGGCACGCTGGCCTCGGCCGCGGTCCCGGCGTTCGTGGTGGCCACCACGGCCTGGCCGGTGATCGTCTTGACCCCGTTGCCGGTGATCGTGACCGTCACGGCGACGCGCGTCTCGTTGTTCTCGCCCTGGTTGGAGAACTTCACGTCGAAGGTGATCGGCGGCGTGGACGGGAGCCGGTTGGGCTCGGGCGACGGCTGGAGCGTGGTGCCTCCGACCGAGACGCTGTCCAGGCCGTGGCCGTGCGTGCCCGGGGACGGGGCCTTGCCCGTCGATCCGTCTTCGCTGGCGGTGAGCGTGGTGCCCAGCGCCTCGGCGACGAACGCGGGCGTCAGCCAGCCGAAGTTGGTGAGGAAGCGGCTGGACGGGATGACCTGCCCGCCGATGCCCGCCCCGTCGAACGCCTGCTGCATGTCGGGCTGCACGCGCTGGGAGAAGATGACGTCGGAGGCGTTGAACGCCTGCATCTGCCCGGCGATCTGGTTGATCGCCTTGGTCGGGTCCCCCGTCGTCGCGGTGGCGGCGGGGATCAGCGCGGCGATCTTGGAGACCGCGGCGGCGCGGAGGTTGAGGACGAGCAGCAGGTACTGCTGGGCCTTCTCCATGTCCCCCGGCACGTCGAGGCCCTTGGCCCGGTCGACGTTCTCGTCGGCGACCAGCCGCAGCTGGTTGAGGCTGACCTGGAGCTGGTTGCCGTCCTGTCCGGAGGCCAGCGCCTCGAACAGCGGCTTGGCGACCTCGTCGTCGGAGGAGGAGGCGATGTCGGTCACGGCACGGTTGTAGTCCTTCATCGCGCTCTCGGCGCTGCTGTCCAGGCAGCTCTTGATGCCGAAGATCAGGACGAAGAGGACGAGGAGGCCGATCCCTCCGGCCACGGCCCGGCGGATGAGCAGCTGTTGGCGCTCGTGGGCGTCCATCCCCCCACCTCCGCCGCCGTAGCCGCCGGAACGGGAGCGCGCGCCCGACGACGGCCGGCGCGGTTGCGCGCTGGTCGACCGGGTGGGCTCGTCATCGTCATCGTCGAAGAACGACAAAAAACTCCGCTCCTTGCGGGAACTGGCGGGGGCTCAGTATGACCGCCATACCCAGTACGGCGGTCACCCTGCAAGTTTCGCCCCAATCGGCCAGTCCCCTTCTCGGGAGGCAGGGAGCAGGCCGGCGGCCGGGAAGAGAGCAACCGGTGGAGACCGCCCAGGACCCGTCCGTGACCGAATCACCGCGCCAGGAACCCAACGCCGAGGGCATGGTCCTGGATCGCTACCGGCTGGTCCGTCGCATCGGGACGGGCGGCTTCGGCACGGTCTGGCTCGCGCACGACGAGCGACTCGAGCGCGCCGTGGCCGTCAAGCGGATCCCCGTCGAGAGCGCGGGAGCCGGGGTCCGGGCCGAGCGCGAGGCGCTCGCCGCGGCCCGCCTGTCGCACGCCGGCATCGTGACGCTGTACGAGGCGGGGCGGGACGACGACGCGGTCTACCTGGTCTCCGAGCTGGTGCGGGGACGGACGCTGGGCGTCCTGCTCGAGGAGGGCGAGCTGTCGGACCGCGACGCGGTCGAGGCCGGGATCGCCCTGTGCGAGGCGCTCGTGCACGCCCACGGGCGGGGCGTCATCCACCGCGACGTGAAGCCCGCGAACGTGATCGTGCCGGACGGCCAGGCCGCCGCCCACCTCCCCCACCCCGCGCGGGCCGCGAAGCTCACCGACTTCGGGATCGCCCGCGTGCTGGGCGACGACGGGCTCACCGCGACCGGGGACGTCGTCGGGACGCTCGCCTACATGGCGCCGGAGCAGGCCGATGGCCGCCCGGTCACGGAGGCGGCGGACCTCTATGCGGCCGCGCTCGTGGTGTACGAGGCGCTGGCGGGCGTCAACCCCGTGCGCCAGCCCGGCGCGGCGGCCACCGCCCGCAAGGTCGGCACCCGCCTCCCACCCCTGGCCCGCATGCGGCGCGACCTCCCGCCCGCGCTGTGCCGGGCCGTCGACCGGGCGGTGCTGCCCGAGCCCGAGGACCGCGGCGACCTGCTGGACCTCCGCGAGGCGTTCCTGCGCGCATTGCCCGAACTGGACGACGAGCCGGGGACGATCGCCCCGGCGCGGGTCGACGTGCTCGCCGACCGCACGGTCCGTGCGGCGGCCCGTGCGGGGGAGTGGACGGCCGCGCACCCAGGCGTGGGCGCGGTCATCTCGCCGGCGGCGATCGCCACCTGGGCCGAGGACGAGCACGACGATCCCGAGTTGCCGCCCGGCGCCTACCCCCGGCCCCCGGCCCGGATCGCCGCGGGCGTCGGCGCCGCGGGCCTGGTGGCGGCCGCGCTGCTCGGCGCCGGGCCGCAGACCCCGGTCCCCGTCGTGGCCGCGGCGGCGCTCGCCGGTGCGGTCGTCGCGGTCCTTCCCCGTCTCGGTTGGATCGCGGCGGCGTGGTCGGTGATCGTCTGGCTGGCGATCGAGCAGCCGGGGACCGCGCTGCTCGTCGCGGCCGCCGTGCTCCCCGTCACCGTGCTGCTGCCGGGCCGCGGCCGGCTGTGGTCCGCACCGGGCGTGGCGGTCGTGCTCGGCCTGGCCGGCGTCGGCGCGGTCTGGACGGTGGTCGCCGGCCAGTGCCGTCGCGGACGGGATCGCGTCGGCCTCGGGGCGCTGGGCGCCTGGTGGGCGCTGCTCGCGCAGCCGCTGCTGGGTCGCGACGTCCTGCTGGAGCGGATCCCGGGCGTGCACATCGGGCGCCGGTGGGAGAGCTCGGCCGCGGACGCGTGGAACGACGTCCTCGTGCCGCTCGTGACGAGCGGCGCGGCGGTGATCGTCGTGGTGTGGGCGGTGGCGGCCCTGGTCCTCCCGTGGGTCGTCCGGGGGCGCTCCGCGGCGGTGGACGCGGTCGCGGCGACGATGTGGGCCGCCGGATTCGCGGCCGCGACGGCCTCGGTCCTGCGGGCGGTCGACCCCTCGGCGGGGCTCGCCCCACGGGGCCTGGTGGTCGGGGCGATCCTCGCCGCGGCCGGCGCCGTCGGGGCCCGCGCGGTGCGTGGCGGCGACTGACCGGGGGGAGCTTCCGTAGCATCAACCCCGCATCCCCTTCCGCAGGGCCCCTTGAACCATGAGCGTGCTCAGAAACCTCGAGACCAAACTGGCCGGCCTCGTCGAGGGGACGTTCGGCCGTGTCTTCCGCTCCCAGGTGCGGCCCGCCGAGCTGGCGCGGAAGCTGGCCAAGGAGATGGACGACCACCGGACGGTGTCGGTCTCGCGAACCTATGTGCCCAACGAATACGAGATCTGGCTGTCTCCCGAGGACCGCGACCTCTACGACGGCGTCGAGGACGAGGTGCGCGAGGAGCTGTCCGCGTACCTGCTGGAGCACGCCCGGCGCGAGCGCGTCTCGCTGGTGTCCCGCCCCGTGATCACCTTCCACACCGACGAGCGGCTCGGCCTCGGCGAGTTCGGCATCCACACGCGCCTGGTCAAGCCCCCGGCGGGGGAGGCCGCCGCCGGCGCCGCGGCCCCGCCGCGTCCGGCGCCCCGCGCCCCGGTCCAGGCCCCGCCCGAGGCCGGCAACACGATGATCTTCTCCTCCGCCGAGCGCCACCGCGAGCCGCTGCGCGAGGACCACGCCGCGCGGGGCGTGCCGCCGCGCCGGGCGCTGCTGCTCGCCGAGGGCAAGCGGATGGTCGTGCCCAACGCCGGCGCGATCATCGGGCGCAGCCGCGAGTGCGACGTCGTGCTGGGCGATCCCAACATCTCCCGTCAGCACGCCGAGCTGCGCCCCGACGGCGCCGGCGGCTGGACCGTGGCCGACCTGGGATCGACGAACGGCGTGCGGATCAACGGGCGCCCCGTGGCTGGGCCCCACGTGCCGACCCCCGTGCGCTCCGGCGACCGGATCGATCTCGGCACCGTCGACATGCGATTCGAGACGGAGTAGCCATGCTCGATCCCGTCTCCGTCGCCCTGAAGTTCGGCTTCATCGTCGTGCTCTACCTCTTCCTCGTGTGGGTCGTCCGCAGCGCGGGCAAGGACCTGCGCGCGGTGCCGGGCGCCCTGCGGGGCAAGCAGAAGCCGTCGGTCGCGCCGGTCGCCGCGGGAGCCGTCGCCGCGCCGGAGGCCACGAGCATGCACCGGGTCGCCGGCACGGGCAGCGGCGAGCCGCGGCTCGTGGTCGAGCGGGCCCCGGGCCACACCCCGGGCATGGAGTACGACGTCGGGCCCGGCGCCCTGATCGGCCGCGGCGACCAGGCGGAGATCCGCCTGGAGGACCCGCACTGCTCCTCCCGGCACGCCCGCCTGGTGCTGGAGGGCGGCGTGGTGGTGCTCGAGGATCTCGGCTCGACCAACGGCACCTACCTCAACGAGGAGCTGCTCGGCGGCCCCACCCCGCTTCACGAAGGCGATCGCGTGCGCATCGGCGACAGCGAGTTCACGTTCCAGGAGAGTTGATGCTGCGCGTCGCCGACCATTTCAAGCTCACGGACACCGGCCGGCACCGGCAGGCGAACGAGGACGCGTACTTCGCGCGCTCGCCGCTGTTCGCCGTCGCCGACGGCATGGGCGGCGCCCAGGCCGGCGAGGTCGCCTCGGGCATCGCCGTCAGCGTGCTCCAGGACGGGCTGCCCGCGGGTGCCGGGAGCGTCGAGCAGCGCCTTGCGGGCGCGGTGCGCGACGCCAACGCCGAGATCCACCGCCGCTCGCAGAACGAGCCCGAGCTCTCCGGCATGGGCACCACGTTCACCCTCGCCTACCTCGGCGAGGAGGAGCTGACCGTCGCCCACGTCGGCGACAGCCGGACCTACCGCTGGCGCGACGGGAAGCTCGAGCTGCTCACCGAGGACCACTCGCTGGTCGGCGAGTTCGTGCGCCAGGGCAAGATCACGCAGGAGGAGGCCGACGAGCATCCCCAGCGGTCGATCATCACCCGCGCGCTGGGGCCCGAGGCCCAGGTCGACGTCGACACCCACACGTGGCGGGCCGAGCCCGGCGACGTCTACCTGCTGTGCAGCGACGGCCTCACGTCGATGATCCACGAGGCGCAGGTCGCCGAGATCCTGCGCGACAACCGGAGCCTGCGATCCGCGGGCCGCGCGCTCGTCGACGCGGCGAACGCCGCGGGGGGCCGCGACAACATCACGGTCGTCCTCTTCCTGGTCGAGGAGGTCGGCGGGCCGGCGTCCGGTCCGTCCACCGAGGTCCTGGAGGCCACCAACGTCGGCGCGCCCGGCGGGCTGGCGGCCGAGGACGTGCGCCGGGCCGTGGCCGAGCGCGAGGCGCAGGTCGCGGAGGCCGAGGCGCTGCGCCGTCAGCCGCGCGTGCCGGCCGCTCCGGCCGGAGACGGCCGCAAGCCGCGGAGCCGGCTGCGCAAGACGCTCACGATCCTGGCCGTCTTCCTGGTGATCCTGTTCCCGGTGGGCGTCGGCGCGTACTTCGCCTCGCAGACCGTCTACTTCGTCGGCACGGACGCCAACGGCTTCGTCACGCTCTACCGCGGGCTCCCGTACGAGCTGCCGGGCGGCCTGAAGCTGTACACGGAGAACTTCGTGACCGGCGTGAACGCCGACCAGCTGCCGGCCGGCCGCCGCTCCCAGCTGCTCGACCAGAAGCTGCGCAGCCGCGACGACGGCGTCGATCTCGTCCGGCAGGTCGAGGAGGGGAACATCACCGCTCGATGAGCTCTCGTAATCGCGAGCTGCTCGCGCTGATCCCGGCCTCGCTGCTCGTGAGCCTGGGGTTCGCCGCGGTCTTCATCCAGCGCGACGAGTTCGTCGGCGCGCAGGGCACCAACCGCCTGACCACCGCCTCGCTGACCTACGGGGGGATCTTCCTCGGGCTGTGCCTGGTCGTGCACCTGTTCCTGCGCTGGCGGCTGCCCAACGCCGACCCGTACCTGTTCCCGCTGGTCGCGACGCTGGCCTGCTTCGGCCTCGTCTTCATCTACCGGATCGACCAGACCCTGGCCGCTGACCAGGCCAAGTGGTTCTTCGTGGGGATCGTCGCGTTCATCGCCACCATCCTGGTGCTGCGCGACTACCGGGTGCTGGAGCGCTACCGGTACGTGATCGCCCTGGTCAGCCTGCTGCTGCTGATGATGCCCCTGCTCCCGGGGATCGGCCAGACGACCAACGGCGCGAACCTCAGCGTGCGGATCGGCTCGATCACGTTCCAGCCCGGCGAGTTCGCCAAGATCGGGATCATCATCTTCGTCGCCAGCTATCTGCGCGACACGCGGGAGCTGCTCAGCCGCGGCGGCCGCCAGGTGCTGGGGATCAGCGTCCCGCCGCTGCGCGCGCTCGCCCCGCTGCTGCTCGTGTTCGGCGCGGCGATGATGCTCCTGCTCGTCATCCGCGACCTCGGCACCTCGCTCATGTTCTTCGGCGGGTTCCTCGCCGTGCTGTACGTGGCGACCAACCGCCTGGCGTACCCGATCATCGGCTTCGCCCTCTTCGGCCTCGGCGCCTGGTTCATCGGCTCCCACACCGCCCACGTCAAGGACCGCATCGAGGCCTGGCACGACCCGTTCGGCAAGCTCTACGACGCGCCGGGCGGCAGCTACCAGCTCGCCCAGTCGCTGTTCGCCCAGGCCGACGGCGGGCTGTTCGGCACCGGCATCGGGCAGGCGCTGCTCAAGCAGTCCGACGGCAAGGCGATCCTCCCGGCGCCGCAGACCGACCTCATCTACTCGGTCATCACCAACGAGCTCGGGCTGGCCGGCGCGTGCGGGCTGCTCGTCGTCTACCTGCTGTTCGCCGAGCGCGGCTTCAAGACCGCGATCCTCGCCCGCGACTCGTTCTCCAAGCTGCTCGCCGCCGGCCTCACCGCGGTGTTCGCGCTGCAGGTCTTCGTCATCGTCGGCGGCGTCACCAAGACGATCCC
>Ga0247757_10001763_pt1 | contig 13118 bp, 19 predicted proteins | sample UWRJL126311R4_FD_180929 | JGI IMG/M metagenome (GOLD analysis project Ga0247757, IMG submission 180929) | Plant litter microbial communities from Arlington Agricultural Research Station in Wisconsin, United States - UWRJ-L126-311R-4 | ecosystem: Environmental > Terrestrial > Plant litter >...
CAGCTCAAACAAAAGCAAGGATTGCCGAATTCTTAGAACGAAAGAAAGCCCTTGGATCTAATCGAATTGTTCGTAAGTGAAAGAGAGAATGAAAATGACTAATTCAGAACAGCTTGAGCAGTATAGCAAGAAACTAGTAGAAGCTAGTGCCAGGTATACAGATCAGAAAATTAGGCTAGATGTTGTAGCTCAAAGAATCGAGAAGATTCGAGGACAACTAGATAGTATAATTTCAGAACTGGCAACATATAAAAGTAATGATCTAGCTTAGCCTCACTAAGTTTGACTAAAAGGAGATAGGAAATGAAAGACAAAGAAGAGAAAGAAAAGATTATTGATATTGCAATTGCCATCCTTTTCGGTATTGCAGTAATTGTAGCTCTAATTATGTCATGGTTCTCTATGACAGACTTGGCAATTAACACATTCGGACTACCAGAACTACTAGCTTGGATCATTTCCCTAGCATTTGATATTGGAGCTATCTTCCTGGCTCTGATTACTGTATCAGCAGCCTTGAAGGGTGAGAACGCAACAATGGCTAAGCTAGCAACCCTAGCATTCATTGGAACTTCTCTTTACATCAATGTAGTACACGCTGATGTAAGTGGGTACGGAACAGTCGGAATGATTATGTTCGGTGCTGCTCCTGCAATCGTATTCATCGCTTTTGAAGTTTACCTACGTCATATGCTTAAGCGAGAGCTAAGAGTACAGGGGTTGATTCCTGATAGAATGCCTAAGGTTGGTGCATTAACTTGGGTACGTCACCCTAAGCCAGCATTCAGCCTAGCCAGTAAGGCATTGATGCTAAGGCTAGTTAAGGAAGATGTCATTCTAAACAGTAAGAATGAAAGCTATGAAAATCGTGAAGCAATTAATGTAGGACCAGCTACCGTAGCAAAGCCTGAGAAGCCTTCTAAGAATAAAATTGAGAGTACTAAGCAGATTCCTCAGCTTGCTCCTGCAATGCTCTCAGAAACAGTCTCAGAGCCTCTAGCAACACCTGTAGTTGAGGCGAAGGAAGAGTTTAAGTTTGGATTCCAGGCTACTCCCACTTTTACAGCTACAAAGCCTAGGGGAATGGCAATTGAAGCATACAAGCAGGGATTTGAAGATCATAATCAGATTGCAGAATGGATCAGTAAGGAATTAGGACAGCCTGTTAATCCTTCAAGTGTTCAGAAGTACAAGAGTGAAGCTAAGAAGTAACTAAATCGGGAGGCAATGCCAATAAGTCCTCTCGTACCCTCCATTATCACAGATAGGACTAAGAAAATGATTCACAGAGCAGAGAGCGAGAAAGTATTAAAGATTCATACAGCATTCTATAACATGATTGATCTTGGAATGTATGGCTGCAAGTTAGTAATCTGCTGGGTAAGGCATCCAATTTTAAGTTGGAATCTCTACTACGGCAAGCAACAGTCAGTTCCTTTAGCAAAGCACCCCTACATTCATATTAAGATCCTTAGCAACAAGCATCATACAGTAGCAGTTAAGCACTCACAATTTCCTAAAGATGTTTATGTTACTGAGATTTACCCTCATAAGCAGGATGAGGCAGAAAAAGAAATCGTAAGCTTCTTTAAGGTTCTTAAGGAAATCGAAAGTAGAAAGAACCCTGAAACTCCAAGAGGTACTACTTATAGAAGCAGGAACAACTAAATAAAAAGAGAGAAGAAATTCTCTCCAAGGGGCTAGCAGGTAGCGAACTTATGACGTTCAAATCGTCATAGCTCCACTCAGTAATAAAGGACAAGGTAAAGGAATGGTTATGACAGATTCAAAAGTTAACAATAGCTGGGCTGACCCTTACAGTACAGATTATCGATCTGACATTACTCAGCTTATTGAAAATGTGGCTACCAGTAAAACAACCCTCGCTAAGAATGTATGGCATATAAATGTAGAAAGGGAGGATTTGATAAGTGAGCTATATTGCTATCTGCTCAGTAAGCCTAGTCTAATTGAGGATGGAAAAGTTCCCTCAAAGATTTTGCATAATAGAGCTAGCAATTTCTGCTTTAAACAGCGCCTTGATAAAGGCGCTGCTATTGTAGGTACAGATACTCTACATGATATGCTTCTAGAATTTAATAAACTTCCTACATACATTCTTGATGTTCTTTATGGTCCTGTATTTGCTAAGGCTGGTAAGCCTGTAGGTACTTACCTTGAAATTATCGAGCAGGAATACAAGTACAAAAACAAGGTTGTAGGAGCTAGCAATAGGAAAACCCTAGCAAGAGCAGTAGCGAGACTAGCAGAGGTGATTTCAGGTATTATGGTAGGTACACCAGATAGCTTTAATTCGTTAACCTATGCTGCTAATGTACCTAGTTATGAAATGCAGGATAATAGTGATGACTCCTTAGATTCTACTTTTGCTCCCTTTACAGCAATTTACACATGCACTAATAATCATTCCTACAGAATCAACACAGGAGCTAAGCCTGATACTACAAGAATTGGGCAGAATCATTTACTAGGGTATTACAAATGTAAATGTGGAGAAGTCTTAGAGCTGGACAGCAGAAACTAAGTGTGATAGTGAGGGATCACAGGTAAATCCTACTTTGCGAGAGTATAAAGATACAGAGTAGGTATACTAAGGTAGGTAGTATGAGAGTTTAACTCCGTTGGGTTTTTCCTAGTCCTCCCAATGTTTACTACCTACCTTAGTATTTCTCACATTTAAAGCTTGAAGCAATACCGCTTCAGAAATTAGATAGATAGGTAGATTAAAAATGAAGCTAGTAAAAGCACTTAACGGTGATTGGGTAAATGTAGCTCAGGCATCATCATTTAATGTAGCAGACTTTGGTAATAGAGCAGTTGTCTATGCTCGTGTAGGAAACGTTAGCTATGAGCTGTTTGAAAGTCTGTCTAGTAGATCAAATCTTGATCCAGCTAAGTTCTTGGACTTTAATAGTGATATTCCAAATCCTGATTATTTAAAGCAGGCTGAAAGATTCTTAGAGGATATGTTCACTAGGTTAGGTGCAGCAAAAGAATCACCTTCAGGAACTTTATTTCTAGAAAATGCACTAAAAGAATTAAATGGAGTTAGGGAAGTAACTGCGCATATTGCACCAGTTATGAAGAGTACTAAGCCTGTAAAACGCACTACTCGTAAGAAGGCTGATCCTGATGTCTGAGGTTGTAGAGATTACTGATTACGATGTTCATGCCGTTATTCCAGCAAAATCACTTCCAGCAGCAATCGAGGCTATCAGTCATGTTGAAGGCGTTGTTTTCTCAGTTAAAAAGCATGAAGGTAAAGGACAGACACCTACTTGCAGAACAACTACGAGAGGATCAACTGATGAATGAGGATGTGTTCATTGCTGTTAATGCTCTAGTTCCAGCCTATACAGATAACCTACTTATTGAATTCAAGAAGGCTGGAATCAGTGATGAGCTTAATAGGTCTCATTTAATCCTCTACGCTTTAAGTATAGTTAATGAGATGGTTGAAACTAAAAGATTTGAAGATATTACTAAGGGGTTCAGTTCAGAGCAATAGTTTTCTGACTAACAACATTATCCCTAGAATGAACAGAAAGAAGGTAAGGTATTATGTCAGAATTCATAAACACAGTAAAGCCGAATGAGCTAGTAAACCTTGATGCTGTAGAGGCAGTATTTATTAAGAATCCTCCTACAGTCGATATGAGTAAACTAGGTAGAACTAAAGATGAGATCGATGCGAATGTGGCTAGAATTGCTAAATTATTTAGAGTAGTAGCAAGAGGAACATCAACGTACATTTTATTTGAAGGAACTCTAGAGCAGTGTAAGGATTATCTAGATACAATCTAAAGTAATAAGCCCTGATGTATCAGGGTGTTGCTGATGTAGTCCAACTTGGTAGGAGACAAGAGCTTTAAACCCTCTACAGTGCCAGTTCGAATCTGGTCATCAGCACTTAAGCAAGTACTAATTATCTTATTAGATATCTCCTTTCGGATTATATTTGTGAGTTTGGTTGCCTCAGTACTTGCTTATTAAATATAAAGCCCTAGCACATAAGATGTATCTCGTCATAGAGAACTAGGGCACTTAATAAAACATAAGGAGGTGAACAATATGGCAGAAGCATATGACCCAGAACGAGCAGATAGAAATGCAGCTATTATCCAGGATAGGATTAATGGTCTGACATATAGGCAGCTTGCTGCTAAATATAATCTTTCACCTGCTGCTGTTCATGGAATTGTTAGAGGCTATACAGATAATGCTATCAAGCCTGCTGCTGAGGAATTAGTACAGCTTGAAATTGATAGGCATGAAAGATTGCTTAATGCTCTTGAGCCTAAGATTGAAGCAGGAGACGTTAAGGCTATCGAGGCAGCAGTTAAAGTCTCTATGTCTTACAGAAAGCTCATTGGTGTAGATGCAGCTACTAAGGTAAACGTTGAGCATACAGCTACAGCAGCAGTGACAGAGCTTCAGGAGAGGCTAAATAAAGCCCTTCAGAGCCACGTAGACGAGACAGAATAAAGGATTGGTAGAGATGGCAGTATATGATTTCATCAATCCTGAAACCTTCAATGAGCTTGAGTATCTAGCATCAGGTGGTTTACTAGGTAGGAGAGATCCTGCTCTTGGTAAAGACCTGATGCTAGCTCTTGCTGATCCTTCTATCGATGAATCTGTTAAGTCAGGATTCAGGCGTAAGCTTTGCAAATATGATCCTTTGATGTTTGCTCTATTGTACCTACGTAAGCACATTAGTGATGCATATGGCAATGTGATCTTTGCTCAGTTCCATATCGATACCTATTCATGGGCTGCTGAGACATTACCTTATGCAGATAAGCTTGATATTGCTGATAAGAGAACAGCTTTCATTGCTCCACGTAAAGCAGGTAAATCAACTACCCTATTCGTTATCCTTCCTCTTTGGGCATTGGCTCATAGGCATAGGAAGTTTGTTACTGCTTATGGTGCAAGTGCTGAGCCTGTGCAGGATCACTTGAAGAATGTTAGACAGGAACTAGAGCTTAATGAATTGTTGAGGCTAGATCATTCTGGCTTTGTTCAGGCTACTACATCTCGTGATTCTCTTTATTACACAGCCAAGACTAATGTAGCTATGAGTGCTAAAGGATTAGATAAGGCTACTCGTGGTCAGAAAGTAGAGAACCTTAGACCTGACTGGATTCTCTTTGATGATGTTGAGCTAGGTGAATCTAACTATTCTGACAAAGAAATTGAGAAGCGTAAGGTTACTATTCGTCAAGACATTATTGGTGGTGACCCATCTGCTGTTGTGTCCTTTGTAGGAACAGTGACAAGAGCCGGATCTATTATGCATGACATCTTGCGTACAGAGACAGAACATGCAGCTATCGATTGGGTAGCAGAGGATCAGATTAAGGCTCGCTATTATCCTGCACTTATCACATTAGACAATGGCGATAAGGTAAGCATGTGGAAGAATAACCCAGAACAGGAATGGTCTACTGAATGGATGCTTAGTGTAGAGAAGACTAACGCATTCCAGGTAGAGCGTATGAATAACCCTATGGGTAAGCAAGGTAAGTACTGGTCTATGGATGACATTAAGATTGGTAGTTTAGATAATCCTGCTGGATCTCGTACAATTCTTATGGTTGATGGTGCTGTTACTACTAAGGACACATCAGACTATACAGGTATTGCAGTTATCCGTTACACACCTTCTCAGGTAATCGATGGTAAGAAGACATTACCTACTGCTGAGGTTTTATTTGCTAAGCATTATAAGTTAGTTAATGAGGATCTACAGAAAAAGGTAGTTCAAATCATCAGTGAGTTTGCAGTAAAGGGAATTTATATCCGTTATGTTAGAACAGAAGTGAATAATGGTGGAGATTTGTGGGGTAAGCCTCACAAGCCTAATGATCCTCGCAGTAAATCAGGAGTATTCTCTAATCTCCCTGAAGGCGTAGGGCTTATGGTTGCTAATACAAGCGATAAGAAGGAAGTGAAGTTTGCTAAGGCACATGACCTTTATCAGAAGCCTGGTGTGCAAATTCTTCACGCTGAATCTTTTGGTGATTTAGAGCGAGAGCTTATTGAATTCCCTAAAGCTAAGAATGATGACATAGCTGATGCTGTAGTAATGGGACTTCTGTATTTCCTAGAAAAGAAGCCTAGTAAGAAGATCAGAACTGATTCTACAGAGTATAGCTACCTGTAGACTTTTCTGACTAACAACATTAACCCTAGTAAGTTAACTAGCCGTCCTACAGAAGGGGCTGAGTATATGAGTATCACTGACGTAGTGCACGGTGTAATGGCACTAGATAATGCAAGGAGCAAATACATTGAAGCTGAGGAAATGTTCAATGGAACTGCTCAGGAATTCTTTACTACAACTCAAATTGAACGTGAAGTGGCTAAGACTGGTTCTATGGGAAGAGTAAACCTCGTAAAGAGAATTACTACTACCGTAGCCAATCGTATTAAGCTCGCTGCCGTATCTGTTCCTGATGGTGGTGAACAGGTCAATTCACTTCTAGATTTTATCCGTGAAGCAAACAACATGGATATTTATGAGAAGACTTTAATTAAGAAGACACTTATGTATGGAGACTCTTACATTTCTATTTGGAATGTAGATGAAGAGGATCTTACTGAAGATGAAGCTATGCGTGAAGCAGGTGTAAGCCTTAGCTACAATTCACCTCTATGTATGCGAATGATCTATGATCCTACCAATGAACGTAAGGCAATGTATGCAATTAAGTCATGGAAGGAAGATAAATTAAGAAGGGCTGATCTTTATTTCCGTGATCGTGTAGAGCGCTACATTACTAAGGATGAGAATCTAGATGGACATAAGCCTGAGCATTGGGTTACTTATGATGAGGATGTTCTTGATCCTATGTCAGGAGAATTCACATCTGATAATGGAATTATGTTCCATGATTTTGGTGAGATTCCTGTTATCCACTTTAGAACAGACCTAACTTATGGAAATCCTGAGGCTATTGATGGTTATTCTTTGCAGCGCGCTATCAATAAGGCTCTTGTTACTTTGGTAGCTACTATTGAGCGTACAGGATATCCTGTACGGCTTATGCTTATGTATCCTGAAGCTATCCTAGATGATAGTAGTGAAGTAGACCCTGATTGGGAATTGGATGAAGAAGTTCCTACTGCTCCCGTAATTCCTCAGACTCCTGCTACTGATAGACCAGGAACTATGCGTAAAGAGCGTGGAGTAAAAGACATCAAGGAATTTGCACCAGGACAGCCTAGTGTATTCCTTGATCCTATTATGGCTTTCATTAAGCTTATGGCTTTAGCTACTGAGACTCCTGCATATGAACTTAACCCTGAAGGTAATCAGCCATCAGGAGAGGCACGTAGGCAGGCTGACAAGCCGCTAGAGGCGAAAGTAATCGATAGGCAGACCTTCTTGAAGGGTCCATTCAGTAATCTATACAGGCTCGCTCTGAAGGCTGTAGATGTTGTCGTGAAGAAGGTTGATATTCAGTGGGCTCCAACTTCACCTATTAATGATGCTGAAGGATGGGCAACTATTGCAGCTAAGCAGGATGCAGGAGTTCCGGTAGCTCAGACATTAGCTGAGGCTGGATATAGTGAAGACCTTATCGCTGAATGGACTGACAATGTTGCTGAGGCTACTACTCTATCTGAGAAGCTTGAGTATCTATCAAAGATTTCTCTTGCATTGAAGGATATGGGAACAGCCTCTACCCTTGGAGTTATTTCTCCTGAGCAGATTGAAGCTATTGTAGAGTCTCTTATTGCTTCACTAGAGTCAGATCAGTAATAGTTTTCTGACTAACAACATTAACCCTATTACATAACAGATGGACAGCAGAGTAAGTTATGAGAGAGGAATATTAAATTATGACTTCACCTATAAACTCTCTCATAACTTCTCAAGAGGATAAAGTATCCGAGGTATATGAGAGTAGTACACTTAAGCTTGTCAGCTCTATTGTTGAGCAGGTACAGAAAGTTATTGCAGATATTCTTATTGCTGAGGGAAGACTTAGTGATGAGGAATTAAAGCTTAGGGTTATTGAAATTGTCTCTAATCTTAAGCCTATATTATCTAAGAAACCACTAGTATCTGCTGTACTTGAAGGATTGAACTTAGGAATTGCTCAGGCTGGATTGTATGAGGATATGACTAAGCCTGTAGTTAAAGCAAAAGATGCTAAGGCAATCGCTAATGATGTAGCTGATTATAGTAAAATCATTTCTTCTGCTGCTAAGGATGCTTTGAATCTCGCTAAGAAACTTCCTATGGATGGTACCTACATTGATACAGTCCTAGGCAAAGTTAAACAGGTTGAGAACAAAGCTACTCGTGCAGCAGCAACCCTAGCTAATAGGGCACAGGCTGAAGGAACAATACTTGCAGCTAAAGCTAATAACACAAAACTTGTATGGGTTAATGAGAATAAAGCATGTCTTCATTGTCTAGCTTATGCAGGTCGTGTAGTTAGTCCTGATAAGCCTTTTGGAGGTCATTCATACGATCCTAAAGGACTTAATACTGAAGGCTTGCAGCTAGAAAATCCTGATGGTGTGAAAGGTCCACCACTTCATCCTCATTGCAGATGTCGATTGAGGATATGGGATGGTCCTGATCCTAGAAAGCCAGAGGATATTCCTACTAAGAATAATGAAGTTACCTTCCCTGAAGCGTTGCAGCGTGAAGCACGTAGAGCAGTGTTGAGAGGTGACTCAGATTATGACTCTCTGCCTACAAGAATTAAGGCAGCAGATAAGCTACTTGCTATTGGCGCTAATCTTCCTAAGACAGTTGAGAAGAGAGCAGCTATAGCAGTAACAAAGGGAGAGTTCCCTAACCGTGTCGGTAATTAAGTTCCGTGTCGGAACAGATGGAGGAAGTAAAGATGGCTACAGATAACGATAATCCAGAGGTAGAAGAGCCTGAAGTAGAAGCCGAAGAGGAATCTACAGAAGAGGTAGAGCCTACTGTAGAAGAGCTAAAGGCTCAAATTGCAGAGAAGGATAAAGCCCTTAAGAAGGCTAACGCAGAGCGCACACGTCTAGGTAAGAAGCTTAAAGAAGTTCCTAAGCCTGAGGACAAGGAAGCTGCTCCTGAACTATCTGATAAGGCTAAGCGTGCTCTTGCTGTTTCATATCTTCGTACAGAAGGACTTAATGACGTACAGGCTAAGAAGTTTGCTAAGCTAATCGATCTTGAAGATATTGAAATCGATGATGATGGTGACCTTACTGGAATTGACCTTGATGAATTGAAGGAAGATTTTCCTGAGTTGTTTGTAAAATTTAACAGCAGTAACCCACCTAAAAAGAATGGTGGACGTAAGCCTGATACAGGTGATAAGTCAGACAATTCTAATCCTCCATCTGGTTTAAGCGAGGCATCTAAAAGAATGCTGAAACTTGCCGGTAGGAAGTAACCGATAAGTAATAACAATAGACTTCTTTCCGTGTCGGAAAGAGACTCCGCAATTAGCGCATAGGATAATCCGAGTCGGGCTATTCTAGCAAGATTGCATTTCAGCCCTTTGTCAGGGCGTTTTAAATTAATTCGCCAATATTGGCAATGGGCTATATGAATGCCCATATCCAGTGCCTAATACTAAGGAGATTTATAATGGCACGTGAAACTTATGAAAACTGGATTCCTGATGAGGTTGCTGCCTCTGTTATCCAGGTAGCAGACAAGGGTTCTGCTGTAGAGCTAGCTGCTCGTACTGAAGTAATGGCATCAGACCTTAAGCGTGTTCCTCGTTCAGGTGGATTCACTGTAGGAACTGTAGCTAAGGGTGGTACTTATTCAGAGTCTACTTCAACCAACGATTACGTAGAGCTTATTGCTCGTAAGATCGGTGGAATTGAGCGTATCGCAGTTGAGGATCTTGTAGATACTACAATCGATCCTCTAGCTGTAAAGCGTGTAGATGCTGCTTACGCTATGGGTAAGTTCTTCGACAACGCAGCTCTAGGAACTAAGGTTGTTGCTAACGGTACTACTGTTCCATTCAACTCAGTTTACTACACAGTAACTCAGGCTGATGCAGCAGTTGGATATACCGCTAACGCTAACCTAAAGGCTACTGCTGGTGCTCTAACTTACGCAAAGCTTGTAGAAACTATTAGCGCTGTTGGTGCTGGTGACTGGGGTTCTGACCTAGTAATCATCGCTCACCCAACCTTCCGTTTCGAGACTCTTGGAATTACAGGAAACAACGTTCCTCTTATTGACAATGCTCTTACTGGTGGATGGGAAGGACGTACCCTACTAGGTGTTCCTGTTCTATGGAGCCAGGGTGCAAAGGTTTCTGCTACTGCATCTGGTGCTTCTGGTTCTGGTACTCCTGGTGTTGCTGGTACAAACGGTAACCCTCTATTGATCGTTGCTAACCGCAGCCTTCTAATTAAGGGTGTTGCTAACCTTCCTGGTGTATCTAATGGTGCTCCAGGATTCAGCTTCCAGGACGTAAACGATGGTGCTGGTTACCTTACTGATGAAAGCTTGATGAAAGCTGCAATGAGGCGAGGATTTGCTGTAGGAAACGTAAACGGTGTAGCTGTACTTGAGCGCACTGCCTAATCAAAATATAAGGTAGGTACTAGGGTTAATGTTGTTAGTCAGAAAACTTTTGATCCTAGTACCTACCTCTTATTCCTTAAGGAGGAATTGAAATGGCTAAGGACGTTAAGCCTAAGGCAAATGCACCTCTAACAGAGGCTAAGCTAAACGAAAACAAGACTACTGAAGACTATGTAGCTGCTCGTTCAACTGATGGTTCAGAGGGTACACGCTATAAGAAGGTTTATGTTATTCAGGCTGTCCCTTCATGGGATGAAATCAAGTTTGATCACGAACCTAATCTTGTAGGTACACTTTCTGAGGCACTTGTACGAGGACTTCACCCACTTGGTGAGGCTACCTTTGAAGGCTCTAATGTACAGGCAGATGGTGTAAGCGTTGAGCTTACTTATTCTGTCAACGTAAAGCCTGTAGAGGATAACCCTACTGGTGCAGAAACTCTAGCTCCTTCAGAATCAAAGCACATTAACTAATTGAGAGGCGGCTGTTATGGCTTGGTTTATAAATAAGGCTGAGGCAGCCGCTCTTATTTCTGTCGATCCTTCAACAATTACTGATGCTAATTACGCTATGGCAATTTCTGCTGTAGAGGCATTCATTAATCGTGAAGTTGAGGATATTCCCTCTATTGATACTAGGGACTTCCGCAGAATTAAGAAAGCTATGGCATGGCAAATGCTATTCTTAGCTGATCAGCCTGATTATGGATATAGGACTTTGATTGAATCTGCTTCTGCTGATGGTCAGCAATTTACTATGGTAAATGCTGCTGGTGGAGGTGTAGATATTGCAGCTCAAATGCTGCATCCTTTGACTATTAGGTATTTACGTAACCTTTCATGGAAGCGTAATCCTGTAACTGAGGATCAGGCAGCATTGCTTGCGCAAGCATATAGGAATTTCTTGAATGAATCTTCTGATAGTTATACACGTTGGGAGAAGCTTTCATGAGAAGCCTAGCTAATACTACTGTTCAAATTGAGGGTGCAATTGTTCTGGATGAATATGGTGATCCGGTAGGTGATTCAGATCCTATTGGTAATCCTATTCCTGTTTCTCTTATTGAGAAGAGGCAGTTGGTTGCAGAACCTTCAGATAATAAAACAATAACTTACGTTCGATACGCTGTAATGAGATGCAAACCTAATTCAGGAATCGAACAGGATCAAATCGTAAGGGATCTTAAGACTGATATTCGTTGGGTTGTAGCTGAGGTTACTCAACTGTTCAACCCGATGACAGGTATGGATCTAAGATGTCAATTAAATAGGATATCTAACTGATGACTAAAGAATTCGACAAGAATTCTGCAATACTTTTTCCCGTAACTGACGAAGGCGGGGTGATTAACAATGGCTAAAGATAAGTTTGAACTAGACCTTAATGGCATAGTTCAAATCGAGCACAGCTCAGCAGATGCAGTAAAACTCATTCTTGAGGATATTGCTGATGATGCTAGGAGATTAGTTCCTAAGGACACTATGGAGCTACATGACTCTATTGAAGTTGTGCACAAAGAAGGCGAACTAACTGGATCTGTTGTAGTAGGTACCGATCATTGGGCTCCTACAGAATATGGATCTGAGCCTCACATTATCGAAGCTAACGGCGATTACTCTCTATCTGATGGTACGGGAGAGTATTACGGCAGAATTGTTAATCACCCTGGAACGCCTGAGCAACCTTTCATGAGACCAGCTCTCTATAAGAAAAGGAAGCTTAAAGGTTCTCCCTAAAGTCAGCTACGGGCTATTTTTATGTCCAGAAAGGTAGGTGAATTAATGGCAGATTTATTGCCAAACGCAGAGACGGTAGTAGTAAGTTATCTCAAAGCTATTAATGTTATTGGTAATAATGTAGCTACTGATCTGCCTGGTCCTGATGGAAGCGGTAATTATGCTTGGCAAGACACAGGTTTCATTCGAGTAGGTAGCATTTTTGAAGATATTAACTATTACACAACCAGGCGTGAAGCTGTAGCAACTCTTGAATGTATTGCATTTACTCCGAATGCGAGTAAGCCACCTTACCCTAAAGCTAATCTTATTGCTGAGAAGGTTGTTAATTCAACTCTTCCTAATCAGCATTTTAATGTGCTAAAGGGAAAGTTGGAATTACCTTCTAGGTATTATCCTGCAAGTGTATTGGAAGCAACAATAGCCGTAGGTCCAAGACGTGACTTTAGGCTAGTGCAAGATAATCGTGCCATCTATATGGTCGATCTTAGAATTATATGGGTAGCTCTACCCAACTCCTAACATGAAATGAGGAATTAACTATGGCTAACGCAGGAAACTTGCTAGTCTCTAATGCAAAGATTTGGGTAGCTCCTTATGGTTCAACCCTTCCAGCATTCACTGAGACTGCTCTTCTAGCTAACCCTGCTTCACCTTTCGTAAGCCCTGGCTTTACTAATGGTGGAGTTACTTGGAATGTCGAAAATGACTTTACTGAGTATCGTGCAGATCAGGTAAAGAACTCTCTTGGTGCCGCTAACACAGACCAGACTATTACTGTAGAGATGACACTAGCTGAG
>Ga0247757_10001764_pt1 | contig 13116 bp, 12 predicted proteins | sample UWRJL126311R4_FD_180929 | JGI IMG/M metagenome (GOLD analysis project Ga0247757, IMG submission 180929) | Plant litter microbial communities from Arlington Agricultural Research Station in Wisconsin, United States - UWRJ-L126-311R-4 | ecosystem: Environmental > Terrestrial > Plant litter >...
AACGAGACTTTCATCTCAAGTACACTAAATAGATCTCAAAGACAGCAGTGTTTCCCCTGCCGTGCGATAACTCGAAGATCGTACAAAGAAAAGATCTCGAAGGGTTTGGGACGAAAGCTGGCGGGACCGGGGCCCGGCGTTACTTTGTCCCTTTTACTCGAATGCATACTTATGCAATCAAGACGCCTGAAGGGTTCATACGCGATCAGCAGGAAAGACTGGTGACCACGCATTACTTCCGCCCGAGGAGACAAAGATACTGAACAAACGGCACGACGTCGTCCGAAGACGACGCGGCAGAAATGTTATAAAAGGAAGTGAAGACTGTACTAAACGCTAGGAAATGCCTCATTTATCTTCTTTCTTTTTCGCTTCTTTAAAAGTTCTTAGCGCAAGCTACGAGCCAGTAAGCTTTCGTTCAGAGCTTAATCGTAGTAGTGTATCCAGCCTCTGCCTGCTCATTCGCGCTGGCAGGTACACTTACCTGCGGTTGTCGTAACTTAAGTCTCTAAAGAAGACGATTCTGAAAATTATGTATTGAGGATACTAGATGAGTACATATATGGGAAGACCCTTGTGCATGCTATATTGGACAGGTGGGATAACTCATGAATAAGCAGACTTCAGCCAGATCCTCAAGTCCGATGCCGCTGGATACGGAACCCTTGTGGTCTTGCTGAAATACCTAATCGGGGTATGCGGAAGGTTACAATTTTTGTCGATTCGAGCGCCAACCATCTATCCCGTAGCTTATTGCTAAACCATGCAGCCAGTAATAAAGAATTGATCACCGGTTTGCAGATTCTTGTTTGCTCACTTTGCACCGGCCAAGCATCCTAGTTCTTACGTGAAACCCAGCGTACCAAGTCATCGACATCGTCGTGAGTGAGTTGTGCCTCACTATTCAATCCTCTAGTTGGGGACTTATCACGGTATACCTCCTTTTTCAGCTTGCTGCCACCCTCTGACGGTATCGTCAATTTTTTTGTAGGTTTGTCCATTGTGGCAAGATTTTCTTGCGATTCTGGTTCCGACTCCCCACTTGTGTCGTCTTTCATGGTAACCCAACGCATCAAGTCGTCGGTGGATTCAGTTGATTCTGTCGTGGGTTGTCCCTTCTTTTTAAGAACCGGGCCCGCCTTTGGTCCGTCTTTATGCGACACCCACCGAACAAGCTCGTCGATATCGTCCTGATCCATTGATTCTTCCCTTTTTCTCCCGCGGGGCTCGCCTTCTGAATCAGACTCGGTTGGCGCATCGCTGTAGCCATAATGTCCATCGCGCTCTTCCTGTTGCAACCCGTCCCTCCGACTGACCCACCGAACCAGCTCTTCAACATCTGAGTGGGCCAGGCTCTCATGACTACCATCGTGCTTTGCGATGGGGTTAAGGCCTGCGTTCGTCTTTGAACGTTCGCCATCGCTTGGTGGATCCTTCCTACTGACCCATCGTACTAGATCTTCGATGTCAGAGTGGTCAATTTCGCTATCACTAGAATTTTGTTTGTTTTCAACCATCTTCTCGTCGTCCTCATCGCTCGCTGTTGAAACATTTTCGTCTTCCTGTATCTTTTTCATCGGCGGTGGTGAATCCTTGCTCGCCATCCTCTTCAGTCCGCCTCTGATCTTGTTCACAAGCCCCTCTTTAGGTGGGGTTTGAGCCTCCGGTGTCTTCGGTCGTTGCAGTCCCTTACGTTGCTCGTGCTCTGCCTTCCATTTTGATTCAGCATCTGCCTTCATTCTTGCTTCATTCGACTTTTGGATGTTGTCCTCTATGCGAGTCGAAAACAGAATCGATCTTAAAGAGTGGAAGCGCGCAATATGTGGATGTTTTTCGCTGTTAAGACCAGGGCGATGCAATTGTGGCGGTGGTTCGGCTTGCACCCGCTTGCTTCCGCGAGGAAGCGGGGATGTTTGTATTTTCCGGATGTTGTTGTCCTGCTTCGCGGAACGGGCCCTTGGCTTGCGGTTTTGAGATGGGTCGCTGTCTTCGCTACTTGATCTCTCATCCAGCTGCAGGCTGTCTAGGATTTGTGTGACTTGCGGGCTCAGAAGACCGGTCATAGCGGAGTGTTCCTTTGGTAAATCTACCGGCTCAGCTGCAGCTGCAGCCCTCGTGGGTTGCGGGTCGAAGTAGGATGACGACATGTTTACTGGTGTGGTGTCGTCAGGCAGAGGCAAAGAGTGTTGGGCGAGGGCGGAGCTCTTGGGCCGCTTGGGAGCTCTCGAGGGCAGGGACTGGGCTGGCTTGGCCTAGACCTAGTAGGTCGCGAAAGGCGGGGTATGCGCGTCGTCCTCGTGACGGCGTGGCGCTGATTGGTGAAGAGGCTGATTCAGCCGCCTGCATCATGTTACTGAAGCAGAGTCGCACCGTCGCACCCCTGCTTTCACATTTCAACGGGGAGACCAAAGGTGAAGAAAAGAACAAAATGCACAGATTTGGGTAGTGCTTAGTGCAGACCAGGAGGCGCCATCGATGTGTAAGCATGCATGGCGACCCACACAGTGCGCACGTTTATACGTATCCTGGCGATTCACCACTGCAGAAGCATTCACGGACCGGTAGATAAGCACACGACATTCATTGTGTAGTATGGAAGAGTAGACTTGGTGATCAATCGCGAAGTTCATAATCACGTGCAACTTATTAATAATCAGTGAATTTGCTCAACATCAAAGGTCTAACCTATGACACGCCATTGTCCAGTGGCTTTCCGCCTTAATACCACTTCTTAACCCTCTTGAAGTTGATCCAACCTCATGCATCTGACATTATTTCACAATGCGCAGCGAAGCTCACGGTTCTCCAGATCGTGATTCTCTTCTACCGTCCGCTCCTTCCTTTTAGCTCAGCTGAGATCCGCAAGGAGATTCACGAGGCTCCTGCACTAGTCGCCACGCTAAGGCAAATGCAACTGCCTCTCTCAAATGCCTATCGGGGTCTGATGTTGGCTTCCACGGAGACCCATTTTTTGTTTTCGCTATGGAACTGGCGATGCAATAGATTGATGTTTGCGCTTTATTAAGTGGATATTATCCAGAGGTGTGACGCCATAGCTTCAAGATCCTGTAAATGGAATTCTTCATGAAAACTGGTCATTCGAGCCAAATGGTCAGGATTTATGGATGGCTGTCTTATCAAGGCTATAGCACTTCGTGACTCAAGATTGTAGTGGAGATCTTGACAGAATTAATCGGCTTTTAAGAATGGAAAACTAGGTACGATTTTTATATTGATGCTGGTAGGAGTTCGAATGATAGACGTGAGAGCACAGAATATGTTTAATTGCCTCTACCGCACGATGGCACTTGTTTTAGCAGATGAGGGGTCGTGACTGAACAAGGGTGTCGTATAGCACAAGGCTGAGCTGTGCTGGGTCTCCAGGCCTGAACATCTTCACCTTTCATCTGCCATCTCATCCTTTATCCGCCAGTTTTATCCTTAGGAATCGCGATGGTGAGGATTGCCGTTAGCGCTGGCTCCGTCGATGCGCTAACGAGGATAACTGTTGTAGGTTCGGCCCGTGTTGGAGGACGACACGGGGCTCCGGGTGATGTACGAGCCTCCAAAGCACGACTCGATAGGCCCTCCTATTGCTACCATTGAGTATAACTTTCCTCTTCTCATATTTTGGCAATCGCTGAGACAATATATAATAATAGCATCGTTGCAGTCCACGGCATAGGCGCCCATCCAGACGATACGTGGAGCAAGAATGTCGGCTCCAGCGATGCCCCGCTCTATGTTAACTGGCTTCAGCAGCCAGAGATGCTACCAGCGGTGGTACCGAGCGCGCGAATCATGCGATACGGGTACGAGTCTCGTTGGTTTGGGGATGACACTGAGGATACTGTGCGACTAAAAGCTTCAACAATTGCAAAACAGTTGCTGCTACAGCTGAATATCGAAAGAGAGGTAATTTTCAAAGGAGTCGTACTGGCACTTCCATATCTGATGCCTCTAGCGCTTCCATAATCGTCCATTGATCTTTATTGCTCATTGCTTTGGCGGTCTTGTGGTCCTGAAGGTTAATCCCACCTCTACTGTACTATCGTTGCATTAGTGAGCTAAATTGGCGCAGGCTCTTCGAATAGCATTCGACAGTGCGCGTAAATGGCCCGGCATCTTCTTGTCGACTGCCGGCCTCATTTTCTTTGGTACTCCCTTTCGGGGAACAGAGGGGATGAAGCAGAGTGAGATGGTCGCGGCAGCATTAAGCAAGTACAGGCCAGACCAGGTAGAGGGAGAATCGCTTCGCATACTAGTGCCGGGAGACGAGTTCTTGCAGGACACGGTCGACAGGTTTTTGGAGTCGCGGCTAGAGTCGCCCCCAGCCCCAGTTGCGTGTTTCTACGAAACGAAGTCGAGCAATGTTGGAGCTATAGTAGGAGGTCTAGTGAAAAAGGTGAGGTAATAAAATAAAATTGCATAGCAATTGCTAAGTATCTGGACAGGAATTTATCGTGAATGAAGCCTCGGGCTGCCTTGATTACTCGGAGTCGATAGACAAAATTCCTCTTGAACGAACACACTTCAACATAAACAAGTTTGGAAAGGTCTCAGAGCCGAGTTACAAAGTTGTACGTGGAGTAATTAAGAAGATGGCTGAAATCGCACTTGCGAGCGAAACGACCCAGAACCCTGTTGAGGATACAAGTTCTCTTCCACCTGACGATCCCTCAAGATTCTTGGCTCTTTCAAAAAGTGCAGAGTGGGACCTAGGTCAAGGAGGTAAGCCTTGGTTTCATATGCCGAAATAGTTTGCGCTAGTATTTCTAATAATAACCAGAGTCTTTTCATAACATTTTTGATCACATCTCTGACTACGAACCCGATCGCACTTACCGCGACTACTTGCGTAATAGGTGCCAAGGCACTACAAGATGGGTACTAGATCGCAAACAATTCAGAGCGTGGCTTGAAAATAAAGGTAGTCCATGCCTATGGCTGACCGGTAAAAGTATTCACCAACGTTCTTACCACATATGATTTACTTATTATCGTGCTTTAGTTGGCTGTGGAAAGACCCTTATTACGTATGTTGGTGTACCAACAGCTTAGTACGCCCGATGTTTTAGAATACTAACGCCGCTTAGAAGCACTGCTCTCGAGCACATAATACGGGAATCTCAAAAAGCTAGTGATCTAGTCGCCCATTTCTTCTATAACTACTCAAACAAATCTCGGTTGAAGGCGACCCACCTGTTTAGGAGCTACATTAAACAGATTATTGGGCACCTTTCCATGATTGGGAAACCGTGCCCTCCAAGCATAACGTCTTACGTTAAGCGATTCTACGGCCCAAAGGTGATACCTCCAAATTTTGACGAAATTGTAGACGATATCTTCACCCCTTTAATCAAGTTACTCCCGAGGACAATATACGTTGTGGACGGGCTTGATGAGTGTGAAACAGAAGAGGTACTGAGGGTGCTTAAAACGTTCCGGAGAATTATATCACAACATGGCACAAAGGTTTTTATCTCTGGACGCGAAAGCCTTAACGTGAGAAATTTTATTTCGGACTCTTTCACTATACACATATCAAACGAGGACGTCAGAGAAGATATACACTGGTTTATTGAACGTAGAATCGAAGAAAAGATGCGGGAAAGGCCGCTCACTGAGACGGAAAGCGTGCTTCAAGATATCAAGACTAAACTCAATGAGAAGGCCGATCGTATGTAAGTACAGTCATCCCGGACAACAGCAGATTCTAGCGTACACTAATATTTGGGAAGGATTTTATGGGTGACCCTACAGCTAGAGACTCTCTGGGACGAATGCTCCACAGATGCAGACATCCAAGCGGTCCTTGCGAACCTGCCGAAGGATCTAAACGAGACGTATGAACGGTGTTTGGCAAAAATAAGCGTTCGACATGGTCGCTTCTCCCGGAAGGTTTTGCGTTGGGTGTGTGCAGCAATTGACCCATTTAAAATTGACCAATTAAGAGAAGCGCTTGCGATTAATGTCAACACAGGCTGCCTTGATCGAGATAAATTACCGTCCGCAAGGGAAGTTTTAAAATCCTGCTCTAATCTCATTATATGGGACCGCAATGATCAAGTCTACCTCACACACCACTCTGTGCGTCAATTCTTGGTAGCAAATGCGGAGTTTGACCTAGGCACTGCCGAACTTGAACTCGGAGAGCTTTGCGTGGCACACCTCACCTCCCCTGACTATGCTCTTACATTGCAGTCTTCTGGAGCAAGCAAAGGCCCGACGGTTAATTTTGGTCACACGTTGACAAGATTGCGCGAAGACATCCCAAGTATAATGCGGTTCGCTCTACCCAGACCCAGATCAGTGCCGATTGCTCTACACCAAAAGAAACCAAAAGCTCCCCCCGCCACAGGGTTACCATCTTTCTTTCGCTTTGCAAAAGAACAATGGGCACCCCTTACGCGTGACATGGTCAAGGACTCCAAGTGCTGGAACGGATTCCGCACGCTTGCACTTGAACCGAATCTGTCATGGCAGGTGCATCCATGGCCATCTCTAGGGAATTCGGTTCACTCTCACTACTCTGGCCTGTTAGGATGGGCTATAGTGAATCGCCATTATCCTCTACTTGATCTCTTATTCGGGATACAGAACCCTAAACCTAAACGTGACATCTTCAACATACCATTTTATCACTATAGCAACCTTCCAGCGCTACATTTAGCGTCGAGAATAGGCGGAGTTGAGATGGTTAGACGGTTACTTCAAAAATGTGACCATCATAAGCTGGATAATAAAGGTAGAACTGCTCTTCATCACGCTGCAGAGATTGGTCATTCGGATATCGCGCTGCTGTTAATCAGAAAGAAAACGGATATAAAAGCTGAAGATGACAAAGGGCGATCGGCTCTGCATTTTGCGGCAGGAAACGGAACTAAGGAAACTGTACAAGCACTAATTGAGAGAGGTGCGGATATCAATGCGAAAGATAATTATGGATCGACGGCGTTGGTAGAGGCAGCTAGAGGAGGGCATAAGGAGGTAGTGCAGCTACTGCTCGAACGCGGCGCCGACGTTAATGCGATTAATTATAATAGACCAACGGCACTGGAAGAGGCAGCTAGAGGAGGACATAAGGAGGTGGTGCAGCTACTACTTGATTACGGCGCCAACACCTATTATATGGCGAATCATTATGAATCGACATTACTAGTAGAGGCAGCTAGAGGAGGGCGTAAGGAGGTGGTGCAGCTACTGCTCGAACGCGGCGTCAGCATTAATACGAAGGGTGATTATGGATTGACGGCGCTGGAAGAGGCAGCTAGAGGAGGGTATAAGGAGGTGGTACAGCTACTGCTCGAATACGATGCCGGCGTTAATGCGAATAATGATTATAGATCGACGATACTAGTACAGGCAGCTGGAGGAGGGGATAAAGAGATAGTGCAGCTACTGCTCGAACATGGCGCCGGCGTCAATACAAAAAATGATTATGGATCGACGGCGCTGGTAGAGGCAGCTAGAGGAGGGCATAAGGAGGTAGTACAGCTACTACTCGAACACGGCGCCGACGCCTATTATATGGTAGATGATTATGGATCGACGGCGCTGGTAAAAGCAGCTAGAGGAGGGCATAAAGAGGTAGTGCAGCTACTGCTCGAACGCGGCGCCGGCATTAATACGAAGGGTGATTATGGATTGACGGCGCTGGAAGAGGCAGCTAGAGGAGGGTATAAGGAGGTGGTACAGCTACTGCTCGAATACGATGCCGGCGTTAATGCGAATGATGGTTATAGATCGACGATACTAGTACAGGCAGCTGGAGGAGGGGATAAGGAGATAGTGCAGCTACTGCTCGAACGCGGCGCCGACGTCAATGCGAATTATGGATCGACAGCGTTAGTACGGGCAGCTAGAGGAGGGTATAAAGAGATAATGCAGCTACTAATCGAACACGGCGCCGACGTAAATACGCAGGATAATTATGGATCGACGGCGCTGGCGGAGGCAGCTGGAGGAGGGTATAAGGAGGCGGTGCAGTTGCTGAGATCAGCTGGGGCATCTTAACAGCAACTTAATGTTAGTCTCTACGTGCTAAGCCTAGCGGCATCTTTCCATTCATATCCTTCGAGTCCATATCGATCTTGCCTCTCCCAAGCAGCGCTCTATCGAGTTCGAGACTCCTATCCCATCCGGAATTCCGCACAATGTAAGCAATACCTGGCCGATTGCGTTTTCATACTAACTTGAGCAAAGTGCGTAGCAGTGCATCGCCGGAGATAGAAGGTAATGGAAGAGAGCCGAACAATTCAGTTGGATCGTAGGGGTTTGGTTGGACGGGAATTTGGCAGTGATCCATTCGACGAAATCGAATTGAAAAATGAAATCGAGATATAACCTAGCGCCTACATGGAAATGAGCGCCGTTCCAGCATATCAGGAAACCTAATATGTAGCCAACTTGCTAAGAAAAGTACTGTTAAGTACTGTAGCTAGGTACCGGTTTATGATGTGACGCAGTGCGGCAGCTGCGGCCCCCAAATTCTTTACGCTCGGGCCACATCCTCAGCTCCCGTCTGGCGCGGGATCTACCACTTCTTCCTGCAGATGTTCATCAGCGCAGCCTGACCATCCATCTCAGGTGCATCCTGATCGTACCTCGGTCAACTCATGGTTAGGGAGGGATCATCGTCCTCACTCGCCGAACGATGGCTTGTCTCGTATACGGCTTTTGTAGTTTGTCATCCTCCCCACCGCGGTGATCGTGCTAACAATTGTAGGTTGCTATGTGGACCTTATGCGGTGTTGCCCATATTTTCCTAGCATCACGTTTTGCAGTCCGCCTGTATACAAAAGGAAAGCTAATGGTCAACGACTACTTCCTCCTGCCCGCCATACCGGCTTTGATCGCTAGCTGCTCACTCCTACAAACCATCCTTCGTGATCTTTACATTAGCGAGATCATCAGTAGATCTGTAAATCGACTTCCTGCAGCCATAGATTTGCTGTGGGTAGCTATCTATTGTGTCAAATTCTGCTTTCTTGCTCAGTTCCAATTCTACAGACCACCATATGCGTATGTGGTCGCGTGGCTGACAAGATACTATTGGATGGCTGTCGGGATCTGCAGTGCTGGATTCATTTTCACAATTGTCCAGCCCATCGTACTATGCTCAAGCTCTGGTATAGTATACTTTCTTCGTGGGTGCATATGTGTGGATACTGATTGCGATAGAATCTTGCCGGTATACTAATGGAGCCAATACTGTCGCTTGGGAGATAGCTGTGTCTGTTTTAGATATCATCGCAGATGTTATAGGTATGCTACTAGTCAACTACTAGTACAAGATCAAGTATTAATCCTTTGCGCTAGTTGTTTCCATACCTGCTCTGCTTGTTAAAATGGCTAACTTTGTTCATTCTCATACTGTTGTCAACTTTGTCTTCAAAAGCCTATCTCTCTTTAATATAGCTGTTGCCGGAGCGCGCCTTGGCCTCCAATATGGCGCCAAGACCAGGCGCATCCAATATGTATCAGTTACTTTCCTGCTAGTCATTGAAGCTACCATCGCCCTTATCATGGTAAGCATCTCTGGCTACCGAATCATTGTGTTGGACCGACTAGCAGACTGGGAGCAGAAAAGAAACAACGAATCAATACAACTAAAGTCTCACCACATTCAAATACCGGAGCAAACCAGTGGAGGCATATCTGAGACGCCTGCTCAGTAATGTGACTCAGCACCAGACTTTGGATCGTCATCTTTCCACTTACGTCATCCCAACTCTGGCTTCGACAAGAACATAAGACGATGCTATTTGCAAATGACGCAGGAGTCGCCACGCCTACTGTGCTGTTATCGACGCAAGAAGCCGTACACGATCCTCTGGACTAGACCTCAGATAGGAAATACAATCTTAGGGTTGGGGTGATTCACGTCAGTATTCGTGTGTGCCATGGTAGCGCAATGGCTCTGGCTTAAAGCGTACCACCGCTGATCTGTGTATCCAATAATGCGCAGACCGCCTATTTTCGCCGAAAAATGACTATCAGTATTCCAGAGGCCCTAGGCCTATTGAATTCACCAATTCATCAGGAATGCATCGCCTCAAAAACTCGACTAGGCACATATAACAATGAAGATGTTGTCGGTTCACTCTTTTAGATAAATACAATGGAGAAGCTACCAGACAGAGGTGCTTGCACTAAAAGAGAACGACTTGCGGAGTCTCGTAAAGTTGGTGGTAGTGGATATGATGATCTGCAACTATGCGCAGATCGATCGGTCGGGCCACTTATCGGCGTTTTGGCGGCTCAACATGTGGAAACGAAATCAACTAGCGGCGTTGGACTCCAGCTTGGTTCATTGGCTTAGTGCTTTCTCTCAATACAAACTTTCTGTATAAACCAAAGCGGCCTGATATCATTCGTCAGAAATCGAAAGTCAAGGTCGTTAATTAACCTAGCATAGGCGAGCGATCAGATGGTCGCCGCTCCGACTCTTTTGAGCTGCCATTCTTCCCGGGAAAGTTGACATGACACTAAGCCACTCCTGTAGACATAAGAGCTCGGATCTATCCTAGCACATCTATAATGTCTTTTTTGCATTACACATGTCAGCATTGTATCCTTTTCCACTTGACAACGGAGAGTTTGCTTTACAATGGCTCAGGCAAAGCTCGATAGTATAGGATGGGCTTACAATGGGATCGCAATAGGCTGGACAATTTCGTTAATCTTCGGAATGATTTTTTTATACAGACACAGGCATATTCCATGCATTCGTATACGAAGACTATCGCTATTTTTCACAGGCGTCATCACTCTTCATATATACGGCATACTAACCTTCCTAGCATATGTTATCGGGCCTGTCGTTCCGTGCTCAGCAGTCTTTTGGCTCATGAGGTTCGTATGCGACCGACATGCAATTAACCTCGTTGAAATTGGTTCTGACAAAGTCTAGTATTTATTTGCCTTTCGGCTTTGCCATGTTCCATGCAGCGAACAGTCAATTCTTACATATTGCGAGTCGCCAGAAGCAATATCTGCGTCTGGGGTCGCTGCGCGACGAGAAACCTCTGCTAGAAGATGAAGCTGAACGGCTGGCGAATAGCCGATGGCGGCGAAGATTTCGGGGGATCGATAGAGCGGATAATTTAGACCGCATGATGATATATATTGCTATTGGGCTACTGGTTGAGGTAAGTTCATGACCAAGTTTGCTGTAGTTTGGCTAACAACATAGCTTCTTCTTACTCTTTTTGTGTATTTTGGTGCAACTAAATTCCATACCAGCTACGGCTTGTGGGAATCGAGTATTGAAGGAAGTGCTGCCGAGATTCAAGCCCAATGCTTCAAAGGCTGGGAGTGGTGGTTGTCGATTGTCTGGCAATTCTTCTGGGCGTGGATATATGCTCCATATCTGCTATGGAAAACCCGTGGCGTGCACGACGTTCATGGGTGGCGACTGCAAACTTTCTATTGCTGCTTGGCCGGGTAAGTTCAAGCGCCATAGCCAGAGAGTGGGTTACATGCTAAATAAATTAGACTTCCTGCCACTCCATTATGGCTGACCGCCTTGTATACGACCCAATTCGCCCCCGTCAACACCGTTTTCCCACCACCCGTGTGGCTCGGTGTGTCGGTGTTCTTCATGGAGGTTGTCGTGATCGGATTTCCCATTGTTGAGATTTTTAAATCCCGCACATTGAAACAAGAAACAATAGCCGCCATCAAATCATGGGAAGGGCGTCAACGAGCGGGAAGCAACTCCCCCATACAGTCGCATGAGTCTGAATACTCGTCCCGGAGTGAAACTCGCACCAGCAAGTCATTTAGCCTTTGGGATGCCACCCCTACAGATGCAGGGTCTTTTCATATGCAAAAGTCGGATCTATGCGCCATGGTTGGGCTTGAAAAAGCTTTACACACGAATCCCATACCTTTACTGCACTTTGCTGCTCTTAAGGACTTCTCGGGTGAGAATCTCAGTTTTTTGATACATGTATCGAGATGGAGGGTTGGTTGGATGACCCAGAACACCAAGCCCACAGATCAGCACATCCACGAGCAATTCATTGCTGCCGTTCGCCTGTATGCGCATTTTGTATCCCCCGATTTTTCAGAATTCCCCATCAATATCTCATCGAGAGATCTTAAGAAGCTTTATGCCATGTTTGAGGGCCCTGCCAGTCAACTCTTACGTGGACATGCCTCGGTATCATCGAAAAACTCCATCACACCATTCAACGATGCATCTGAAGCTACTTCTGGAAACGAGTCCGAATTGCATCTTAATACGCTCAGCCGTGCGAACCTTCGATGGGCGACTGGAACGATTCAGGGCGGAAGCGAGGAGGCGCTTGCAGACATAACTATACCCGAGGCTTTCAGCGAAGGCGTGTTCGATGCCGCGGAACATGAAGTCAAGTATCTTGTCTTGACGAATACTTGGCCCCGTTTTGTTAATGCAGGCTGTGAGGCGCGACAGCATGACCTTGAAAAAGAAGAGTTACAAACGCATCCCCGTTGGTTGCGGCGGTCAGTTCTCTGCTCCTCGTGAGGGGTTCTATTTAGATTTCCCGCACTGTCCGATTTTGCATCCAGCACTCGTCGTCTTTTAGTTTAATGTTACATAACTAATCCGTCCTGTTCAAATATTGATTTAATTCTGAATTTAACATGCTATCTTTTTTGCGCATTATCAGCCTGGATACACCTTCCTAATTAATACTAGTAGGTCGTGTGCGCTTATTCTTGGCTCACATTCGCGTTCCTCGTCTTTCCATCCCGTTTCTACGACATTACAACAATGGAGAAGACTTGGGGAGAGCAGAGACTGGAAACCAAGGCTTTTACCCAAAAATTGTCCTATCGAAAGCCCTTGGTGCATGGCTTGCTACTTCTGGGTGCCGTGGCCTTCCTTTCGCGCAGTTACGTCATCGAGCTGCTACCGCCGCAACGGTTCAGTTCTCTAGCCTCATCAGAGCCACGATGTCCTCAAGTGGAGCCCTTGGTTCCTTCGCGGAGCACGAAAGAGTTGGAGAATATGTGGGACTACCTCAATTCCGAAACTTTCCTGAACAAGTCGACTGAGAGACTCTCCGGCGCTGTTCAGATCCCCACGCAAAGCTTCGATGACATGGGGGATGTTGGGACCGATCC
>Ga0247757_10001765_pt1 | contig 13111 bp, 14 predicted proteins | sample UWRJL126311R4_FD_180929 | JGI IMG/M metagenome (GOLD analysis project Ga0247757, IMG submission 180929) | Plant litter microbial communities from Arlington Agricultural Research Station in Wisconsin, United States - UWRJ-L126-311R-4 | ecosystem: Environmental > Terrestrial > Plant litter >...
CACAGGCAGTTAGACTCAATGGTTGGTATGAATTGAGCTGTTGGTCTAATGATCGTGAGGCCGATGGCTGGGTTGCTTTGGAGTGATGGCAGTCGATACGCGGCGGCATCTGTGCGGGGCAGCCCGGGGAAGCACTAAGATCAAGTCAACCCACCCCATCCCCACAACTTTCCGCTGCCATCAATTCGCAACCATGTTTATCATGCTTCGGCACGGAAAACGCATAATAGCCTTTAAACACTACCCATTCATTCTCTCTTCCTACATGACATGTCTATCGAGGCCCTTATAGTTCTCGTCGCAGGCGCTGGCCTTGTGTAGGAAGGAGTAAGATACTGAACAGTACTCACTTTCTCGGTTGGGCCATATATATAGGAGAATTAGCTATACCAAAATGCTTGATGGACTGGATATTGACTTTCTAGGATACACAGATCAGTCCAAAAAGACGCATTGGACTTATGGGCGATGCTGCCCATCCTTTGCTGCCGACCTCAGTACAGGGCGCGTCACAATCCATGGAAGGCGGTGTCACGGCTGCGATATGCCTAGAACTTGCTGAAAAGAACAAAGTAACCGAAGCGATCCGTGCATACGAGAAGATACGGTATCTGCGAGTGCTAGCGACGCAAGGAACTGGTGTTACAAACCGCGATGTGTGACATGAGGCCCATTTTGAGGAAGAACCCCAAGTGTCAGACTATCCCACCATGATTGGACCCTCAATTTTGACTATGAGAAGCATGCATATGATGTCTATCGACAGGTATTGGAATCTCTGCGGGTTGAGCCAGAATGGAGGTTCAATCCAACTTTCGACGATGCTGCTCGTAACGGACGATAAGCTTCTGCTTAATATCTGTAGTAAGACGGGATAGGCAACATGATCTTAGACATCAAGGGCAACCTTGTCACCTGTCCGGAAAATAAAACTAGTCAAGAACTTTGAGTACAGGCATCGCTGGCGAATCCCAGCGGAGCCCTCCGATGTTGTCCAGCGAATACGATGCGACCTTCCAGCCCCTGCGTAGACCCCCATCTGGAAAGGTAGGTCGAATGCGATGATACGAGCTTCGCCAAACTGACTTTCCTGTTCGATCGAGGTGTACTACGATGAATGGTTTTCATTTGGGGATAGGACAGAGCAAGTGCGCTAGAAAAGACGGCCTTCCGTGGTACCTCGTTTGAGTCACTAGATATACGTATTCTAAGACGAAAAATGCGAAGCCTTGTAGCAGGTATAAGTTCCTAGACTTTTCCTCATTTTAATTGTCACTCGCAGGATATAGTTCAGTCCAACAGAGCTCTTCGATAATGACTCTTCGGTCCGTCTTTGTTACCTTACTCGCCCTCAACGGCGCTCTTGCGGCTGTCAACGAGCCCTGTTATTCCACAGATGGAGTTGCAGGTATGTACTTCGATCACCTTTCCACAAAATTGCTATGCTTTGACTAACTTCAATTGCAAGGTGTTTGTCTTTCCTCTACCAGCTGTAGCGCTTCGGGTGGAACCGCCATAGGTGGTGCTTGTCCCAGCGACGCCTCAGACATTAAATGCTGTAGTAAAGCAAGCTGTGGAGCTTCGCCTAACAATTGTCGCTGGACTTCTGACTGCGGTGGCTCGTCCCTCAGCGGACAGTGTCCTGGCCCTACGGCCTTCAAATGCTGTACCTCCTCTGCTACCGGATTCGGCGGTTATACTGCTCCTACGTATCCAGCTCTAGGTGCATGTAAGCAGGTGGCCATTGATGGCGCAAAGAAAATTGTTGCCGCATGGCCCGGCCGCGTTAGAGAGATCTTCTGTACCAGGGACTGTGAATGCAGCGCGACTCCAAGTAGTGATCATTGCTGTGGAAAGGTGCGTTCCCTCTACCTCCCATACACTATAATCCTTGGATCCACTGACTTCCTAGAAAAGGCAACAGACATGATGTGTTCGGACGCGGGTGGCGTGAGTGTACCACATTTTGGTTTAATTACTATAATGATGTTAGCTAACTAGCTCTTTTACCAGTCAGCAACGCTTTCAGGGAAACAAATCGCAGAGTGGGTCATGAACAACAGGGCCGCACTAGAACTCAAATATGTCATTTGGGGACAGCGAATTTGGAATCCATCGGTAGACAGTGTCAAGTCGTGGGATTCGTGGAGGACCATGGAAGACTGAGGCGATGTCACGCAGAACCATTGGTAAGTCGAAGTATCATCGATCGTTGTGAAACATGGTTGCTGACAATCAGTTTAGGGACCACGTGCACGTAAGCTATAATTAGACGGTGCTGTGAAGAACGAGCATGGAAATCGAGATTGGAACATGTCACGGAGGCCAGGAAACCCGACGTCATCCTTTAAAAATATTCAATATGATGTATAATCTATCAAGGCCCTGGAAAATATATCGGACCATCTGTATCCAGATCGGCTAGGTGCGAACATTTAACGTTAGACATTAATCGTACTTCATCTTCACCATCAACATTTCTACCACGACGCTAGTTTTCCCTCTTGTAAATTGTGCCGTTACCGGTGAAGTTTCCAGTCTGAGTAGTAAAGCTAGCGGTGTTGCTAAAGTTGTCAATGCGGCCTAGGAGAATTTCAAGCATACGGAACGCGACGCCAGGAGTGTAGCCTGGCAATTCGTGGCCAGCTAAGTGTGCAGTATAAAAGGTCAGGCCACGCTCGGAGGACCAGACGCCCTGAATTCCGGAACCAGCAAGGGAGCCGCCATTGTATTCAGGGTGATAGGGTGCGTAAAGAGGAGTACTAGGGTATGTTTGGAGACCTTGCAGGCCATTCCAGGTCACATTTTGGATGGCAAAAAGCGTACCGTTAGTAGAAAGAAGCATGTCCAGATCACCGGAGCCGATAATGGTGTTGTTAGTGTACTCGATGACACGTGCAAGAGTGCCATCGACAGCAGGGCCCTTGGACTTGTCATGTCCCCTTGCGGTCCCATTACCGAAAACGTTGACGTCAGTGCACTGCTCCCAGTTGGTACCGACGACAGCATGGAGAGCCTCCTGCACATCTGTACGGTTGAAGTAAACCTGAGCGCCTGGGGGCTGGTAATCACCAGTGTTGATTATGCCAAGCTGCGAAAAAGGATGGGGGCAGGTTTCGGTTATATGATAAATGTTGAAACAAGGGTTGACTTCAATGAGACCTGAATAAAAGTTGTCGAATTGGTCGCAATGAGGTATGTCCTGATCAAAGGGGTCGGGGAGAACGGGGAAACTACCGTTCGGAGGTGGGAAAGTGAAGTACTTGTCAAGGTAGTCAGAAAAGCCGCATTGATCCTGGCGATCACGCAGCTGGTTCAAGAAAGTTTGGTTCAAGTCCAGCAGATTGTTCCAGTACTCTACGTAAGGAAGAATGACCACTGCCTATCTTAGCCTAACAACGATAAGTAGCTGGACTGGACATACCTTGTTGCTGGATCGTTTCGTCACCAATGATAGGGTCGTTGATAGAAATACCCTTTAGGTTGTAGTACTCAGTATCACCGGCGCTGATAAAGCCATCAGCAATGTAAGGAACGTAGAATCCGGCATAAGATTCTCCAGTGATGTACGTGTCCCAATGCTGCATGTCGAAGAGTGTGATAAAATTCTTCCAGAAGCCACGGAACTCTGCTGCCAGTTGAACTTCGTTGGTGATGTTGGGGGTTCCCTGAGAATAACCGGTTCCTACCGGCTGCTCAATCCACACCATGTTGGTGAGATTGGTCCACGAGTAGGCATTAGGAACCGGCGCCAAAGTACCAGACTCCCATGTGAAGGGTCCGTTCTCAGTGAGAAGCCCACTCAAAGAGCTACATCCTGGGCCACCATTGAGCCTACGACTGGTCAGACAAGAGTATGCTAGTATAGATGGCGCATCTCACCAAACCACAATCTCCTTGGTTGTTTGAGCTTGAAGGGAGGGAAAGAACCAAAAAAAGAGCTTGCGCGTCTCATCAGGGCTATCCGAGATGGGGAGGAGTCCAGCGTAGGATTCGCCAACGTCGAAGTCAACCTCGGGAAGGCCAGAGCCGTTGACAGCGAATGCTAGGTAAACTGTTAGTCCCGGAATGTACAGGTAAGCTACGAGGGTTCAATTACGCTGTGTTTTGTTGTTCAGGTAGGCAATGGCACGCTTCTGAAGCTCCGGGTGCTTGAATGGCTGGTTCGCCACCCGCTTTTCAATAGTGAGCTTGGGCTTATGGAAGTGGTACGGGCTCGCAGCCAATGCGGCAGAAGCACACAGCAGCGAGCTGGCAAGCGTCAGTGAGAGCTTCATGGCGCGATTGACAGAGCAGAAGCAGTCGGCAACTGTGCGAGCAGGCAAAGTCGGCGGCGAAGCGCTATTTGAACGCGTCGCTGAATGACGGCATCATGCACCGAGCTCAAGCTGTTTTCCAGGAAGGGCAGGTGTTTTGTGATGGACGACATGGATGAACAGCCCAGGCACAGCGTATCAGGTCTAATGGTATATCAGAGAGGTACGCTGAGAAAGTAAATCACTCAAAGCAGGCAGAGGATGACGAGAGCAGCGCAGGGGCCTGCCAGGACGCAGTACACCTTCTCGGTTGGGACAAAGCGCAGGACGGCCATGGCAACGGTGGAGTGAGTCGACAGGGTGGACTGGCGATGGTGCGTGTCTGGGGAGGGGCGGAAGGTTCGGTTGCAGGGATCAAGCAAAGCCCAGCGCTGCCCAGGCCTCGGCCGCAGAGCTTATCGGGATTTGGCATCGCCACAGTCGGCGCCAGCAGCAGAACGGGAAGGTGTTTCTGTCTCGCGAGCCACGCAAGCAAACCCAGCCGGCTTGCGCGTCGCCGCCGGGGGTGTTTGCATCAATCTACCGTCTTGGGGATATGGGGATGTAGCAACAGCAGCGGGCACGATTGCGATACGGGAGACATTTGAGTAGCACTATTGTAGCACTAACCACTCCAGACCACGGGCTTGGGCTCCACAAAATCCCTTATGTCGTACGTCTCGTTGCCAACATCCGCATAAAAGTACAGCTCCTTCATCCCAAACGTATAAACACCAGGAATCTTGACTGTGGGGCCAGGCGTGCCAACCTTCGCGCTTGGATTCACGATCCTCACATGCGCGCAGTTAGCGTAGTACTGTGCCCCTTGCAAGGAATCAACAGGAAGCGGATACACGTGCTCGAACCGCAGCAGATAGTCTCCGGCCGGCGTCGTCGCAGGAATCGTGAAGTTCCAGCTCGTGGCCTGGTACGTGCCCCACTGGTGCTTCCAGTAGTATTCGTCGTCCGGCGGTACCGACTGATTCGTTCGTCCTACCACGCTGAGAATCTTCACCCACTCGCCATCCCCTGTGTATTCATCAAGTGGCCCCGACTGTGGTGCCGACAGCCAAGCTGTTGCTGGCCCAGGGTGGTATAAATTGGGCCATCGATCCCACGGCATAACGGGAGCATTGGGTATTGCCAATCCAACCGTTGTGTTCACCGCAAATCCAACCTCATCCCCTGCTCGTATAACGGCCGTCTTGGGCTTGGACCACGCTTTCGTTGCGTTGCGACCGCAGCGCAAATCGACCAAAGTCGGGTCCACCGTGGGGATGATGTAGTCATAGTCTGTGGGCGCGTTACCCCTTGTATCTTGGGGGCTGATTTTGCTGGGCAGGGGAGTCGCGTTAGCCCATGGTAGAGACAGGCCCGCCAGGCTACATACCGAACATATTCCCAAGGTTCGCTTTTTACTCCATTGACAATAAGACGATCAAAGAAATCTGTGCCTACTCAGAAATCGAGGAAGAGGCCAAGGAGAGGATAATGTACAGTGACCGTTCACCCTGACCAACACCGAGCAAGCAACTAAAACGAGGTATGTTTTCATTATCAGATGGAACCACTTGGATGTTTGTAAATCTCAACCTGTTCGAACCGGAACAAAACGATCTTTTACATAGGAAAACAGCAGGTTGGCCGCTTTCTATCTTTATTGTTATATCTCATGGCATATGACGCTATCATTTTTACGAGCTTAAAGTTATGTAACACATGGCTACCCTTGCACACGAATACAAAGGTAACATTTCTTTGTTGTATTTGCGTGAGACTGGAACAATTCTGTGAATTTGATACACTACTAAAGTGGAAAAGCCGCGTATTACGGCATGCAAATATTCGTGTACCTAATTAACTACCATCTGGTTGGTGTCGCTGTGCATATATTGACACTATACGAGCTATATTTAGCCTTAAAAAGCACCCAAAGATATTTCGTCGTGGGGCCGGTAAATTTATCCATCCACCAACCCTAAGGAGATTGGCGGGAGGCGGAAAAGAGCTATGTAATACTAATGGTATTCTAATAGTTCCCCAACCAAAGATGATGAACCCAGTCGCACTACTCCATGTCTGAGCCGATGTGTTGTTATTAAACCTTTAAATGTGTGCCATAGAAGTAAAGAATGAGGCGGCTGAACCTACATATCCCTATCTGGAATCATTATGTTTGTATTCTAGGCCTATTTGACCACCACATTAACAAACCATATTTTTTCTTGCCTACCAGGTCAGCCATGAGAAGACATATATTCAAAATCAAGATCAAAAACAAAAACAAATAGCAAGTACAGCGGCAATGCCGAGTATCGTTAATGATGGACGGGCGCATTGCCTCGACCAGTGGAATTAACTAGGGGCTGTCTATGTACACAATGACTGTACATTCCTTGACCGTACTGAGAGATAAAGCAGACCTATTTATTCACACACTTCAGCATATTTACTCGGTGAATGTTGAGCAGAATTATAAGTAATTCATCACGCATACAACTAACCCATGAAGCCATGACCACTACGACGATTCATCCTACTCGGTCGAATCTTATTTTCCGTGGCTATTTTCTGGTCCTTGTGGGTAGACACACCATATATCTAGTCCATGTCCATGTCCATGTCCTCGTCCTCGTCCTCGTGCCCATCGACTCTCATGAGATGGATGAAACTGTCATAACCGTTATAGTTACTGCCTCCTTCGATCCACGCGTTAAAATCTTCAATATCTCTCCCAACAACTTCGATATGTAGTTCATGCATTAGCTCGACTAAGCATTTTTCTGTTCCATCCACTTTGTCAAGGAGGAATGATTCGATCCCAAAGTCACGACGAAGTTTGTGCCACAGACCGGTAGGCTTGGTACAGAAGATGTCAAGCCCGGCTCCAACGTCTTCTCGGCCGCTTACAATCAGAGTTTGAAAGTCGGCGAAATGATGTTCAGCGGCATCTAACTTCCTTATCCACTTCATGACAGAGAGGCTTGGACATACCAACTCAAGTCGCTGGAGCTTCTTGGGAAGAGCTATAGGGGGGCATTTACACCCTTCACTCTGGCCAATGAAGACAAAAGGTACCTTCAACTTCTTCAAACAGGAAAAATCGTCCAAACGTGGTGGTGGGTCCGTGGTCTGGTCTAAAATGAATTCCCACATTACATCCTCATCGCCTAAGTCCAGGTCGATTTCCAACACCTCGAGGGAAGATTTCAGGCTTTTAAGTTGCTGTAAAAAGTAGCAGCTGTTGAACTCAGGCAACTCCTCAACGCAGTATGCATCGTTGAATAGCGTGATACGAAGGGTGGACTGTAGGGATAATGTTGTTAGTATCAATTTACAGCGGTTGAGTTATCGGGTAATTCACCAATGCGAAGCACCCAAAAGCATTGATAACGTCACAAAATCCGACTGAGAGGGAAACCATTGCATCTTCGTCCATCACTGCGACCGAGGCTCCAATATCAAGCTCTTTCAGCAGGGAAGTACCAAGGAAGGTATCTGGTCCATTAAGCCGCATCAAATCCGTAACGAGAAAACTTTGAATACGAAGAGTCCTCAGAGAAGCGAAGTTAAATGCCCATAGTACGGACATATCCCATAGCGCTAGGCACTCAAGACGGGCTATGGCATTGGATATTTTCACAGGAGGCACAGAAACTCCTATAAAAGCTGAGAGGGAGTCTATAGAGAGGCGTTTTCTGTGATGATCCCTCATAGTATAGCTCAAGTCTTTGAGTTGTGGGAGCAGGCAAAGCAGGACACCGACGTATGCAGACTCGACATTGATCACCAAAGAGCTTCGCCAAGGGTGAGGCGTGCTAACACCGAATTTGTCCAGTTCACGAAGGCTTTTCTTATGCAACTCAACCAGATCAAAATTTTCGCTCTTGTACAAAGCGAGGACATTGCGCCGGACAGCTGTGAAACTAATGGCCTTTATCTTTTTCGCGAGGTCTGGGCGCTCAAATACAGTGCGCAAGAGTTGAAGCGCGGCGTTAATTCCCGGATGGTATCTACACTTCTGTGGTAGAGTTGCACGGGAGTAAAGCTCATCTCCGTAAACAGAATACAGAGTTTTAGAGACCAGGCATAGATTGCGAAGAGGCAGCTATGTCAGAGACATGGTCAACAAAAGCTGCGGATAGGAGCGTTGTCGACAGGCCCGTAAAGTCGTCAGTTCTGATTGTACTTACTAAACTAGAATTCCCAGCGCGAAGATGGCGTGCAATCTGAACCTTTAGCTCCACAGGGATTCGATGGAACCCTGGCACCTTTACTCCTGCAGTGCCCATATTGAAGTCGATTTGTGGTACGTGCAAAGATTGGGCCGAGGCTTGCCAAATTATGGATAACTAGTGTGTCTATATACGTCATCGCGGCAGCGCGGCAACGCGGCAGGTGTATACACGCTCTCACGTGACTGTAGGTGAGGCGCCATCAATTGATGTCCTAACCGGTCGGCTACCTGCGCCTCCCTTTCGACATCATCAATCAGCCAACATAACGCTCTCCTACGACAGCTCAGAAGAGAGCATATGCGGGGTCCTGAAAATCGATGAGAGAGGATGCTTGCATATATATACCACGGTCCTAACGGGCATGAAAAAAATGGGATACTAGGAAAACCACTGAGAACAAACGAAGTACAATTATTATTATACGAAATGGTAGACGAAGTAGCAGCAGAACTTGGGTCGATGTTTAAGGGCGTAAAAAAATAACACCTAGTGGAAGATAATTAAGACCTTCGCGATCCGCTGCAACCATAACTATACCCGCCGCCTACGAACCCAGTCAAAAGAACAAACGCCCACGGGCGCCAACCCCCATGCTACGCCTCCGCAATCGAGTCTACCTACGGCCAATCCAGCCGCCAAAGACGACAGCATCGCGTCCCTAGATTGCTATACTTCGTTCGTTATGATACTCGGGCATAGGAAGAATTCGTCTCAGTGGGCGCTCGTTAAACCCTCCCTGATACAGGAGCAGGTGATCAAGCCCTCCTATCACAGCTATGTCTGTTAGCTTAGCTTCCAATGATTTATAAAAGCACTACAGAAAGATATTCAGTACCAGCCAGATTCAGAGGGACTTTACTATTACGTGGCTGTCGCGAACGAGTGGGCCAGGGCACCAATTACTTCTGAAGGGATGTGGCATAAAGCATTGCCCGATATGGAAGGAAGCGGTGTGATTCGACCCGTATTCTACATCGAAGCCCTCCTCAGCGATTCAACAGAGCCGGACGTACATTAGTTGCAATGATTCTCTTACGCCGAAGTCTTCAGTGCTGCATTTCACCTCTGTGAATCGGACCCAAAGGAAAAAGATCATTAACAAAAGCGGATGGGGATCTGACAAACATGGTTGGAAAAAACTCATCACAAAGAGCTATTCCCTAGACCTTACGTTTGGTCCCGCACTGCAGGTTTTACTTTGAAACCCTTCTAACAGAGCCGCATCAACACTTATCTGGGTGGGCCGAGGTAGCCTCGTAGTTGAATCAGTCAACGGTGAGGAATATTGTTGCTGAATATCCACTATATGTTTTGTATTATTCTACACAGTGTAGATCAATTAGTTCAGTTGACCTGCTTGGCTGTGTGCTTGTCTCCAACACTTGATAATCTGACCGGTCCAAAGCTGACGCGGCCAGCACAGCCGCACGATCGCACAGCCCCTCAACCTCGTATTTCCTGTCACCAGATATACAAGCATTTGCCGTCAGCAGGACTCTGAGTCGATTTCATATTCGATCCTGCAATTCCTGTAGCTTCACCAGCTAATAGCGTGTTGAAAATGCCGGAGATCTTTAAGCGCACCGAAAGTCTGAATGAAGAAGCTGCTCCAGCGTACGACGACGTCATCCACATTCATCCTGTAAATGGCTTCGCCCACGCATCTTCGTCATCCGGAGTAAGAGGACTAATGCATTCTTGCTGTCGTGATATCACGCTAACTAGCACTGTAGTATGCCCCTGTCCCACAAACGGACGTTGAACATGAGGCACCAGCACATGCTCATACCGAGGCTACGCTCCAACCACCGCAAGAAACACTCGCACAGACCATCGCTGGAGTTTTTCGTCCAAAGCCACATACACACTGCGAGGAATGCGATAAGCAACTAGAGCGGCGAGAACGGCGAGCGAGCGAACGGCATTGCTGTAACATGGTCGCGTGGGTATTCATCGTGTTGTTCATCTGCTTGACCATCTTCGGCATTGTCTTATCGGGCTCTTTAGCAAAAGCGAGGAGACACGGTCATCGATAGGCTTTCAACTATAAGTTGAATTTCCCGTAGTTGCCTAACATCCATATTCACGGTGCTTGTGTGATATCACGCAATCACATTCTTCTATTCGCCCACAGGCTTCATGACCGGCCAGTAGCTATTAAACTCATGTATACTCATGGCATCAACTTTCATCTTTACATTGCTAGCTTCCCATTCTGTCCCGATACTCTAACTCGTTCTCTCTCAGGAATCTCTTAACCTCCAGATCCATACCTTGTGAGATGAATGATAAGACTTTCAACCCTTGGAGCTCTCGTGCTCGACTTAGCGCAACATAAGCGTGACCAGGCTCAAAACAACCCTCGAGATCTACCTCAACTGCGTCAAGCGTCATGCCTTGGCTTTTGTGTATTGTCATCGCCCACGCCGCAGTGAGTGGGATTTGGGTCCGACTTGCATAATTGCTTCCCGTTTGTATTTCCAAACACTCAGGAGTGATGACTTTTTCTATACCGTTTCGAAACCGGACCACAGGCCATTCTTTATGGCTGGAGGTTGTATGGATCTGCAAAATCTGCGTTGCACGATACCGGCGGGATTGCTCGGTACGGTTGTCTAACATATGTTCGAAACCTATCCACGCTCAGTTACTTCCAGTCACAAAACAAAAGTAGCGGTACCTACAATCAAGTTTGAACTCGTCAGAAATCATTTCTTGATCTTCAGGCCAGATGTTACGAAAGCCAATGATGATGCCCTGTGCGCCATTCACCAAGCCAGCGTGAACATTAAGGTTGGTAAGAAGAATAATAGGCATGCCATTCTTTAGCTCCACTTTTGAATCAAAACGATGGCTCTCCTACTCTCCAGGTTAGCTATATGGATGATGTTGTTATTGCAATTAAGATCTTACCAATGCCGCTTCCGCACGTATCAGGTCCTCTTTACTCGTATTGTGAGGGTCGTCGGAACGAAAATCGTCTTGGCACAAGTACACCCGCTCTTCGCCTGGTAGCTTCCGGAGTTCTTGCTTGTTCATCTCGTTGACCTTATATTTGTGTGGGAACAATTTGACACCTCCCTTGGTGTTGCATTTGTGATTTAACAAGAGGTCACGCTCTTCATGAAGCAACTTCTCGCCCAATCGCACTTTCTGAAGTATTTGGACAAGTTCAATGTCTTTTTGTCGATGTATTAGGTTTAAGTTGACGTATTCGAGATTGGCGTTCTGTGAAAATAAGTAGGTAATAATCAAACTGAGAAGCATACTTACCTTCCACGCTTCACTATTGAAAGCCCATTGGTCTTTGTATTCGTACGAACGATTACAACCAAGGCACACATGAGACGTCCCTGTTTCCCTCATTTCTTCCTCCTCGCCACAGTCAATACATGTTTCAAAGGGCTGTACTGGTGGAAGCTGACAAAAGTCGCCGGTGATGACCATCTGAACACCACCAAAAGGCTTGTCTTGCTTTCGTGCATGTTTCATGAGAGCGTCGAGTCTTTGTAGGAACAAGTTGTCAACCATACTAATCTCATCGATTACAAGAGTTTCGGTTTCCGTAAGACGTTTTCTGACATCCGCACCTTTTTTGCCTTTCAAAGTAGTCGACAACAAGGTCTTGAGTGGTTTTCTGATTGAAGTCGGTGTCCAGCCAGCATAAGTGTACGTTGTCTGACCTTGAAGGTCACATGCCGCCTGTCTACTGGTCAAATTTACATCAGGGAAAGGTGGGAGTTGTACGAACCCTGCCAGTGGGTGCGATGATATACATCTTTTTGCCCAGACGAGCAAGCTCGTATTGAATTGCTTTTAATACGGTAGACTTTCCAACACCAGCCGAGCCAGTGAAGAAGATGTTTCTGCCTAGAACAACCAAATCTACTAATCGGCGCTGTTCTTCCGAAAGATTAGGGATATCAGGCTGTCTTGATACATTGCCTTCTTTACTCTGGGCTGAAATCGAAGACGTTCGCTCAAGATCGTTATCTGGTGGAATTTGCTTACTTCCTTCTAAGTGTGCTTGGGATAGATGCTGAGGAATAGAGGCTTGGTTGTGAGCGAGCAACTGGGAGTGTGCTGCTTCCCTCAGAGAGTGGATTTGTTCTCCGGTGGAGGATCTTTCTGTCCTTTTGGTATGCAACCACTCCTGTGCTTCTTTCTCACTAGTGCAAGCCTTTGTAATGCACCCACTAATACCTTGCGACCATTCTTTTACTACACTCCAGGTGCTGTGATGCACGCCCTCATGATCGCCGCCAATTATTGCATAATGCTTGACCTTCTCTGGCTTACGCATTTGTTGTCGCTTAAACGATTGTAACGATGTAGAATCGGAAGGCCGTTTTTGGCCCATTTTAAACGGCAAGTGATGCTAAGCTGAGACTCTTAGCTGCGTAAAGTATGTTAGCAAAATATGTTAGCAGAATATGTTAGCAGAGTATGTTGACGAAGTGTTGCCCGACTGCTGACGGATATAGAATCCACCGTAACCTATTCTAGACTAATGTATTTTCTCCTGCCCAATCGTCGCATAGCCGAACGTGATAGCCAACTCGAAGGGCGAGATAACGT
>Ga0247757_10001766_pt1 | contig 13108 bp, 19 predicted proteins | sample UWRJL126311R4_FD_180929 | JGI IMG/M metagenome (GOLD analysis project Ga0247757, IMG submission 180929) | Plant litter microbial communities from Arlington Agricultural Research Station in Wisconsin, United States - UWRJ-L126-311R-4 | ecosystem: Environmental > Terrestrial > Plant litter >...
CTTCAAGTGGATGGCCCGCTACTAGCACCTCCAACCCTCCTCTCTCCCAGGGAAAAAAATAACGAAACCCTCACACCATAAATCATACAGCCCAGGCACCGCCATCAACAAAGGTCCGTACACCTCTGGTGCACATCTCGATGCATCCAGACCGAACACGACATCTCCTTATGCAAATGACGCCATCGCGCCTGGCTAGACTTCCGCGCCGCCCGCCCCGCACCCCAGCGGCGCCCGGCCCAACCTCTCACAACCGCATGCTGGCCACCACTTCGGGCATCTCTGGTATACGACTCCCTCGTACCCAGCAACCCTTTTTTTTTTTCGCATTCCGCCGCATCGGCATCGAGATCCTCGCCGGCGCCGCTGCAGGTGAAACGACCGCCTGACCACTTTCTTTCTTTCCTGCTTTGCTTGTTTCGTGTAGGTACGCCTGCCCGTCCACCATGCCCGACGCCTTCACACGCATCCCCATCCTCCCCCTCTCGCACGCGCTCGACCCGCGCTCCAAGCCGCAGTTCCTCACCGATCTGCGCTCTGCGCTGCTCAACGTGGGCTTTCTGTACTTGAGCGAGACGGGCCTGCCGGAGGAACTGCTCCGCGACGTCGCGGCCGAGTGCAAGGCTTTCTTCGAAACGTTGCCGTGGGAGGAAAAGGAAAGGATCGAGATGAAGAACGAGAAGAGCTTTTTGGGGTGGAGTAGGGTGAGTGGATAAAGTTTTTTTTTCTTTTCTCTTTCTCTCTTAAACTTTCTGTCTCACTTGTCTTTTGAGATGAGATGAAATGAGATGAAAAGGCACGTGGCATGGCATGGCATGGCGGTTGTGCATTCTAGGTCTTCAGCGTGAGGTAAGGGACTTTATGAGATGAGATGACGTATACTATCTCTTAAACGCGGTCTATGGTATATCGAATACAAACAATGTGGAAATCTATAACAAGCCAACGCGATAAGGGTATGGGAACAGAGTATTAATGCAAGGGGGGAGCGTAACGTATCAGAAAAAAAAGACATTGCAAAAAAGAAAATATCGAGAAACATAACGGCTAAAGGGAAAACGTAAAACATGAAGAGCGTAAACCAAAACGAAACCGCTTATGTTCCAACCCGAGCCCGGCCAATAGAGACAAGATGAGAAACGCCGTGGAAAAGACAGACAGACAGACGACCAGCACCAAAGGATTGGGTATCTTTCAGACGAAGCGTATGCTCGTAAAGGACGGGACGATAAACCAGAAGAGCCTCCACCTGCCATTACACCGCCTTGCCTCTCCCGCCTCCCCGCAGTTTTATTAGTGTAGTTTGATGAAAGGGAAGGGAAAAAGAAAGAAATAGAGTTTGCTGACGAAGCGAAAAGCTTGACAACGAAACGACAGCCTTCAACATTGACCACCGCGAGCAGCTCGATCTGTCGACTCCGCAGCCGCTGCCAGGGCCCGACGCCCCGCTGTATCACAATCTTCTGGCCCCGAATCAGTGGCCATCACCAAGCCACCTTCCATCTTTTCGACCCGTGTACGAAGAGTACATGAGCCGCATGTCAGACATATCCATGCTCTTCACCAGCCTCATAGCTGAGGCCATTGGCCTTCCTGCGGATGCATTCAATAAATTTTTCGACAGGGACCAGCAGCATAAGCTCAAGATCGTAAAGTATCCAGAGGTTGACGTGCCAGATCTGCCTGCTGGGGCTAGCGAGATGGATAGGAAGAAGTGGGAAATCAAGAGACAGGGTGTAGGTCCACACAAGGACAGCATGCTCACATCGTACCTTCTACAAGCAAGCAACCAACCAGGGCTTCAGGCACAGAATGCAAGGGGCGAGTGGGTAGACTGCAAGCCCATAGCGGGTACTCTTGTTGTGGCAATCGGTCAGGGCATGGAGGCTTTGACAGATGGCGTTTGCGCGTCGACCACGCATCGTGTGCTTAGTCCGCAGAAAGGCGGAGGTGCTAGGTACTCGGTTCCCTTCTTCCAAGGCGTGAGCTACGACGCCCAGTTCGAAGCTATGGACGTGCCAGAGGACGTATTGCAACTACGGGACGAGGCTCGGAAAGCGCGGAAGGATGACGTGGAATTCACATTCGTGAAAGGGCGTTGGGGGCACCTGGGCGAGGCGACGCTCATGAACCGCGTCAAGTCGCATCCAGACGTCGGGGAGCGATGGGTAAGTGTTCTTCCCCGACATTGACGTTGATCCCTGGACCTGGTGGTGGTGGAGCGCGGGAAGCTTGTGCAGAGAGCAGTTATCGAAGTTGCCCTGGTGCAGGCCGGAAGCTGACGTTCCCGCAGTATCCAAACCTTCTTGCGCAGATTCGGGCACAACAGGCGGTCAATGCAAAGTAAATGCAAAGGCAACTGCCATCACTCGCCAGCGACATGGCTGAGCCAGTTGCTTCACATCACGGTGCAGTAGCAAGACGTGCAGCGGTGAATGCGGTGAGGTAAACTTTCCTAGCCTGGTCTGATTTGGTTGTGATTCGACACGGACCCCGGCTCGCTTGCCGAGCTCGCGCATTCAATAGATCACCTGCTCTCCACTAGCGCCCTTGCAGCTGAAGACCCATTGGAGGTTTCGCCGAGCCTGCCGTCGTTTCGGTGCTACCCTCGGTGCAATAGTGTTTGTATGCAGCCGCAGCAAGGATGCCATCCCAAACATGGCTTTGCAACTGGCGAACGATTTTGCTTTTTTGCACTCCAGACTGAAAAGCCAGTCCAGCCCACAACGCACCGGGGCCAGGGTCGGCAGCAGGCGTCGGAGGTGGACATCGGGGCTCGACCCGCCTTGGCGGTGCTGGGCATGTCTGGTGGACATCTGCGCGATGCATCCAAAGAGAAACAGTGAACCTGTCTTGTTGATTTGCTCGCCTAAGCCAGTCACTTCGGGACGAAGGAGAAGTGTTTCCGCGTCTCAAGAGCCCCAGAGCGCCTCGTCAAGGACGTCGACTAAGGCCAGGGGCCAGGAGAACAAGGCACTTGATGGGAAAGAGTCAATTAGGGCTCTCGCATTGAGATCTGAAAATCGGAGATTTTATTGATCTGCGACACTGGCGGCAATCAATCAGCCAAAGGCAGATGCTGTGCACAGATCCGATCTGGTATGATTTTCCCCTTTTCAACTGTCCCCTGCGCCACGACCGGAGCTCGGTGGTGATTCGGTCTCTGCCATGCCATGCAAAGATCCAGGGAGCGAATCACCACCGCCAGCTGGAGATGTCACCTCTTGACCGCCTATCTCCGCTGGGCCGGACGCGCATATGAGTGCACCGATACAGGTACATCCCGTATCTTCAGTGTTCCACTTTCATATCTTGTGGAATGTGATACATCATCTGACCCTGCTCGCCCATCATTTGAGGCTGCTGATGCGAGGCGGGTGCCATAAGGTGCATGTCCCCAGGATGGCTAGCTTGTGGTACATACCCATGGTGTGCAGGGCTAGGGTACGCGTGGTGTCCACCGGGTTGCGCTGGGTTCATTGGAGCGCTCATTTGCCGGTGATATTCTGACGGATGTGGCGATGGGTTCGAAGTGGGTGTACTGTAGCCAGCCATCTGCATGGGCTGTGACGTGACGAGTGCCGTATTCTCCAATGGGTAAGACATGGCCCTAGTGTTGTTGTCGAGCGCGTACGGGCTGGGGTATGAGATGTTGCCCGAATCAACAGCATGCAACGAAGGATCTTGGACGGCAAGCGATACAGGATGATGCTGCGGATGAGCCGACGGATGTGGACTCCAACTCGTTGGAGGATGCTCAATGTGCGGCGAGGGTACGTTTGATGTGTATGGATGTTGTGGCTGTGGCTGCCAATGCGCAGGCTGTGATGCGGGAGCCGTGGAAATTTCAGGTACTGAATGGACACTCCTTGCTGTTCCGGTAGAAGATCGGCGGGGCTGACTGAGAATGTGAACTCTATCGCTTGGCGACGACGCTCCTCCTGTTGCAGCTATCAAGCCTGTCGACTCTGCTCCTGCCATTGTGTTTCCTGCGCAAAACACAATTAGTCCCATCTGACATGTAGTAGGGGCCAACCCAAAAACTGTGTGATGAGATGATGCATGCAGAAAGAACAACGGGATGATTGGCCATTGCAAGACAAAAGCAAATATTGCGGTTGGCCTCTCTACAACGGTGGAGCAAGTGATCTGTGCGGTTGCATATACGAACGTATTCAACGTACCTGAACCTTCTGGCATGCCCAGTGCTTGAACTGCATGAGACAGTCTCGCCTTGAGCACTGCGTTCTCCTGTTCCAGTTCTTCGTTCCGCCGCATCAGCTCCATCATCTTGGACGAGCTGCTGCTGTCGAGCTGGGCGGTGAGGTCGCGCACCTGGCGCTCAAGGCTTTCGATGTGATCCTTGGTCCTCTGGCGGATAGCTCGTTGTGCCTCTCGGTCGTTGGCCCGCTTGCGCTCTAGTTGTGCGGCGGTGAGAGTGGTGACGCTGCGAGTGCCGGCTCTCGAGGCTCGTTTCTTAGTGCCGGAAGTAGACTGCTTCCTCTCGGAACCGGATGAATGATCATCATAAGTGGGGGACCGCTTGACCGTAGCCATGTGTTGGGGGACATAGTTCGCCGTGCTCATGAGGTCGACGCTCCGGTACGCAATGGGGTCTCGGTAGTGGAGTATTGAAGTCATGGAGGATCCGCGTCGGCGGTAGGGAGCAAGTGACAAGGAGGATGAGGTGGTGTGTCAGCGGGGGCGGTCCTGGGATAACGGGACGGGGACGGGGACTTGGGATTCGGGCAGGTTTATGTTCGTCCCGTGTGCTCAGTGCACGGATATTGTAGAAAGGTCTCGGGCCAGCAGATGGTATGGCAACAATAGCGAGGGCAGAAATTAGGCAGAGCGGTCAGCACTGGAAAAGGGTATAGGTGGGTAAAGATAAACAGAACGAAAGCAGTGACGCCCAAGCCAGCAGGCTCCTCGACAGCTATAACAGGATCTTTAGTAAGGATGCCCCCCCTCGCATGGGCTTCGCATGGGCTCTGCATGGGCTCAAGAGTTGGTCATGGCTTCAAAGCACTAGCGGCCCTGGCGAGAAGAGCCAAGCGGTGCCGGACGCTCGGGAGTAATCAACACGTGCCTGCGGGGAAAAGATGCAGATGTGAAACCAGGACAAAGTTTGGAGACGAGCGACGAGGCGTTGGCACCCAAGCGCCGTTGACTGAGCCCAGACAGGCGTGGGAGTAGGACAGCGCGGCTGGCGAGGGCAGGCGGGCGTGTCAGGAAGGCCGACCAAGGGTTTCTCGACAGCGACTAGAAGCGGCCATTGCCTCGCGCACGCACCGTGGGCTTCGTCGTGTTGGAGCATTTTGGCCGGCAGTCGTCCAGCGCTCGGCCCACTTCCCTTTTGGGTGGTGCTCTCGGCCATGGTGGCTTCGCATCCAAAGATCGGACGCAGCATTCACTGAGGCCGGGCGGAGGGCGGCCGGCTCACTGCTGCAGTTGCCATGGAGCTGGAATCAAGCCGCGAGCGCCGTTGGCGACGCCTGGGGAGAGAGACACGGGTCGAGGACGCCAGCAGGAGTCGAAGGAACAGGGGGAAGGCCTGGGTTGACGTATGAGGATCGCAAATGGTGTTGCGGTGGCCCGCGGGCGTATGGGCGAGGCGAAGGGAGGAAGGGCACCGAAAGCCGGGCGGTCTGGGATGCCTGGGATGGCGGCAGCACGTGGGTAGCAGGGATGCGACGCACCGGCGGCCCCGGCTAACGCTCTTTTGGCCTGCAAGCCCTCGACAGGTCTCGAGAAGCCTCCCAGCCCAGCGCCTGCGAGGCGTCAAAAAATCTGCGCCGCCGCGTTCCTGGCCTGTTTCTCGCTACTGCTCGCCGCTGCGCTAGCTCGCTGCTGTGCGACCACCTCCACTGCTGACTGCCTGTCGTCCTCGTCGCCCTCGACGCTCGGCGCTGCAGCAAACCGGCCGTCGATCGCCTCCACCCGACCGTGCAGCCATCCCCTGGGACTCATTTCTTGCTCGTGGCCGTGCCTCCAACTGCTAGCCATGTACCCACCAAGGGGGCACTTCCGCAACCGTGACGACCCATTATGCCATCTCCCGAGCGGGCAGTCAGTTCCGTCATCGTGGCATGCCGCTGCTCTGTCGTCCGTCCGACTGCTCCGCGTCCCGCGGCTTGCCCATGTGTCTGAATGTACATTCAACAGATAGCCACCCGTGGGCATGAAGAACCCCCACGTTCTCGCTCTCCGACGCCAGGAGGGCGAGATACGGCGCTGCATGGCATTGAAAGTGGTGCCCCACCCACCTCCCTCTTGACATCCAACGTCGCCATCTCCACCGCCATCTCCACCGCCATCGCCATCGCCATCCCCATCTCCATCGTTCTCGCGTATCGCCAGACCTGTCCCCTCCGTTTTGCGCATTGGCTGACCGCCTCTCCATGTGAGCTGAGATCCATGCGCCACATGCAGATGGGGGACCCTTTGGCGATGGGCTAGATGCCTTTCGCCGACGAGGCTATTGGCAGCGCCTTCACCGACTTCTCTGTTGGGGCTTCTCTCCACACCACCACTACAGCAAGATCTCTATCAAGGCATGCACATACGAAACTTGCCTTCATCTTCGCCATTGCCCAGCCGCCACCCTGTGCAGGGTGCGTTGTGTGGGGCAGTATTTTTAGTGCATGAAACAAATTAACACCAGGGGCTCGCTCGCCGTCTGTTCAGCCACCGTTGGCCACCGAACAAGCCCCTCTAAATGCCAAGCACTGTTCACCTCCGGACAAGCAGGCCCTTCAAGCTTTGACAACACCACACCGAGGTAGCCATCGGATATACTAAGGTAATAGCCGATGTGGGCCTCTAGGAGGTCCCAAACCATAGTTGCTCCGCGGGCGTAGAGAATCCCATCAGATTGTACACAGAATACAGCGTCCGGCAGGATCAACAGGACACCACCACAGTCTTGCAATATCTACCCTGTTACATCACACCATGTTCTTTATCAAGTGAGACAAACTACAGCCGTCGATCCTGGAGAAATCCGCAACTCTCCGCAATGGCGTCAAGTCGTTTGATGTCGTCAACAGCCGCAATTTCTAGCTCTGCTTCTAGCGCGCCACGGAACTACACAGGGGTAAAGCCATGTACAATTGAGGAAACCACTTCCTTCCCTTTTCCTACATCAAGCGTGTCCGTGGCGAACCACGCGATGCGGGAGCTTAGCTGTTACCGGTGATGACCGCTTCCCAGATATACTTGAAGCAGCGCTCTGTTCATGCGCTAGACTCACATAACGGTTGGCGACTGATGCAGACGGAGCTGTCTCCGTTTTTCGTTCGTCGCTTTTGGTTGGCGACATCAGCAAGACTGTTTGAGGTCGGTACTTGTCTCTACATGGTACCTGCACCTCCTTTGTAGATCTCCTACCGTCAAAATGATGGATACCCAGACACAACCAATACCAAGGCCTCTTGGCTCCCACACCGCAACCCACCACGTACTCTACCAATGCCCTCCCTAAGGTCCCGCGGAACCTGCTTGATCTGACCGCAAACCTACCCGCCACGATCCCATCTAGCTCTCGAGTCCTGTGCGGATGTGGGACCCTGGCTCCGCGCAATCTCTTGCAGCGTGTCCACCGTTCAATTGCGCAACCAACGCAGCCACACGGTGCCACCGATCGGTGACACCGCCTTATGGACATGCTTTTTCTCATCTCTTTCATTTTTTTCGTTTCTTTTCGCCTTTTAGTGCGAACCAATGTTCTTCGGCCCTTCACCACAACCACCATCAATATCCTGAACGCTAGGACCAGGTGCACCGCACCAGACTGCGCCGTGTGTATGCTAAAACATGTTCACGCGTGATTTTCTGACAAGCCTCCTTTGACAGAGCTAGGTCTGCGAAACAATCGTCACGCAAGCCAGGGGCATCCCTGATACCATGCCCTCACACCTTTGTCACCATGCAACAAGAACAACCTCCCAATCGCTATCCGACGCCTGCTAGGTATACATCTGCACATGCGGAAGATGCGTCACTGCATGATTTCACCGCCTTCCGCCTCACTTACCGCTCCCAATAAGGAAACAAAGCCATATACCCTTACAAGCCCTTCACTACTACCTGCGTCCTGAAACGCGCTGGATTTGCTCAGCGAGGCTGCCACACTCGCGTGAAAATAAAGTTTGACCGCTGAGCTGCGCAACCGGGGGCAGCCGGGGATGTCTTACAGGGGCGTAGTCATGTGCAGGCGGCTAGCGAGTCAGCGTAGCAGCGCATCACCTAGCAAGCTTCTAGCTTCAGTCTAGAAAAATGATCAGCTACAATGGCTGGGCTCGCCTTGCACTTGAGCCCATGCTTTTGTGGCAAGACTCGGCTTCGTTGTCGTTTTGGCTGGATCTGGGCTGAAATGATGTGCTTGTGGCAATCTTTCGCATCGACCTGGCGTATAGATGGGTGGGTGTGTGTGGTCCGGCCCTGCTGCTCCGCTGAAGGTTGAGGCAATAAGGTTTATGCAGGTGATCGCTGTCGCTCGCCGTGTTACCCGCAGCGAAAGTTTGACCTAGGGACCATGATGTGACGGGTGGGAAGTGGGCCTTGTGTCCGTTATGGATCTACCGCCTCTACGATCAAGGCTCATCCCCATCCCACTTTTTTCAAAGGTAAGGAACAAGCCAATGCCAGCAGGGGCACGTCAGGCTATCACTGTCTCACGATATCAAACCAAGACCCTCGAGCGAACTTGCATTCAGGATTTCGATACAATTGGCTTTAGGCGGCATTTGTTAACATTTCACATACAGCATGCTAAAACACGCACCCCGTCAGAAACCTTCTCCGCATAGCCAGTACCCTTTTTATAGGCATCTCGAAACCTGAGGCCAGTGCTTTCGCTCCAGACGCTCCTAGCCCAAATGCCAATTACGCAAGGCGCATGCCGCGATTCTATTCTTTCTTGATGTACTTTGCAAATGTCTTACCCACTTCGTGAGCGCTCTTCTTTGGGTAGCGTTTCTGACCGTTCGCGTAGTCGACATAGGTGACACCAAAACGTGTTCCATAACCCTCGTGCCATTCAAAGTTACTGCAGGTACACCTCGTTAGCGCGTGGGGCTCGCCACCATGTGACCCAGCCGCAGATTGCTGGTGAGCAACAGACTATTGAAAAAGGGTATTCGACAGTAGTGAGGCAGCCAATTCCGGCACGTACTGTTCCGCCTCCTCACCCGAAGAGGGAAGGAAGATGGACAAGCACGAATCTGGGCGAGTATACGCCGTAGTATGCTTCCAAGTTTGAAGATCAGATAGAAAAGCAAGGATACGTACTCCATAAGACTCCAGCCAGTGTAGCCCCGGACATCTACGCCATCCTGTGCGTGTGCTTGGGCCATGGCTCCAATGTATCCACGGAAGAACTCGCATCGGAAGTCGTCCTCGAGAATCTTCTCGCGGGACATATCATTTTCTCCTTTGATACTCGTTCCATTTTCCGTCACGTAGAAGGCCGGGCCTCCATATCGTTTGTTCAGCCAGTTGAGCAGGCCCCGGAAGCCCTGAGGGTTGGGCCTCAACCATGCCGATCCGGTCTCGGGTCCAATCCACTCGTCATTCACGTTTTGGTCCAAGATCTCCAGATTTCCCGAGAAGTCGTTTATGTCGGGCTCTCCGTCCTTGTTCTTGATGTAATTGTCGCCGTACGAGTTGAGCCCAAAGAAGTCATTGCTACCTTTTACCAAGGCAAGATCTTCAGGTGTGAATTCGGGTAGTCGATTGCCCAGTTGCTTTCGCATGGAGTCCGGATACTTTCCGTGGTATATTGGATCGGCAAACCACCCGAATGTGAATTCCAACTTTCGATTCGCTGCCTCGACGTGCTGGGGGTCGTTTTTGTCCCAGGGTTCCGCGTAGTCACCTGCAGGAAGCGGCGTTAGCCAAAAAATGCGCGATTTACACCAGGTTTGGCTGCCATGGTGCCACTTCTCGTTACGCTGCTTCAGATGCGTGTTGCATGGGTGGCTGACCGCAGCAGCAGGATGTATAAAGTTTGGCGAGGTGCTCAAATAGATCGCTTATCCATACTCACCATTCAGGGTTATAGCAATCTGACCGCCATCCTTTTCTTTGAAATCCTCACGATACGCCTTGACCGCTGCGCCATGCGCCACCAGTAACGAGTGTGCGACGATCCAGGGCTCAGTGCTGCTGTCTCCCTCAGTGCTCTTGGTGCGGTCGCTGGAACGTCCCGGCGCGTGGCTGGCCACGGTATGGCCAAGAACTGAGCTGCACCAGGGTTCGTTGAACGTGATCCAATACTTCACCTTTGAGCCAAAGGCCTTGAAGCAGACACGCGCGTAGTTTTCAAAGTCTTTGACGAACTCATCCTTGTTCAGGTACCCGCCATACCGCTTGTACAATTCATTGGGCAGGTCCCAGTGCAAGAGTGTAACCCAGGGTTCGATGCCCGCGGCGCGCAGGTCATCAACAAACTTCACGTAGTGCTGGATGCCCTTTTCGTTTACCGGGTCGTTTCGTCCGCCCAGCGGGATGATGCGGGCCCACGACAGGGAGAAGCGGTACGAATTCGCGCCCGTGGTCTTGAGCAGGGCAATGTCTTCCGCAGTGCGGTTGTACGAGTCGCATGCGACATCACCCGTTGTTCCGTCCCAAACCTTGCCAGGCGTATGGGTGAAGACGTCCCAGATGGTCTCACCTTTACCGTCCGCGTCCGGGGCTCCCTCGATCTGGTAGCTGGACGTAGGATTCAGTGAGTCAACTGGCCGAGGTGGGGCTTTGGATGGAACAGAGATCGCGGGGTTACGAACCACGCTGTCGCGAAACCCCACAGAAAGTCCTTGGGTAGATACGCGTCCGTCATGCTGGATCAGTTGCCTCAGAGGTCACGAAGAGAAAGAAGGTCAAGGGGATAGAACAATTGGAATTGCGGAGACGACTGCGGACCAGGCGCCCTAGCTACATATACCGACGGTTGAAGTTGGGTCACAAGAGGTCCCGCCATGGGCACCGCCTCGTCGCGCCCGATGGCATTAACGTGCGCCAATATCAAACGCATTGTGCGGATGAAGGACCATTTCTCCGCCAGACTATCATAGAATTGGGTCTTTGATTCGCCTACAAAGGTATTGAACGACCTGTTGTTTGCTCATGTGAATGTTCGTGCCGAAGTTTTAGCACTGTTCTGCCACGATAGCTCACGAAGGCGAGGGCGGTGAATGGCTAAACGGGCCGCTCGACCTGGCCTACCTTTACCCGCGAATGGGCGTAGATGGACGAGGTGATTGAGTGCAGACGTGTGGGCCTGAGGAACGCTGTCCGGACACCAAGGCGGCTTCTCTACGCCGAACTGACGACGGGGTCTTCGCACATATACTCGAGCCGGGTTCGCGGTACCTCGATCACGGTGCCTGAGTACTCTCCAACACAAGTTACCTAACGGCGGTGCTGGGCGTCAGGCCGAGTGACGTCGTCGGAAACCATACCACACACATCGTCGACCGCGATGCTCTTCACCCCGCACTCCCCTCTCGTCCCACCTAGGTCTAGCCTACTGGACGGGCCCATTTCCTATTCCAGCCTTCCGCGAGGAGTGATACCACACGCGTTCTCTCCATCCACCAGATGCTCGCGGAACGCGATTACATCCGCGATTGCATCCGCAAACTTTGTGTCGCAGGGAAGGGTATATCATGGGGAGCTGCGGCAGCTGTGAATTGACCGCAGGAGCACACGAACAACAACAGTAACCATGTCCTTCCTCCGAATCGCCCGCGCCGCGCGCTTACACGTACCACCTCACGTCCGAACGGTCGCATCTCAGGCAGCCTCGAAGCGCTCGGGTGACATATCAGATGCCTTTGCCTCGCTGTCTGGGCAGGATTTCCGGCCCCTCGCGCCCGAATATGCAGGCCTGAAAGCTCGGCTGGTCGGTGGGAATGAAGAAGCGGTGAGGCAGTCTTGGGAGCGATTGCTTGCAGATCTGAAAGAGGAAGTCCCTCTCATTGTCGAAAAGGGTTCTGCCATCATCCCCGAAATCGATTTCAGAGACATCGATGATGCACCGGCCGAGTTTAGCAGTGAATTGAAGAGGAGGGGGGTGGCGGTGGTGAGGGGAGTTGTGGGTGAACAGGAGGCGCTGAGCTGGAAGGAGGACCTGAGAGAATACATTCGAAGAAACCCTCAAACCAAAGGTATGCTCTCTGCAGGCGTAATGTATGATGGCTTGTCTCACATACCTCAGCATTTCCACCTGAAAACCCTCAGGTCTTCGAGCTCTACTGGTCACGGGTTCAATTGCTTGCCCGCGGCCATCCGAACATGCTTAAGATGCAACGCTTCCTCATGTCTTACTGGCACTCTGCCAACTCAAAGGCTCCTATATCGACTCGGCATCCTATTAGCTATGCTGATCGATTGCGCATGCGTCTCCCTGGTGATGCAAGATTCGCCTTAGGGCCTCACGTAGATGGTGGAAGTGTAGAGCGCTGGGATGAGCGGGGATACGGTCTTGGAAAAGTATACGATGCTGTCTGGCAAGGCCGGTGGGAAGACTTTGACCCCTGGGAAGCCAGCTGCAGATTACCTGTGGTATCCGACTTGCACCAAGGCGTCGGAGCCTGTACTGCCTTCCGCATGTTTCAAGGCTGGCTCTCGCTCTCTACTACCTCGCCAGGAGAAGGCACACTACTTGTAAATCCGCTCCTGGCCAAGGCGACCGCATACTACCTTCTCCGCCCATTTTTCTCTCCTAAGCGGGGCGTCCAACCAGGCGCTCAGACAGCTTCCGAGAGCATCATTAATACGGCAGACTTCCTATCCAGTGACAACTGGGAAATGGATCGCAGTCCCAACTCCTGGATCCAAGGCGCTACTCCAGGGCACGGCCAGGAGCTCTCTCACCTCCTACATCCGCACCTTCACCTCCGCAAATCCATGATCCACGTCCCCACCGTTCGCCCAGGCGATTACGTAGCCTGGCACTGCGACACCATCCACAGCGTCGACAAGACGCACTCGGGGAAATCTGACTCCAGCGTGCTGTACATACCCGCGTGTCCGCTGACCGAAGATAACGCCCAATATCTCGCGAGGCAGCGGGAGAAATTCGTGAATGGGATCCCGAGCCCTG
>Ga0247757_10001767_pt1 | contig 13092 bp, 17 predicted proteins | sample UWRJL126311R4_FD_180929 | JGI IMG/M metagenome (GOLD analysis project Ga0247757, IMG submission 180929) | Plant litter microbial communities from Arlington Agricultural Research Station in Wisconsin, United States - UWRJ-L126-311R-4 | ecosystem: Environmental > Terrestrial > Plant litter >...
CCCATCTGGCAATGCTGTCGCTACCCACAATTGCTCCGCGAGCGGTAAGGAAGCCCTTGGGTGTGGCTCCAGGGCGTGGTACACAAACACACACACACATGGCCATGTCCTGACCACACCAAAAAGCACATGTCATACGATATAGTAAACTAATAATACGTCAGGACGCCTCCCTCTGGCCCTCTTCCCGCACCTACCATCCCAACTTCGACGCGGAAACCGCGGAGCCCTCGCCAGCACATCAACACCGCCGTGCGGCCTCACACGCCCACCACCACCACGGTCACCATGGAGGTCCCAACCGCACCCTGTTTACGCAGCTGCTGATTGACGAAAACAAACAAGAGCAACGCCACTCGAGCATCCGCCACTTCGGCGCGACATGGATCCGACCGCCGGGCATCCAGAAGACGTACCAGGCCATGATCGACGAGAAGCACGAGAGGGAGGAGCAGGAAGAGCTCTTGCAGCGTGAGCAGCGCATGCTCGACCTCGCCGCCGCGCAACAGGACGCGCAGAATGCTGAGGCTAGAGAGGCGGCTGGCGATGTCATCGAAGAGGAGGAGCATGATCTCGACGATGATGTCCCCGAGGCCGAGGAGGAGGCTAGCGAGAGCGATCTCTCGGCCACGGAGAGCGGGAGTGAAGAGGATGGCACCCGGCAAGATGTTACGTTCAATGAGGATAGTTTCATCGAGGGCAGCATGATGGAGGGCCAGGTCTCGCATATGTTGGCCATGGAAGAAGCGTCGATGTCGGGAGCCCTGCAGGATGAGCGGGATCTTGATGATGATATTCCAGAGGCGGGTGAGTACGAGCATACTGATTCCTCGCAGCTCGATTCGTCTGAGGATGAGCCTACGCAGGCGTCTTTTGTGCAGTCCGGTCGACGACGGAGGTCGGGTCGACGTAGTTCAGGGGCACCGAGACGCAGCACGGGACAGATGGGGCAGATGGGTCATCCAGTGCCGCCCGTACAGAGCAGCAGGCTGAGTGTGGACCTTGAGGGAAGCAGTTCATTTTTGGATGGAAGCTCGTTTCTCAGGAGTAGCCCAGCTGCTGTGAGGGGTTCGTTGAGGGCAAGATTCTTGGGCGCTCGGGGTGGTCGATGAAGATATGTTTTCTTAGATGTTCACAACATGATACCCCAGTTTGGAATCACTTGCATATGCGAGGAGCAGGTTAGCTATTTGCTGGAGAAGAGCATCTGGAAGCCTACAAGGCACCATTGCTTGGTTCAAATACATTGCTATTGAGCCGCTATGATGGCTCCCAAGGTGCCTACCAGCCCATAGTCTGCTGATCAGTTAATCGTCCGTGATACCCTCTACTGTTCCTATATCCAACATCCATTACCCAAAGAAAAGTCGAAAAGAAGAACAAAATTACACCGACAGGGCAGCCGCCCTCAAGAACCACTCCGCCTCCCTATACCGCTTAACCCTCTCCTTCCTCCCATCCCCCTCCAGCTTCAACGCCTCCTCGACACTGCCCACCCAATCCCCCAGCTCCCACCACCCACTCTCCAGCAAATGCTTCTCCAACCTCGCCTCGAAATCCCCCCCCCCCCCCACGCCCGCGCCCCTCATCCCCACCAACCTCTCCTCCCACTCCCGCCTAGTAACCTGCCCCATGCGCAGTATCGCGCGCCGCACGCTCCGCAGCGCCCACCCAGGCAGCGCGTACAGGCCCGCCAGGAAGCGGTAGCACGCAGCCATCTGCGCTACTTCGCGCGGCTCGGCGCGCAGAAGCGCCGTCGCGAGGGCGTGCATGGCGGCGGGGAGCGAGGCGCCTTCGCCTTGCGCGAGCAGGGTTTTCGAGTCCGCGAGAGGGCGTCCCGTGCCGATGGGCGCGGTGGCCGAGTAGGCGGCTGCGGGGATCGGAGCTGCGGAGGTGCGGCGGTAGAGGGAGAGCGTTGTGTGAGGGAATATGGCTTGGTGATTGTGGTGGTGGTGGTGTTCCATGATCAGGGCGGTGCCCAGGGGCTCGCCGGGGAAGAGGGTCCAGATTAGAGTGTCTGTTTGGAGGGGTTAGTGTGAGAATGGGGCTTTTGAGGGGATTTGGGGTTGACTTACAGAGAGTAGACTGGGTCCATTGGATGGGAGGGGTGGGAGTAGTGACGGTGGTGGAATTGGTGACGATTGAAATGGATGAAGATGAAGTCGGCATGCCCTTGACCTGAGGAACTGTGTATGTTTTGTGGGGCTCGACGGTGTTGTTGGATTCGCTCTTGTTGAGACTGGAGATGATGAATTTATCGTCGAAGGGGTTGGTGGACTCGAACATGGCTGTCAAGGTTGCGAGAACAGACTTTAGGTCGGCTTAGGAGAACAGTGATGGGTAATACTTGAATGTGAGGGTGTTGATAGTTGAGTCAAGTCTGGAGGACGGTGGCGGTAAGAGAGCACGATGAAGTAGTTGCACGGGGAGGACAATAGGAACTAGAATACAATAAGAAAGACAGCAGGGTTAGTCATTCGTATGGTGGTGACAGGGCGCTGTGACGCTGCTGTATTCCTGCGGTGAAGTGACGAGGCTCGCCAATAACCACTCACAATGGCATACATCATCTGCACCAAGCGAACGAGACACTATCACGACGAGGCAAGGAAAACTTAGATTGATTGACATGGTTCATGTTGATGCTCTTAACATAGTATACAAAGCTCAGTGGTGCGAATAAATGTTGCGGCCCCGCAGATGGATGGGTGTTTCGTCCTTGGGCACATCTGGTATCGTCTTTTCCAATTTCTTGGGCGGTCAGAATCGCATAGAGAACTTCGAGAACTAGGAAACCTACCAGCTTCTCAAAAACGCACTTATTCATCTTCCGCTCTTCCGATCGGCAGTTCCAGAGCTGGTGGTTCTGCCTCTCCAGGCACTGCCAGTGAGTGCGGAACTCGCTAAGACAGTGCTCATTGAGGTCCTTGATGCTGCGCGTAAATTAGTCTTGGTACTTTCCACACAATCGCTCGCGGTCAGGCATACACGCTCGCCGCACACCTGGTCACCTTGCGGCCTTCCTTCATGCAGTCCAGCTCGCCACGGCCGTTCGCCTCAGCCTTGCACATCATGTAGTCATCGTTATAGGCCTTGCATCGTGCACCAATGAAGAAGGAGGCGCTGAGGAGGGGCGCAGAGCTGGCTCCAAGCTCCTTGACCTTAGGAATGTCGTCGGGTAGAGGGGTGGTGTCGATGAGCGCCTGCTGGTTAAAGCTGGGATCAATTAGCCTCGCAATGTAGCGGCACAGCTGGAGGAGAAGCCTACCGCGGCTGACGTGCCGACATTGTGAATCTGGAGTGCCAATGGCGGGTTTTGTTGCGCTTGAAGATGGGAGCTTGTCGGTCACTTCGTGGACTGAGGTCGGGTCTTGGCGCTGACAGGGATCCGCATTTGTTCACTGCGGAAGCTGGAGCTTGCCGTGTTCTCTGAGCAAAACAGACGCGCAACAGTACAAACCGCCCGCGTCCCGCCCTTCACCCGCCCTCAACTTCGGTGGTGATCGCGTTGCATCCCTCTGCTGCTTGTGTGCGCGCGCGCCTCGTACCTGTCCCTTTCTCTTACTCCGTCCACGGCACACGTCCGCAAAGACCTGCCTACTCTCGACACTTGATCCACCACAATGTCGCTCTTTGGAAACCCGTTAAATGTTTCGCAGACTGAGAGGAAGACAGGCACTTTGTTTGGTAGCACGTCTGCTCCAACAGGCGGTCTTTTCGGCCAGTCACAGCAGCAGACAAACACTGCGCAGCCGACGAGCCTCTTTGGATCGGCAGCTGCTGCTCAACCCAAAACGGGGAGTTTGTTCGGTACCCCCTCACAACAGCAGAATACCGGAAGTCTGTTCGGACAGTCCCAGCAGCAACCACAGACGGGCAGCCTGTTTGGCCAGCCTCCACCCCAACAGCAACAGCGGCAGCAGCCAGCACAGACCTCGGGAACTTTGTTTGGACAGTCACAGCAGCAGCAGGCCAATATGAACAACAGTTTGTTTGGTGGGCTTCTTAACCCCGCGCCAGCTCTTAACACAGCGCAGCAACAGCAGCTTATGCAGCAGCAACAAGCCCTCCCACAGCTAAGACAATCAAGCGCGACACCATTTGCAGGAGCCCCTATAAGCGGCGCGCGTAAGTCAATAATGCTATTTCTGTAGGCTGTTCTAACAAAACACAGGAGAGAAGTCTGTCGTCGAGCAGATTAAAACCATATATGACAAGTGGGACCCCCAAAGCCCGCAGTGTGTATTTCAGCATTACTTTTACAATGCCGTGAAACCAGAAGAAGCACCTTTCTACGGCCCATCAGCAAATGAAGATCATAGGAAGTGGGAAGAAGCATTGTCCAAGAAACCCAGCGAAGGATCTATTCCTGTGCTTGCTCGTGGCTTCGAGGAGATCGCGGCACGTATACAATACCAAGCTCTTGCTGTGAAGGTCCTCCGTACCCGGATTCATGAGATCAACAATAGTCTGTCTTTGATGAAGGATGCACACGAGTTGACAATTGCATCTCGGATAACGGAAGCGAAACGAAAGCACATCGTACACACCCAGCGAACGCTGGCGCTGGCAACAAAGGTGCAAATCCTAAGGAACCGTGGCTATGTTATGGATCAGGCAGAGGAAGAGCTGAAAAAGAAGCTTATGGAGTTGGAGAAACAGACGTTTGACCCTGTTCTTGGCGGTCGTCAAGAGGAGATCTGGGCACGCATGTCGGGGGTTCGGGAACGTGCTCAGATTCTGCAGAAAGAGACAGAGAAGCTGGGTAAGACAATTGAGAATCAGCAGAATGGGGAAGTGCTTTCGGATGACGACAAGAAAGCTCTAGAAAAGGTATATCTACACGAAGGGATTATATGAGTATAAACAACTAACGTGTGACAGCTCCTCAATGATTACGACAAGCAGCTTGAACATCTGAAGAAATGGATAGAGGACACTAAGCAGGAATATGACGAATGGGAGAAGGAGAAGAAGCAGCCAGCACGACCCGGTCTTCTAGGACGATGAAGGCTATAAATTCGATGTGTACTATATCTTCTAATTTTCATCTGGTGGATTACCGCTCTAAGATTGGGGCGGGAGAATATGTGCCTGATTCATGGGCGTCACGCTCATATCATAAGGATTAGAATTTGGGCGTATTATAGCATGGGAGAGGTTGACTTGCAAGTCTCTGTTTGCCCTCAAAAAACGAATATGGAATCTGGGGGCTGATGAATGTTCAAAATAGCAAGTGATCTTCTGCAATGCCTGACAAATGTGCCGTCTTCTATGTTGGTAGACGCTAACGTTCGAAGCTCATTTCCAGCCATAACCCAGCCCCATTGTGTTACAGTATGGTACAAAGGCCACCTTAGGATACTGTGCAGTCACCGTGTGAGTAAAGAGATGCCGTTCAAAGTACGCTATGTACAGGTAGGTATTCGGATATCGTTCATAATTTTGGTGGAAAGGGGTCTAAACTAGCTTGCGGACGTAGTCGATGAGGAATGGAGCTTCAACAGCTGTTAGCTTTGGGCATTGAGAATCGCATGTATAACCCCATACAGAAATATAGAACGATTGCAGCGGTTGCAGTGGCCTTGATGTCGGCCATCGTCTGTGCCTCCGCGCGCTCAAGCTCGGCTTTAGAAGGCTGTGGTGGTGCTGCATTGCGCATTAGCTCATCCCTGCTTATTCCTAAGTCGTTCTGAGCATGTACCTCCGAACATGTTTATTGTCAGTTTGTTGAATAGAGGTTGGTGAGATGTTGTGCAGTTTGATGACGTTAACTTGCTGTCTGTAAAACTTTCTGAGGCAGAAGTGTCGGGGTTGAGCTTTGGGTTTCGCCGACGTCACGTGAACATAAGTTTCCAAGCCCTTAGTGCATGCACGTGTGAAATGCACTTCTGGGCATGTAACCCCCCTGAATTGCTGACGGCTCTATGGGGGCTGAGCTGCGGGGCAGCGCATTTGCAGATCGTCATCTAAGTTTCTCATTGCATAGCCTAGCAAGCACTGCGGCAAGCCACGACTACCGAGAAGTTGCTTTTCTCATCCTCGTCAACAAATGAGCGACAACGAGTCCGCGAAAGAATCAAGATGCTCTCAACAGATCGTCATATGAGCAGCTTAGCTCAAGCTTAATATTTGGGTGCCATGACATATATGTTAATATTTGGTCCTTCAATATCCAATATAATTTGGTCTGTTTCGCTCCTTCAGCACGACCTTTTCGCAGGATCGCAAATTGGATTACCTAGGACCGTAAAGCGACTTGTTATTGGTCAGAGGCACTCCCCATGGTGATTGGTTAGCCTCAAAGTTGTTTAGTCTCCCAGATCGAAGGCCCCTACTGCTGACCGTAATAAGCCTATTATTAAATCCAACTAGCTACGCCGTATTTCGCGTTCTGTGTCACGTCGCTCTCGTTTCTATACATTCGTTTTCTTTGCTGTCGTTGCCATCATTACGCATTTCCAAAATGCTGCCACTCGTTTCTACTCTTCTCTTATTGTCTTCAACTACGAGTGCCTTTGCACTCGATCTTCGATACCATGAAGCCCCTGTTCGCAGAAATCAAATTCCTGCCTTCAAGCTGTACACACCGACTGCGCAATTGCCACAGCCTACTGGTGGATACTCTTCTGGACCCTCGTGCGATGCGCCGTTCTGGATGGAGCAAGTAAAGCACCAGGGTATTGCATCGTTCAACAACAATACCAATTACCAAGTTTTTAGGAACGTTAAAGACTTTGGTGCCAAAGGAGATGGTGTGACTGATGATACAGAAGCTATAAACAGGGCTATTAGTGAGGGTGACAGATGTGCGCCGACAGTCTGCAAGTCGAGTACCAGGACACCAGCCACTGTTTATTTCCCCAGTGGCACCTATTTGATTTCGAATTCAATCATTGATTACTATTATACACAGGTAAGTTGTATTGTTGGACATCTCAAGTGCTTCGCTTATGTCGTTGTAGCTTATTGGTAACCCTAATTGCATACCTACTATCAAAGCCAGCTCGAACTTTAGCACCGTTCCATTCAATGGCGACCAAATCGGATACCTGATCGATGCTTCTCCATATGGTGCCAATGGACTAGGCTTTGGTGCCACAAATACTTTTTTCCGCCAAGTCAGGAATCTCGTTCTCGATTCGACGAATATCAAGGCAAGCGTGATCGCCAGAGGGATTCACTGGCCTACCGCCCAAACTACTTCTTTACAAAATGTTGTGTTCAAAATGAACGCGGGAAATGGAACGAAACATGAGGGTCTATTCATCGAAGAGGGCTCGGGAGGCTTCATGGCGGATTTGGTTTTTGAGGGTGGGAACTATGGCCTCAACGTCGGCAACCAGCAGTTCACTATGCGCAACCTGACGTTCAACAACTGTGATACTGCAATCAATCAGCTTTGGGATTGGGGTTGGACGTACAAGAGCCTATCCATCAACAACTGCCGTGTTGGTCTGAACATGTCTGCTCTGAATGGCGATGGGACTTTGAACGTCGGCTCCATTACCCTTTTCGACAGTTCCTTCAAGAACACACCCATCGGTATTGCCACCTCGCGAACTGTGGATTCTCTACCAGATAGTGCAGGAGCATTGTATCTTGAGAACGTTGACTTTGAAAACGTCGAATCGGCTATTCTGGGACGAAACGGTACGATCCTCGCTGGCACTTCCGGCAGGACTAAAATCGATGCGTGGGCGGATGGACACAGGTACCAACCGTCGTATCCTCTATCAGCTCAAACCAAGCTCCCGCTCACTCCGCTCGATACACGGGGGCCTCTCCCAGCTACTAGACGACCTGCCAGTCTTGTTGATCGTAATGGCAAGTTCTATGAGCGCTCGAAGCCGCAGTACGAAGGCCTGTCTGTGGACCAATTCCTCAGTGCTCGAAGTCTAGGTGCTACGGGTAACGGTAGAACCGACGACACGAAGGCCCTGAATGATGCTATTCTCCAGGCTAAGAACCAGAACAAGGTCCTTTTCCTCGACGCAGGGTACTATAAGGTCTCTGACACCATCTATATCCCTGCGGGTTCTAGGATTGTCGGAGAAGCTCTATCCTCTGTCATCCTAGCGAATGGACCTGTCTTCGAAAAGATTGCTGCGCCTCATGCTGTTGTGAGGATTGGCAACCAGGGTGAGCAAGGGCGAGTTGAGCTGTCTGACTTATTTGTTAGTACACAAGGTCCTCAAGCTGGTGCTATCTTGATTGAGTACAATTTGTATTCTGTCGGTGAGCCAGCCGGATTATGGGATGTCCATGCCAGGATCGGTGGGTTCGCTGGCTCTAAGCTTCAGAACGAGCAATGCCCCAAGACCCCAGACACAGTTGTCACAGAAGCCAACTTGAATCGGAACTGTATTGCAGCCTACCTGACACTGCACATTACACGGTGGGCAAGCGGGCTGTATATGGAGAACAACTGGTTATGGGTTGCAGACCACGATTTGGACGACACGCTCAACGACAACACGCAGATCACCATCTATGCTGGTCGCGGCCTGCTCGATGAATCATTGCAGGGAAGGGTGTGGCTTTATGGCACTGCAGTGGAACACCATGTCAAGTATGAATACCAGTTTGTTGATACGAGGGATGTCTTCATGGGTCAGATCCAAACGGAAACTGCGTAAGCTTAACACCTCCTCGGAAAGTATGACTTACTAACGAGTGAACTAGATACTACCAGCCTAACCCCAATGCCTTGATTCCCTTCCCTGAAGACCCTTCCTTCTCTGACCCTGTCTTCACCACCGCTTCATCTAATACGTCCCTTCCCTCCACCGCTCGCCCCGACGCTCCTGTATCCCCTAACAATGCGGATGGCTGGGGTCTCCGTATCCTTCGTAGCAACAACCTGCTCGTGTATGGAGCTGGACTGTACTCTTTCTTTGACAACTATAGTACCAAGTGCTCCGACATTGCGTCTGGTGCTGTGTGCCAAACACGTACATTCAGCATCGAGGGCGATGCGCTGAGCCATGACATCAGCGTATATAATTTGAATACTGTGGGGACAACGTGGATGGTTGTTAGGGATGGCGCGAATTTGGTGGGCAGTGCAGACAATAACAGCACGTATGTGGATGGGATCAATGTGTTTAGGTTGGCAAGGTAGAGGGTTGACTTTGGTGTCGATTTCGGCCTCTAAATGTTCTGCTTGCTTGTCTATTATCTTGAGACGGAACATATTTCTAAGTTTTCATCATTCAGCTGCATCTTCCACTCTGGTGATTCCAATCATTCGTTAGGTCAGTGATTACAGGTGCAGAGGCCCCGTAACTGGTATAAGCCATGAGAAGGTAAGAGCGCTGATGAGGGTGTGAAGGGATGTGCTTCAGAGATTGCTGGAAGCATGGGAACAGAGGTGTTTAAGATCTCGTCAGGAAGCGGATAACAGCTGTAAGACCATCCACGACAGGGATCCTGAAGACCAATGCTCTAGGCCTTTCTGCGTCTATTTGAGACATGCATATCCAGTACCACCCACCCCCAACATGGATATCATCAGTTCTTCCGACACCTTCTCTCCCGAACGGATGCAACTGAAACTACGAGTTTTTCGGGGTCGGCTAATTACATGGGTACGGGCCCCTTTGTGAAGCCCGTCGAGTATCTGGTGCTCTCCAATGCCGGTACGAGAAGGACGTTTTTTTCTTTTTCTTTTCTTTTTTCTAAAACGTTGCTCACTCCACAGGAACGATCCTGGCCTGCTGTAGTGAAACCAGCTATCCCAGCTCACCAGGTGTATTGTTCTGGTTGCTCAACGCCGCTCTAACGGCCGCGTAGCACAGCTGGCTTCAGCTGTCTGCGTCGTCACCATGAGCCTACTGCGTCGAGCCTGTATTTGATCGGAATCGGTGACTTGATTCAACCTGCGCCTACAGAGGTCTAGATTGTGGAGGCGGAGCCGCGCGCATGTGAAGGGCATCCATCATAGATCAAGTCATGTCATCTGGTCGTCAAATGCCAAATAAAGAGCAGCAGGCTATGTATTACGGGGGAATGGCGAAGGTGTAAAGTTTCAAGACCAATGTCCGCACGGCAAAGGTTGCACTTTGGGCCGGCCGCCTGAACCATGGCCCCCGTGGCTAGCCCAAATGGTCGTCGTGCGTGCTGTGCACGTCCCCTCTTCTCCTTACCCTGCTCTAGACGGGCAAAAGCCACTCCGTCTCTTTCGGCTTCGTCCCAACCATGCGATCGTCCTGCAGATCAGAAAAGGGAAGGTGTCGTGTTTCGTATCCACCCCCTGCTTGTGGATTGGTATCCCACCATCGCGGCACGCACAAGGGCAGGCCATGTTGCGTGGGCGGCTAGACTTCTTCCCCCCTCATGCACCACCGGCGCAAATAGAAAATCTAGCCACTGAGAACCTGCTTCAGAGCCCTTGCAGTGTTCTGTACTACCTGCCGGTGATGAGCATTTGCAACTGCCCGCCAGCTGGATCTCAGACTCGCGTTGCCTTGTCAGATTAATTACACTACAGCTGAATCGCCGACCACCTTCTTGGTCCCTATTATGCGCCAGCCTCGCTCGTTAGTTGCGCTCCTCCACTGACCAGTCTCACCTCTCCGAATACTGGTGGAGTGTCGTCGATGCGCTTCACCGAATACAATCTTCGCTAATCTATCTGAATGTGGTTCCGTCTAAGCTCGGCTGCTTCGTCCACCATGTCGTCGAGGCGGACGGTTCTGAGGTACACGCCTCTCTCCCGTTTACTGACCCTTGGCTAACCGGGTCCCTGTAGTAAGAACCTGACGGAGCGTCATGTTAACATGATCTCCTTCAGCGCTTGCATAGGATTCGGCCTGTTCCTTAACAGCGGCAAGATCATCTACTTGGCCGGACCTGGCATGGCCATCGTCGCGATAGTGTTGGGATGCTCGATGATGTGGTCTGTTATCGCCTGTTTGGGAGAAATGACGGCTCTGTTTCCGGTTCCCGGTCCCCTTTTCGAGTTTCCTGGAAGATTCATCGATGAAGCAGTGGGCTACGCGACTGGCTGGATGACTTGGTTTGCTTGGGTTGTTATTCTTGCAGCAGAAGTCCTGGCCGTTGCCCAGCTTTGGAAGTTCCATTTCGAACCTGAGTATTTGCAATCCGTAGGCTATCCGGACTCCCACCTGGGATGGAGCACCGAGCATTACAGTCCAGCTGTATGGGTGTTCCTATTTCTGATCCTCATTCTCCTGATCAACCTGCTTCCCGTGGGGCAATATGGCGAGCTTGAGTATTATTTTGGTTGCATCAAAATCGTATTCATAAGCTTCCTAATCGTGTTTAACGTTATCCTCTCTGCAACACAGCCAGTTCACCACAACAACCATTTCTGGACGTGGAACAAACCGTGGGGCTTTGCATCCCAAGGATTGGTTTTGCGCCCCTCTGATAATCCTAACAACCCGGGCACACTTGTCACTGGCGATGTAGGGCATTTTATATCACTCTGGACCGCCGTCACCGCCTCCGTCTTCTCCTTTGTTGGATTCGAGGCCATTGCTGTCACAGCACCCGAAAACCGAGATCTGGAGAAGCATGAAACGATCAAGCTTGCGACCAAGAAACTTTCCATACGCATATCTATTTTGTACATTTTGGGAACCTTTGTGGGTGGCCTCAATGTTCCTTGTAAGTGGCAAAGACGAGCATATTGAAGACAAGGCGTATGCTTACGAATGTAGATGATGATCCGAACCTGGTTAACATCCAAATCAATTCAGTCCGGGCTGGACAAAACAGTATCTTTGTGCTTGCAGCTGTGAGGAATCACCTACGATTGTTCCCCTCGGTATTCAATGGATTCTTTGTCTTTTCGGCCACAACATCAGGTATCAACGCATTGTACACTTCCAGCAGGCTGTTGCACGCACTGGCAAGCATTCCAGAGGCATGGCCACTATGGTTCCAGAATACCAGAAGGCGATTGGAGAGGACAACGGAAAGAGGAGTGCCATTGGGTACTATAGTGGTTTCTTGGAGTATTGGACTCATAGCGTTCCTCGCCATCAAACCGTTCCCCTCGGTGGTCCTCGGGCGAATTACGAACAACGCGGTGGTTTCGGAGCTTCTCTGCTACACGATGATTTGCCTTTCTTACACACAGTTCTACCACAAAATCAAGGAAGCAGCACAAGATCATACGCTGGAGAATCGTAGCGCGTTTAACCGAGACGACAAGCAATATCCGTACCGCACTCACGGACAGTTGTTCCGAGCCTACTACGGACTATGCTTTTGCACATTGCTTATCCTCTTCAACAACTGGAGGGCGTTTGTGCACCCGTTTTCGACGCCCGATTTCATAGCCTCTTACATTGGGGTAAGCAGTCTGGCCGAGGGCATGATTACACGGGAGCAAAGGCTAACGAATAGTATTACAGATAGTGGTATTCGTGGCACTAGTTGCGGCGTATCACATTCGGTCAGATGGGTGGAACCCGCTCAAGTGGAAACGCAACGCTTCGATGCAGATCCACCGACCGCCACCCAAGGTCGTGGTACCGGGGCGGCGTCGAGGCCATTTGGAGTTTCCGAATCCGAAGCAGCCGGTGTGGCAGGAGGACAACCTCAAAGCGCTCGTGGGCTTCATTTGGGGTTGGCTGAAATAGGGAAGAGGATTGCACAGGATCCAGTCCAGCCTCCTTCTGGCAGGCTGGCAAGGCCAAATGGGTGCAATGGCCTGAGGGCCGCCGGCTTACCTGCTGGTTAGCGCTTGCTGTGTGCACGGCTAGAGCATGGTGCAGTGAGCACGCAGTAGATAAAAAACTTGATACCCCTCTGCAAATGAATGAAATGCCGCGTCGGGCGCGTGCAAATACAGCAAGCAGGCTCTTATCTGTGTGTCGTTCCGGGCCGGGGGCGCTAGCAATTCACTGGAAACGGAGCTGACCACCCAGCCAACAGGCAGTAGCGACATGCACAAAAGCCCTGACAGCGCACATCCTCCCCAACGGCCGACGGGGCGAGCGAGCGTGCACGGGTGGGGTAGCAGAACAGGCACGTGACATGACGAGGCACGGGCCACCGGTGAGTGGAGGGGGCGATGTCTTTTTCGCTGTCGTGATGTGGGCGGGCCATGAAAATAAT
>Ga0247757_10001768_pt1 | contig 13071 bp, 5 predicted proteins | sample UWRJL126311R4_FD_180929 | JGI IMG/M metagenome (GOLD analysis project Ga0247757, IMG submission 180929) | Plant litter microbial communities from Arlington Agricultural Research Station in Wisconsin, United States - UWRJ-L126-311R-4 | ecosystem: Environmental > Terrestrial > Plant litter >...
ATTTTTTTTTATTACTCTTTTTTTATATCACCCTACTATATTATAAAACTAAATCTCTAGGGTTATCCACTCCTTTAGAAGGTATACTCTTCTAAAGACTACTAGCCTAAACCTTTATTCTAGAAATTCTTAGTTTAAGTATTTCTATTAACGTATAGAGGCTTATAAGCTCTATATATTCTATATAAATTCTTTATTAATCGCTAGCCAAGCTTTTAGCTCGTATAATTACTATTTTTCCTTCTATAGTAATACTAGGTTAGCCGTTTAAACGTTCTACTTTATAGAAAGTAGTATCCCTAAGTTTACCCCCTAGCTAGTACGCCTAATAGGCTTTTTTAGAGTATAGAATAGAATATTTAGTATTTTACTCGTATAAATCGCGAGTAAGTAGCTCTAGTAAGCCTTTATAAGCTTCTTCTATATCTTTATACTCTTTTTATTTATAGAGTAGGTTAATAAGCTTAATAGCTTCTTATTTTAAAAGTAATAAAGCCTTATTTTCTCCTTTATAGAAGCGTAATTTATTAAAGGTAACGTTTTAAGTAGTTATTACCTAGTTAAGTAGGGGGATCTATATTCTATATATATTTAAAGCTTTATAGCCTACTAAATAGCTAATATAGCCCTTAAGGTTAACTTTAAACCCCTTTTTATCACGCCCCGCCATCTATTCCTTATTTAGTAGGTAGGTATAGTAGCTATACGCGTATATACTACTCTAGTTAAGGCGTAAGTCTACTCTAGAGTCTTATACTAGGTATACTATATTCTAGAATTATAAGTTAAATACTTCTAGAGGTATTTTATAGTTATAAGCGCTTGAAAGGCTTATATTATAGAGCTAGTAAGTAGCTTCTACTACTTTAGGATAGAGCTTTCTAAGTAGGTTCACTCTATTCTTTATTTTAATAGACTTAATAATTACTTTTTTTCTTACTTATTCGCTAGAACCGTTTAGTTCGTATATAGATAATAGCGAAGAGAGTATAATAATACCTTTTTCTATTATCTATCAAGTAAATTTTAATATTTTATATTATAAAAAAGTTACGCTTTTTCTATCTAAAGTAATTTTAACTATATAGAGCCTATAGTATACCCTTAAAAGCGTATTAAAGGCTTATATACTCTTATAATCTCGTTAAGCGTTTTACCCTAGAGTAAGTAAATATAAATTCTACTACTATAGTTATACTTTAGAATTATAATCTATTACTTATATAAACGTCCTATAAGTATATTAAATAGGTTCTATATAACGCGCTAGTATAGTTAAGGAGGGTATTCTCTAGCTTATTAAGAGATAATATTACCTATATAAATAGTAATATAATACTTATACTCTACTCTAGCTATACCTTTAATATATATATTACGCGTGTTTTTAACTAGTACCTATAAGGCTCTAGGTCTTAAATAGTTAAAACGCGCGTACTAAAGCTCCTTAGAGTTAGTTCTAGAGTATATTACCTAGGAGTATTATATATAGCTTCTAAAGGTTATACTTATTATAGTAGGGTAGTAGAAAATATTTTTATATTTAAGGAAGCGTAGATCGTGCTTATTAATAAATATTATAAATACTATATTATTATCTAATATTCCTACGCGTAGCGTATAGTTAAGTCCTAGATATTAAATTCCTCCTCTAAAAAGATAAGCTTCTAAGATAATATTTATATAAAAGTCTTTTATAATAATAATATTCTTAAATATTAAATTCTCGGTTTAAGGTTTATAGGCGCCGTTTAAAATATTTTTAAATACCCTAATACCTATTCCCAGGATAGTATAGGCTATTATTCCTACTTCTATATACTTTACCTCTAAGGATTTCCTAAATAAGCCTAGAATAAAGAGATTTATTAAGTTAACTAGGTATAAAGTAGACCTACTATCTAGAATCGTACTTTTAAAAAAGGGTAAGTATTAAATAATAGTAAAAATACGCCCTTAATAATATTTTAAAGGAGTAATAGGTTAATAAAAATAGCTATTATATTCTTTAACTACTCTAGTTTTACTACTCCTTTTACTATTAACGCCTTAGAATTATTATACTAGTCGAGTTTTTTAAGTTTCTTATATAGGGATTTCTATTTTAATTATATAAGATATTCCTTAGTTTCCTTCCTATATTCCTTATTTATTTCCTTTCTATTAGGCTAGAACCTTATAAATACTACTTTAATTACTTAGTAGTTTTTAGCTTTCTAGGGGTACCTTCTAGCGACTTTTCTATATAGGTATATAAGCTTTTTTATATTCTTTTTACTATTCTATTACTTATTCAACTTATATAGCCCTATTATAGCGAAGATTCTTATATTACCGCTTACTACCTAAGTTATATACTATTAAAGTAATCTTTTAAAGATCCTACTAACTTTTTATAAGCTTAGTAGAGTTTTATTAAATATAAAATCCTCGATTTAATATAAAAATATTACTCTAGCCTACTTAAGTACTAGTCTAATAAAGATTACTTCTAGAAAGTCCTTTATTATAAGCTCGCCTTCGACTTTTATAATATAAAATATATATACCTATAAAAATAGAGCGCTTTATTATTAGTACTAGGTTTTAAAAGTATTTTTTCTATATTTAGCCTTTTATAAGTAAGCTCTATACTACTTATATATATAATTTACTATATACTAGGGTAAAAAAGTAAGGTCGCGTTTTAGCTTTTTAATAAATACCTAAAGTATTACCTTACTATCGAGTATAAGCTCTATTATAATAGGTTAAAATACTTTTTAAGTAACTATAGCTATAACTTAAGTTATAAAGTTATTAAGTTTTACTATTTTTATATTCTAGTTAGTTATTTTAACTCTATAGTTAATAAGCTAGAGTATATAATTACTTTAAATAAACTTCTTATTAAATATAGGCCTAAGAGGGCGTGCTTTATTAATATTTTAAATATCTAGAGCTTTTAGGTTAACTTCTACCTAGACTATCTTATTAAAGGTATATATTTAGAGCTTAATATACTAGGCTAGCTAGCTTATACTATCTCGAAGGAGCGCTATTATAGGAAGCGCGAATTCTAATATTATAATTAATACTAGAAAAAGGAGGTAGAGGAAGAAATAAAGATAAAGAATAAGCTTCTTAAGTATTTATTAACTAAATAAATTTATAAACGAGACTTTCGTCTTAAGTATACTAAATAGATCTTAAAGATAGCAGTATTTTCCCTACTATATAATAACTTAAAGATTGTATAATAAATATTTATAAATAAGAGTAAACGCTAATTACTCGGCTTAGAGCTTATGAAGAATCTATATCTATAAAAAGAATTATCCTATATTTAAAAAAGCGCTAGGTTTATAATTATAGAAGTAAATAGAGGAAGTAGAGTAAAAAGGTTAATTTTATAGAAGAAGAGCTAAATAGTAGCTTATATATATATAGAAGACTAGAGCTCTAGAACTCTAGTTCTATTCTAAGAAAAAGAATAGAAACTTAAAGTTCTATATTCTAAGAGTAGAGGGTTAAGGTTCTAATATTAAAAGGAATTTTTTTAAAAGCTAGAAGGAAGGTAAGAAGCTTAAAGAGCGTACTAAAGATATAAAAGATTTAAAAAGTATACTAAATAGCTATAGGCGCTACTTATAGGCGTGATAATTATTATTAATAGTTTATTAAAGGGTACTTAGATATTATAGTACTATTAATAGACGTAATTAAAAAAGGCTAGTTTAAATAGATAATAAAGTAAAGAAATATTTTTAGAATATTAAAAGAATTATTCTTTATAGTACCTTTATTATAAATAAATAATCTAATAAAAGTAAAACAAGTAGAGATTAATATATTAGATTATATACTTTTTAGAATACTCTATTAGTTATATAAAAATAAGAAATAGTAACTAGTATTATTCTATATATATAAATTCTTAGTAGTAGAATTAAATTATAATATTTATAATAAGGAACTACTTACGATAGTAAAAGCCTTTAAATAATAGAAAGTATAGTTATTAAGAGTACTAATATAAGTAGAGATATACTAAGACTATAAGAACCTAATAAGCTTTATATTAATAAAAAAAATTAAATAAATAATAAGTTAGATAAGTAGAATAACTAGTTATCTTCGACTTTAGGATTATCTATAAGGAAGGGAAGCTAAATAAGGCAATAAATACTCTTAATAAAAAGCCAACTTTATAGGTAACAATAACCTAGAAAAATACCTAGTAATATTTAGAAAAAACCTAGATAGATTGATTAGATATAATTAAAATTGAATATAGGCTAATAATAGATTACTATTACTACTAGAAGGTATAACTAAACTATAATAGTTTAATAAAATTAAGGATTTCTAGGACTATATATATCTTAATAATAATAATCGAGAATACTATAACGCTTAGCGAATAGTATATATAGGTAGAATTATTATCTATAAAGGAATAATACTATCGTATAACCTAGAATAGGTAGTATTAAGCTATAAATATATAAGAAAAGTAGAAACTTAGGAGTAACTTAATATAATAGAAGAGTATAAAAAAACTAAAAATAAGTAAACTATAATACTAGATAAATATATAAAAATACTTATCAAAGTATTATACTAGTTACTAAAATAGGGATACCTAGAAATTAATAAAATAGTTAGATAATTTAAAGGAGAATTTAATATAAAAGATTTATATAAAAAGTAGAAAAGGTTATAGATAAGTATATTATATATTTAAAGAATAAACTAAGAAGATATAGGCTATATAGGTTATTATAATCTTTAATACTAGTAGAAAGACTATAGATATATATTATAATAGACTTTATAGTAAAGTTTCTAATATTAATCGAGCTAGGCTTATAGAGACTATATAATTCTATTATAGTATTTATAGACTAATTTATAAAGAAAGTTAAATTTTACCTAATTAAAAAATTACTCTTAGTAGAAGAATTAATATATAAAATAGATTGAACTCTCTTCGCGAACTATAGTATATTAAAAAAACTAATAACTAACTAAGTTAAGATATTTATATTAAAATATTAATAAATATTTATAGCGAAATTAGGGATAAAATATAAGCTAATAACCAGTTTCTACTTAGAAATAAATAGATAAACTAAGTAAATTAACTAAATATTAAAATAATATTTAAGGTTTTATATTAATAAATTATAAATAAATTAGGTTAAATTATTACCTATAGTATAAATAGTATATAATAGTATAAAGTCTAGTATAACTAGCTATTTACTATTTTATATAAATTATTGATTAAATAAATTTACAGACGAGACTTTCATCTTAAGTACGCTAAAAAGATCTTAAAGATAATAGTATTTCCCCTACTATATAATAACTCTAAGATCGTATAAAGGAAAAATCTCTAAAGTTTTATATAAATTATAGATACGAGATATATACTTAACGAGATTTAAGGAATATTAAGAATAGTATAGTAGGAGCTAATAATAAAGATCGATTAATATAAGAATTATATAAATAATTATAATAAAGAATTATAAAAAGGAACGTTATATTATTAATATAAGTAAATAAGAAAAAGATTTAGAGATTAACCTCTAAAAAGGAGGATAAAGTCTTCTTTTCTATAAAAAATTTAAAGACTAAGCGACTAAGTAATAAACTAGATAGTCTTAGAAAAGAACTATTTTTAATTAAAGAGGTTCGAGGACTAGTAAACTTTAAATTAAAACTATTATAAAGAGTAAGAATATATCTAGTTTTTTAAAAATTATTACTAAAACTAGTATTCTAAGATACTCTATTAGAAATAAGTTTAGAACTCGAGGATAATAAGTATAAGGTTAAAGCTATTAAGGACCTATAAAAAGTTAGATATTAATAAAAGTATAAGGTTAAATAGAAAGGATAGCTAGAAAGCTAGAATATATAGAAATTAGTATAAAACCTTATAAACTATAAGAAATAGTTATAAAAGTTTTATTAATAGAACCCTAAGAAACCGGCTCTAGTAAAGGATTAAAAAAGATAAAAGAAGAATTAAAAAAGGCTTTAAAATATAAAGTAACTTATAATTAACCTAAATTAGTTAATAATAGTTCGAGTAACGATAGCCTAGGAGTACTAATAGAAACTATATCCTATAAAGCCTTTTCTTTTAGATAATCAATTATATTTAAAATCTAAAGATTATAAGAAGTTAAAGAATACTCTTTAATATCTACTTTAGTAATCTTAAAATAGAAATAAGTAACTTCTACCTCTATATATAATAGCTCTAAGTATTTATAACGCTTATTATCTTATATTTTCTCCTACTTTTTTTTAGAAATAAATAGACTATATTTCGCGTATATAGCTAAGTAACTAGTATATTAACTAAAGGTAGTATTTATAAAGTAGCGAAGCTTTTACTCTTTATAATAAATATAACTAGTAGTAATAGATATCTCTAAACCTTAGGCGCGTATATAAGTAGTATAGTTTTAATATTTTTCTATAGTAGATAACTAAAAAAGGGGATAAGGTCTAGGTATAGTTAAGTAGGTAAAAGAAAAGGAAAGGAATAAAGACCTTAAAATAAGAATATACCTTTTTATACTTTATTATATAGTATAGATATAAATTTAAAAGTATTAAGATAATAACCTTAAAAAAGGGGATAATATTATTTATTAAATAGTAATAATATAATAAGTACCTAGAAAGGAAGCTTAAGGAGCGTTTATAGGTATAAAAAAATATTACTAAATTAGAAACTATTTAGGATAAGAGTACTAGGGATATAGTAGGGTAGGTAACTTAATAGTTATATAATAAGGAACGGGGATCTTACTAAAAATAGGGATCTTAGGGATCTTTAAAGATCCTAAGATTCTAAGAGATTCTAGGGATCTATAGAATATATAACATCTAGGAAGGAACCCTATAATTAGACTAGTAAGGAAGGTATAGAATATAATTAAGGAGGATTCCTTATAAAGTTATTCTAGTTTCTTATAGTTAACCTCTCTATTCTAAGATTAATACCTAGACCTATAGGATTAATATAGAATCGTTACTCTTTATATAATCTTTAAGTTATCGCATAGTAGGGGAAATATTACTATCTTTAAGATCTATTTAGTGTACTTAAGACGAAAGTCTCGTTTATAAATTTATTTAGTCAATAGAATCGTTACTTAGCAAGCCTTTATTCTCTTATACTTAAGATTATATTAAATAATCCTATATATATAGCCGAGGTTTTAGGTAAGACGCTAGTATATAATAATTAGTATAGTAATAAATATACCGGGTAAATTAACTATAGCTATAAGTATAGTTTAAAAGTAGACGATTAATTCTATAGAGAGAGAACTATAGAGGAGTTTATATAGAAGAAGTTCCTGTAGCGCACGGAGCGCTATAGGCCATGGCGCGCAGGCGCAATGAGTCATAGCGAGGAAGGGAGCGAAAGAAGGGGGCGAACAAAGGGAGCGAAGGGAGTGAATGAATGAGATCACGAGACATGGTGTTGACGTCATAGGAATATGATGTTCTCAACACCATAGGAATCTGATGATTCCAACCGGCTCTTTTCGGCTCGACTAGCGTTCATCAAGTCCAAAATTAGTATTTAAATCCTTCCGAAGCCGCACCGAAGGGATGATGAGAGCGAGTATAAGCCCACAGCCACTGAAGGCAATACTGATTTGCCACGTGAATTTGATACCACTGGTAAAAATTTCCACAACATCATTTCGTAGTTTGGCGTCTAGGGAGCTAAGGAATGCTTTCGAGGCATGCTCATAAGCACCGCCACCCTGAAGGATACTCCGAACCCTGAGATCATTTACATGATTTGAGAGCGAGCTTACTCTATGGTTAAAAATAGCCGATGGTATAGCGGCCCCCCATATGAAACCAAAAGCTTGTACAAATCCCCATGTCGCCGTAGCTGCTGCGGTATCATCATCCGATAGGGGGGCTTGTATAGCTGGTAGAAGCGCAGTGAGCACTAAACCTGCACCGACAGCAAAAATGAACTGAAACATAATCCATTCTGCTATTTGTGAGTTTGAGTCGAGCAAGCTGAATAATCCAAGGCCCACAGCCATCAGTATAAAACCACATATTTGATTCAGCTTGTATTTTCCATATTTTGCAATGAGAATGCCGCCAAATACTCCTGCTGGTACAAGTGGAATTGCACTTGCTAGACACGATACTCCAGAAATCTGTGGGGTGTCTTGACGGATTGCTTGAAAATAGACCGGAAGATATAGACTAGTCCAGTATAGCAGCAACCCGTGAAGAAGCGTCATCATAAACGCTATGAACGATGCGAGATTTAGGAATAGACGAAGTGGTACAGTTGGTTCCGCAAAACGAAGACAAGTATTTGATTGCAAGTAGAGGAAGCCGGCCAGACCGAGGAGTCCGAGTAGTAAAGGTAGTAGTACATGGTATGATGTCCATGAATAAGTGCCACTGGAGTTCGTCAGAGCCAATAAGATCGCGGTAACTGATGGTATTAAGGCGGTATTTCCAACGAAGTCAATCCGAAGCAGGCGTTGCAGTACTGTGCCTTGCCTTTCGTATTTGACCCTAAGGAAGAGTATGGTAAATAGGAGAGTGAGACCAGCAATGATCATGACCAGGAAAAAGATCCATCTCCATCCAATGGTGTTGGTAAGAACTCCTCCTAGAACAGGCCCGATAAACGTTCCAATAGCGAAGGTACCGTAGATTATACCTGTGTATTTTTGCCGCTCCCTCAGGGGTACCAAGTCAGAGATAATCATGCTAGGCATAATGCTGAGACCGCCGCCACCGACGCCTTGAATAGTTCGGCCAACCACTAGTACCGCTGTACGTTTTGCTAAGCCACAAATGCAGCTTCCGATGAGAAATAGCACGATCGCAGCGATATGGGTTGCTTTCCTCCCAAATATATCGGCAGCCTGACCATACAGTGGCTGCACTGCACACATAGCCAACGTATAGGCGTTAATGATCCATATGTAGGTTTGGCCAGACTGCAAGTCGGCTACCATGGTTGGCAGAGCTGTGAATACTACCGAAGCGTCAAACGCCGTAAGAAAAGATGAAAAGCAGAGTCCCGGAAATACGGCCCAAAATCGCCATTTTCTCATTGAGCTCGAAGGCGGGTTTCGTGTTTCAATACACTCATCCCCTTGAGTAGATTTTGACATGTTGACGAGACTAGAATGTTTCTCAAACCAGTTGTGCACAATGACTTTGTATGGGAGAATAGTATAGTAAGTGATTGTAGGAGAAGAGTATTAGCAGGTCGGATAAGAACATGAAGGTGCGCGATTTTCTAATTCCCGGATGCTTATGGTTGCACAACTGCAACTAGTGCCTGCTTATCCCGACCGTATGTCCGCAATGTGGCACGCGCGTCAAATAGCAAGGTTCGGCTAAAAGAGCGCATGTGCATGCACTGCCCAAATCGTACGACGGTCAGATTACACATTATGTCTTGGAAATAAATTCTTGCATGTTTTTGCATGGTAGGCAAACACAAATCTATGATTTTTGTAAGAGCTGATATGGAATGTTTCACAAATGTACCTGATCACTTCGTGCCAACAATATACACGATATCCATGGTCAGCTTAACGCCTTGTAGGCATTCTGTTACGACCGCTTTCATCATATCCCTCCACTGATCGGGGGTTGGCTGTCCAGTCTTTCCTTCAGTAGATGGAATGATATCATTCTCCACGAAGTCACGGTTTGCCATCAGCTGCATGAGTGTCCATGGCTTTGCCATGTCGTTGCTAATGGGCTGACGTTTGAACTCCACAACATGGATGCCAGCATTCTCAAAATGTTTGTTCAAATTGTCGACCCACCTATATACCCGTTAGAGAGGTAGCCCCAAGTATGAGTGACGCTATGCGCACTTACTCCGTACTGACTCCATTGTCTCTAAACCAAGCATTACCAAATTGACTTAACTTATCACAATATGAGTGCTGAATTCCGTCATTGATTGGTTGGGGCTTTAGGGTGCTGAGGTCTACTTCATCCCAGTACACATGGCCTCCCGGTTCTGGTTAATATTCAGTTAGCTGCAAGAAAAAAAAGTCGCACATGCAATAAGCCTTTGAATGCACTTACTCAAAAGTGACGTTATATTTCGCAGTAGGTTTGAGGGATCCCCATCACGAACGAAGAGAACAATCCTGCCGACGTGGACGATGTCGTATTTTCCAATTAGATGCTCGGGCATGGGACCATTTGCATCAAGTATGTTCAAACGAACATTCTGTGGCAGCCATTGTTTTGGAGGAAAGTGTGCTGACGAGATATCGAACCCATCTAATTGGGCGGTAGGGGAGACAGATCGAGAAAGGTCTACGAGCCATATGCTAAGTATACGGTTAATCAACATAAGTGAGGACCACATCCAAAATCAACGGGAAATAATACCCTGTTCCACATGCGATATCTGCTACTTTCAAATTTTCGTTATTCAATGGTATAGCAGGATGAACAAGGAACCCCGTCTCATACGTGCACATCCAATGCTGAAGATATAGTCTTGGGGTGTTAGTTATGACTAAGATGCTGAAGAATAAGCATATCTACCGAGCAGCGGCGTCTATGTCTTCACTGAAGGTAAGGATTTCTTTTGAATGGCTGGTCATCTTTCTTATTGCTATGGAAAGTGATTTGTTGTAGGTGCTGAAAAATCTAGCAGGGACCTGGCAGTTACGTTTATGTTTGTATAAAGTCTCGCAGATTTGATCCACCCCTGCACTTTCGGCTACTACTAGTACCGTGGAGAGTCCAAAACACAGTTAATCTAAATTCGGAGCCCGATTATGGGCTAGTTCATTCATTTGGTGACTCAATAAAGGGCTATGCGGATCGATATGCTCAAATACGGAACGGTGGAGTAGTTATGTAGTTTTTAATGGCATGCGGCGGTTGCCCCACAGTGATTGCTTTCTGAGCACGAGTCTTTGGGGTAGCGGTTATGCTGTTCTATGAAAAAATAAACCAGAGCAATACCAGGGTGACGACGAGGTGTCCGAGGTCAATCATTACGCCGACCTACGGCACCTGGCTACGCCACAACTGGCCTGAATACAAAATTTTATCACATTTAATTAATTTCGCATTGCCTAAAATCCTGCTGACTTGCCTTTTTTTAGCAACACACGCACGACTTTTTTTTTTTTCGTAATTATTCGAGGCAGCTCTGGAGAAAACAGGTTTTCTGGATCGGATGTATCGATTGGAGAATATTGCTGTTCATCATAAAACATGTAAAAGAACATGGCTAATAATCAAGCATCTCATTGTAGTCCTGGAGGACATTTATATAGTCCGCAAGAATAGTATACAGATCAGGCTAAAACCCCAAGAAAGAAATTCTAAGAATAATGGAGAAACGGGTTCAGTTTCATATCGAAGTATGGCATTTTGGGTCTGGAGACCTTGACAAGAATACCTGGACTAATGTTCCATTCCAGTCTCCTGCAGAAGAATAAACTCGCTATCAACTCGAATTTTTTTAGAAAGCGATTCCCTAGTCCAAAACCCAAGTTGAGCATCACTAGTACTCGGATAATCAGATTTTGATGCATTGTCACATCTTCCTGAAATAAACGCCTTAGCTCTGATATGCTTGAATAGTGCTGGTAAAGTCGGCAAGTTGCCACATATAATTCCTGATGCTACTTCTCCCTCTCTAAAGTATTCATTTCAGTTGCAATCACGACATTATGAAAGGCCAACGTACGTGCATAAAGAGACAGCCGTCAAAGACTCGCCAGAATTCAAACTACGCAGGTTTTGAATACTGTAAACAACTCGGAGGATGCTAGTGACGCATGCACTGATTAAGGTTAGGTTAAAAATGAGCCTTTTGATATTACTCACAAGGTTCCAATTATGAAAATCGCCGAAACACCGATTTTACGGCGAGGGGACATGTTTAATCGCCAAATCCAGATGAGTGGTACAGTGAGCATAACTATATCAACTACCATGTTGAACACTCCAACGACCACAATATAGACGGCATAATTGATACAGTGACCTGGAATGTATGAATTCCAAAATTTGGCAACTGGAGTGCATTGGAAGACGGTTGCAAAGAATGCTGCGGTGAACCAAGCTACGTTAACCCAAATGAATACTATCATGCCGTAACGTGTTGTGGATCCAGGTATTGGGGTAAACAGTCTCATCAGCTGAAGAAGAATAGAAATTTTGGCTGTTGCAATAATTGGAGGATACAATGATTCTACTGCGTAAATGACCTGGTATACCTCCCATCAGTAAAGACTTCAATGGCCGTCGAAAATTCCTATACCTTCTCGATATGAATCAGGTTTTCGATTGTGAGCGGCTTTCCAGAGTCGAAACCAAATCTCATATCAAGGAAACCGGCGGTACAAGAGCCAATAAAGCCAAGCTAGGAATGTTAATTCATTCACTCAACGGTATGCTATAGATATAACATACGTTTGCGATACACATGAACCCTTTCTTTTGGTTAAGAGATAAAAAAAGGCTTTTGAGCGCTTCAGGTCATACTTACAATCCTCCCAAGTGTGTTGTTTGATAATCTTGATTCTTGAATACATTCGGAGCAAAGTAGTAGAGGTTACCACGGCCAAAGAAGTTACGAGAAGCGCATATATAACATGTTGGAGATACCTTTCATGATGAATTTGGCTGCTTGACATAACCGGAATAGACATGATGGGTTTGGAGAGTATTGATAATGTGGGAATGATGGTGTGCTGTAGTGGTAAGGCAAACGAGAAGAGATAAGAGCAGGAACGGAATACCAGTTCTTGGAAGGCAACGGCCCCCAAATGCTGTTCAACGGTTACACGTGAGACGCGTCAGCAGGCGCCACACATCCGAGCCGGTGCGCTGGGATTGCGTTCACACAATGCAAAGAGTATTGGATTGCGCTTAGCCTAAATTGCTTGAATGCTCCCGCACCAGTAAAGCTTCGCTTGTTATCTTGCCTTATCTTATTTTCGGAGTCCGGAATCTTTGCGTAAATTGTGGATACAAGGCAACTATGTACTCGGCAGCCGTGCCACTACACTCCAC
>Ga0247757_10001769_pt1 | contig 13065 bp, 9 predicted proteins | sample UWRJL126311R4_FD_180929 | JGI IMG/M metagenome (GOLD analysis project Ga0247757, IMG submission 180929) | Plant litter microbial communities from Arlington Agricultural Research Station in Wisconsin, United States - UWRJ-L126-311R-4 | ecosystem: Environmental > Terrestrial > Plant litter >...
CCTGGCCAAGGCCTGACCGGTGCGGGCTGATACAGAGGTGGTCGTCTGTGGCGCGCTCCAAACGGTTAGTGGGGCAGGTAGTGAACAACGGCGGGTGAGTGAAGTCAAGGTGAGAAACAAGGTGCTTATCGTGGCACAAACGAGGGTTGCATGACGAAGAGGGAGTGTGGCAATCCATGACCGTTGATTGAGCAGGCTGAAGTCCAACTGCATCCCAGAGGACGCTCGCCCCACCATGCTCCCTTGCACTCGGTATCCTAGCCACACGCTGCGCCTTGTAACACATCTCCGCAATCGCGGACTGTGACTGTAGCTGGCTGCTGCTCTGAGCTTCCAGTCGCTTGCGTGGGAACGGTCATCACGATAGCAAATAGCTAGTCTATCGATATTGGAGCAAGTGCGCACAGCTTTGCGCATCTGCGCACGAACGAGCCTGGAAGCTCAGATTTTCATCAGCTAGATTTTCACCTTTCTCTTCTCTTTCCCGTCATCCCAGTCCCGTTTCTTTCGTTGGTCTGCTTTATATTCTTTGGCCTTCTCCCGTGGGTCGATGACTAGCAACTCCTCCTCGTTCTTCCTCTTCCACTCTAAATCCTTACCCAGTCTGTCTTTGGCAAAGCTGAGCGAGTGGCTCATCCAACCTCCATCATCATCCGACTCCTCCTGATCCTGCTGATCCCAAGCCGTGCAGGACTGGCAGCCCACAACAAAGTGTAGATCGCATGGTATCTCTTCGTCGACAGTATTAATATTACTTGCCTCGGGAGCGGTTGTCCCATTCGCGTCTACTGCTTCTGGCGACTTGACTTTACTCAATGGCGCGGCAGATTCCAATTTTGATTTAAAATTTGCTAAGAGGTCGAGCGTAGCTTGCTCGGCAGCGGCATTGCTGGCAGCAGCCCCTCTCTTTCGGCCACGCATCGTGCTAGAAGGCACCATCGACTCCAAGAGCGACTTCTTCTTAGTACTTTCTTGATTTTGTGTAGGAACATTCCTTTTCATGGAAGCTTTTAGCTCGGCAATCTGTGCATTTACACGATCGAGCTTTGACTGCTTTTCTGATTCTGGAGAAGACTCCCTCGGCGCAGGAGGTGGTTTGCGTTTAGAAGGCGGTGGCGATGACGCCAGCTTCGCTGCCGGCTCACGGATAGGCATTGATCGTTCTTCTTCCTTCGATGGCTTTGATGTGGGTGTACTACGCTGTGTTAGGGGCGCTGCCGGTGCGGCTGCGCTGACCAGCTTGGTGTTGTATTTGGCCTTCTTTGCCACGGGTGCCAATACAGCCTCCTCATCTCCTTCATCCCCACCAAAACTCACCAACGCCTTGCCGGCCTTTCTCTTCGGCTTTTTGGTCTTCTTAACATCGTTTTCCGTCCGCGCCGCCACCTGTCCGCGCTTGACCATGTCTTCAAAGGGATTAAGGATGATTTCGGTGTTGGTGATTCGATAAGGATACATAGGGCGGTCTTCGCTGCCCTCAGCAATATCGGCCTCGGCCATCTTCATCAAGTTGTAGATGGTGTCGCCCATAATGCGTCCGAACATAGTATTCTTCCCTTGAAGCTCTGGCGTTGCCGCCAGAGTGAAGAAAAATTGACTGCCATTATCATCCTTCTTGCCTGAATTAGCCATGCCCAACAGACCGCGCCGATTGAACTTAAGGCGGCTGTGGAACTCGTCGGCGAAGGGCTCGCCATTATAGCTGCTCTCTCCACCTTGGCCCGTGCCGGTGGGATCACCGCCCTGCACCACGAAGCCTTTGACTAGGCGGTGGAAGACGGTGTTGTCGTAGTAACCATCAAGGCAGAGCTGGAGAAAATTCCGGGACGTGACGGGCGTCTGCTTGGCGAAGAGCTCAAGCTCTAGGTCGCCGGCGGTCGTGTGAAGCACCAACTTGGCTGTGGGATTGGGCTCAAGATTGTACGTGGTACTCATGGCGAGCAATGGGATGGATCGAGGGCGCGTGGGCGCGGCTCGTGGTGTTGCAACGGCGGTCGAGGCGACAGTGCCGGGATGCGAAAGTAGGCCGTATTGTGCAAGGCTTGCGAAGGGTCTCAGGGTCTCAGGTTGTCTGCCACTGAGAGAGCCGGCGCGAAGCACGATCTGCGCTAGCCCAGGTTGGGCCGTCAGACGTCACAGACCGTTGCCCGCTTCTTCGGTCTCACCTTGCGACTCCATTTCACATTCGCACACCACCGCATCAAGGCAGCTGAGACCATGCTTCTACCTGCCATTCCAATATAGCCTCCTCTTCCCCTTGAGCCTCTCCTTCCGTCTGCACCCTCTCAGCTCACCATGCTACCTTTTATTAATGCGCGTTCGTACTGCCTACGCATAAAAATGGCCCACCATACTGATTACCGCCCGCAGCTTTTGAATATGTCGCGGCCGCCCTTGGGAACTCGACTGATGAGTGTAAGGCGCCTGAATTGTGTACTTTCTCTGGTCTGACTATGCACAGTGAAGCTAATATTCACTTTTTATCTGTCCTATCCATTAGCTGCCATTCTCAAGCGCATCCCCGACAAGAAGCCATGGCAGAAGAACGTCTTCATTGTTGCGTAACTGCCACTGTTAACATTAAATCCGGATCTATGTCGGCTAACGAGTTTTAGCGTATCCCTTTTTTACCTTATTGGTTTATTTGATCTATGGGGTGGTCTCTTTACTTTGGCTATTAGTGCCTATGGCGCCTACTTCATCGCCGCCAAAATCAACTCGCCCTACATGCCATGGATTGGATTTGTGTTCCTCATGGGCCACATGTCCATCAGCCATATCGCTCGCCAGCGAGCCAACGATCCATCAGCCGTCGATATCACGGGTGCTCAGATGGTGATGGTCATGAAGCTCACTGCCTTCTGTTGGAACGTTCAAGATGGCCGTCTTCCCAACTCCGAGCTTTCAGATTTTCAGAAGGAGCATGCTGTCCGGAATATACCTAATCTCCTAGACTACACTGGATATTTTCTGTTCTTTCCTGCCCTCATGGCAGGGCCTGCATTCGATTACTGTGACTATAGTCGATACATTAGCACCACCATGTTCGCGCTTCCCCCTGGAGTCGATCCTTCTAAGGCGCCCCCGACCCGTAAGAAGCGAAAGATTCCTCGTAGTGGCACGCCAGCTACCATCAAGGCCATCATTGGCTCAATCTGGCTTGTCGCATTCTTAAAGTTCTCTGCCTGGTACAACACCGAACTGGTTTTGGGGGACGGGTTCCTCAAATACTGGTTTCCTCGCCGGGTGTGGCTTCTATATATGCTGGGCCTCACCACACGCATGAAATACTACGCTGTATGGAGCATTGCCGAGGGTTCATGTATCCTATCAGGGATAGGATATAACGGCATTGATCCCGCTACAGGCCGAGCAAAATGGGATCGCCTCACCAACATTCGCCCCATGGAGATTGAACTCGCGCAAAACACTCGAGCATATCTTGGAGGCTGGAATATCAATACTAATAATTGGCTACGGAATTACATGTATCTGCGTGTGACACCCAAAGGAAAGAAACCTGGCTTCCGCGCCACTCTGGCCACCTTTGTTACAAGTGCCTTTTGGCATGGATTCTACCCAGGCTACTACCTTGCCTTTGTCTTAGCTTCGTTGCTGCAAACGGTAGCAAAGAGTATGCACTCACTACCGAGGTATGCGGCATATACTAATTGTTTCCAGATGCCCGCCGCATGATCCGCCCACTATTCATGACGCCCGATGGCAAAGAACCCTTACCATCGAAAAAATACTACGACATTTTCACCACACTTTTGACACAAGCAGTTTTTGGGTACACGGTTGCACCTTTCATCATCCTCTCTTTCAGTGGAACTATGCTAGTCTGGTCCCGCGTGTATTTTTACACCCTCATTGGCGTCGCATTCTCCTTCGCTACCTTCTCGCGCTCGCTGCCTTTCCGCAAGCAGCTTCTACAGATGCAATCTGCACGCCAGCCCGCGGCGACCTCGGTCAGCATTGAGCAGCTGGCGAAGGAGGAGGTGGAGCAGGACCTGAAGCGGAGACAGTCAAACAAGTCGATCAGCAGTGATGCATCGAGCATTAGGAAAGCACCAACGCTGGGCATTGCTGATGATCCGGAGGCCGAGGTGGAAGAGATCGTACGCGAGGTCAAGAGGGAGATTGAGGAGAGAAGGCGGAGAGGTAGCCTGATGCAGGGACTAGATGTGAAGAAGTTGGTGCATCAGAAGATGAGAGACTACAAGATAGGCAAGCCGGATGCAGGTGTACTGGGGGGAGTTGGGGGTATGAAGTAGTCGCCAGCAAGACTAGACGCGATTGCTTAGGATGTGAAGAGGGGATCATTAGGAACATATGCATATACCAAGGCCATCGATTAAAGGCAAAGGGCTTCACCATCTTGGAATTTCTGCGAGAAATCAGGAAGTCATTTAACTGCATAAACTTTCATTTATTGGATGGCCTATGAGCAGGCCTAGTGTACAAATATGATTAGTGCGCAAAGGTACCGGCTGCTTGTATCCTTCAAAACGCATTACAATTCGAACAATCGAGCTAAACAAGAGCACGTCTCAGACCCAGAATCTTTGTTGCCTCCAACTATATGGGCCAATTCCTGGCGGGGTATAACCCTGGCGCTACGGAGCAACTCAGCCGCCAAAAAAACCAGCCGTGTCGCGCCGCCAAACTCCTGTGATGAAAGGATCTTCGGTGGGTTGATTTCAATCGCCTCGGAGGTAATCATCCCCCGTGGTTGGGCATTGCCGAACCCGAAAGCCGCTGCTGTTGCTACTCCTACTACTACTTCTCAAAATGGTAGATATCCGGGTTTTACATGCCATTGAGACGGATAGTGCCGTAGGCGCGCAGGCGACGGGCCAGTTGAATGTCCTTGTCCATGATAGTAACGCGTTTAGCGTGGATGGCGCAGAGATTCGCGTCTTCGAAGAGACCGACAAGGATGGCTTCGGTAGCCTCCTGCAGGGCCATGATGGCGTTGGATTGCCAGCGCTCGGGGGCGTTGGGGCCGCCGACGTTCATGCAAATTTCCTTGACCTGGACGCGGGCACGTTAGCATGCTGGGTGTGTTGGGCATGGGAACTAGGTGATCTCACCAGTCTCGCGAAGGGGAGTTTACGAATGAGCAGATCGGTCGTCTTCTGGTACTTTCGGATCTGGCGCAGCGCCACGACACCTGGTTTGTGTCGTCTCTTTCGAGGCGTGATTGGTGGTGGGCCAGGGTTGCCAACTGCACAATCCTGTCGTTAGCAAAGCGCATCAATGGCAGGACAAAAGCTCACTCTTGAGCTGCGTAGTCGTCACGTACGGTGATATGGATACGGTGTCCTCTCTCCTCCTGAATCGTCGTCATTGGCCCCCGATACGCGCCCTCTTCCTATGCCTCCACCGCGTCCACCGCGTCCACCGATGCTTTTGGGCCCCCCGCGGGTCGGCCTCGCGACGTTGCGCGCCACGGGTTTCGGGGCCATTGTGTGTTTGTTGTTTGTGCGAGATGGTCGATTCCCCAAGCCGCAGGACTTGCGACGACAGGGAACGCTGCAATCGGGAGGTGAAAACGCGAGTTGGTGGGGGGGGCGGCTAGTTTGCTGCAACAAAGCTACCGTCGCGTAGCGCGTCGTACGGACGCGACGGAAAGTTTACGATAGAGACGCTGCGAGCAGCAGTAGCAATGGGCGACAACACCGCGGAAAACCGTTACAGCGCGAAACTACGAGGCGAAGAATGGGGGAGAGACAAGGACTCGGGGTGCCGGCTGCGACACGCATACTTTGACGTGTATGATGGAGTGCGAGGTGGCTGGAACATTTCGAAGCGAGGCTGGGTCGTGCACTCGCGCCAAGGCTGATTGTTCCGCTATATGACTTCGCTCTGGCAGCACATGGGGTATTTTGCGCAAAGCATGCGATTCGCGAGCTGTCGTCCGGGGCCGCCTGACCTCGACGCTGGGTTGGGTCAGACTAAGAACAAGGATGCTGTATGAAATCAAAACTGTGACTTCCTGTGCGTACCAGTATAAGTATAGGCAGAAGATAAGATCGATCTAATCTAATCTAATCTCGGCAGTCCAGCGCCGCCACCAAGTACTTACCCGCAAGCTGGACACGTTACGTAGCCTGACTGACTGAGAGCACCAAGAGCTCAAGTGCTCTTCTCCGCCGTTCGCCTGCCGTCCTCACCGCCGCTGTCATTATATTCTTTCACCCCACCTGTCTCCTCGCATTCTAACTCGCCATGGCTGATGTCGCCGCCGGCAACGGCCTCATGGGCCAGTTCCCGCTCGAGCAGTGGTTCTACGAAATGCCTGTAGTAACACGATGGTGGATGACAGCTGCATTGAGCGTGAGCGTTCTGGTCCAGTGTCGCATCATATCACCCTTTCAATTGTTCTACAGCTTCCGCACCGTCTTTGTGAGGAGCCAGGTACGTCGCGGCCTCGAAAAGCCTTCTAACAAGCAAACTCACTATACATGCAGTACTGGCGCCTCGTCACCACATTCTTCTACTTCGGCCCGCTCAATCTCGACCTTCTCTACCACATATTCTTCCTCCAGCGATATTCGCGCCTCCTCGAAGAATCGTCTGGCCGTTCGCCCGCCCATTTCACCTGGCTCTTGGCATGTGTTGCCGGGCTGCTCCTCTGCGTTGCTCCTATATTTTCCATAGCCTTCCTCGGCTCCGCACTCTCTAACACCCTGATTTACATCTGGTGCCGAAAGAATCCCGACACTATGCTTAGTATCCTGGGCATCATTGTGTTCAAGGCGCCTTTCCTGCCTTGGGTATTGCTAAGCTTCTCGTTGGTCATGCATAGCACCGTGCCAAAGGAAGAGTTGTGTGGGATCATAGTCGGCCACAGTATGTAAAGTCTCTGCGGCTAAGAGAGTCAATGCTGACAGTTGATAGTCTGGTATTTTTTTAACGACGTCTTCCCGCCTCTCCACAATGGCCATAATCCACTCGAACCTCCCACGTGGTGGGCGCGCATGTTCGAAGGCCCACCGCCACCTCCAGAAGATCCCGTCGACGCCGATGGGTCCGCAGATCAGCCCGTGGAAGGAGACGCTCCCCAGATATGACGTGGGCTAGAGCTGTATCAAGAAATACATCGTATTTGTATTTTTGGCCGGCTAATGGCTGCAGGCACATTAACATGATATCCATTTCGTTTATGGAATCATGTGGCACCACAAATACTATACACACATATCAACGTGCACACACCATACAACGTCCAATGCAGGTACGAATCGCGGTGATTGACCCTGCTAATCTTCATTTCGACGCTCCACGGTCATGGTCCAACCATTGAGATGGTGCCCCGAAACTGCCTGCTTTTCTTGGCATGACCTGCCTATCTGGGTTAGCGAACCGCTGCTCTACATGGAGCGGCGCTCTTGATTGTGCAACTGGTGTGGCGATGGTGGACGGGGGTGGCCGAGAACCTGACAATCCTCGGAGACGTATACCGCTGTTGTACATATAATTGCTTGCGGTGCCCTCAAGCCTTTCTCACTGCTGCTCTCGGTCACAACCCCTCTGCCTTATCGCCATGGCCATCCCAAAGTCTACCCTTGTTTCCCTCCTACCTCTCATCTCTCCCACGTTCGCATGGGGAACACTGGGCCATGATACTGTAGCATTGATCGCGCAATCCTTCATTACACCCAAGACCGCCTCCTTTGCAAAATCACTTCTCAACGACACCACGTCTACCTACTTGGGCAACGTTGCAACATGGGCTGATTCGTACCGCTACACCGCTGAGGGTGCTTTCTCCTCTCCTCTCCATTATATCGATGCCCTCGACACGCCTCCGTCGTCCTGCAACGTGGACTACGAGCGCGACTGCCCCGAGGAAGGCTGTATTGTGTCCGCCATTGCCAATTACACCACTCGTGTGTCCAATAAAAACCTCTCTGTCACAGAACGCCAAAAGGCCCTCAAATGGGTCATTCACTTCCTGGGCGATATCCACCAGCCGCTGCACGTGGAGAACCTGGCCGTGGGAGGCAACACCATCAACGTCACCTTCGACGGCACCAAGACGAATCTGCACCACATCTGGGACTCCAACATGCCGGAAAAGCTGATTGGCGGCTATAGCATGGATGACGCTAAAGACTGGTCGACCACCCTCATCAAAGAGATCACTACGGGCAGGTACGCCAACGCCAGCAGTTCGTGGCTTAAGGGCATGAACATCAAGGATAGCGTCGGCAGCGCCATGGTTTGGGCAACCGACGCAAACAGCTTCGTCTGCACGACCGTTGTACCCAAGGGCGAGGCCGCCGTCGCCGGTCAGGAGCTCGACGGTGCTTACTACGACTCGGCCATCCCGGTCATCCAGCTCCAGATTGCGAAGGCCGGGTACAGGCTCGCTGCTTGGCTGAACCTGATTGTTGAGGGTAGCACCGAGTTGAAGGGCAGTTCCCACGGGTACAAGACGGGCCATGTACCCGAGAAGACGGTGGTCAAGCGTGAGATTACTGAATTGGAGGATTGGATGGTAGAGGCTAGGAGGGTGAGGAGGGCTTATGGGTGGAATTGTGGTCCTGAAGGGCACCAGCATTAGTACTGGTAGGTGAGAAATAGTTGACCTTTCTTTGGACGATGAATGAAAGAATCATGATTTATGATTTTGTTTGGAAAGCAATGCTATGTGTCTGAATGTGGAAAGGATGATTTATCACCCCTAATTTTTTCTGTGAATCTTTGGACGAATTATGGCATTATGATGTCTATTGCACCGTCTACATTGGCTTATTAACTACAAAGTTGGAAGAGAATAGATTGAATGAGCAGTAGGGGTACTAAACAAGTCGCGCCGCTTTGTTAGTAGGCCATCAAGAATGTTGCTAGTGAATCGAGATTTTCATAGATAACCAGTATCTTGCATTACATCCTCGTTAACGGAAACAGTTACTATTAGAGGTTATGCTTGTATATTGTTCATTATCTAGTCTACGAAGACTTTTAAAACTGGTAGGCCATGTCAGTCCATGCCGCAGTCGGTACAGCGAAAGACTAGTCTAGACCCGGACTTCACTCCCTTACAGCATCACCATCAAGCTTCCCAATGCGGTCGCCAGCACGGCGCTTCCCATGGCCCTGAGTTCTAGACCCCATGGCTGCACACCCAGCCTGCCACTGGCAGCGCCGATGCTTTGGGAAGGTGAGGGCGTCCCCGTTCCCGATGGTTTCGTGCTGTTTCCTGGGGTAGTGCCATTCGCAAGATCCGGGAACAGGAAGCTCGTGTTGGCGTCCACGACGATCCAGTTCTTGACCAGCGCGGTGCCATCCTCGACGGTAGCCCACTGCTCTGCCGTGCACTGGTCGCGGTCCAGGACGTAGCACTGACTGCCGGGCAGGTGCACGGGCTCGTTGGTGATGTTGTAAACATCCGCCGGACCCTTGGTGGCGTAGTCGGGCGTTGCAGCCGTGGATACGTTGCCCGTCGAGATGTCGTAGTTAAATAGCGCGCGTGTGAAGATCTTGTACGCTGTTTCGGGCTGGTAGGCGGGCACTTCGTGGCCGGCTTCGTACACGCGCGTGAACGACAGGTTGCCGTACTGGCGCACCTGTCCGCCGATGTAACTAGAGTTGACATAGACAGGGGCGTAGCCCGCCGCGTGGAATGCATCCGTGTCCGTGTAGTTGATGGCCAACGAGAGCAGCTCCCCGCCGTACCAGTTGCATGCATAATCCCGATCGCCATACACCAGCGTCACCTTGATGCCTTCTTCGAGGAGGTACGCAAGGTCTTCCTTCCAGCCCGGTCGCGGATAGTCGCCGATGCCACGGAAGGCCTGCGACACGGCGCCATTGGATTGGGTCCAGTTGATGGGCACACCTAGGCCGGCTTGCACGTGTGGTTGGTTGAGGAAGCCCTCGTACCACGGCGGCGGGAAGGAGGCCGCGCTCGGGGCCGAGATGTCGTAGTAGTTGACGTCCGAGTCAAAGTATGGATCACGGACGTGCTCGGTGCAGAAGGTCTCGGCTGCCTGGCACACGCGGTTGACGGTGCGGTTATACCCCTGGTTCGTGGGGTCGTACGCCAGGCTCAGGTTTCGGCAGTTTTCAATCTGTGCAAGGCAACCCGTAGGGCTGTAGAGGTCTTCTATGACCTGATCGTAGCGCGAGGAATTGTACGCCTTGATCCCATAGGTGTTGTTGTAGGCCATCTTCGGATAGCCAGGCCATTGCACGAGTCGGTCCACGCACCCGTTGATAATAAAGAGAGTGTCGAGGTGGAGGATGTGCGTTTGGTTGGCCTCGTTCCATGTTCCATTGAGGATGCGCTCGTTCTGCTCCTGGAGATAGGCAGAGAATGCGGGTCCATACCGGCCTCCGTACGACTCGGTCGCGATGGATATGCGGTTATCATTTGGCTTGTACCCCGGAAACTCTTGAAACCAGACCTGCGCAAAGTTCCAGAAGGCTCGTGCCGAGTTCATGGTACCCTGCGTCGTGTAATTCCGATTCTGACTCGGGTACGTACCGACGTAAAAGGTATTGTTCTGCTCCGGTACTCCGTTGGAGAAGTCGGCCACTTTGACCCCCGAATTCTCAGTGTACGAGGATACGGTAACGTTGGTGAGTTCATCGTAACTGAAGCCCGCCTGCACTGGCTGGTCGAGGTACAGGAGGTTTACTTCGTTGTTCCAGGACCACTCACTCAGGTACGTGGAGTTCGAGTCAGGGTTCACATAGCAGGGTCCGTTTTCGCGCATCAGACCGAGCATGGAACTGCTACCCGGGCCACCATTCATCCAAATCGAGAGAGGCGCATTTTGGGGGTCCTTGCGCGACTCGAAGAACCAGAAGAAGGTGTTGATGTCGTAGGTTTGATTCCGCACGCCGAGATCGTCAAGGGAGCCTGCAGGGAGATGGACGTAACCGGAATAGCTGCGCACGCCTTCCGTTGTTTCACAGATGTCATTCTTGACCAGCTGTCAGTAGCTGCTTTTAAACATCGCACGAGGGAGATTGAGGTAGACTTGAAGAACCGCGCTCCGCTAGATATGGAGGGCTTTTTGGGTCCGTCTACGGGCGACCTACCTCCTTGTAAGATATCCGCACGCCTTCGTCAACATGGGACTCTAGCACAGTCAGGCCGCTGGGTGTCGGAGGAAATTGAGCCTTGGCGAGAGAGCTTAAAGCCCCAAGCACCACGAAAAGCTCGGTCGGAGAAGCGCGCATTGTGCCCCAGTACCCCAATCGAGGGAATTTTGGTCGTGGAGGCTTATGTTGCTTCCGGACTGCTTTCCCCTCTTATACGCGACATTTTGCATCCATGACGAACCGGGAATGTCGCTTTCAACGGTTATACAACTGCCTCTTTCATTAATAGCGTGTTCCTCCGCAGGAACAACCGCTATGATAACCGTCGACTGGGCGGGGAAGCCAAGCATGCCAAGGAGGACGTATCGAGCGATGATGTGATGGTACCTTCGACCGACAACTTATTTTCCATCTTGTGGGACTGTTGTGGATATCTATGGGAGCGACAAGTTTAGCACGAGTGGCGTGTTATGTAGTCAATCCCCACAGGCTCATGGAAAGATTATAAGAGCGCCCATGCATTTTCTGGCACCAGGTCATGATCTTAGTCATGCTACAGCACGTGACCGTAAGATGTCCACGCGTTCCAGATTGCAGTTCCGACACCGCTGCCTGAACCACGATAGCCAAACCAAAGTCGTACGGAAGTTTAATTCTGCAACAATATTTTTGTTTCTGTTCGTAAAACCATCATGGCAGCATCACTCCCCCAGCTGCCAACGGAAATCATTAGTGAGATTGCGTCGTATCTCATCCAGGGCAGAGCACAATCATACGGCTGCAACATGTTTGCCCTGTATGGGCTGCGACTCACCTGTCGTACACTCTACCTCAAGACGCTCCATGACTTCGGTCAAGCCTTATCCACCATTATTGTGGACTTCTCACTCGAGAGTCTCGACCGTTTGTACAATATTAGCCAGCATCCAGAGCTCCGAGGTTGTGTACAAAGCATCTACTTCGCCCGTGATGGCCACCATCCCATTCGACTCCCATTGCTTGATGAGGATCCTGGCTGTTCGCTTGAACACCAAATCGAAAAGGCCCTGCGGGAAGGGCTCCGCATTATATTGCTGGGTCTTCCGAATCTAAAGGGAACTTTTATTGTAACGCCTTTTGCTGCCAGCTTCCACCAAGGATGGCGAAACAAATATACTACAGAATATCGAAACACCATATCTAAAATTGAGGATACACCAACGGCCAAGATAGAGACCAATCGTTATGTCATGAACGCGAATCAGCTTTTCAGCATACTGATGCAGGCCCTCGAGGATCCCCATTTAAGCATCCAACATTTGGAGTTTTTACTTGTTGGAAATGCTTCCAGGTACTCCAGCTGGCGTGATGACGCCTTCGGTACATGTTATCATTCTCTCTCCAATTATCGCTGTGGATTGCGCCACGTTCGCCAGCTTCACTTGACATTATACTCTTGCGAGAACTCTAGCTCATGTGTTCACTGCCTCGCAGAGGATACTATTGTGCGTTCAAACAGAGATTTGGCCGTTCTACAGGTGCTGCAAGATTTACCGCATCTCACTGCTCTTGGCCTTGGGTCCGGGGTGAGCACGCCAAGGCTATCGGGCGAACGCATGTTACTTGTTCACACTTTGCATCTGCTTAATTTGCCTTGCTTAAAAAGGCTTGAGCTATTTCGGGCCTTCGCTGAGGAAGGCGCTCTTCGGAGCTTCTATGCACGCCATGAGGAAAGCCTTCGGGAAGTGATTGTGGATGACCTTTGCATCACCGATGGGACATGGGCCTCGTTTTTGGGATATCTCTTGGAGGGACACACGCGCAAGCTGGGTAAGCTGCACCTTCGATGGGAATACAACAAAGGACCATCGAGTGGGCGTGGCAGTCAATGGCTCGTGTTTGAAAAACCGCATATTGAGCTGGGCCTTGGGCAAACCTTGTCGTTACCCATTTATGATTGAAAATTTATCACGGAAAAAGGATCTTACTGGACCACGCTGCTATCAAAACTTAAGTCTATTA
>Ga0247757_10001770_pt1 | contig 13060 bp, 12 predicted proteins | sample UWRJL126311R4_FD_180929 | JGI IMG/M metagenome (GOLD analysis project Ga0247757, IMG submission 180929) | Plant litter microbial communities from Arlington Agricultural Research Station in Wisconsin, United States - UWRJ-L126-311R-4 | ecosystem: Environmental > Terrestrial > Plant litter >...
AGCTTTGGCCTTGCCGCATTGGAAGCCATGGCCGCTCGGGCGGTGGTGATCAGTACCAATGCAGGCGGTCTTTCAGAGATCAATATCCAGAATAAAACAGGTTTTATGGCCGATATCGGCGATGTACAGTCGATGAGCAACTTCACGATTAATCTGTTGAAAGATGATGCGCGACTGACAGAGATGAAAGAAGCCGCTTACGAACAGGCCTGCCGGTTTGATATCAGTAAAATCATTCCTGTCTACGAAAAGTTATACAGCCAATACTGCAGGAGAATCCCTTGCAAATAATCTCCGTGCACCTCTGTGCTCTCTGTGCCTCTGTGGTGAAATGATCGGAGCGAAGGCTTTACCACAGAGGCACAGAGCACACAGAGCACCACGGAGAGTTTATGCTGATTCGGCGATACTATGAAGGATTGTCCGGCACGCATCCAGCAACTCTTTTTCTGTTATGATCAATGGCGGCGCGATGCGCAGCCTGTCTGGCGCGAAGATGAACCAGTCGGTGATGATGCCGTTCTTCACACATTGGTGCACAATACGCTGGCACTGTTCCGCCGAAGCAAATTGCAGCGATACCCATAAACCGCAATGGTTGCGCGAGATGATCGCCGGATGGATCAATTGCTGCAGCAGCAATTCCGCTTTCTTTTTAACGGCGGCGATAAAATTCCCTTCCAGCAATACCTCGAACGCCGCCTTCCCCGCCGCGCAGGAAACAGGATGCCCGCCGAATGTGGTGATATGACCAAGTACGGGGTCGTGCGAAAGCTGTTGCATCAATTGTTTGTCGGCAATAAAGGCGCCTAATGGCATACCACCGCCCAATGCTTTGCCCAGCAACAAAATATCCGGAACAATATTAAATTGTTCAAAAGCCCAAAGCGCACCAGTTCTCCCAAAACCGGCCTGGATCTCATCCAATACCAATAACACCTTTTTTTCTGAACATTTATTGCGCAAAGCCTGGATCCAGGAAGGATCCGGAGGGGTAATACCGCTTTCCGCCTGCACGGTTTCTACGATCACACACGCAGTTTGTTCATCGATGGTATCCAGTACTGCATCATCGTTATAATCGTAATGATAAATTTCAGGTAACAAAGGGCGGAAAGCGTTGCGCCAGTATTCATCACCCATCAAACTCAATGCGCCTTGTGTGCTGCCATGATAAGCATTGTTGAATGCAATGATCTTGTGGCGACCAGTGACACGTTTGGCCAGTTTCATTGCGCCTTCTGTTGCTTCGGCGCCGCTGTTGGTGAAGTAAACACAGTTGAGCGAAGCTGGTAGATGATCTGTCAGCAGTTTTGCATAGCCTGTTTGCGGTGATTCAATAAATTCACCATAAACGATCAGGTGCATATAGGCTGCAGCCTGTTCCTGTACTGCTTTGATCACTGCAGGGTGACCATGCCCGATATTGCAAACACTGAACCCCGAGATAAGATCCACGTATTTTTTATCGTTCACATCCTGAATATGTATACCCGACGCATGCACCATCTCGATGCCGATTGGCGCCGGCGATGTTTGCGCCAGGTGCTGCAAGAATAACTGCCGGTTGGAAATTCCACTCATCTTTTTCAGGTTAGCTCAAATTAATATTCGACATTCGAAATACAAAACTCGCGTATTTATGGCAACGATACTCCCCGTGCTTGGCAAAGAACCGCAATTTGGCAATAACTGTTTTGTAGCGCCTAATGCTACCATTGTAGGCGATGTGGTGATGGGGGATGATTGCAGTGTGTGGTTCAATGCTGTTGTACGTGGCGACGTGCATTATATCAAAATGGGTAATGCCGTAAATGTACAGGATGGTGCGATCATCCATTGCACCTACCAGAAAAACCCTACCGAGATCGGCAACAATGTGTCTATCGGCCATAATGCAATTGTGCATGGTTGTACTATACAGGATAATGTATTGATCGGAATGGGCGCTATTGTAATGGATCGTTGCCTGGTGCACAGCAACTCCATCATTGCTGCCGGCGCGGTGGTACTCGAAGGAACCTTGGTAGAAGCTGGCAGTATTTATGCCGGTGTTCCTGCCAAAAAAGTAAAAGATCTATCAAAAGAATTGCTGCATGGGGAGATAGACAGGATCGCGCATAATTATATCAAGTATGCGGATTGGTTTAAGGAGCATAATGAGGCGCCGGGGAAATAGGTTTGAGACATCATCCCCAAAATTTCCAACAACCCTTTGCGCCTTTGCCTCCTTGGCGTCTTTGCGTGAAACAAACAGCCTGAACGCGCAGTTTTTTTTCAACACAGAGACACGGAGGGCACGGAGTTACACAGAGAGAAGAGTTTTCTAGTATTTGTTTTCTTCTATCGTTTCCAGTATCGTTAAATAACTCGCATAACGATCTACGGAAACCGTTCCATCAGAAACTGCTTTTTTTACCGCGCAGCCTGGTTCATTGATGTGCATACAGTTGTTGAACTGGCAATCATTGATCAATGCCCGCATTTCGGGGAAATATTGGGAGAGCTCCTGTTTGCTGATATCCACGATACCAAATTCACGAACACCTGGCGTATCAATGATCCTGCCGCCCGTTGGCAGGTCGAACATTTCGGCAAATGTGGTGGTGTGCATGCCTTTGCCGCTCCACCCACTCACTTCCTGCGTGGCCAGGTCGATCTCGGGGAATACCGCGTTGATGAAAGTGGATTTACCTACACCGCTATGACCGCTCAATAAACTTGTTTTGTCTTTGAGCAGTGATTTGATCTCCTCCATACCCGTACCCTCCTGTACACTGGTTAATACAACATGGTAACCGATCGTTTCATATATCTCCTTTAGTTCTTCAAAACGATCCATCTCTTTTTTGCGATAGATATCCGCTTTGTTGATCACGATGATGGCGGGGATATGATAAGCTTCGCAGGATACCAGGAACCGGTCCATAAACCCCTGCGAGGTTTTTGGTTCTTTCAGCGTGGCGAACAACAGGCTCTGATCAAGATTGGAGGCGATGATATGGTGTTGCCGTTTGTTATGCGGCGATACACGGGCCACATAATTGCGCCTGTCGTGGATCGTGTGGATGATGGCGGTGCCTTCTTCGCCTGCTTCCACATCCATCTCTACCTCATCACCCACCGCAATAGGATTGGTGGAACTGATCCCCTCGATCTTGAATATCCCTTTGATACGCGCATTGTATAATGTGCCATCATCAGTACGCGCCTGGTACCAGCTGCCGGTAGATTTATAGATATTTGCCTTCAAGGATTCAAAAGTCAAGAAAAAAATCAAAATGCCGAAGTATTTCACGCAAAGGCGCCAAGAGGCAAAGGCGCAAAGCAAACTCTTTGCGCCTTATTTCCTCAACTTTGCGCCTTTGCGTGAAAGCAATTTTTGATTTTTGCATTTTGACTTAGTTTTGCCCCATGTCAAAATTCGCGCACGATGCAGTGGTACCAGATTCTGAGAGCGGGCTGGAGAAAAAAGAACAGGTAGCCCGTATGTTCGACAGCATCGCATTCCGGTATGATTTCCTGAACCGCTTTCTTACCGCAGGTACTGATATCCGCTGGCGCAAAAAGGCCATCGGTGAACTGAAAGACATCCATCCCCAACAAATACTGGATGTGGCCACCGGCACCGGTGACCTGGCCATCATGAGCTGGCAAATACTCCAACCACAAAAGATAACAGGTATTGATATCTCGGAAGGAATGCTGGAACTGGGAAGAAAAAAACTGGAAAACCTGCGATTATCAGATAAGATCGAACTGCTGAAAGGCGACAGCGAAGAACTGCCATTTAGCGATAACAGTTTTGACGCCATCACCGTTGCTTTTGGCGTGCGCAATTTCCAGAACCTGCAGCAAGGGCTCGCAGAGATGCTCCGCGTACTAAAACCCGGCGGAAAACTGGTGGTGCTCGAATTCTCCAAACCACCGAACGCATTGTTCCGCGCGCTGTGTAACTTTTATACCAATGTTATCACCCCCGCTGTTGGCAGGCTGTTTGCCAAAAACCGCGGTGCATATCAATACCTGAATGACAGCGTGCAGGCATTTCCGGAAGGACCCGATTTTACCGTTATCCTGCAGAAAACCGGTTTCCATGATACCCGTTTCAAAAGACTTAGTGGCGGGATCTGCAGTATTTATACGGGGATCAAGCATTAAGCAGGCAGCATAAGGGTTCCGATCTTTATCTCTGCATGGAAGCAAAAGAATATCGAACAAGGAACAAGGAATGTCGAAGGAGTCAGGAATTATGTAAGTGAATGAGTGTTACACAATCACAACTACCTAATTACCAATTCCAAATACCAAATTCCCAGTCCCCCGTTAGTGTTAAAAAAATGCCTATTTCACAGAAATGAGCAAAGGCTGATTATATTGCAAACTAAATCCCGCTGTATAGCCCCTACTTCTACGCGTTTATTTTTGATTCAACAGGTTGATAACAAATTGATTACGAATTTTTTTACCATATCGGGCAAACGGCTGTTGCTGTCGCTGGTACTGCTTGTGCTATGCTTTTCGAGGGCATCTGCACAGAAGGAACTTTTTCGTCCCAACCATGATGACCTGGTGTATTATTTTGGACTGACATTGGGTTACAATACTTCTACGTTACACCTCAGCAAATCGCAGCAATTCCTTCAAAGTGACAGTATCATGATTGCCGAGCCGCGTTCCAGCGGGGGTATTGCGATGGGGTTACTGGCTACCGCGAGACTCAGTGATCATTTCCAGGTAAGGGCCAATCCGCAACTGATCATTGGCGGCTTCAAATCGATCAGTTTCAAACTGGGGTCTACGAAAACCGGGGAATCGTCCACACAAAACCAGGTATTGCCTTCAACTTTGGTGAGTTTTCCGTTTCAACTCAAATTCAACTCAGACAGGATCGGCAATTTCCGCACTTACCTGCTTGGCGGTTTGAAATACGATATTGATCTGTCAAGCACTTCGGCGGCGCGTAATACGGATGACATGATCAAGTTAAAGCGTTATGATTTCGGTTTTGAACTGGGTCTTGGCTTCAATTTTTACCTGCCATTCGTAACGATTTCTCCCGAAATCAAGATCAGCAATGGCTTGAGCAATCTCCACCAGTTCGACCCCGCATTGAAATATTCCAATAACCTGGAAAAGATCCTTTCCCGCATGGTGGTTTTCTCCCTGCATTTCGAAGACTGATCGTATCTGAAATTGCACGCAAAGGCGCAAAGGCGCAATACTATTTTAGTTTAAATACCTCGTTCGTCCATCAGCGCCCTTGCGCCTTTGCGTGCATATTCTGTAAATTGCGGGTGATGAAACAATACCTTATCAGGAATACCTGTCTTGTAAACGAAGGAAGCAAACAATATGTGGATGTGCTGATCAGGAACGGCCGCATCGAAAAGATCGCGGGTAGTATTGAAACAGCTGCCGGTTGCATTGAGATCGATGGCAGCAACCAATACCTGCTGCCCGGTGTGATCGATGACCAGGTCCATTTCCGCGAACCGGGTCTCACACATAAAGCCACCATTCAAACAGAATCGCGTGCAGCCGTTGCAGGCGGCGTGACCAGTTTCATGGAAATGCCAAATACAAAGCCCCCGGTTTTTACGCAGGAGCTACTGGAAGATAAATATGCCATCGCGCAGCGAACATCCCCGGCGAATTACTCGTTTTATATGGGTACTTCCAACGACAACCTCGAAGAGGTATTACGCACCAATGAAAAAAAAGACAGGGTCTGCGGGGTGAAGATCTTCATGGGATCATCCACCGGGAACCTGCTGGTAGATAACCCACTGATGCTTGATAAGGTTTTTGCAGGAACGGAATTATTGATTGCAACACATTGTGAAGATGAACAGATCATCAAATCCAATTTCGCGGCATTAAAGGCCAGCAAGCAACAACTCGAACCCTCCGATCATCCGGTCATCCGCAACGAAGAAGCCTGCTTTGAATCGTCTTTCCGCGCGATACAGTTTGCCAAAAAATACAATAGCCGTTTGCATATTCTGCATATCAGTACGGCTAAAGAGTTGCAGTTATTCAGCAATATGCTGCCGCAGGAAGAAAAACGCATCACTGCCGAAGTATGTGTGCATCACCTGCATTTTACAAGTGATGACTATGCCCGGCTGGGTAACCTGGTCAAATGTAATCCCGCCATCAAAGCACCGCATCACAAAGAAGCATTATGGGAAGCGTTGCTTGACGACAGGCTTGACCTGATCGCCACCGATCATGCCCCGCATACCTGGGAAGAAAAACAGGAGGATTATGAACATGCGCACGCAGGACTGCCGCTTGTACAGCATTCGCTGCAAATGATGTTGCATTATGTGCAGGAAGGAAAGATCAGCATCGAAAAAGTAGTGGACAAGATGAGTCATGCCGTAGCGCGTTGTTTCCAGGTCAAAGAACGCGGTTATATCCGTGAAGGATATCATGCAGACCTGGTACTGGTGGATATGAACCAGCCCTATATCGTTTCAAAAAACAATATCCATTACAAATGCGGCTGGAGCCCATTGGAAGGCACCCGTTTCCCGGCTACCATTACCCATACTTTTATAAATGGGCACCTGGTTTATGGAAATGGAAGGCTTGATGAATCACAGTTGGGAAAACGATTGGAATTCAACAGGAACTAAACTTATATGGTCTGTAGTCTGTGGTCTGATGTTGTTGCTGGTTTATGGTATTTTACATCAAACCCAACAACTATTAACAACTACAGACCATAGACTACAGACAACAAACTAACCCCTCTATGCAGGTAGACAAAACCACCCTCGCCGATCTTTCCATATTCCATAGCGAAGCCGAGCAATCGGTTTTTTTCCATCTCGACCATACCCATACCAATGGTGGAAGGGATTATTTACGCCAGCTGTTAAACAATCCGCTGGACTCTCTCGAAGCCGTGCTGGATGCACAGCAAACCATCCGCTGCCTCTTGCCAATACTGGACCAGTGGCCTCCGAACGTGAGCAATGGAACGGTGATGATGATCGAAAAGTTTTATGACTCACAGCTTAACCGGTTTAATCCCAACCCGAACCGGTTTGATGCTTTCCTCTATTCTGTATTAAGCAAATATGATTTTTCGCTGATCCGCTATTCGGTACAACATGCGATTGATTTTTACCAGGGATTGCAAAAGATCGTAGAACTGCTGGAAGAACAAAGTCTGAGCCGCCAGTTGACAACACTTGTTAGCCGCATGAAAATGCTGATCAGTAAGTCGATGCTACAGGAATTGATTACCGAGGATAAAAAAAATCTGTCCCCTGTTAAGGTGCTGAAATACGGCGGTTTCCTGCGTACACAAAAACATTCAGCTTTTGACCTGATAGACATTTACGGAAAACTGGATGCTTATCTTTCACTCACTATTGCCTGCAAGAAGAACAATTATGTTTTTCCTGTGATTACCAAAGCCAGCCAGCCATACATCAAGGCCAAACAACTCTATCATCCGCTGCTTACTGCACCGGTTGCTTATGATATCGATCTGTCGATAGAAAAGAATTTCCTGTTTCTGACCGGCGCCAATATGGCGGGCAAGAGTACATTCATCAGGGCTGTTGGCGTAGCTGCCTATCTCGCCCATATCGGCATGGGTGTACCGGCTAACTCGATGGAGCTTGGATTTCTTGACGGTTTGCTGAGTAATATCCAGGTGGTAGATAATATCGTCAAAGGCGAAAGCTTCTTCTTTAATGAAGTACAACGCATCAAGAATACCGTTGAGAAGATCAGTGATGGCAGGAACTGGTTGATATTGATCGATGAATTATTCAAAGGCACCAACCAGCAGGATGCAGTGAAATGCAGTGTTACTGTAATCGAAGGATTGCGTAAAATGAAGAACGCATTATTTGTATTGTCCACCCACCTCTATGAGATCGGCGCTGAACTGAAAATACATCCCAATATCCAGTTCTATTATTTTGAAACAGCTGTCAAAGACGACCAGCTTATTTTCAGTTACCAGCTTAAGGAAGGCGTCAGCAACGACCGTTTGGGTTACCTGATCCTGAAAAAAGAAGGCGTGGTGGATCTTTTGGAAAAATTATAAGTATATTGAGAGTCACCATTTAAGCTTGCTATGAGAAGTATATGGCTGATCCTCGGTTTGCTGTTATTGATTGCGTTGGAAATACTGAAAGTGTATTTCATCATGCCGTTTCCCGGCAGCCAGCGTTCCAACTCCATCGATACTGCGTATTTTATCCATAAAAATATCTGGCTGCTGCGCATACTCGGTCTGCTGATCGTGATATCGCCTGTTATCTATTTCTTTCGCAAAGGAAAAATCTGGCAGAAAATATTGCTGATAGTCGGTATACTGTTGTATGGCTTTATCGCCTATCAGTTCAATTTCCGTTTTCTGGCTGATAAGATGTTCCTGCAACCCACCCAGGTGCAGTTTACACCGGCAGCAAATGATACCACCAATAAAGACAAGCTCGTTATTGCAGCCACCATCAATGGCGAATCAAAAGCTTACCCGATTGATATTATCGGCTACCATCACCAGGTAGTAGACAAGATCGGCGGGCAGGATGCCATTATCACGTATTGTACCGTTTGCCGTACGGGCAGGATCTTCAGTCCGATGGTGGATGGAAAACAGGAGCATTTCCGTTTGGTGGGGATGGATCATTTCAATGCCATGTTCGAAGACATCAGCACAAAAAGCTGGTGGCGACAGGCAACCGGCGAAGCAATTACAGGACCACAAAAAGGAAAACAACTGGCAGAACTGCCATCGGCACAGATGCGTCTCGGCGACTGGATCGCGCTTCATCCCGATACCAAAGTATTGCAACCGGATACCGTTTTCCGGAAAAGGTACGCAGGCCTTATAGGGTTTGACGAAGGCACCATCGAAAGCAATCTTGAACGCCGCGATTCGGGTTCCTGGAAATTCAAATCATGGGTGATCGGTGTATCCCTCAATGGCAAAGCCAAAGCCTGGGACTGGAATGAACTGGTGACCAAAAAAATCATTACCGATTCACTTGCCGGCATTCCATTATTGCTGACAATCGAACCCAACGGAAAAACATTTTATGTGTTGAACAGGAAACAGGGGGCAAATACCCTTCATTTCTCGTTGAATGCAGATGGAACATTGAAAGACGCGGAAACAAATTCCGTTTGGAATCTCCAGGGCCATTGTATCGATGGTGCATCCAAAGGAATGTCCCTGCAGCCGGTACAGGCTTACCAGGAATTCTGGCATTCATGGCAACAATTCCATCCGGCAACAACGCATTAATAACTATGTTACCTTATGTTATTTGAACACAATAGAAACTCTGTCAAGCGACTAAATAATTGTTATGAAAATACCCGCCACCATTATCTGTCTTGCAATTGTTGTGATTTCTTATGCGCAAACGGCGCCATTGGTTTCTGCTGTTTATAGTTGGGACAGCACCATCGCAAAAACCAATTCCAGTAAAAAAATATTCGATGGATCAGGCGCCATACTGGCAACCCATGCGGTGAACGGCGTGAGTATAGTGAAAGGAAAACCGTATTCGGTAAGTCCATCAGCCGTGGAGAAATTTTTTATCGTGAAGAATGGTCCTGTTAAAGTACAGCTGAACGATACGACCGCCACACTCGATCGTGGTTCAGTAGTTTCATTGATACCGGGTGATAAACTGGTGTTTACGGCCGAAGGGGCTTCTGCACAGTTGTATGAAATGGACTACACGTCTATCGCGGCCCCGAATGCCGAACGTGGTAAACAGGCCGGGGGATCATTTATGATCGACTGGAACAGGATTGCGTTCAAACCGCATGATAAAGGTGGCGTACGGCAGTTCTTCGACAGGAAAACGGTGATGCTGAATCGCTTTGATATTCATATGACCACGCTCAACCCCAATAACAAAAGCCATGATCCGCATACCCACAAGAACGAGGAGATCATACTGATGATGCAGGGCAATGCAGAAATGCAGATAGGCACCGATCACCAGAAAGCCAATCCGGGAGATGTGGTATTTCTTGGCTCTAATGTACTGCACAATCTCACCAATGTAGGGTCAGTTCCCTGTATCTATTACGCCATCCAATGGAACTAACACTCGGCGAAAAACTCCCCTTTCTCTGCGTCTCTGCGGTTCAAAAAACTTCACAAATAGAGGCCAGCTGAACTTTGTGAAGTTTTTTGAACCGCAGAGACGGAGAGTTACATGAGTTTTCGCAGATTCCTACGGGAACAAAATCAGGTATAAATACGGTATCGCGGTATGCATGATAAGCCTAATTTTCTTGGTCGGAAAAAACGGCCGGGAACGTTATGCTTGTAAAGACATTTGGAAGTGCGGTATATGGCGTGGAAGCGATCACCATTACGATTGAAGTGGATGTTAGCCAGGGCCAGCATTATCATATAGTTGGGCTACCGGATAATGCTGTACGGGAAAGCCTGCAAAGAACGGAAACTGCGATCAAGTCGAATGGATTTCATATGCCGCGCACCCGCATCGTGGTGAACCTGGCTCCGGCCTATATCCGCAAAACAGGAACAGCTTTCGACCTGCCGATCGCGGTTGGTATACTAGGGGCCAGCGAACAACTGGAGAATCCGGAACAGTTAGAACAATACGTGATCATGGGTGAATTGAGTCTTGATGGCAGTGTAAAAGCCATCAAAGGCGCATTACCTATTGCGATACAGGCAAGAAAAGAAGGCTTTAAAGGACTGATCGTTCCTTTGGCAAATGTGCGTGAAGCGGGTATGGTAAACCAGCTGGATGTATATGGCATTGAACATCTCCATGAAGTGGTTGATTTTTTTCGCGACCCCTCTACCCTCCAGCCTGTTACGGTAAATACGCGGGATGAGTTCCTGAACAATCAATATGATTTCGATATCGATTTCAGTGAAGTAAAAGGCCAGGAAAACATCAAACGGGCCATGGAAATTGCTGCTGCGGGCGGACATAATGCTATTTTGATCGGCCCACCGGGAGCAGGTAAAACCATGCTTGCCAAACGCCTGCCCACTATTTTACCACCATTGAGTTTACAGGAAGCATTGGAAACAACCAAGATCCACAGCGTAGCAGGCAAGCTGCCCGAACACAGCGCGCTGATCAGCAAACGCCCCTTCCGTTCACCGCATCATACGATCTCGGATGTTGCATTGGTTGGTGGTGGCGGTTCCCCGCAGCCAGGCGAAATATCGCTGGCGCATAACGGCGTTTTATTCCTGGATGAATTGCCTGAATTTAAAAGAACGGTACTAGAAGTCATGCGCCAACCGATGGAAGAAAGACGCGTAACGATTTCGCGAGCGAAGATGGCCTTGGATTTTCCGGCAAACTTTATGCTGATCGCTTCGATGAACCCCTGCGCCTGCGGATTCTATAATCATCCTGAAAAAGAATGCACCTGCCCGCCGGGATCGGTGCAGAAATATTTGAACAAGGTATCCGGTCCTTTACTCGACCGCATCGACCTGCATGTGGAAGTAACGCCTGTGGCTTTTAGTGAACTGAGTGGCCGCCAGGCGGGAGAAACATCCGCCATCATCCGCGAGCGGGTGATCAAAGCGAGGGAGATTCAGGCGGAACGTTATAGCTCGTTTCCCGGTCTCTATGCCAATGCGCAGATGAGCAGTAAACAGTTGCACGAGATATGTGTGATCGATAACATTGGTGAAACACTGTTAAAGAAAGCGATGGAAAAATTGAACCTCAGCGCACGTGCTTATGACCGTATTTTAAAAGTAAGCCGCACCATTGCAGACCTGGCGGCGAGTGAAAATATTAAACCGGAGCATTTGGCGGAGGCGATACATTACCGTTCGCTTGATCGGGAAGGTTGGGCGGGTTAACTAAATTTAAATCGGCATTATGTGAGAACCGTAAAGTCCTCTACCAAAAACATTTGCGGCGAACTGCTGATAGCTGACGAAAAGTACACTGTGTGGAGAATAAAAACGACCTGTTCGAGTTTGAACAGGTCATTTAACTTTAGAGTTCACCAGAAAAAACTTAATGTGCTTCTCTTACCGGATAAAATTCATATTCCTTTCTCATTTTTTAATTCTCGTAAATAATAAAGCACCTCCTCTTCCCAAAGTTCTTAAAGACATTGTTTTTTCAGTTATCCCATTGATTTCATAACATAATTGTGTTCGATCGCCCTTATCGATCATTTCAAGAAAAGTTGGTTTCTCTTTAGGGTCAATTGGCGGTTCCCCAGGATCACATTTTGGCATTGTTTCTGTGATTTTGTACTTGAATATGGAACCTTCTTTCTCTCCTGTTATTGTAACCTTACACTCTCCATTTGTTCTATATTCAAATCGGGCTGATCGATCCTCATTATACCAGGAACCAATTATGGACTTTCGCTCTTTGGCTACTTGTGTCAATCCAATCTGGCATAAACCAAGCAGCAAAGCCGGAACCATTACATATTTTAGCTGTCTATACAAATTCATAAGTTTATTGTTATTGTCTTTGTAAGGTATTAAGTATTTGCGAATCTGTCGTTGTCAATGACAATACGGAACTAATTCCATTGATTTCGTAGCATATCATAAAGCCGTCCTGGTCATCAACGAGGCTCAAGTAGCTGACTTTACTATTTTCGTCGACCAAAACATCAACTCCACACTGTGGAGTATTACTCCCTATCGAATAGCTCATAGTATTTATTAACTCCCGCGGGAAACTTTCCAGGCGGAAAGTACGCTATGCGGAGAATGAAAATTTGGGAGCATCGATTGCCGAGCCTCGAGGTCTTGGTGCAGGCAGTTTATCCATAGGAACTTCATGCGGCATTGCCTGTGCCATTAACACCCGCATGGATTTAGTTACTCAATATTAACTTATGACAAGAACTATCGAAATCGTATTTGCCGTCATTGGAGCAATCATTTTCCTGTGTCTTATAGTTCAACTGAACACGGTTCCGAACGCCATCAAATCCAGCTATGTTTTAGGCGCAACCATCGGACTCGTACCCGTTGCAGCGGTTCTAAGACTTAACAAACGAAAAAGATACCAGAGGAGTACCAGAACGGAACAAT
>Ga0247757_10001771_pt1 | contig 13054 bp, 11 predicted proteins | sample UWRJL126311R4_FD_180929 | JGI IMG/M metagenome (GOLD analysis project Ga0247757, IMG submission 180929) | Plant litter microbial communities from Arlington Agricultural Research Station in Wisconsin, United States - UWRJ-L126-311R-4 | ecosystem: Environmental > Terrestrial > Plant litter >...
TGAACTTGCTCACCGGGTCGTTGAGCATGAACCGGCCCTCCTCATAGAGCATGAGCGCGGCGACGGTGGTCACGGCCTTGCTCATCGAGGCGATGCGGAAGATGGCGTCGGTGCGCATCGGGAGGTTGTTCTCGATGTCGAACTTGCCGTAGGCCTTGAGCACGGCGTCCTGGCCGTCGCGCTTCACCAGCATCACCGCGCCGGCGAGACGGCCGCCGTCGATCTCACGGTTGATGACGCCATCGAGGCGCTGGAGGCGCTCGGGATCGAAGCCGAGCGCGGCGGGATCGGCGGCGCGGGCGGACGTGAAGAGGAGGACGAGGATTAGGAGACGGGTCAGCATGAGTTGGGGAAATTTGGCATCTGGAATCGAGAATCTAAGAATTCAGAAAGGCGTTAGGTTTGTCATCCTGAGTGCAACGAAGGATCCATCAGCGCGCTCGTTGCGGTTGTCATGATGGATCCTTCGCACGGCTCAGGATGACGCTACGAGTGTGGGTTTCTCGTTTCCACGATTCTTGATTTCACGATCTCTTCTCGTCGGCCCGGCGGCGCAGGTAATCCAGCAGCACGGCGGCGACGATGATGCCGCCGGTGACGATTTCCTGCACCCAGTTGGCGAGGCCGAGTTTGGTGCAGCCGTTGGCGACGACGCTCATGATGAGGGCGCCGACGAGCGTGCCGGTCACGGTGCCCTGGCCGCCGGCGAGGCTGGCGCCGCCGATGACGACGGCGGCGATGATGTTGAGCTCGAGCCCGGCGGCGGTGGTCGGGTCGCCCCCCGTGAGGTAGGCGAACTGCAGCACGGCGCCGACGCCGGCGAAGGCGCCGCCGAGGATGTAGATGTAGAGCTTCGCGCGCTCGACGGGCACGCCGCAGAGGCGGGCGGTGAGCTCGTTGGAACCGATGGCGAAGACATGGCGGCCGAAGCGCGTGTAGCGCAGCATCAGGGCGACGAGGAGGGCGAGGACCACCACGAGCCAGATGCCCGCGGGCAAACCGCCGTGGCGGCCGAGGCGGAGCAGGCCGTTGAGCCACGTCTCGTCGGGGTAGATCGGCTGCTCGTTGGCCAGGCCCTTGGCCGCGCCGCGCAGGGCGCCCATCATGCCGAGGGTGACAACGAACGGCAGCAGGCGCAGTCGGGTGATCAGCAGCCCGGAGAACGCGCCGCAAAGCGCGGCTGCGCCGACCCCGCCGAGGGCGGCGAGCAGCGGGGAGGCGCCTTTCTGCAGCAGGAGGGCGATGACAACGGTGCCGAGCGCGATGATCGAGCCGACGGACAGGTCGATGCCGCCGGCGATGATGATGAGTGTCATGCCCAGCGCGGCGACGCCGATGACGGCGGTTTGCTGGAGAATGATCGCGAAATTGTCCCGCGACACGAACGTGTCGAAGCGCAGCGCCCCGAACAACACGCAGACGGCGAGCAGCCCGAGAAGCGGGCCGGCGGCGGAGAAAATGCGGGAAGATAACTTGGAATCGGGCATCTAAAATCGAAATCTAAAGAATCAGAAAGGCGTTAAGTTTGTCATCCTGAGTGCAACGAAGGATCCATCGGCGCGATCGTTGCGGTTATCATGATGGATCCTTCGCACGGCTCAGGATGACGGTGGCGTGAGTCTGGTGTATTCATCCGTGGCAAACCCGTGTAATCCGTGGTTAAGAGGTTCAAGCGGTGGCATCAGGCGGTGCCGGTCGCGGCCAGCATGATCTCGTGCTCCGTCCACGATCCCGCCGGACGGGCGTCGGTGAGTTCCCCGCGGCACATCACGGCGATGCGGTCGCAGGTGCCGAGGAGTTCGGGGAGGTAGCTGCTGACCATCAGCACCGCCTTGCCGGCGGCGGCGAGCTCGTCGATGAGCCGGTAGATGTTCTGCTTGGCGCCGATGTCCACGCCGCGGGTGGGTTCGTCGAGAAGGAGGAGGTCGGAGTCGTTGCGCAGGAGGCGCCCGAGGGCGATCTTCTGCTGGTTGCCGCCGGAGAGGGGGCCGACCGCCTGGGCGGGGCCGGAGCAACGCACGCCCAGGAGGTCGATCCAGCCGCGGGCTTCGGCGGCGAGCGCCGCCGGGCGCAGGAAACGGTCGAGGCGCGGCAGGGTGAGGTTTTGCTCGAGGCTGAGATTGAGCGCCAGGCCCTCGCCCTTGCGGTCTTCGCTGAGGAACCCGACGCCTTGCTGCCAGCGCCGGAGCGGCGAAGCGGGTCCGGCATGGACCCCGACGCGCACCGTGCCCGCCCGGATCTCGTCGAGGCCGAAGAGGGTGCGGAGCAACTCGCTGCGGCCGGCCCCGATGACGCCGGCGAGGCCGAACACCTCGCCCCGGCGCAGCTGGAGCGAGGCGGACACGGGCTTGGTGCGGCCGGCGACCCCGCTGACGTCAAGCAGCACGTCGCCCGGGCGATGGGCCGAGCGCACGTAGAGTTCATCCACCTGGCGCCCGACCATGAGCCGGGCGATCCCGGCGTTGGTGATTTCGGAGGTGCGGCCGGTGGCGACGCTGCGGCCGTCGCGCAACACGGTGTAGCGGTCGCTCAGGGCCTGCACCTCCTCGAGGAAGTGGGAGATGTAGATGACCGACTGGCCCTGCTCGCGCAGGCGGCGGACGAGGCGGAAGAGGTTCTGGACGTCGGCCTGGGCCAGGCTGCTGGTCGGCTCGTCGAGCACGAGCACCCGGCAGCCGAGGGCGAGGGCGCGCGCGATTTCGACGAGCTGCTGCTCGGCCAGGCTCAGGCGACCGGCCGGCAGGTCGAGCGGGATGTCGGGGCGGCCGAGCTGCGCGAGGGCCTGGGCGGCGAGTTCGCGCGAACGGGCGTGATGGACCAGCAGGCCGTCGCCGGGCTCGGCGCCGAGGACGATGTTCTCGACGACGCTGAGGTGCGGCGCGATGGCCAGTTCCTGGTTCACCATGACCACGCGCTGCTGGCGCGCTTCGAGCGGGCTTTCGGGCGCATACGGCCGGCCCTCGAGGGTCATCGCCCCGGCGTCGGGCGCATGCACGCCCGAGAGGATCTTCATCAGCGTGCTCTTGCCCGCGCCGTTCTCGCCCACGAGCGCGTGGATCTCGCCCGGCGCGATCTCGAGGTCGACGCCATCCAGCGCCTGGGTCGCACCGAAGCGCTTTTTGATGCCGGCGAGGCGGAGCCTCGCCGGGGCAGAGATCGTGAAATCGGGCATCGGTCGGTTTGTCATCCTGAGCGAAGCGAAGGATCCATCAGGACGCGCGTTGCGATCGGGCCAAGGGGCCGCTTTGCCCCAGCCGACAAGCCATCCGAGGGGTATTGGGAATTCCCATTTTCCCCAGACGAAGCATCTGGAGCCCGATGTTACCAGTCTGCAGCCAAGTCCTGCCAAAAAGGATTTGTCTCGCGAAACAGGGCAATTTTCCGCTTCCGCACCCAGCCCTTGATTTCCTTTTCCCGATTGATCGCTGCGCGCACGTCGCGGAATTCCTCAAAATGAACCAGCAGTTTGAGATCGTACTGTTTGGTAAAGCCTGGATACGCGCCTGTCTTATGCTCCCAAACCCGTCGCCGGAGGGAACTGGTGACGCCAACGTAGAGAGTTCCGCTGGGCGTATTGGCAAGGATGTAGACCCAATAGCGGTGACGATGGGCGGAGGCGTGCATGCCGATGGATTCTTCGCTGCGCTCAGAATGACAGACCGTGAAGTCTTAACTGAGTGAGGATGAATCCGGCTAAGCATGAATCGTTAGTTTGTCGTTAGCATGCGAACGATGCCCGATTTCACGATCTCAGCGGGTTACTTCCCGACCACCGCTTCGACCTCGGGCGCGTGGCGGTTTTCCTTCGTCACCAGCACGCAGCCGGTGTCGATGGCGGGCTCGACTTTTTCGCCGCGGAGATGCTTCACGGCGGTGGCGACGCCGAGGTAGCCCATGCGCGTGGGGTTCTGGGCGACCAAGGCCTGGATTTCGCCCTTGTTGAGGGCGGCGAGGAGGAAGCTGGAAGTGTCGAAGCCGACGAAGGTCTTGGTGCCGGCGAGTCCGGTCTGGCGCAGCGCGAGCAGCATGCCCTGGGTGCTGGATTCATTGGGACAGAAGATGCCGTCGGCCTCGCGGATCTTGTCGATGAGGTTCATCGAGGCGTCCTGGGCGGAGCTGATGGTGGCGCCGCCGTAGCGGTTGTCGACGAGGAGGGTGATGCCCGGGTTTTTCTTCATCACGGACAGGAAGCCGGCCTCGCGCTCCGCGGTGCTGGCGGAACCCTCCGAGTAGCGGAGCAGGACGACCTTGCCCTTGCCGCCGAGCAGGCGGACGAGTTCCTCGCCGCCGATCTCGCCCCCGCGGTAGTTGTTGGTCGCAACGAAGCTGATGAAATCCTTGCCGGCCTCGCCCTTGAGCGCGGAGTCGAAGATCACGACGGGGATGCTGTGCTCGCCGGCGCTGCGCACCGGGTTGCGCAGGGCCGTGTCATCCAGCGGGGCGAGCACGATGGCATTGACGCCCGAGGAGACGAACTGCTGCACGACGGCGATCTGCTGCGCGCGGTCATCCTCCTTGAGCGGGCCCTTCCAGATGATCTCCACGCCGAGTTCCGTGCCGGCCTGGCGCGCGCCGGCCTCGACGGATTTCCAGAAGCTGTGCGTCGTGCCCTTCGGGATGACGGCGATCTTCTCGCCGGCGGCGAAGGCCGCGAGCGGGGTGAGCAGGAGACAGGACAGGGCGAGGCGGGGTAGCTTCATGGGAGTAGGGGGAAATCTAGAATCGGGCATCTAGAATCGAAAATCTACAAAGTCAGACAGAGGTTGGTGGTGCGAAATGACAAGCCGCGGGGTATGAGGTTTTCGATTTAAGATTTTAGATGCCCGGTTTCACGATCTCGGCTGCCCGGCCCGCAGGGCTTTCCACACCGCCCCATCGGGAAAGGCGTGGGCGGCGAGCGAGGCGGGTTTCATCGTGATGCTGGTGCCGGGGGCGGCCGGCGCCTGATAGCGGCCCTGTTTCACGACACAGGGATCGAGGAAATGTTCGTGGAGATGGTCGACGTATTCGATGATGCGATTGTCGAGCGAACCGCTGACGCAGATGTAGTCGAAGATCGATTCGTGCTGCACATATTCGCACAGGCCGACCCCACCGGCGTGCGGGCAGACGGGAATGCCGAACTTCGCGGCGAGCAGCAGGACGGCGACGACTTCATTCACGCCGCCGAGCCGGCAGGAATCGATCTGGCAAAAGCTGATGGCGCGGGCCTGCAGCAGTTGTTTGAACATGACGCGATTGTGGCAGTGCTCGCCGGTGGCAACCCCGATGCCGAGCGGCTCGAGCGCGCGGGCGATGGCGGCGTGGCCGAGGACGTCGTCGGGGGAAGTAGGCTCCTCGATCCACAGCGGGCGGAACGGGGCGAGCGCCTTGGTCCATTCGATCGCCACGCCGACGTCCCAGCGCTGGTTGGCGTCGATCATGAAGCCACGGTCGGGCCCGAGTGCCTCCCGAAAGATCGCCGCGCGGCGCAGGTCGTCGGCGCGGTCGGCGCCGACCTTCATCTTGAAATGGGTGAAACCCTCCGCAATGCCCTCGCGGCAAAGGCGGCGGATCTTCTCGTCCGAGTAACCGAGCCAGCCCGCGGAAGTCGTGTACGCCGGATAGCCGTCGCGCAACATCTCGGCCGTGCGCGCGGCGCGGGTGGGGGCGAGTTTCTCCAGCATGGCCTGCGCCTCGGCGGGCGTGAGGGCGTCGGTCAGGTAGCGCCAATCGACCAGCTCGACGATCTGTGCGGGCGTGAGGTCGCAGAGCAGCTGCCAGAGCGGCTTGCCCTCGAGCTTGGCCCAGAGATCCCAGAGCGCGTTGACGACCGCGGCGGTCGCCAGGTGGATGGCGCCCTTCTCGGGCCCGATCCAGCGCAACTGCGAGTCGCCGGTCAGGTGTTTCCAGAAGGCGCCGGGAGCGGAGGTGAACGCGGCGACGGCCTGGCCGACGACAAGCGGCCGCAGCGCCTCGATGGCGGCGCCGATGATCTCGTTGCCCCGGCCAATGGTGAACGTGAGTCCATGCCCCTCGATCCCATCGCCGCGGTCGGTCGTCAGCACGACGTAGGCGGCGGAGTAGTCCGGATCGGGATTCATCGCATCCGAGCCGTCGAGCGCGAGGGAAGTCGGAAAACGAACGTCGAGGATCCTTAGATCGGTGATCTTGCCGGAATGGGACATGGAATTTTACAGGAGGAAACGGAGAGAACGAAGGGATGTTTTGCAGTAGCCTCTGTTTTCTCCGTTATCTCCTGTGAGGTCGGATTGGCTTACTTCCCGGCGGTCCAGCCGCCATCGATCATCAGGTTGCTGCCGGTGACCATGGCGGATTCGTCGGCGGCGAGGTAGAGCGCGGCGGCAGCGATCTCGTCGGGCGTCGCCATCCGGCCGTTGAGCTGGGTGGAGGCCATCTCGCGGTAGGCCTTCTCGGGGTCGGGATACTCCTTGATCCGCGCCTGCACGAAAGGAGTTTCGACGCGCCCGGGGCAGATGGCGTTGAAGCGCACGCCCGTGTGCGAGTGGTCGAGGGCGAGGGCGCGGGTCAGGCCGACGATGGCGTGCTTGGAGACGGTGTAGGCGAGGCGGTCGCGCACGGCGACGACGCCGGCGACGGAGGCGAGGTTGACGACGCTGCCGCGCTTGCGCTCGAGCATGCCGGGTACGAAGGCTTTGCAGAGATTGAAAGTGCCGCGGACGTTCACGGCGTGCAGGCGGTCGAGGTCGGCGGCGGCGGTGTCGAGGAGGCTGCCGACGTGGCCGATGCCGGCGTTGTTGACGAGGATGTCGACTGGGGCCAGCGCTTGGGCAAAACCGTTCACGATGCCGGGATCGCTGATGTCGGCGGCGATGAAATCAGCCGTCGCGCCGGTGGCGCGGAGCTCGCCGGCCTCCCAGGCGCCGGTTTTCTCGTCGCGGTCGACGATCGTCACGCGAGCACCCTGCCGGGCGAAGAGGTGGGCGATGGCCCGGCCGATGCCGGAGCCGCCGCCGGTCACCAAGGCGTGTTTGGAGGCGAGGGAGAACATGGGGGAGCTGAGAGCTGAGGGTTGAGAGCTGAGAGCCCCAAGTCAGGCGAGTCGATAGACTCGGAGCGCGTTATCGTGGAAGATCGCGGTTTGCGCGGGGGGCGAGAGATGGGACACCAGCGCGCGCGCGGTGTCGAGCCAGCGGGTGTAGGGGGCGGCGAGCTTCACGACCGGCCAGTCGCCGCCGAAAAGCAGGCGGTGGGGCCCGAACGTGGCCAGCACGTGGTTCACGTACGGCCGGAGATGGTCGCTGGTCCAGGCGGTGTGGTCGGCCTCGGTGACGAGACCGGAGAGCTTGCAATCGACGTTGGGCCGGGCGGCGAGTTCGGTGATGTGCTGGCGCCAGGGATCGAGTAGGCCGCTACGGATGTCGGGCTTGCCGAAGTGGTCGAGAATGAACCGGGTGCCGGGACAGGCCGCGACGAGGCGCACCACGGCGCCCAGTTGGTGATGACGACAGCAAATGTCGAAGCTCAACCCGGCCGCGCCGAGCGCCCGGACCCCGGCGATGAATTCCGGCCGGGTGCAGAAGTCCGGGTCGCTCTCGCCCTGGATCAGGTGGCGCGCCCCGCGCACGAGAGGGTTCTGTTGCAGGGCGGCGATCGCGGCCGTGGTTTGGGCGCCGGCGTTGACCGGGATCTTCGCCACGATGCCCGCGATCCGCGGTTCGCGGGCGGCCAACTGCGTGACCCACTGCACCTCATCGAGGCCCGGGGCGCCACATTCGACGAAGACCATCTTCGCCGGGTGATCGGCGCCCGCCTCGGCCTGCAGCTCCGCGGGCGTGTGCGGGCCGGCGATCGCCGGCACCTCGACGAGCCAGGGGTACGGCATGACGCGCTGGTCCCAGAAGTGGACGTGGGTGTCTATAAAAGACATGAGGAAATCGTGAAATCGGGCATCGAGAATCCTAAATCGAAAAATTCAGACGAGGTGTCCGGCTTGTCATCCTGAGCGCAGCGAAGGATCCATCATGACAGCCGAGGCGGACGCGTCGATGGATCCTTCGCTGCGCTCAGGATGACGGAAAGAAGATCGAGCGAGTTTCATGAATTCTAGGGATCTGCACTCAGTCATGGTGAAACACTTCTTCCATCCGCGTCCACCATTCGCCGGGGGCGCGGTCGGGCCAGGGGTCCTGCATCGGCTCCATCAGGGCCCACCAGCGTTGCGTGGCGGGGTCGGCGGCCATCGTGCGCATGTCGGCGGCGAAGTCATCGCCCCAGTATTCGAAGTAGGCGTAAAGGACCGAGTCGCGGTGAAAGATCGAGTAGTTGCGGAGGTGGCAGCGCGTGATGGTGGCAAGCACGTCCGGCCAGACGGCCGCATGTTGCCGCTTGTACTCGGCGAAATGCTCCGGCCGCACCCGGATGGTCAGACCGTAGCGGGCAGGCTTTTCCGGGGTAGAGGAAGAGATCGTGAAATCGGGCATCGGGAATCTAAAATCTTAAAAGCCAGAGGATTCCTGTGGTGGGCGGACCGAAATTTCAGATTTTCGATTTACGATGCCCGATTTCACGATTGCGGCTTTTTGGCTGTATACGCCCGGTCGAGGTGCACGTAGCCGCCGTCGACGACGAGGATCTGGCCGGTGGTGTGGGAGGAGCGGGGGGAGGCGACGAAGACCGCGGTGCTGGCGATTTCCTCGGCGGTCGTCATGCGGCGCTCGAGCGGGATGGTGGCGTTGATGGCGGCGACGGCGGCGGCGGGGTCGGGGCGGGTGGAGATCCACCGTTCGTACATCGGGGTCATGACCTCGGCCGGCAGGATGCAGTTCACCCGGATGCCGTGTTGCGCGAGGTCGAGCGCCCATTCGCGGGTGAGCCCGTTCATGGCACCCTTGGCCGCCACATAGCCGCTGGTGCCACCCTGGCCGGTGACGGAGCACTTCGTGCCGATGTTGACGATGGTGCCGCGCGCCGCGATCAGGGCGTCGAGGCAGGCCTGCACGAGGACGAAGCACTGGACAATGTTCCGCTCGAGCGAGGCGCGAAAGTCCGCCACCGCACTGCGCAGGCCGACGCCGTCGTTCACGCCGGCGTTGTTGACGACACAGTCGATGCGCCCGTGCCTGGCCAGCACCGCCGCCACGGCGGCGCGTACGGCGGCCTCGTCGGTCAGTTCCAAAACAAAGGAGTCGGCGCGCTGCCCCCGGGCGGCGAGCTCGGCGACCAGTTGCGCGGCCTCCGCCGGGCTGCGGCCGAAGATGCAGGGGATGGCGCCCTCGGCGGCGAAGCCGCGCGTGATGGCCGCGCCGATGCCTTTGGCGCCGCCGGTGACAATGACGACTTTGTGCTCGAGTCCGAGATGCATGGGGGGTGGGGGCGGCGCGTATCGTGCGGGTGGCGCACCGGCCCTTCGACGGGCCCAGGGTTCACTCGCAACGACCAGCGCTGCGAGCGAAGATGACGAATCCGGACTGTCAGGCGACCTCCCTCCAATGGAGATAGCGGGCGAAAGGATGGATAATCTTGTCACGTCCCGGGCAATTGCTCAAATCCCGCCCGTGTCACCCCGCCGTACCCCCGGCCGCAGCGACGCGGTCCTTTCCACCCAGGTCACGGGCTCCCGGTATTTTTTCCTGGAGCTCACCGGCGGACGCAGCGCGGGCGTGGCGCCAGCCTACGGCGGCTTCGAGCGGTGCAATCCCGACTACCTCGTGCAGCGGGAAAAATTCGCCTTCGCCGCGATCGAGCTGGTGCTGGAGGGCGAGGGCAGCGCGACGCTCAACGGCCGGACCTTTGCGCTGCGCCCGGGCACGCTCTTCCATTACGACCATCGCACGCGGCTGGAGATCCGCACGGATCCCGACCGGCCGATGGCCAAGTATTTCCTCTGCCTCACGGGCGCCCGGGCGACGGCGCGGCTGCGGGCCGCCGGCATTTCCGCGCACGACGTGATCCGCCTCGCGATGTACGCCGAGGTGCAGCGGGTGTGGGACGACCTGATCCACGAGGGCCGTTATCACCGGGCCACTGCCGGCCGCATCTGCGCGGCGCTGGTGGAGGTGCTGCTGCTGAAGATCGAGGATCTCTCCGGCCGCGCGGTGGCGCAGGGCCGGCTCGCCGAGGAAACCTTCCTGCGCTGCAAGGGCGCCATCGAGGCCCAGGCCGGGCGCATGGGCACGCTGCAGGACATCACCCGCCACGTCGGCGTCGGCCCGACGCGCCTCAGCCGGCTGTTCCGCCGTTACCAGGGACTGAGCCCATACCAGTATCTGCTCCACCGCAAGATGGCCCTCGCCGCCGAGCTGCTGATGGACCCGGCGGTGTTGGTGAAGGAAGCCGCCGCCGAGGTGGGTTTCGTCGACCAGTACCATTTCTCGCGTTGCTTCAAGAAGGTGCACCGCGTCGCGCCGAAGGATTTCCAGCGGTCGCTCAAACATATATGAAGCGATCAGTGGTCAGCTTTCAGCTCTCAGCCAAGGCACCGTGTTCCGGCTTCAGGCTGATTGCTGACCGCTGAAAGCTGACAGCTCACACCCCCCCCATGCTCCAAATCTCCCTCGAACGACCCGGTCGCTTTGTTGCCCTTGATGTTCCCGAGCCGGCGCCGGCCGATGGCAGCGTCCTCGTGCGCGTGCACCGCATCGGCGTCTGTGGGACGGACCTGCATGCCTTTGCCGGGAAGCAGCCGTTCTTCAGCTACCCGCGCGTGCTCGGGCATGAGCTGGGCGTCGAGGTGATCGACCCGGGCGAGGGAGCCGGCGGGCTGAAGGCGGGCGACCGCTGCGCGGTCGAGCCTTACCTCAATTGCGGCCGCTGCATCGCCTGCCGCCGCGGCAAACCGAACTGCTGCACGGCGCTGCAGGTGCTGGGCGTGCACATCGACGGCGGGATGCAGCCGCGGCTGCGCTTGCCGGCGCGCAAGCTGCATCCGTCGCCGAAGCTCGACTACGACCAGCTGGCGCTGGTCGAGACGGTGGGCATCGGCGCGCATGCGGTGGAACGGGCGCAGCCGGGGGAAGGCGAGTTCCTTTTGGTGATCGGCGCGGGCCCGATCGGGCTGGGCGTGATCCAGTTTGCCCGGGCGCGCGGCGTGAAACTGGCGGTGATGGACGTGAGCGACACCCGGCTGGAGTTCTGCCGGCGGCTCGGCGTGGACCATACGCTCAAGCCCGGGCCGGCGGCGGCGGCGGAGCTGAAGCAATTCGGTGCGGGCGACCTGCCGACGTGCGTCATCGACGCCACCGGCAACCCGCAGTCGATGGCCGGCTGTTTCGACCTGGCGGCGCATGGCGGGCGCATCGTGTTTGTCGGGTTGTTCCAGGGCGACGTCACGTTCAACGACCCCAATTTCCACCGCCGCGAGCTGACGCTCCTGGCCAGCCGCAACGCCCTGCCGTGCACCTTCCGCGAAGTCATCCGCCTCGTCGAGGCGGGCCGCATCGACACCCGGCCGTGGATCACGCACCGGTTCCCGCTCGCCGAAACACCGGCCATCTTCCCGCGGGAGATTGCGGGGAATCCCGCGGTGCTGAAGGCGATGATCGAAGTGCCGGGCTAGGACGCGGAAAGCGCGGTGACAGGGGGGAGGGGCAGGGGTTCCCGGATTCGCACGGGAACAGCTTTTCTGCTCATTTCCTGTGCGGTTTTCGGTTTGGCTGCTGATTGAGAGATGAAAGCGATGGATGACGATGCCAACCTACTCCGGGAATTTGCGGCGCGGCGCGACGAAGCGACCTTCCGCCGGCTCGTCGAGCGCCAGCTGGGCTTCGTGTATGCGGTCAACCTGCGGCGGCTGCGCGACCCGCATCTCGCCCAGGACGCCACGCAGGCGGTCTTCATCGCCCTCGCGCGCAAAGCGGAAAGTGTGGCCCGATGCCCGAGCATCGCGGGCTGGTTGCACCGCAGCAGCTGTTACGAGAGCCGCAACCTGATGCGCGCGCAGGCCAATCGGACGGCCCGCGAGACCGAGGCGCTGCGCCTCGGGACGACTGTGGCGGGGGAATCCGAGGCCGGGCCGCCGGGCCGGCTGGAGGCCATGCTGGATGAGGTCCTGAACGAGCTGGCCGAGACGGATCGCGACGCGATTCTCGCCCGCTTCTTTTCCGAGCGCTCGTATGCCGAGATCGGCGCGGCCCTGGGCAGCTCCGAGAACGCGGCCCGCATGCGCGTCGACCGGGCGCTCGCCCGGCTGCGCGAACGCCTCGAGCGGCGCGGGTTCAAGTCCTCCGCGGTGGTCCTCGCCGGCCTGCTGCCGGCCTGTGCGTCGGCCACGGTGCCCGGCGGACTCGCCGCCTCCGTCGCGCAGGCGGCGCTGGTGGGCGGCGCCGCGGTCGCCATTCCCGCCACCTTTTTTGGCTTTATGAGCACGCCCAAGATTATTGCTGCCACGGTCGGCGCCCTCGCGGTGGCCGGATTCATCGGGTCGGAGATGTACCAGACCAATGCCCTGCGCAACGAACTGACCGCCTTGCGCCGGGAAAATGCGCAGGCGGTCGAGCGCGTGCAGGGACTGGAAAAGCAGGTCACCAGCCTCAGGGCCCAGGCTGCTTCCGACAGCTCCTCGGCCAGCGCTGGCGCAGTGCGCTCGGCGGTGAAGACCGCGGCGCGGGCGCCCGTGGAGGTCAAGGGTGTCACCAAGGGCGCCCCCGCGGGCTGGATCAAGAACGGGAGCAAAATGGAGGCCTACGAAGTGGGCGTCGACGAGAACAACGGTTGGGGCGGGATGCCGAGCGCCTATGTGAAAGCCTTGTCCGACTCCGCGGGCGAGGGCTTTGGCGGCATGATGCAATCGATCGCGGCGGATCAGTATAAGAACAAGCGCGTGCGCCTGAGCGGGTGGGTTAAGACCGAGGACGTTACGGGCGGTGGCGGACAGCTTTGGTTGCGCGTGGACGGGCAGGAAAACGGAAAAATGTTGGGCATCGACAACATGGAGGGGCGGGCTCCCAAGGGGACGACCGACTGGCAGGAATACTCGATCGTGCTCGATGTGCCCGAAAAGGCCACGCGCCTGAATTATGGGCTATTACTTCGCGGTACCGGCCAGGTGTGGGTGAACGCGGTGACCATCCAGCCCGTCGGCAACGAGGTGCCG
>Ga0247757_10001772_pt1 | contig 13040 bp, 8 predicted proteins | sample UWRJL126311R4_FD_180929 | JGI IMG/M metagenome (GOLD analysis project Ga0247757, IMG submission 180929) | Plant litter microbial communities from Arlington Agricultural Research Station in Wisconsin, United States - UWRJ-L126-311R-4 | ecosystem: Environmental > Terrestrial > Plant litter >...
GTTGTGGGAATTGGTCGGTTCCGAAATGGTGCTTGGGAAGAAAAAAAAAAAAAAAAAGAAAAGATCAAAGATCACACAGCTGTGTGAATGGATAGACGAGCTTCCACGCACTGGAATACGTTGTTTGGTTCAAGATGACGGGCTTGACAATGATGCGGTAGAAGATGGGAGTTAAGTATCATCGACCATGATAAACCGCTGGCAAGAGAGTGAGCGGAGACTTACCACGCTCTCTCCTTTCCATATCTCTAAATATTACTGCCTTCTCTCTATCAAGGTACCCAGTTTTCACTCAGTATCACAACATCCCTTCCGTTTGAGTTCATATATGTGACCTGCTGGCCTCCCGATACCGCATGCAAGCATGTCAATGGCGCGGAGAGGTTTTCCGCTGCGGATGGACACTTTAGGGATTGGCAAACGGTACTACCGATGTCATACATCCGAGCCGGGAGGTGGTACCATTCGGTGGAGTGCGGGAAGTCGCTCGGAGCAATGGGTAGCCGGTAACTAAAGGGCAAAAACATCCACGTGGTACAGGTGAAAAGACGGCGTGTCGGGATACTAGGGTGTTGGGGGAGGGATTTGCGGCAAACACGCGCATTCGTGGCATGGGACCAATGGAGAAGAGAAGCTATGTGAATGGAGTGTGAATGGTTGGAAAGAGTGAAGTGATAAGAGATAACGTAGCAACGCAGCTAGTCCATGTCTTCGAAAGCGTGTAGTGCCTGGCGTACCTTTTAGGGTGCGCGGTGGAGTCCTGTTGCTAGAAAGTTAGATGGTTGTTATGCGCCATGTATCAGAATGAGGAAGTCATCCTTTGTAGCAAAATAAGCATTGTACATAACCAGGTCTTTGGAATCCACCCTACAGAACGTTTAAATGTGAAAATTCAACGTAGCATGGAATGCAGTAGGGCCGGCCGTCGAGATTTGCCACCAGGATATGGACCTGTATCAGTAATAATTGGTTGGATAACCCCCATACCCGTGACGCCTCTGCCCATAAGATTCGTATTCGTCAAAATCTTCGTCGTCGCAGTCGTCCATGTCATCAAAGTCTTCTTCCCACATCTCGTCATCATCTTCACCCCAATCTGTGTAGCCTCTGTGTCTTCCAAACCGTAACCCACCGTAGATGTCATCATAATCGTCGTCGTCATATTCGTCATCAGATAGATAGTCGTCATCAAACCAAGACGTCTGTGGATACGGTCGAAAGGGGCGACGTGGAGGTGTGTAGCCTCTTCCACGAAATGGATTGGAGAAGAATTCAGGTCCGGGGCGAGCGTACCTTGTGCCATAGTCAAAGGCTGGCCGTGGTGTAAATCTTGAATATATGCTACGATACGGATCGCGGAATCGCATGCCATATTCACCTCCCGGTGCGGAAAAGGAACGTCGCCCGTAACCATAACCACGAGGTCCGTTATTGCTATAGTATGACCATGATATGTGCGGCGTGCGTATGCCGCCGAATGCTCCAGCCCCAAATCCACGCGCGTAAGGTTTCCTAAATGCTCCCATTCCCATTCCCATTCCCATTCTCATCATCCCTACTCCTGGTCTTGACCGCATCTGGTTGAGCAGTCTCTGTCGGTCTCGATCTTGGGGCCCAAGTCCGGCAAAGGCGAAGTTTGCACCACGTATGGCGACGGCCATGGCATCTGCGTACTTAAGAGGATTTTTGCGTCGCCGTTTCTTTCCGAAAAAACGGACCATGCATATATATTTAGGCGGGGGAAGTATAAATATGTCAGCAAGATTTTGAAGCTGATGTTGGGATTCAGTTCGGATTATGCGAGGTGAGAATAGAAGAATAGAGAAGCGATGAGACGAGGACGAGCAATGTGTCGACTGATAGGAAGGTCGAACGACAGACAGCAAACTGTCATCACGTAGCACAGCCGGAAATGGTTCGCTGTTTGCATTGTGGGACAGAAGTTGAGTATGGAGACTTGAACTTCTGGTCCAGCACAACTAAGGCTAATCATGTGGGCTAGTCATTCTCACGATACGAAAAACCATGTTAGCTGGACCTCTATCTTGTGTGTATGAGCACGTCGGTGCATTTGAGAGCACACGCTACTGCATGAGGATGATGCTAGCTAGTGGATGGCGTGGTTTGTTCTACAACGAGAAGGCCTTTGGTTGGACGCTGGCTCTATGGTGGAGCAGGCAAGAGCAAACTTTGTAGCTTACCAGCGACGTGAGGCAAACGTCGGTGGCGATACCGATGACCAAATCATGAGAGGGTCCACGCCGTGTTGCTGGACGTAAATGGATAAGGGGTCTGTACAGAAACAAGTGAGGCTATATAAGGAGACAAAACCCAAGTAGAGGGCAGGCTAGCAAGGTGGCAAGGTACAGCAGGCAGTATGAGACTGGCTCGTCGCAAGAGTCGCAAAGGGGCACAGTCACGGCGGCCGCATGAACCTGGCGTCGTTGGGAGCTCGGCAGGGGGTTGTCGCGCGCAGCGCGCGTTGTCGCGGCGTGAAAAATGACGGGGGTTGGCCTGTGCACGTGACCTCGGCTAGCTACTCGAACTTCTTCAATGTTCTGGGGCAACATCACAGAGCTGCTCCTCGTCGCCATCCCGACTCAGCTCTCCCACCCGACTGTACTACGAACGCACACGCGCCCAGCCACGCCTTCTTTCCGTCCGCAACTACCTGCAAGCCTACCGTTCCTCTGCCGACGACGTGCCCGACGCTGCGCCCGCCCGCCCGCACCTGTAATTCACTCTTTGTCGTTCCTAGCGCGCTGCTCGTCAGACATTCATTCTTTTCAGCTCCTTCGCCATGGCTCCTGCTTCATTTGCCTCGGCTGCGGCGGGAAACAATGCCAACTCGTCACGAGCAGACGGCGGCGGTGACTGGTAAGTGCTGTTGTCGTTCCCTCTTGCCCGCTTGCACTTCAACCTGCATCTTCGACAGCTTGGGCCGGTGTTTACGCTCCATCCCTCGCTCCCCGCTCGACAACTTAGTAGCTATTACGGCAGCATTAATACCAGCACTGTGACGATCTCTATACAGCCATGTATGGTTCGATCTACCTCCCTTCTGACGATAGCAGGTCTCGCCGCACGAACGGTGCCACGCAAACATTTCGTCGCCCTTCACATGCAACCACCCCCTCCGGCTCGACGGCCCAACCAGGTCTTCGCGATGCTAGTAGCACCCAACACACACAGATTTCGAATTCCGGCGTCTACGTCCCGCCACACGCGCAGTCTGGCCGCAATGGCAGTTCTGGCGAGGGGCGCTATGCTCGGGACCAAATGCTGCATCTCTTCCGGTCGCAACGGGAGTCGGGCGAGTATAAGGACGGTCTTTCGGAACTGTATGTTGGGGCTTGGGAACCTCACCTATCGAACGGTACCTCAGGCTCCAATTGGGGCCGCAAAGATGATTCCGGAAGGGAGAGCCAAAGTGGAGTCGATTTGTGTTGGGACAGAGATGGGAGCATTGCGCCACTCAGCATAACGGAGTTGACCGAGGACGAGAAAGAGGTATGCTACTTCCGCGCGCGCTGTTTATCACCCACTTGGCCTAACCCCATATTTCTCGTTTAGCTCTTCAACTCATCCGTCAACTCACCACTGAAACCACCCGTTCAGAATATGAACAAAGACGGCACACCTAAAGAAGGACTGGCCCTGCGCAAAACGTCTGTTTCAGGGACTGGGCCTTACGGCTTATCTTCACCCACAAGCGCCAGGCCGGGCACTCGCCGCCGTGACACAGCTGAGGCCTTTCCGTTCCCTTCGAGTGCGCTTGCATCACCATCTACCTCTAGGTTTGCCAGGGAGGAGCCCAGCACCGTGACGCCACCACCAGCTCTAGTACGACGACGCACCGACTACAAAGAGCAGGGATTGGGTGGTCAAGCCGAGGAACGCGACAAGGAGAAGGGTTCAGCTGAAAATTCTGGGCCATTTGCCGGTCTGAAGCGGACCACGACTGCCCCTTTCAGTTCGAACAATGCGGCGACGCCGTGGGGCTCTGCGCAGGGTGGTGGCTTCTCTCCTATGGGTGCATTCGGTTACGTGAGCACACCATCTGAGAAGAAACCTGGTTTTAGTAGTGTCCGTGGTGAAAGCAGGTTCAGAGGATTAATGAGCAAGGGGAGTATGGAAGACGTGAACAAGGACCCAAAAGAGAAGCCGTCCCTTGGAAATCTCGGAGCAGTGAACGAGACCGAGCCTGCTGGACAGTCATCTTCGTGGGTAGAGACGCGTTCGAATCGACCAACTAGCAATGATACGGACCCTTTCCCGGACGATGACGTGCGCACTGGAAGTGCAGCCTTGGGAGGAGGACAAGACTTAAGCCCCCCTCGACAGCAAGTTATAGGGTCTTTTGGGACGCCTCTTCGGCCTGATCATCGCGACGACGCAGGATTCTCTGCTTTTGGCATGACTGCTGACAACCACAATTTACGTGATGTCTTCCATGCTCGAGACAACTACACTCATCAGACCCCATACCATCGTGGCGGTATCGGTCATGAACCCATGAGTCCTACAGATACGAATCCATATCAGAGTCCCGACCACACTAGGACACATCATGATGACGATGCGGATACAGACGGTTCTGATACCCAAAACGCTCATTTCCCTGGCATGGGCAGCTTCCAGGTGGATCCTACTGGTGGTTCTACTCTTCAGGGTCATCCTTTCGGTGCTCTCGGAGGTCTGGGCCGAGTTTCTGCGCCATTTGAACATGCAGCTAGTGACCGCAGTCAAACCTCGAGTGTGGGTCCTTCCCGTGGTTTTCCTACTCTTCCTGGGCTAGGAGGTCTTCCTGGGTTGGGTGGTGCTGCAGCATGGTCAACTGGACAACAGAACATAGGTACACCAATTCGTGAGCGAGGCCTAGCTGGTGGGTTAGACGGTATGTTTGGGACCGTAGGCGAAGCCCAGTCTCCAAGTCTTGCAGGACTAGGAAACAGCTCCCTCTTTTCTGCGGGACACGGTGGAACAATGGGACGCTCTAGCAGACTGGGTTCCCTGTTCCCTGCCGCCATGCAAGAACAGATGCGAGCGGGTGATCAAAACCGGCCCTCGATGGATGACACTTCCAGCCAGGGTGACCGTCAACAGAGTATGACTGGCACCTTTGGACGGGGTGCTTTCGGTAGTCAGGCCCCGGGAGGCGTCATTCCTGTTCGTGATACCGATAGTCCTTTCCGCGCTGGACGCAACCCGTTTGAAGACTTTTCTGGTGGCCATGCGGACGATAGCCTTGGGGCCGGATATGGACAATCTTCATCAACCGGGCCTACGTCAAACTTGACCACATCTTTGTCTATGGCTGCTTTAAATCAGACTCGCACGGCTCAGCCTTCGGCTCAAACCCCAGGTGTCAATAGTCCAGCATCAGTCCAGCCTCCTCCTCCTCAACAACGTACAATGGTCATGCCTGATAGGATGCGATGGATTTATCGTGACCCTTCTGGCAATACCCAAGGCCCGTTTTCCGGTCTGGAAATGCATGACTGGTATAAGGCCGGATTTTTCTCCCCCGAGCTGCTTGTTAAGAAGCAGGAAGACCCGGATTACGAACCGTTACTGCAGCTTATTCGTCGCATAGGAAATTCTCGGGAACCTTTCCTTGTGCCTCAGATCGGAATTCCACACGGCCCTCCATCTACTGCTCCTGGAAATGCATGGCCCGGAAGTGCCACAGCTGGTCCAAATGGAGGCGCCCAGCCTCCCTTTGCTAATTCGTTCCCGAGCTTTGGAACGACATTGACGGCCGAGCAACAGAACAATCTTGAGCGCAGAAAGCAAGAAGAGCAATATCTGATGGCCCGCCAGAAGGAACACCTTGCACAGCAACAGGCGCTCGCAAAGCAGCAAATGGGAATAGGCTCACATGGAATTTTGCCTCATCAGCTGCATCACCATTCCAGTGCTCACAGTCTTCATAGTCAGCCCAGCTATGGAAGCATCACCTCTCCTGGCGGCTTTCAAGCTCCAAATCAAGGACCTCTCCCCGGACCTCCAACTGTTCCTGGCCTCATAGATAACTCATTTAGACCAGCGCCAGTTCCTAGCCTTGGGCCTATCGGTCCCGGAGTAGATATGCTAGGCAACATTAGAGAAGAGGATGTTCCATCTATGATGGACCGTCTCAACCTTGGTCGTACAGGTCAGCAATCATTTGGTGTCACTCCACCCCAGTTTGGACAACAGCAGCCTCCACAGGTAGACTCAAATGCTCACGCGCAAGCGGTCGTGGCCATGTTGAACGATCGAGCTAGGCTCCAGCGTGAGCAAGCAGACCATGATGTTGCACACCGAGCCGGACATGGCGAGCAGCAGACAGCCCAAGAGTCTGCCGATCGGCTCCAAGAGTTTAACGATCTGAGGATACAGACAGATTTGGAACAACACCCCGGTGCCATGCACCCGCCTGAGGGCGTCATCGGAAAATCGTCCACCGCAGCTGATGAACATTCCAAGCTGGAACCTGAAATCGAGGAGGCTCAAGCGCAAGAAGGCAGAGACAGGACCTACACGGGGCCTGCTACTACCGAGCCTTTATCCCTTACCGAACAAGTCCAGAAAGCAGCCTCTGCAAAGCAAACTCCACAGCCACAAGCAGCTTGGAGCAAGGTGGAACCAGCTATTCATCCCTTCCCACCACCGCCTTCCCAATCGCCACTACCCGCACCAGCTGCGCAGAGAAAGCCTATTGTTGCCGATGCACTTGCCGGTGAGCCTAGGTCCCGTTCTGAAACACCGTCAGCAGACACTCCCAGCGCAAGCATCGCACCATGGGCAAAGGAGCCATCCGAGGCGCCCCGCGGACCCTCTCTCAAGGAGATCCAGGAAGCAGAAGCTCGCAAAGCTGCTGAACGGGAAGCTATTGCAGCCGCAGCTCGTCGCGAGGCTTTTGAGAAAGAGTTGGCAGCACAAGCCCAAGCCGCAGCACCTCAACCTGGCCTGCCCTCTAGCTCTACTTGGGCGAGTAGCGCCTCGCCTGTTACTCCAGGGACAGGAAGCGCTTCTGCTTGGGTTAAGCCATTGGCGGGTAAGGCACCAGGCCCTTCTGGCTCTGCCGCCAAAAAGACGCTCCAGCAAATTCAAAAGGAAGAAGAGGCCCGCAAACAGCGAGCTGCTGCTCAGGCTGCTGTAAACGTATTCGGGACACCAACACAGAACGTGGGCACCGGAAAGCGATACGCCGATCTTGCCAGTAAGCACACCGCCCAACCACCAACCCTGGGTGGTGGAGCGTGGACGACTGTTGGGGCCGGCGGTAAAGCGAAGGGCCCTGTTACCACGCCTGTTGCTCCTACAGCTATCCGTTCCGCTAGCAGTAGTGTTGTATCGGCTGTTGCTAAGAAGCCCGCAGTCACTCGTAGCACCACGACAGGCGTTCTAGCTGGTGGACAAGTCAATGCGCAGGAAGAAGTGAAGAAGTGGGCCGTAGGAGAACTTCGTGGTGACCTGAACAAGAGCATTAATGGTAAGCTTGCACGAAGGACTCTTATTTATGTTTTAGTGACTAACAAGCACAGCCGACGAGTTTGTGGCAAGCCTCCTTACCTTCCCTCTTGAGCTGGACGTTATCATTGAGTCAGTCCACGCTGCCACCATCAACATGGACAGCCGCCACTTTGCTGAAGAGTTTCTGAGGCGCCGTAAGCTTGCTGACAAAGGCCTGGTTGACGAACGCAACACTACCAGCCCAGCTGAAAACAAGTCTGGCGGCGGTTGGAGTGAGGTAGCTAAGAAGGGGAACCCGAGCGCTCAGCAACAGCAGAACACTCTTGACAACGGCAACTTCAAGGTCGTAGCTGCCAAGAAGAAGGGCACCAAGCGTTAGCACTCCCACTGTTTATTCCTCACAATGGGCAGGTTCATGCGTTACGGACGTTGTGGGGCAGTAGTATTGATTACATAGCGTAAGTAAACCAGATGAGCTGGATACGTAGGGCTGGTGATATTTTGGATCTGGGGAGTTGGCAAGGTGACTACAAGTTCCTTGGGAGGATAGGCCGCCTACGCCTAAGCAATTTTCCCTGGTATTCTACCATGTACCTGTGTTGGTTTTGCATGTATGTATCATGTGCATTGACTTGCCATGTTAGTACAGACGAACAATGCCAATCACCCCGCTGCAGTTTCTTATTGATAAGTGTGCTGTGATGTCTGAAACGAATGGGGTGCGGTAGGTATTCTCATAGATGCTCAGGTACCACTTCGTGATGTTATTTCACACGCATAGAACTTGATCTCAGTCGAATACTAACGTTAGATCTCGCATTCTTAGGTCTGCCACATTAAACCGATCGCTTGATCAAATTTGGCACACGAAATAATGAGATCAGTTATTGAGCTCTGTTGAAGCCTATTGAAACTCCAAATTAAGGTCGTAATTCAGGTATCATCGTGTCATCCATACGCCTGGCCGTTCCCCCACATAAATTGATTATATTTTTAACCGAAACAATTAAGTCACGCCACAGAAATGTGTGCATGACCCACTACTTCTCGCAGGTTACATGGTCCTCCAGAAATAGTTTGTGTAGAAATGCCGTGAGAATTTGGGGTCGATGCTGACAACATGCACGTCGCCTTTTGCTGCATTTCGAACGACCGCCTTGTTGTACTGGCCAGTGGTGGTGTCCGCTTCGATATCGATGCCGAGCGTACGGTATACCTTAAGTTTCAATCTGTATATCGCGTTAACAGCCGATTTTCTACGAGGGATTGCAAGGGATGACCACATACACTGTCGCATCCTCCTCAGGGCCCTTTTCCCGCTCCCCGCCTTCCACGCCCTCAACCTCCAGCTCCGAGAGCACGCCGCCTAGCCTGCTCAACTCGGCCTCGAGCCGCTCGCCCTCCATCTCCAAGTCTGAGGCCTGCTTCGCAATTTTGAATTTTTCGGTGTCGAGGCGCAGGATTTCGGATGCATGGTTGGTGGGGTTATGCTGTGAAAGTGTGTGGCTATGGTTGGAAGAGAGTGTTTGATGGGTGCGCGAGAGCCGGTTAAGGGTTGTTTGCAGCGAGGAGAGGTGTTGCTGACGGAAGGTGGAAAGTGTGGATAGGGAGTCAGAGATGCGCAGGAGGGAGGAGCGGTCACTTTCGAGCTTGAAGTGTGTTGTGCATTGCGCAATCAGCTAGGAAGACGGTCAGCGCAAGGTTGGTGTATGAGAGCGGTGGGGGAATTGTACAGAGGCGGGGTCTTCGTCAAGAAGCATTGTGAGCAATTTCGGCGTCGTGTACACTTTTTAGACAGTTCAAGCTGGGTTCTTTAGTATCAGTAGTAGCGCATGTGGGTATGGCGGTGCTTGGTCGGGATGAGAAGGTCACAATGCGTCGCTTGGTGTTGACAGATGAGTGTGTTTGGTGGCCCGAGCGTTGCACAGCAACGCGCGCACATGCTGTCGCTCTGTCGTTTATCGCTTCCGCCACAGCGGGCGGCCAGTGCTGTGTGCCAGGCCTGAGTACGTCACTCCCAACGAGAAAGTCAGCTGCATATCCGCATCGCGAATCCTTGCCGTCCTTGTGATAATCTCCTAAGTTCTTGCCGCCTGATCTTCGAAGACTGTACAAACCGCAAGAAGATACTCATACGATATGTCCCCGTCCTTGCCCTGTGAGTGCCGATGCAGTGGAAAGCGTGGAAAGAGTATTGACGCTTCACAGACGCGGCGGACGTTGAGTCCCCATTGAAACCAGAGGAGCTGCAGGTTCTCCGTGCACAGTACGAGAAAGAAGGTGAATACGTCGGCCTACAGACAAAGTTCAACTACGCTTGGGTACGCCAACTCACATTCGCCCACACTGCCACCACTAACGGCGCTTTGTTGCACAGGGCCTCATCAAGTCTGCCTCTCGTGGCGAGCAACAAGAAGGCGTCCGTCTTCTCTCTGAGATCTTCCGTAACTCGCGCGAACGCCGTCGCGAATGTCTCTACTACCTCGCGCTAGGTAACTACAAGCTGGGCAACTACGCTGAGGCACGGCGGTACAACGAGCTGTTATTGGAGTTGGAACCCGCAAACTTGCAGGCCGCGAGCTTGAAGGATTTGATCGATGACAAGGTGACAAAGGAGGGGCTTATGGGTGCTGCAGTCGTGGGAGGTATTGCAGTCGCTGCGGGCATTGTGGGAACATTCCTGCTGAAAGGATCAAGGAGGAGGTGAGCTCGGCGATTCGTAAACCGTGTGATATCCGAGCAGTTTGCATGGGCGTTTGGGAGGTCTAGCTTGGCTCTAGGTTCTAGGTTGTATAGTACTGAGGTCTAGGCTGCTTGCACGCAGAGCCTACTTGCATCTGAACTTTGCTGTGCTACGTTGGGTGGGGCGATGAATTTCATTTCACTGTAGAATAAGTGTGGACGCTATTCAGGCCTGCGACCCACTGGTGAAGGGCCAGAGTGCGGGACGCAAGCCAACAAATAGAAGGTCGCAGAAGAGCTCGGAAGTGAAGGCAGGTGTCAAGCAGACAGCAGAGTCATATGTCGTACGAACACCAACCCCTAAACCTACATTTGTACCCACAAACAAAGACACACAAAGAACGCCAGTTTCGTGTCTTGTCAGCGCTTCCAGGTTTCATTATCCCATCATCACTTTCCCTTTATACCTCTGTCCCTGAAGAGGTAAGATCCTATCGGGCGCATCGGCGGACCCTGAGCCGACGCTCTCGACCGAGCGCATACAACGTCACAGGTTGGCTGGCCGAGCTGACCATCCAAGGCACAAAAGTCGCCGCGGCCTTGCGGCCACCGCGTCTCCACACTCACCCTCTGCACCCACGCGACCTGCCCGCCATCCCCAGCGCCACATACTCCCCCTGACGCAGCTGCCCCCTTCTAGTCATTGCTCGCAGCCGCATGACGAGAGCGTGCTGTTCTTGCACCACTAGTCGCCGACCCCGAGCAAAGCAGTTGCCTACAACATCCTCCGCTACTTCAAATCGCAGTTTTGGGTTTGCAGCAAGCGATATACATATTACCTAACCCCCCACCGCGCCGTGGGACCCCTCCATAGCCCCGCACTACTATCATGGACCACTCGATGGGCCAGTCAAGAGACAATGAGGGCCAATCACAAGAGGCAGCCGGTCGACGAGAGATGATGTTCTGCCATGAATGCCACGACGAATGGTATCGCGACGAGCGAGGCATCATTTGCCCAGAGTGCGGCGGAGAATTCACAGAAATTGTAAGTGGTGGCCAGCCCTTTGCTTGTTCTCAGTCCTGCGCCAGGACTGACATGGTGGACTTTCTTAACTCGGGCTTATAGATTGAAGAAGACAATGATCCACGCGATAATAACATGATGGACCACAATCATGACGATGACGACGATGACGACGACGACGATGAGTCGATCCCTTCGCTTGAAGAAGCCAGCCATGGCTTCCAGGCCCACAACCTCCTTTCCCATCCTCAGCGAGGTTTCGACGACCCGGACGAGGATGACATTAGTACCATGCGGTTCCAAAGCGTTGGGCCGGGTAGATACCATCTCTCAGCAACTATAAGTCGGTCCTTCAGCCCATCAGCGCTCGGCCAAAACGACAATGGCCCAAGCACCATAGATGGTTTCGCCACTTTCCTCACCCACATACTGCACGGTCCACGGCATCGGCAAGTCGGCGCAGGAACCGACGCGCCTGGTGGTGCAGAGACGAGATCTGCGCCTGATAGTGCAGAGACAAGATCTGCACCTGGTGGTGCAGAGACGAGATCTGGGCGTGGTACTCCCCAGGTGCGTCGATTTACCTATAATTCAGGTGCACAGCTGCATCCGCGCGACGGAGATCATCCTGAACCGCGGCTAGAGCCTGTAGACGATATAAGCAAGTAAGTTGGCACTCACAGTGGGCGAGGCGTTTACTAATGTGAAGTTCAGTGTGCTTAGCGGTCTATTTGCAGCATTTGGTGAGCCAAACTCTCGCCGAGATGGAGCTCATGGTCCCGGACCGCGTGAGATGCCTGTGACTCCTCTAATAAATCTCATTGCGGCGGTGACGGGGGGACAACACGGGGACTTTGTCTACTCGCAAGAAGCTCTGGACCGCATCATCACGCAGCTCATGGAACAAACATCGGGCAGCAATGCGCCGGGACCGGCGTCGCAAGAAGACATTGATCAGCTTCTCAAGAAGAGGATTACAGAAGACATGCTCGGCGCCGAGGGACGGGCAGATTGCAGCATATGCATGGACGAGGTCAACATCGGCGAGGAAGTATCCGAGCTGCCGTGCAAGCATTGGTTCCACCACCAATGTGTCGCGGCATGGCTGAAGGAGCACGATACTTGCCCGCACTGCCGCAAGGGCATCACCAAGGTGGATGAAAACGCGTCGAAGGATTCTTCGGGAGCAGGTGCGAGGTCGGCAAGTGGCGACCCCACGTCGTCGATGCCCGGTGCTTTTGGGGTGACTGGCGAGGGAACAGCCCAGAACCCGTATGTGATGGCAAGCAGCAGCAGCAGCAGCCCGTCTGGTTCGAGCCATGCACATGGCGGTCCTGGTGGATCGAACGCTGACCCAGGCGAGGGTGTCAGTGATGACAACGGCATCAGCGACCGGCTACGCAGGGGTTGGTGGCCGTGAATGCAAATGGACGTCGAGATGTACGTCTTGCTAATGTGCTTGTGGGTCTGGCAAGGAAAGAAGCAGAAGCAGGTACGAACGCAAGAGCGGGCGGCACACCTTGAGATGCAGTTCTCGGCTCTCAGACAGGGTGAAGGCATTAGATCACACGAGGGGAGTAGAAAAGGGGAGCGGACACGGATCTGATAAGTTTGGATGTGAGCGATGGTTGCGAGCGCGAGACACGGTTCATTATTGGTGTTTTGGACAACGGATCCCATTTATGAGCGCAGGGTATTGGAATCCCCCCCATTTTTCGATTAGCGCTCGTCCCTTAGTATTCTAAATCACAGTTTCCTATAGCACGGCCTTGGTTTGGTGTTTCGCAGGCGCTGGGTCGGAAGAGAGGAATTACGAAGGCATATATAATAATACGACAAAGCATTTGGTAGCAAGGCAGATGAGCAGGCA
>Ga0247757_10001773_pt1 | contig 13028 bp, 7 predicted proteins | sample UWRJL126311R4_FD_180929 | JGI IMG/M metagenome (GOLD analysis project Ga0247757, IMG submission 180929) | Plant litter microbial communities from Arlington Agricultural Research Station in Wisconsin, United States - UWRJ-L126-311R-4 | ecosystem: Environmental > Terrestrial > Plant litter >...
GTGGCAATAACCCGCATTTCTCCCGTGCAACCGTGCATCATGAACTGGTTGCCGGACACCACCTGCAATGGTTCATGAACAACCGCTATAAAGCGTATCGTGATTTTCCTTCACCTTTCTGGTCAGAGGGCAACGCGGTATACTGGGAGTTTTTATTGTGGGATATGAAGTTTCCACGCGGTCCTGAAGACAAAATCGGTATGTTGTTCTGGCGCATGCATCGCTGCGCAAGGATCATCTTCTCTTTGAAATATCATTTGGGCGAATGGACACCGCAACAATGCATCGACTTCCTGGTTGACCGCGTAGGACATGAACGTTCTACCGCTGAAGGAGAAGTACGGCGTTCTTTCACGGGCGGATATGGTCCTTTGTACCAGATCGGCTATATGATCGGCGCCTTCCAGTTCTGGGCATTGAAACAGGAACTGGTAGACAGCGGCAAAATGAGTTACAGGCAATACCATGATGCCATCCTCCGCGAAAATGCCATGCCGGTAGAAATGCTGCGCGCCATTCTCACTAACCAGAATTTGCAGAAAGATTTTGTTTCTTCCTGGAAGTTTTACAAATAACTTCGGGCCTATTGTGCACTTTGGCTTCCTATGTTCCTATGTGTTAAAATTTCAACACATAAGAACATAGGAAGACAGCAAGAATACATAGGACATTGCGGCTAATGACCAAGTAATACTATTTTTTTACAGGAGGCGATTTCAATACCTGTGTATCTGTAACAAGTCTTGCCACCTGGTAATTACCGGAATCAATATAGGTTTTAGGGAATTGCTGTTTTAATTGCGCCAGTTCATTTCGAGGGATCCGTGTTTGACCGATATACAGCTGTGTCAGCATCGGCAGGTCTTTTAATTGCGCAATGCCTTTCATTGATACTTTCGTTCCTACCAGGTTGAGGTATTGCAATTGTTGCAAATCATGGAGAGCCGCTATTGTTGTATCGTTAATATTTGAATGAGCGATATCTAATCTTACCAGGGATTCACATTCTCCTAATAGTTGCCATGATCTCTGCTGCAGTTTAGCACCCGGGATTTTTAACCAAACAAGTTGCCTGCGGATATTTTTCAATAAGGCAACAACACTATCACCGGGATGCGGCATGCTTACAAAACTCGCCTGCAGGTAATTGCTGTTTGACGCAACCGGTACAACAGCGATACCCGCTTTGCGTAGTTGATCCAGTATGTTCACGCTCACTGCTGCAACAGGCTCACCAGGCAGGGTCTCTGTTTTTTTGGCTGAGGAAGATCGAAGTTCCTGTAAAGCCGCTGTTACTTGTCCGTTTTGCTGAAATTCGTTTACTTTCTTATCAAACCCGGCTTTGCTGTCGATCCACCAGTGTATCAGGTCGATTTCCCGTTCAGTTAATTGCGGTTTGCCCTTGGGAGGCATGTGTTTTTCTTCGAGCGGATCAAGCATCAGTCTTTTATAAAGTTCACTGCCTGATGCATCGCCATTGTTGTAAACAAGGCCCTCTTTGCCACCTTTCAGTATCCACTCCCGGCCATCTAACCGCAATCCGCCCTTTTGTTTTTTTGAACTATGACATCCTCCGCATTTTTCATTCAGTATGGGTTGAACAATGTCGGTGAATACAACGGCCTGCTGAACATCCGCAATATTCTTTTTAGTGGATGATCCGGCGCTGTCAACATTCCATCCTTTTGTAAGAAATCCCTCACCATGCGTCAACGTTCCGCCAAGATGACCGGTAATGATCAATAACACAAAAATGATAACGGCAATGATATGGCGCAGCAGGGATACCGGCCTGAAAGAAAGCCAATACCCGATAAAAGAAAGCACGGCTACAGAAATACCAAACCATTGATGAAACTGCAGGGTACCAGGATCATAGTCTCCGCCGGAACCGAGGGAAAGACCGGTAAGGCAAGACAGCACTGCACTAAGCGCTCCCAATAAATAAGTCATTCGCACCGCTGGTTGCAATTGTGCATACTTCTCTCTTGTACCCAGGAACTGGAACACCAATGCCAGTAACAGGAACCCAATGGGCAGGTGTACCAATACCGGGTGAAAATGTCCGCTCATTTCGATCAGCCTGTTCATGAATTGGTATAACGTTTACGGAGTATTTGCATCATGTATACATTGATCGCCCATTGATCAGACAATGCCTGTCTGGTGTAAGGCAGTGTGGGCATATAGTCTGGTGGACCAAATTCCGTTAATATCGTCAAACGGTTGCTACCATTTTTGATCTTTGCCTTCACCACTGTGTCCCACCATTCGAGGTGTCGTTTCACCGTTGTTTCCCATTCCGGTGCGCGCGGATCATTCACTTGGGGCCCTTCGGGATGGCCGATGCGTGCATGTATATGGTCTGTTCTTGACAAAGCCAGCTGCACGGTATCTTCCTGGTCGTGCAACAACGATTCATGCACGTTGCACCAGTGGGAAATATCTAATGTCAGCCGCAAATCCGGATACTTATTGATGTATTGTTTGGCCACATGCGCAGCAAACAATATCCTGCTGCGATGTGATTCATGACAGATGGCAATACCCGTTTCTTTCGCTACTTTATTTGTGTATTCGATGAACCTGCCATTTTCTTCCATTGAAAAATGGTCGCGGCCCGAATGACAATTGATATAGAGCGGACGCTGTATTTGTTGAAAAGCGGCCCCATCAAGCATTTTCCTGAACTGCTCAAAATGTTTTGCGGGATCCTTATCGGCCCCTCCTGCCAGGAAACCGATCTGTAGCTGGTGTTTCTTTAAAGCATCAAACATTTCTTTCTGCGCAGCGGCTTCGCCCGGCCACCATAATTCGATCCCATCATAACCTGCCTGTTTTGCTTTGGCGCAGAAAGCATCCATGCTGCCGGAGAAACCCCAGTTGGTGCCCATCACCTGCAATGAAAAATTTTCCGGCACAGCCAATTTGCTTTCCGCAAAAATGGATTCAAAAGGTGTCAGCGCCAGTCCGGCAATGCCTGTAGAAACTGATAGAAATTTTCTTCTGTTAAAACTCATAATCGTTTTTTAGCGAACACATTTCACACAAAGTGGGTGAATATGGCATATCGAACAAAGAACATCGAATCATTGTTGTACGATTAAAGCCGGATTCATGAAAACTGTCGTTCGTCAATTAAACTGTTGCCCCGCTCTGAAGAGCGGGGTTGAATCATTCCCGGACTGCCTCCGGAACTTTAGTTCCGAGGTCTTATTACCTCCGGACTAAAGTCCGCAATTAAATCGAGTCTGCTCCTTATCCCCGCTATGAAGAGCGGGGCAACAGGAAAACAGGTTTATCTTCAATCAATCAAAATTTACGCGGTCAACAATGATATCGAATAGAATTTAGACCCTGTAAGCAGGAACATGAGAGAAAGTGATCCAAACCAATACTTTCACTTCTTACTTCCCTCGATATTCGATATTCCCTGTTCGATATTCAATATTCACCACCTACGCAATGATCTCATTGATCACTCTTCCATGCACATCGGTTAACCTGAATGGTCTTCCCTGGAACTGGTAGGTGAGTTTTTCATGATCAAAACCCAATTGGTTCAAAATAGTTGCCTGCACATCAAACGCAGTTGTTTTACCACTCACTGCCGCATAACCGATCTCATCTGTTTCGCCATAACTGGTGCCTTGTTTGATGCCTCCTCCGGCCATCCAGATAGTGAATGCTTCTGTATGGTGGTCGCGGCCTTTGAACGGATTGGCCTTGCCATCCCTGTTCTCACGCATCGGTGTACGACCAAATTCCCCACCCCATACTACCAATGTTTCATCCAGCAAGCCTCTTTGTTTCAGATCGAGCAACAATGCGGTTACCGCTTTGTCGGTGCTGCGGCATTTATTGATGAAGCCATAATCGATGGCAAGATTTTCATCTGTACCATGACTATCCCAACCCCAGTCAAAAAGCTGTACAAAACGCACACCTTTCTCTACCAGTTTTCTTGCAAGCAATACATTGTTGGCAAAGCATGCTTTATTGGGTTGTGTGCCATACATCTCATGGATATACTCTGGCTCATCATTAATATTCATCACATCGGGCACAGAGATCTGCATGCGGTAAGCCATTTCGTATTGCGAGATCCGCGATAATATTTCCGGATCTTTGAACTCTTCATAGCTGAGCCTGTTTGCTTCATTGATGGCATCAATGGATGCTTTGCGCAGGTCACGATCCATGCCACGTGGATCTTTGATAAATAACACCGGATCACCTTCACTCCTGCATTGCACGCCCTGGTATACCGAGGGAAGAAAGCCACTGCCCCAAACGCTCTTACCCGCGTCGGGAAATTTACCACCCGATGTGAGTACCACAAACCCGGGCAGGTTATTATTCTCCGTTCCCAAACCATACGTAGCCCAGGATCCCATGCTGGGTCTTCCTAATCTCGGTGTGCCGGTGTGCATCAGTAGTTGCGCGGGGCCATGATTGAATTGATCAGTTTGTACCGCTTTCAAAAAACTTACTTCATCAGCAACATTGGCAAAATGCGGCAGGTGATCAGAAACCCATGCGCCGCTTTGTCCGCGTTGTTTGAAAACCGCCTGCGGACCCATCATTTTGGGAACGCCGCGTATGAACGCGAACTTCTTTCCTTCGAGTAAGGAAGGTGGACAATCCTGTCCATCCAGTTTCATTAACTCAGGTTTGTAATCAAACAACTCCAGCTGCGATGGTGCGCCGGCCATGTGCAGGTAGATCACCGATTTTGCTTTGCCGGGAAAATGAGGTGCATGTGGTAATAAGGGGTTGGCACTATTGAATACATCTGTAGTTCTATCCTTGCCGCCAAGCCAGTTACATCCACCCAGGAACGAACCGAGTGCCATACCACCCATCCCCAGCAAACAGTCTTTAACGAACAATCTTCTTGTTGCCAGTTCGAGCTGTTTTTGCTGCGCTTCCTTTGCTATTTTTTGCGGATCGATCTTCATTGTTCAATTTTTTGTGATGAATTCATCCGTATTCATCATGGCATTCGCTACAACTGCCAGCGCGGCTGTTTCGGCATTCTGCACACCATTATTACATCCTGCCATCTGCTCCATCTTCTCTCTGGAACGACGGAAGCGCAACAGCGCATTATAATACAACCGTTCATACACATCCAGTTTGCCAGAACTGATGGGCTGATACATCGCCAGCTCATACCCTTTACTGATCTGCTGTTTGATATTGCTGCCACCCATCAACTGCATACGGTAAGCAAAATGTTGTGCAGCTTCCGTATAAGCAGAATCATTCAATGTGGTAAGTGATTGCAATGGCGTATTGGTGCGGATACGTCTCGGCGTACAAACCTCGCGCGTAGTGCCATCAAAAGTGATCATCGAAGGATACGGTGAGGAACGTTTCCAGTAAGTATACAAAGCACGACGGTATTGATCACAACTATCGCTTTGCTTCCAGTAAGCTCCATTCCATGGCGACATCCAGATACCATCTGGCTGATAAGGATACACACCCGGACCATACATCTTTTCACAAAGCAATCCACTCACTGCCAAAGACTGGTCACGCAATTGCTCCGCAGATAAACGCACACGAGGTCCTCTTGCATAAAATTTATTGTAGGGATCTTTTTCTGATGATGATCTATCCAGCCTGGATTCCTGGCGATAGGTAGCCGATAGCACGATCTCTTTGATCAATGCCTTCATATCCCAATGCAGGTCATTCATCAAACGCCAGGACAAATGATCTAATAGTTCACGATGTGTAGGGGGAATACCTTGTGTACCCATATCCTCCAATGTTTCCACGATACCCTGTCCGAAAAACTGCTCCCATATCCTGTTCACGATCGTTCTGGAAGTAAGCGGATTTTTTTTATCGGTTATCCATAAAGCAAGCCCAAGACGGTTCCTGGGGAAATCGGCAGGCAATGATCCTAGTGACTTTGGCACATCTGGTTGTACCTGTTTTCCTTTGACTAACCAGTTACCTCTTTCGAAAACATGTGTGGGACGAAACATTTCCGCCGGATTATCGATCATGATCGGCGTGATCGTTACGTTCTTTGAATACAACAGGTCATAAAAATATTTCTGCGCACTATCATACCCCTTTATGCCTTTGCCCGGGAAAGGGTTGGTGAGATAAAACCAATCGAATTGTATGCCCGACTCTTCTGCAGTTTTCAGTTGCGGGTTCGAATAGGTAAAGAAAAGATTGTGCATACCTTTTGTTGGCGGTATCGGGCAGGAAGTGATCGTCCATTTCCCTTTTGCATCCATCACATTGATCGATTGCAAAACAGGACCATCGGGTTGATCAAGATGGATCACCCATTTGCCTCCTGGTTTCCAGCTTACAAAACGATAGATCAACTGTGAACGGCCTGTCAGATCAACATTGGGTAATCTTGTTACCGACTTGTTACGCATCACCAGCCACTTGGTATCATTCAGTGCGCTGTTGGTGAACTGGTCGGCGGAGATGGAATTGATGGCTGGCTCTTCGGTCTTGAGAAACTTCACCAGTTCTTTTTCCCTATCCTTTCCATTTTCATGCAACCATTGTTTCAGCCACTGGTATTTTACACTGTCTTCTTTATGATACTCCCGCAGCAAAGGATAATCATCATAAGTATCCTCATCGCGTGTATTGTTGAAGAATGCCATAAACTTATAATACTCATCGTGCCTGAATGGATCATAAGGGTGGCTATGGCATTGGACGCAACTGAAAGTTGTACCCATCAATGCTTCCCAGGTAGTGTTTACACGATCGATGATGGCGGCGGTACGGAACTCTTCATTGTCTGTTCCCCCTTCATCATTTGTCATTGTGTTGCGATGAAAAGCAGTGGCCAGAAACTGTTCATCACCCGGATCAGGTAACAGATCGCCAGCCAATTGTTCGATCAGGAAATCATTGTACGGTTTGTTGCTGTTGAATGCTTTGATCAGCCAGTCGCGGTAACGCCAGATCGAACGCCAGCTGTCACGCTCATATCCTTTGGTATCGGCATAACGGGAAAGGTCCATCCAGGTGGCGGCCCATTTTTCTCCGTAGTGCGGCGAACCAAGCAATGTATCAACCAGCTTTTCGTAAGCATTTACGCGTTGGTCTTTCAGAAAGAATTCCGCAAGCGCAGGCGATACCGGCATACCTGTAATATCCAGGCTTACCCTGCGCAACAGTGTTGCCTTGTTTGCTTCGGGCGAGGGGTTAAGACCTGCTTCCCGCATACGCTCATAGGTAAATGCATCGATGTCATTCTTTACCCATTTCTTTCCGCCTTTTACACCAAACAACCAATGATCAACATTCGGTGCATCTGTTTTCGCGATGGGTGTGTAAGCCCAGTGATCGCCCCATTTTGCGCCTTGTTTGACCCATTGTTTGAGGGTATTGATCTCCTGCGCCGTGAGTGGCTCATGCCGGTAAGGCATTCTTTCTTCAGGATCGGAAAGCGATAAACGACGGATCATTTCACTGTTCCCCGGATCACCGGGAATGATAGCAGCCTTACCTGATTTATTTGGCTCCAACGCATCAGCACGGAATAACAAACTAAACCCGCTTTGTCTTTTCACGCCGCCATGACAACTGATACATTTTTTATTGAAGATGGGCTTAACCTCTGTATTGAAATCCACTTCATGCCCGCCAGTGAAGTACAATGAAATACCACCAACTGCAACAAGTGCCAGTACAAACAATACCTTCTTCTTATTGAGCAATGATCTCATGACGGCGGATAAGCAATCAAGTTAAGGAAAAGTCCGGAGTTCCTTGATTGGAAAAGCCTGATTTGCATTTTCAACACAGAGGTACGGAGTACACGGAGAACACGGAGGCTCTCTGTGCAACTCCGTGTACTCCGTACCTCCGTGTTGAAAAAAACTGGTACAAATTGTTAGTGAACTTTCTTGCCGCCCAGGTATGTTGCATTTACTTTTACTGAAAGAATCTCCCCTTCCGGTACTTTCATCAGGTCTTTATCAAGGATGATAAAGTCGGCTTTTTTGCCTTTTTCCAGGCTCCCCACTTCGGTTTCAAGGAAACCGGCTTTGGCGGCCCAGATGGTCATGCCGCGGATGGTTTCTTCGCGGGTCAATGCATTTTCAGGCTGGAACCCACCTTCGGGAAAACCTTTTGCATCCTTACGCACCACCGATGCAAGAAATGTTTTGAAAGGAGAAATATCTTCTACAGGGAAATCTGTTCCCAGCGGGATCCATCCATTCTGCTGGAGTAACTGTTTGTACGCATAGCCACCTTTCAGTCTTTCTTTACCCAGTCTTTCTTCTGCCCAGTACATGTCGCTTGTTGCATGTGTAGGTTGTACCGAGGGAATAATACTTGCTTTTCCAAACAAGGCAAAATCGTTTTGGTTCACGATCTGCGCGTGTTCGATGCGCCAGCGTTTTTCATTCTTTCCGCCTAAATATTTATTGTACACATTGAGTATTTCGCGGTTGGCGCTGTCTCCGATCGCATGCGTACACATCTGGAAGCCTGTTTTTGATAATACCTGTGCAAGTGAATCGTAATGTGATTTGTTACGAAGCAAAAAGCCCATCCAGCCTGGTTTGTCACTGTAAGGCTCAAGCAAACAGGCACCCCGGCTGCCCAATGCGCCATCCGCATATACTTTGATCCCTTTTACAAACAGCTTGTCCGTTTTGTATGGACCGGTAGCCAAATATTTCTTCAGGTTTTCCTCGTTATCGCTCAGCATCGCATACAAACGCATGTCGAGCTTACCGGTTTTCTGTAATGCATCAATCGCATCCACATCCTGCCAGCTGATGCCGCAATCGGTAATAGTAGTCAATCCCTGTTCAAAACAGTTTTTCTGCGCTGCCTGTAACCATTGTGTGTAGGTTTCTTTATTGGGGTCGGGTATCTGTGCGTACACTTTATTATCTGCGTTATCGATCAAAACACCTGTGAGCTTTCCGTTCTTTGTTTCGATGGATCCGCCAACGATTTCCTGACCTGCTTTGATACCAGCAAGATCCAGCGCTTTCTGGTTGGCGATGGATGCATGCCCGTCTACGCGGGTGATCACTACTGGTTTATTGGGGAATAAAGTATTCAGCAGTTCATTTGTTGGGAATGATTTACCAGGCCAGCGGTTTTGATCCCAACCGCGCCCCTGTATCCAGTCCAGGTCGGGATGTTTCGCCGCAAAATCAGTAATGCGCTGTACTGTTTCTTCCCAGGTATTTGTACCGAACAGATCAACCTGGAACAATGAGCGGCCGTATCCTACAAAATGTGCATGCGCATCAATAAATCCCGGGTATACTGCGGCTCCTTTTGCATCGATGCTTTCGGTGGCTTTGTATTTTTTCAGTATCTCATCATTCGTACCGGTTGCAATGATCTTTCCATCGCTCACGGCCATGGCCTCTGCAGTGCTGAAGCTGCTGTCGACAGTATAAATAACGGCATGGTGAACCACCATGTCTACTTTTTCATTGGAGCAGGAAACTAATGCAGTAATGGCCAGAAATGCTGCGAATATTCTCATAAAACAGATTTGTAGCGCTAAAGATAATCGATAGAGAATTATGTTTCCTTGTTTTACACTATGTACCTATGTCTTGAAAGAGGTCTTAACACATAGGTACAATAGCAATACATAGGGCACATAGCAGGTTACTTAACGGCAGTATCCGGTTGTATCATATCCCACAGATTACCGTACAGGTCTTCGAACACGGCAACTGTGCCATATGGTTCCTTCACTGGCTCCCGAACGATCCTGACCTGGTGATCCAATAAATTCTGGTAATCGCGTTGAAAATTATCTGTGTGAAGGAATAGGAATACGCGGCCGCCTGTTTGATTACCCACCCGGGTTTTCTGCTCATCGTTCGCGGCTTTCGCAAGCAATAAGCAACAACCATTGGAGCCGGGTGGCGCCACACGCACCCATCGCTTGGTTTCACTTAAAACAGTATCCTCCAGTAATACAAAATGCAGTTTCTGTGTATAGAACGCGATGGCCTCGTCGTAATCGTTCACCACGAGCGCAAACTGTGCGATGCTCTGCTTCATGAAAGCGATGAATTATTTTGAATGTTAAATGCTGAATGTTAAATGTTGCATGTTAAATGAATCTGAACCCACCATTCAAAATCCAACACTTAAAATTCAACATAACAAATAGCCTTATTGCAGCAATTCACAAGGCTTCAACCCTGTATGCTTTTTGAAAGCGGCGGAGAAATGCGAGATGGAAGAATAGCCCAGTAGTGCAGATACATCCGTTACACTCAATCCTTTTTCATAGAGGAGGTATTTCGCATGCTCCATTCTTTGCTGCTGGTAGAAATCGAAAATAGTGGTGCCAAACACTTCTTTGAAACCTTTCTTCAGGTAACATTCGTTCATGGCCACTTTCCGGCTTAGTTCTTTGATAGTGATGGGATCACCGATATGCTGTAACAGGATATCCCTCGCCTGGTAAACCCTGTCGCGACCGGCTTCATCGGCCAGGAACTTACAGGCAAAGCCTTCTTCTTTTTCATCTACCAGGCATTCAAGGCTGTACAGCAACAACTCATGCATTTTTGCGTTCACAAAAATGTTTTCCAGCGCACCGGAATAACTGTGGTTCAGGATAGAATCCAGTGCATTCCTTTTGCGTGCACAAAGCGGGAACATTTTGGTGAAAGCATGCGGGTGTTTGAACGCCAGCACTTCATCCTTACGGTTGCTGAGTTTCACATTATGTACAAACTGGTGCAGGAATGAGGCAGTGAAATGAAAAGTGAACACGTCTACTGTCTGGAATTTACCACTGCAATTATTCGTTGGCAACTCACTGCAATTCGAGCAGCTTTTCTCGGAACAGTAGCGGTTACCCGTGATACAGTAACGCAATTCCAGGTAGTTGTCATCCGGCTTGCTGCTGTTGTAATGATACACCAGCATACCGGTATCATCCGAAACCCAGGGTTGCTGGGCATAAAAACGCCTGATATTGTACTGGATAGAACCAGGGATATGCTGCTCTTTCTCAAGCAACAATTCCAGCCCGTTGGTTTCAACACCACCGCGCGCCTGTTTCAATATATCCATTACCTGTACCATGGGAATGCAAATTTAATGTATAAACATCTAATTTCAAACCCGGATTGTAATCCAGGCGTCAAATTCCTGAAATCAACAGCCAAAAATCAAAAGTCAAAAGTCAAAAACAGGTCGTTTTTTTGACTTTTGACTTTTGATTTTTGAATTATGAGCTATCCGATTGATTTTCAGGAAGAAACACGCGCCCCGTTTGGGGAAAAATAAGCTTGTTTTTATGACCGGAAAGGCTTTGTTTTCGTTAGTTTTGCCCACTTCAGGAAATGAACCTAAAAACACCCGATCGATAAGTATTTATGAGTCAGGAACCCCAGAATAATAACGGCGCACAGAATAAAAGTTACAGCGCCGACAGTATACAGGTATTAGAAGGTTTGGAAGCGGTTCGGAAAAGACCCGCGATGTATATCGGCGATGTGGGCGTAAAAGGGCTGCATCACCTGGTTTACGAGGTAGTGGACAACTCCATCGATGAGGCATTGGCCGGCTATTGTAAAAACATTTCGGTAGCCATCCACGAAGACAATTCGATCAGCGTGGAAGATGATGGTCGTGGTATCCCTACGGGTATAAATACCAAGGAACAGAAAAGTGCCCTTGAGATTGTTATGACCGTGCTGCATGCCGGTGGTAAGTTCGATAAAGACAGCTATAAAGTTTCCGGCGGTTTGCATGGTGTGGGTGTGAGTTGCGTGAACGCGCTCAGTACACATCTGCATGTAACCGTTCAGAATGAAGGAAAGATATTTGAACAGGAGTACAAGATCGGTATCCCGCAATACCCGGTTCGTGAGATAGGCGTGAGCGATCGCACAGGTACACGGGTACATTTCTGGCCTGATGGTTCCATCTTCCAGGAAACAATATATAAGAGGGATATCCTCGAAGGCCGTTTAAGGGAACTGGCTTATCTCAACAAACGTATCCGCATCAAACTCACCGATCTGCGTGAAAAAGATGAAGCCGGTGAGGTATACAGTAAAGAATTTTACAGCGAAGGCGGTATCATCGAATTCGTGACGATGCTGGATCAGAACGCCAACCGTACACCGATCATCGCCAAACCTTTGTATGTAGAAGGGCATGATGAAGCCACCAATGTAGCCGTAGAAGTAGCGCTTTCCTATAATGATGATTTCAAAGAACATATCTTCTCTTACGTAAACAACATCAACACCATTGAAGGCGGTACGCACGTAACCGGTTTCCGTACTGCGCTGACAAGGGTTTTCAAAACCTATGGAGATAAGGAAGGTTTGTTTGAAAGAGCCAAAGTAACTGTAGAAGGCGATGATTTCCGTGAAGGATTGAGTGCCATCATCTCTGTAAAAGTTCCGGAACCGCAATTCGAAGGGCAGACAAAAACCAAACTGGGCAACAGTGAAGTGAGTGGTGTGGTACAAACAACCGTTGCGCGTGTTCTCGAAGCATATCTTGAAGAAAATCCAAAAGAATCAAAGAACGTGATCTCCAAGATCATCCTCGCCGCGCAGGCAAGGGTGGCGGCGAAGAAAGCGCGTGATATGGTACAACGCAAAACCGTTTTGAGCGGTGGCGGTTTACCGGGCAAACTTTCCGACTGTAGTGAACGCGATCCGGAAAAATGTGAGATATACCTGGTGGAAGGTGACTCGGCAGGTGGTACTGCCAAACAGGGGCGCGACAGATCATACCAGGCCATCCTTCCTTTGCGTGGTAAGATCCTGAACGTAGAAAAAGCGATGGAGCATAAGATCTATGAGAACGAAGAGATCCGCAACATGTACACCGCTTTGGGTGTAACCGTAGGAACGCCGGAAGATCCAAAAGCGCTGAACCTTGTTAAGCTGCGTTACCACAAACTGATCATCATGACCGATGCCGATGTGGATGGTTCGCATATCGCTACGCTGATCCTGACCTTTATCTTCCGTTATATGAAAGAACTGGTGGAACAGGGCTATGTATAC
>Ga0247757_10001774_pt1 | contig 13026 bp, 8 predicted proteins | sample UWRJL126311R4_FD_180929 | JGI IMG/M metagenome (GOLD analysis project Ga0247757, IMG submission 180929) | Plant litter microbial communities from Arlington Agricultural Research Station in Wisconsin, United States - UWRJ-L126-311R-4 | ecosystem: Environmental > Terrestrial > Plant litter >...
ATAACACGCTCCAAGGCTTAGATTGCTGATTGTTGTAAAGTCCGTGGAATTGGTATTTATCACTCCACTAGAAATCGGCATACTGTTTTGATATTGCTTACACACAGCAATTAGGTTCAGTTTGCAAGGCCCCTTATTTCCGGAAATACCCTTGGACTTGTCCATATCGCAATCATGTTTGCTTTGTTAGCCCAAACAATCGAAACTCGTCGTTTTCCAAAACGAGATCGCTGGATGACGCTTCTATTTGCTCTGCAGTTTACCTTTACTACAAACTTTTTTTTCCAAACCGCTTGATTGTTTGAAACAGTACGCTCAACTAGCCTATCCAATCTCTCTCGTAGCAGACCATAAAGCGGTCGAAAGGGTATAAGAAGAAGGGCTCGAACACTCCAAGTTGAATCTCCACCACACACTGACAAGTCTACGCTTTGAGTCCAAAAGACACGAAGAAGTACTAAGACAGTTACTTACTGAATTTCAACCTTGCCCCTTCTCTGATACACTGCCAACTTCACCATCAGAACTGGACAAGAACAGCACGAACGCAACCATGCCCCCGGAAAACGACACATCGCTCCTCCCAGAGGGTCTCTTTGACAAAAAGCTGCGGCGCCAGATAGAGCTCACGCTGGGAACGGCCCAAACCATCGGTACCAGGTACGGGCAGGCGAAGGCAGCGGAAACTCGGAGGAAGGAACTGACGGTGACGACGCTGAACCGACAGTACACGCCCAATACGTCGGAGCCGAAGCCGTGGTCCCCATCGTCGTGGGCGACCGTGGCACGCCAGACATGGGTCCTGAAGCACCTGCCTTCGCTGGCCGTTTTCGATGTCGAAGTCTACCACGGCCCCGCCGACATGGCGAGCACGAAGGGGAAGGAAAAAGTAAACGGTTACGAAGCCGGGCCTTCTTCCCACGCAGAGAAGATCGAAGAGTGGCAGCGGATCATGTCGAAGAAGTTCCGAGAGGAAGCCATCGCCGAGCTGCTCGGGGCGGGCGGCTTTGGGGAGCACGCCAGGGCCATTGCGGTGAACATGCGGGCGGGGCACCTCGTCGACCAGCTCATCATCCCACTGCACAGGGACGGCGCCGCCACGGCCGAGAAGTTCCGGGCGGGCCTGGCGAGCCAGTACATCCTGTCGGAGCTGAAGTACGCTCCCAAGCGGCTCCAGCGTAAAGACCATCCGGTCATGTGCGTCGTCAGGAAGACGCCCAGGCTGTTCCCCGAGCACTGCCCGTCCAAGAGGGAGTACGAGAGGGCGCTCGCCGCCGTGTTCATGGCCCAGCTCCTGCACGCCGACCAACACGGCCTGGAAGCCCCGCTGCAGAATAACGACGCCGCCTCGGTCGTGGGGCCCGTCAGGTCGCGGAAAGCCATCTCCTTCTCCGAGAATGCCATCTTCATGGACCTGCCTCTGGACGAGTCGTCCAATCTACGGTACTTCGACGCTTCCCCCCAGCCGTCGAACGGGGGCGACCAGCCCACCGCCAAATCCGTCTTCGTCCTGAGGCTGAAGGCGAGGCCGTCTTTCGACATCGAGCACAAGATGCTCCACCTGGAGTTCGACATGGTCGCCTCGACGGCGCCCGGCGCGCCCCTGAAGGACGTCGTCAAGAACCTTTTCCACGCCCACTTGCAATCGGGAAGTGCCGCGAAGATGATCCCGCACCTAAACAAGCTGCTCAGGGACAGGGAGGTGGAGATCAACGCCGACGAAAACACCGACACCAGGGACAAGAGAACACTGACCATCCACGAAGTCGTCGAGGAACCAGGCCGTGTGGAACGGGAAGCCATCAAGGCCGAGCTGAAAGAGGCGTTCGACCTGTCCTTCAACCCCAAGGACGACTGCCTCCCCTGGGTGCGCGTCGGCCCCGTATCCGCCGTCAAGGAGGCGAGGCGGGAGTTCCAGGAGCAACAACAACAACAACAGCACCAGCAGCACCAGCAGCAGCAGCCGCAGCAGAACGGCGAAGGCCCGGACAAGGAAAGCAGCAAGTTGGAGGTACGTCCGCTGACGGCCTACAAGCTATCCGGCGTCGTGCACGCCATGGATTCCGAGCTGCTGCACGTGTCCCTGAAGAACGAGGTCGTCCGGTACCTGGACGGCGACGACGACGACGACTCGGAGAGCATAAAGGCCCAGGGCCGCTTCATCTTCCAGCAGGCCAACCAGTCCAGGCTTTTCGGGGAGCAGCACGTGCCGCCCAGCAATCTGGAGAGGGTGGACACGTTCCGGGCCATCGAAGCCATCGCGAAGCACTCCAAATAGAATGCACTGCCAACGAAGTTCGGGAAGATGGAAGCAGAATCTTCGAGGTGCCGGGTCCTTTGGGGGCAGAGGGCAACTTTGGTTTTGCTTTTCCTTTTTGCCGCACATGTAACTTGTGTTTTGTGCGGCCCCACGGATCTCCCTCTTGTGGAAACATTTTTCTTTATCTCATATCTGTTTTGAACGTATGTTGTTTTCTAACGAGAACAAACCACACTCTTTTTGTACTCTGAAGTTTTACAGTAGCACCTAGAATAGTCCAACTCTGAATACACTCATTTGAAAAAAAAAAGTGCATTCGCCAAAGAAGATCGTGAGGCAAAGACAATACTAATTACCTTGTCTATTCAATTCGTCTTTTTAGTCGGTAGGTTGGCCACTGGCCTGCAGCAGCACATCACTCACTTGGATCAACCACACCAGCTGCAGGTCCCTGCTCCGCATCCAACTGCCACGTCACTTCCTTGACCACATACACCATCGTCTCCCCCTCTCCGTGGTGCCTATACTTCTGACCATCCCCCAACGAAGTCGGGCCATCCCACTTCCACGTCCTGACGCCGTCGCCCTCGGCGCAGCTCCCCTTGACGCTCAGGGCCCTCCCATCCCTCCGATGCCACTGCCACACGGCATTCACCCCCTTGAACGGCGTCCCGCCCGGGACGAACATCTCCGCGACGGCAGCATTTAGCTCAGACAATTTCCCCTCGCGCGACTCGAACTGCACCACCATGGTAGTCACGGAATCGGGCAGGCCGACGCGGGGCAGAGGGAAGAACTGGGTGCGAGCAAGGGGCGCGATGGGCGCATTGCTCTCCCAGTTCCACCAATCCGTGTACCGCAGCGTGAGGGTGATTTTGGACACGTTGGGGATCAGGGCGCCCAGGTGGCTGCCGCTGAACAGCGACCCAAACTGCTGCTGGAGTATGTACATTTGCCCGAAGATGTGGAAGTGCGTGATGCGCGCCCAGTGCTCGGGCTTGAACCAGTGCACGCGGGGATCCGTGAGCGTGGACCCGCCGCCGTAGGGCATGTACGTGAAGGCTACAACGCAAGCATTCTGTTTAGCTCGAGGGTACGGTAAGGACAAGGGAGGAGGCTAGTTGAAAGTTCGAAAATGGTACTCTCCCTTACTGGTAGGCAAGGGGGAGGGAGGGAGGGAACTTACACGGAGGCGCCCTGTCAACACTCCCCATCCAGAAGCCGACCTGGCCGTCCCGCAGCGGCAGCATCTTCGTCTCCTCGTACGCCCTCCTGCACGTCCTCAGCAGCGCGAGGTCGACGCTCTTGGGCCCCTCGAAGCCAGGCCGCGTGTAGAAGGTGTCACGTGACCAGAGCCTGTCCTCGCGCACGTACTCGCGGAGCACGACGAGCCTGAAGATCTCGTTGCGGATCTCCGGCGGCAGACGCCCGAACAGTGGCGACTGGAGCTGGGCGCTGATGGCGCCCTGGACGACCAGGGACGCGGGCGCTGGGTACTGCTGCATTTCCTCGGGCGACGGGTAAGCGCGCGTTGGTGGCTCGTGGTGGCTCGACGACGGGCCGGACTGGTTTTGTTGACGACGGAACTGGTTTCGAAGGGAGCGCAGGCGTTTGCTGGTGATTGGTCTCATGGCGAGGAGTGCGGTAGGTGGATGGGTGTCGTGCCCAGTTTCTGCCGGAATTTAGGTCCAATCGTCGTTACCTGGAGGTCTACTGCGCTGGGTGCACACGGTAAGGTCGGTTTACAGGAAAATGGTACAGAAGGGCTGTGGGTGGAGGAGGATTGGGATGAGGGCGTTGTATAAGGTGCCTCCTTTAGCATGTTTAGAGGTTCTGCTTTGGCGTCTGGTAGTGCTCGAAAGCGCGGTGCTGCCTGGTGCTCGCAGCCAATCAGGACCTCGCCCGCATCGTGCGCAAGGTAGCAACGAGCCTGGGAGCAAAGGAACGTACTGTGTACTGCAGAGTGGCGAGCTGCAAGCCAGCCATTGCGCGTTACGTGGATACACAGGTAGACGAGGTACTACGGCTCTGGGAGTCTTACAGATTCAATGGGATGAATTTTACTGTCGAATTTTGTATTGTATGTAGACCAAGTGGAGCCTCCCGCTTGGAGCAGCTTGGGGCAACTTGGAGCAACCTAGAAAGAAGTCGCCCAACGGCACCTTCCTCTTCCGCCCGGCCCTAGCAAGCTGCGCTAACCCTGTTCCAGCCCTCGGTACTGTAACGGCCGACAGGCCGAGATGCCCAGCGATGACGCAGGCCCCTCCCCCCCACACCTCCATCCTGCAGTATCGTAGAGCAATTGGTCTCACTAGTGTAGTACGGTATTGTGTTGTGCAGAGACGGATGCCGCACTTTGCGCTCCGGACAGTCAATCAAAGCACGTTGAATAATGCCATGTGCGAACATATACTCATTTCCACTGCTGCGACTCCGTTGTGACGTAGTCGTCCCAATCAGCCCGGGATCATATGTACATCGTTGAGCCTGGCACGCTGCGTGCTATCCTGCAGAAAGGAAAAGTAGTTTGGCCCGAGAGGAGAAACAAATAAACAAGGCAGAGGAAACGCCCTCATGATGGTCCCACGCTATGCGCGCTCGTATATGCGCCAGAAGAACGCCCGTCGCCTTACCCCGCCCAGAGTGATGCTGCTGCTTTGCTGTCTGTCTAGGGCGCCTGCACACCGCCTGCGCCGTCCTCGACGGCATCGAAGAATTCCTTGCGCTCGTCCATGTCGCGCTCCAGGTCCTCCAGGCTCATCCCCCTCCGCTTGTCTGACATGTACCCCTGATGCATGTGATGCGATTCGAACCACCCTCTGCACAGCTCCCTCCACGTCTTGGGCTCGCCCAACTCCGCCAGCCGCCAGCTGTCCGCCCCAATCTCCCTGCCCTCGTGCACGAAGCGGATGAAGCGCACGCTGCCGAACGCCTGCCTGAGGATGCGCACCATCATCGGCACGTGGTTGGGCGGCACGCCGTGCAGGTCCAGCGTCAGCGTGTGCAGGTGCAGGTCGCGCGCGAGCTCCTGGATCTGGCACCGCCAAAAGTACTGCAACCCGTGCGGGCTCGTGTACGCCGGCGGGTCGAACAGCTCAAACACCTCGTCGGGCGCGAGCCAGCGGTGGCAGTGCAGCAGCGCCAGCGACGAGAACTTGAACGTCACCCGCCGGAGGTTCGCCCGGTTGCGCGGTCCCGATTGCCACAGGAAGTTGGTGAAGCCCGTCAGCTCAAAGTAGAAGTTGGTCGTGCGGTACACCCACGGCACCATATGCTCGTTGACCGACTTGGACACGCTGAGCATCGTGCCCAGCGTCACCGGCGTGTTCTGCTTGGGGTAGTAGTTCTCGTGGATGTGCGGCACCGGGTAGTCGGACGTGCGGTGCCGGCACGGCCTGTACCATCCTGTGAGGCCGGCCGCCATGACCCATATCATGTCCTGAAGCTCTTGCGGCAGCCTGACGAAGCGGTGGAAGACGGGTCCTACGACCACGCTGTCCTTGTCGTCTGCCATGGGCACCACCGCCCTCTCGCGCGGCTTCTGGTCCTTCTCAGACTTCTTCGCCGTGCTCGCTGGTGGTGCCGAATGCTTGCTCCAATATGCCTTGATCTCTTGCGAGCGACTGGCCGTGCGTAGGCGTGCCAGATGCTCCTTGTTGAAGAACTCCCTTGCGCTCAGCCAGCCCGACCCGCAGCGGACCACGAGAGAGTACTGCGTCTGCTGTGCGCGCGGCGGGAACAGCCGAACAACAATCTGTTTACGCAGCTCAGGCGAATCGGCATGTGAAACGACGCACTTGACGGGCTTTCCCAGCTCGAAGCTCTCGTTGGCCCCGCCTTTGGTCAGCACGCCGACCTTTCCATGGAACTGCGTGCTCGTTTCGTGGTTGGCTGCCCATTGCGATAGGTGCTTCATGAATTCGCCGAACTGTTCTTCCTGCGCTTCTGTCATCGTGGGAGTTTCGGTCGATCCGTCGCAGCTGGGAGAGGTTTGTGTTGACGTTGGTGACCGCTTGTACGTCAAACGCTCAGGAAGTCTGAAGTAGGCCATTGTGCTCAATGCTCCGAGTACCAGGGAACAGACCGTGAGGCTGTATATAGAAGAATCTGGCTCGATCCTTGCCAAGGAGTACGGCACCTCGCGTGGGTAGTGTGACGAAAGACGGGTGACGACACAATACAGTAGCAACGCGAGGCCGCAATAGGTGTCGTGGGGGGAAGCCTATTGATGTAGTTTGCAAGCACGTGCTGCCTTTTACGTTTCGGCACCCCAATGCCTGATGCTTGCCAGAGCGTCCCTACAGATGTATGACGAGCACAAAAAAGAAATGTGTGGAATTTGAACTTGATCCTTGGCTGTGTGGGGTTTATAATCGCAGCTAAGGGAATGGATGGGGAATGGACGGTGAATGGAGGGGACTTGTCCCACGGCCAATGTCGATATCAAGAGGGAAGGAGGGGAAGAAGGCGAGTGGAGAACGAAGGTCAGCGAGCGGCCCGTCGAACTGGAGAGGCTTTTTTGTAAAGCGACCTTCCGTATCCTTTTTCCTTATGTGACCACATCTGTCTGATGATGTGACGGGTGGGGCAGGAGAGCGCTAGCACAGGATACGAGGCACGGGTCGCCTTCACTCGCTGCTTCGGCAAAATGATTGCAGACACGCCACGACATCGAGAATCCGCCTGCGGGGTATCGTGCATGCCATCCTTGCTCTCGGCCGAAAGCATACTAGCTCCATCGACTCAACATCTAACTCCTAACAATGGCCCTGCTCTCCTAATCACTTGGGCCTTCGCTCAAGCCATTCGGCTACCCTCTCTATTCGCCTGTTGCACCCCTGCACTGCCGCCAAAAGTCCTCCGCCAGACGATCCCACCCGCCTGCCCACCGTTTCCACTAGCATGCTCAACGGTATATCCGGACCCTCCTCCGCTCGGCCTTCTCGACGTGCGTATGCCCGTCCGTTCTGCACCGCCGCTTGTATGGCCATGATATCAGCATTAAGCTTGCTCTTGGCCTTTCTCTCTTTTTTCTCCGAGTCGAATCCGAAATGCTGTCTGTCCATCTCTAGCGCCATCCGTTGCCGATCGTTTTGCATCTCCAAGATCGCCTTCCTCCGTTGCACGTTCTCATTCCTCAACAGCTTCGAACCCCTGCTGATCGATTCCACCAGGTCATTGTAACCTTGGAGCTCCTTCCACCGAGTCATGAGGCTGTCTTTGAATTGGAGGACAAGATTGGCTTTCCTGCTGTTTCGCCTCATCTCCGACCCTGATATACCTTCGTCCTGTGCCCTTTCTCTCAGCCGGTTTGCCTCCTCGTCAATCACCTCTTCAACGTGCGTGCGCATCACGTCCGCACCTGTGAGACCTCGTTTGCCATCATCCTCAAACCGCATAACAGTGAATGCCCGCCTGGGTCCAGAAACCCTCTTCCGTTGCTGCGGCGGGCGGTTACTTGCACGCTCAACTTTCTTTGGCTTGACAGTGGAAACAATCGGTGTACGTGAGCGTTCCCGAGGCTTATGGTGATCCGACTCTTCGTCCGTCAAACTTTCCATAGAGGTCTCCCGAGGCTGAGCACGTCTGTTCTCCGTCCGGTTGACTTCGGGAGAGAGTTCATCAGCGGAACCCGGATCGTCAGGGTCTTGTGCTGCAACTCGTCTTTTCTTACTCCGAGATTGGTGGATTTGCAGCGTCCCTTGCGCGACATCCTGCTCCTCAGATACCTCTTGATCTATAGCCTGGCGCTTAGGCCTACTACGTTTAGCCGGCAGAGAGGCAGCTGCGGGCGGAGCTTCCTCTTGTGGAGACGGAAGGCGGGCTGGCTCCTCTTCCAATACAACTGCATTTCTAACCACAGATTGGGCTGGGGATGCAAGCTCATCTTCTTCTTCTAGCTCGTCTAATGGTTGCAGAGAAGTCCCATTGGCTACTGTTGCAGCTGCATGCCCGGGGGTCTTCACCTGCGGTGTTGACAACTCATCCTCGCTCTCTTGGTCCTGCGCGATCTGTGGAGTAGCGCGATGATTCGAGGCTGCTGAAGAAATTCTGAGGCGGCTGCTCGGGCGCAAGCTTGGTGTGACCGGTGTTCCAGTAGATCTGGGTCGCCTCACGCTAGTTCTGCGTGCGCTCATCGACATGTTTGTGATTTCAGCTGCCATAGGCGTCACTGACAGTCTCTTGTTACGAGTTCCTTCCATCTCGAAGGATAGTTCATCTGGTTCTAAATCCTCGTCCGCTTCTTCACGTATTGGAGATACTGTGCTTGCGGCTTCTCTGTGTTGCCGCTCAATTGAGCTCGGCACAGGATCGTTCTCCGGACTAAGCTCGTCCACATCATCCTCTTCCCTAGTCTGTACATTGTGGGAGCCCCGCTTTCTCTTCCCTAATTGCGGTGTCTGGAGCGCTTTTGGTGTCCTGAATTGTCTAACGCTGCTATTTGTGGATCCACTTCGTGGTTGCTTTCCAGAGCTAGGAACGGCGCGCGGGGTCCTTTGGGGTGTCGGGGTGCGGCGTGGGCGCGAGGGTAAGGATGGCTGCTTCGCAATTCTTCCAAAGTTAAAGCCAAAGTTTGTCTTCACTTCAACATTTCTAGAGAGGGTCAACATAATGCGGCTGGGCGCAAGCCAGACGACTCACCCAGTGCCGCGCAGGCGTTGTAGCCGCCGCTCTTGGCGATCTAGAATGCATTAGATAGGTCAGCGCAAGCAGCAAGAGTGTCTTACCGTCTTTGGGAGCCATAGCAGCCAGCAGCGCACAGCTGGTTGAAATTTGCAGACGCGATGGTGTTTCCCAGGCCGTTGTTGATTGTTGTGGATACATGCGATGACGCGCTAGCGCAGCCCCTGCTGCCCATCGGCGCGAAGCTCGGGCCATGTCGCGCCAGGAACATTGAACACTTTCTCCCCACCAGCCAGCTCATCGTCGCCGTTTCCACATCTCCGTCTTCGATTCGCACCCGCACCACTCAATTAGCTATGGGCTGGCTCTGGGGTAGCGGAGACAGCTCCGCTGCTAAGGACAAGCTGGACCCTTCCCTCCGCGACTTCCTCGATAAAGAAGCTCCCACAGGCCCCAAGCCCGCATTACCATCAAAACCCGTCGAAAAACCGAGAGAGATTGCCCCATCTCCTCAATCGCAGGCTGCGCTTCAAGAAAAACCCACGGTACCCCCACAGTCACAGTTCCAGGACGGTCGTTATGCACATCTGTGGAAGGACTATGTACCCCAGCGGGAACTCGAGGGCCGCGGCAAGACTGAGCAGGACAAGCTCCGCGACATTGTCGACGCCTACAATGACCGCAAGGCTGAAATCGGGCGTGTTGCGATGGAGAACTGCGCTCTCGAGTACATGGCGCAGTTCCAGTGCTTCCAAAAACCAAACTGGTGGCAGGCGTCCACCGTGTGTCGAGAAGAATCGCAAAAATTCAACCGCTGCTACGACGTGCAGTCCAAGTTTCTGAAGGCGCTGGGATATCTCACAATGGATGCGCGGAGCGTCGAGGACAGCGAGAGGATCCAGATGCATGCGGACAAGCTGTACCAGCAAATGTTGGCGCAGGAGGCGGAGATCGAGAAGGCAAAGAAGGAGGGTAGGGAGCTGCCGAAATTCGATAGCGTGCTTTCGAAGCAGAACATCGCGCGCGCCATGGCGGGCAAGGCATCGGCCGCGACACCGGCGACAGCGTCCGTGGTAAGCGACGAAGACGAAGCTGAAGTGTGGAAATACATCAAGCCCGAATCACGAATCAAGTACGAAAAACAACTGCAAGAGATGCCGCCTGAAGATCAGGACATGGAGCGAAAGGCGCTGCTGGGCGAATTAAGGGCACAAACAAGGATGTCCAAGGCGGTCGAGGAAACCTTCATTGAAGAACGAATAAATCGAATGAAGAGGAAGGAGTCAGGACAAGCTACTATAGGTGATACCATCAAAACATTGTGGGGATGGGGATGAGTCCTGTACGTGTATTATAGGCCGTGTATATTTCTGTAACTATCACGACGTTATGCTTGTCATGGAGACTTTCCAGACTTGTAGTGCCATTGCGTTCCAATGTGAAATTGAGATGAATGAGTAAAGCTTATCGTGCTCTTTGCTCTCTTATTCGGGGATCTTTCCATACAGAAGTCGAGTCAACACAAGATGGCAAATGCAAGGCTGGCTAGCGACTTGGCCGCTCTGCGCTTGACAGGTTGCCTACCAGCGCGACTCCTATATTATAGAATCGTGATTGGTTGCCTCATCAGTTTGTTAGTTTGCGAATGAAGTTCCAGTGATTATCTCTTTTACGCCTTTTTGTTGGTCTGCAAAGGGTGCTTTGCATGGTTCGTACTTATTGATTTTTAAGATACCTTCTGTATTGATCTGAAAACACCATAAAACGGCATGTCGCCGCTCATCCATCTCAAGCATAGTATCCACACAATGTCTTTTCCTCCCAGTATATCTCTCTCTCATCTAGCTCTAACCCAACCTTTTCCGAATTTCCAAGCAGAACAAAGTCTATCTAGACGAGACCCTTCAAAATGCTTCTCGAAGCTCTCCTGGTTGCTATCCTCACCCCTCTACTTCCAGCCGCTTTCGTCGCAGGCCAGCTCCTCGTCGGTGGAAATCGCCAATACACTATCGACGATTATTACAATGAAAGCGTTTCAGAGAGGCGGACCAAGGTGGCGAATGCCCAATCTAAGGATAGGCTGGATGAGCTGATCGTTAGAATGGATTGTGGAAAGATGGAGCTGTGGGACAGAGAAGTGGATAGTTTCTGGGGCATGAGGGCCAGGCGGTCCAGGACAGTCCATTAAAATCGAACGGTAGTCTGTGTGGAAGTCAGATTTTGTATCAATGTTCTTCTTGTTTATGTATTTGGCTTTATTTTCGATAAAATGCAATGTCTAGAGTGGTGGGTTGGAGCTCAGCGGATTTTTTTATCTGATAAACTGCAATTTCTTGATAGGGCGGCCTTGGCCTAAATGGGTACACTGATTAATGACCGTGATATGAAGACTGGTTTTGGAGGCATGAAACTGTAATCGATCCATCAGTTCCAGAATCTTTACGACCCTAACATATATGGACGATCATTCACACGGCACCTTTAAAACTTCAATGGCCGGTAACTATCTACTTAGATATCTTGTTTACTGATTCAAACAGCACTTTGCGAGCAGTTTACCGAGTGATAAATATATGGTAATGCCTATCATTTGCTTTGTAATGAGATGCCCAAGGAGCTTCATGACATGATTTTATGGTTCCTGTTGAATTGAAAAACTGTGGTTGGTAGCGGCTACACAAGCTCAACATAGCAATGCATCCATATTAGTGACCTTAGCCCATCTGAAAATAACCCACGTAGTCACTAATGCTATACGATTAGTGATCTTCACACAAGGTATCTGCAGGAACGTCAAGCATTGAAACAGGAGAATGGATATCCAAGTTCTAGCAAAAAGCTATACCGACGTCCTCCCTGACCGGAATCATTTCATGAAGCACAATGACCCTCCCGACCCACAGTTACTCGACGACATAGAATACCAACCACTTTTTCACAGCTGTACATTCCCACTGGATCCGCGGACTTCACAATGGACAACACGCACGATTGCTGATATCAACGACGATGCAACTACGGATTTAGGAAACATCTACTCTGCAGCCCCTGTCTCGGGAGAGGCCAAAGCGCGAGTGCAAAAAATGCGCCAATTTCTCGGGACTGCGGCTACGGAAGGGGCGACGTTGTGGAGATATGTTCAGGCTCAGAAGCAAGCAGAGGCAAGATATGCGACAGTGGCGGAAGACAAGAAGGAGCTAGACATGATGATGAAGGCGTGGAGGGATACGAATAAACCACCGCCGTTACAGAAGAAAAGATACCAAGGGCTGAGGAATGGAAATAGTAGTGGAGGTGCAAGTGAAGATTGTCCAAAGTTGTTGGATGACATACTGTTTTGGTCAAGCATCATTTTCGTGCTCAAGCCACAACCGCCCAGCGTGTGCGATATCTGCGGCCAATATTACTCGTTGTGGCAAGGTGGGCGTTCCATGTACATGTTCTTGTGCGGACATTACGTTCATCCGCTATGCTTTGAGCAACGACATAAGGAGTGGATGGCAAGCCCGAGCGCGAAGGAAATCCCAAAACCATGGAAAAACAAGAAGTTGAACGAAGCGGAGGCAGTGTGCGCGAATAAAAACCCGGAAGACCCGTGCGGCAAATGTGAAGGTCTGAAGAGATTAATGAGGAGGATGCGAGAAGACATGTTACAGGCAAGGATTCGACGTGTTGGAAACAATGCGCTCCCTTGGAGAAAAGGCTTTGGTGGGATATGCGACGACTTAGACATTTTCGTAGAAGACTGTGAGCTGGAAGCCCCATGATGGGTATGTAGCTCGACAACGGATAACTAGAGAGGCACATAATAACAGTACAGGAATGTCAACATTTATGTACACATTTGTCAGAGATTATTTCCTCGCTAGTAGGCCAAGGATTGGTGGATCCATACGTTCGCCTTCGGGGCAGTTCGCCAAGAGATGCAGCGCAGGGAGACACGTCTTTAATGAATGCCGCAATCCTAAACCTTGTGTTTGAAATTCTTCGCGCTTGAGGAATGTGTCCCAATGTCCTGGGCTAAGTATCCCGGTATGTTGTCATCGGGAGTATATATGGTATGAATGCCCTCCAACGCCCTTCATCGCAGCTGTGATGTATCTAACTACAGGATCAAATTGCTGCTGCAAGGTTCTAAACCC
>Ga0247757_10001775_pt1 | contig 13010 bp, 11 predicted proteins | sample UWRJL126311R4_FD_180929 | JGI IMG/M metagenome (GOLD analysis project Ga0247757, IMG submission 180929) | Plant litter microbial communities from Arlington Agricultural Research Station in Wisconsin, United States - UWRJ-L126-311R-4 | ecosystem: Environmental > Terrestrial > Plant litter >...
GCACGTGAGCATCACATCTACTAGTATTGAGAGAAAACAGCTGGCTGACCCGTCCCGCTTCGAGCCTACTTTCACCGATCGACGACCCCTCTAAAGTTGTCTTGAGGAGGACGGACCAGCATATCTACTCGCAACTACCTAAGGATTGATTTAGAAAACGGATGTTCTCATCATGGCATGCCTGACAAATAGTCGGCAACGGTGGCGGAGCTGCTGATAATCGGCTTGGTTCTGTATGCTCCTGGTTCGCCTGGGCATAGCCACCATTACGTAGGGAATAAAGCATGCACATTGAATTCGGAGCCCTGTCCTTCGTGCCATAGTGATGGTTCTGGAATTCCCCTTGCATGCTAACATGCCAGTTTGTAAAATTAGGCAGTCGCTCGTAGACCAATCAGTTTGGCCCCAAGCGCGTGGGACCGCGCGTTCTTATTGTACACTATACCGTGATGCCAGTATGTAAATGCTCCAAAAAGGCTTACTATATAGCTAAAAGAGAGAAATAAGGATCTCATGAGGGTCTCCTGACACTTGACTTCTATACTCTTTTTATGGCACTCGGAGCTCCGTATCCCTGCCCGATGATGCCTGAGGCAGCCCCGCGATAAGCCTTCCGGTGAGCAACTTTATTCTCAGCGCACAGGGCGCTTCCTTCCCTAAAAAGAAGGACAATATACGCAAGGCGCTGCAGGGGCTGCATATGCGAACGGCTCGGAATGCACACAAAAACGGCGGTCCGCGTACCTGGTAAGGCTGATTACGAAATCGAGTTTGCTCGGGTGTAAGGGGGCTGACAATCAACGTAAAGGGCTGATTATGAGGGGCTGGGTACAATCAATGCAAGGCCTGGAGATAAGACGAGGCAGAGTGCTGATGGGGAAAATGTAATTGTTGGGGACTGGGAATTGATAATGGGGCATTATGACAGATTGGATTATAGGAAGCGGGCGGCAAGGCAGGATTACCAATACGCCGCGCCGCACTGCGCTGTGCAGTTGAGTATGACTATGGCTATTCTATCGTAAATGACTGATCCCCTCCCTCGTCCTCCCTTCCTTGGGTCGAGGTGCCTTGTGATGACGGCTGATGAGAGATTTCGTGCCGCAGTAATGAAAATGGATGATGTTTAGAGACCATGCACCGTGAGAGTCGTGAACATATGCAAGGAAATGAAAAATACTACCAATGAGATAGGGAGATATACTAATACAAAATTAAATAAGATAGGAAGTCATGAAGCAGGGCAAAGGCGAAGAGAGAGAACCAGAGCTTGTGCTAGGCATCACTTTAGGATGATGTCCTTTTTCAGCACAGGGTTACGTTGTTTCCAGGCATCTTCGTGAATGCGTCCAATGGCCACCCGTTCGTAGTACTCGTCCTCGTGATCCAGATTCATCTTCTGAACAAGCATGAAATTAAGCATGCTCCACTCGCCTTCTAGGAAGTGCTCAGGATCAAAGTCTGCAATCTCATCATCATGAAGAAACTTGTTGTTGTGCCAGATGGGTGTTCCGGGAGGGTGCACGGTGTTAGCTACCGGATCTCGTACGGTAGCTTCGCAACGGCGGTTGCGAGATAGGAGAACGAAGAGGAAATCCTGCCGCTTCTCAGCGAATCGGTGGACTTCGTTGTAATAGTCCATAAGAACACCGCACTTGCGGCCCTGGACGTCTTTCATCTCGCAGCAAGGAATGGTATCGTCTTCGTAGGACATCTGAGTCAGAGTAAAGCCGTCTACGGAAATTGTTTGTGCGGAGAAGCGCAGTGTATCGAAGTTGCCGAAAATTTGCTTCGTCTGCTCTGCGTGCTCTGCAGTCTTGCTGTTGTAGTTGGGAAGTATTGTAAAAGTTCTCTTTCCTTCTTTTGGAGGCTTTACACCTTTGGGAATAACGTGACTTGAAGGGTATCCTATCCGAGGGTGCTTAAGATCTCGCCGAATTAGATAAGGATCGCTCTTTGGCGGCACGATGTGGAATTCCTTGACTTCTGATTTGAAGTACATGGGGTTTGGATTTTTTGCCGAGATGTCCGGACAATTCGTAGGATCAAAAGGGAAGTTGACCGGGCATTTCCATCCAGTCCAACTCCACGACGGTCGATCAGATCCTTCGCGGCGAGCAAATTGGTCTTCAGGCATCTCCTTTGAGGGACACCACAAAAGAGCTAAATCAAACAGAGCTTCTGGAAGATCGTGGACAAACCCGCCTGGGCACTCGAAGTGCAGCCCCTCTTCCAGTGTGTCTTGAATGTCGCTCAGGATGTCCTCCAGAAAATTCCTATCGCCGGAAACTTCGTTTGTAATGAGTTGGTTGTATTTCCGGAAGCCGTCAATCCATGATTCGACCTTTTCAAAGTCGGGCTTTCCTGGCGCCTGGTTTTGGAGTGTTGCAATAGAAACGCTGGAAGATGATCTTGATCGGTTGCTGATGGCTACAACTCTGCGAAACCACGTTCGATAAGCTGATGATCCCGAGCGTGCAGAACGTGAGTCTTCGCTGCTTGACCTCCACTTGCCCAAAGGTGAGAGAAACCCCGAGCTTGTGCCAGGGCGCCGTGGCAGCTCTGAGGATCTGCTGCTTCTACGAGAGGAAGGTCGAAAGGGACCTAAGAGGCCCCCTGCTGAAGGTGGCGTTTCTGTAGACATGAGGACCAGCGACATGAATTAGAAGGGTGGTTATGTCCCGGAACAGAAGGAGTAGAGTTGAGTTTATGGGTGGTGGCCCTAATTGTACAACAAGTGGATTATTGTTTGACAGCAAACTCAGCCTTCTAGCCTCCGACTGCGCCCCTGTCGTCATGTGCCTCGAACATCGCCGAAGGCCCTGGAGGACGGAAAACGTTGACGGGGCAGGGTAAAGTTGACGCGGAGTTTGAGTTCTTGGGCACGGTGGCTGTGCACTGGCCCGCGCCAGCGGGTCCCTGCATTGGTGGGACTTATGACTTATGATCTAGACACTTCATCCCTTCAAGTTTTGACGCGGAGTCAATCGACCGCGTATGGTCCCTGCAGGGACTTTGCTGCTCAGAATGGGAAAGTCGGTATAGTCACCCCTCTGAAGTGATTCACCAATATGGTTTTGATAAACAGAGGAGTCAACCAAAAAGCGGAAGACGTAAACACCGTCTACCAGTGTTGACTACAGACGATTCTACCATTCCCATAAGGTACAGATTTCCAACCGTAGGGTCGAAAGAGTGAGCGGTAAGCGCTGAGCAGGCTCTCGAACATTTGAGACAGTTCCTGCATGTTCGATTGACTCATGCAGCGCATGGATATGACCAATGTTTCGCTAGCGAGCAGTGGGTTTCATTGATTTAGCGTGCGGCGATAATCGTAGTCTTCATCGGCGTGGTTCGGCGATAGCGAATGTGTGAGTGGGCATGATGGCGATGGTGATGCAATCTCAAGCGGATGTTACGCACCGCCACATATAAGCACGTGATCGCGGGGTATCCGAAGCCTAGGCACCAATGGGCGACGCGTCTTCCCAAAGCTTCAAAACCAAGCGCCTTTCCAGACATCGTCGGCCGAAGCTCAACTCACGCATATCCTCGGCTCGCCAAACATGTCTGGCTACGAAGGCGAGTACTCTAGCACTGCCCACGGCGACTCCTGGCGAGTACTGACAAGTGTCGTAGTCGAACACAACATCCCCACCAAAGAGGACAAGCCGGAACCGCCAGCTCGTCGACCAGACCTTAGCACGTTTTTCTCTACGCTAGAATTGGTGGACACCTCCGACCCACAGGCACACAACAATGTACATGCAGTGCCCCAACCGGAAAACATGGCAGCTGCGTTCCGGTTGCTCGCGAACGCCTTCGAGATGATGCGCGGACGACCTGCGGACGAGCGGGGTGATGGGCACGCTGGAAGCGACGACTTGTTGGTGCGCATGATCGATGAGCTACGACAGAACGCAGACGATCCGCCGACAGAACTCAAGGGCGTACCAGACAGCTTTTTGGACGAACTTGAGCGTGTGCCAAGGAAGTCGCTGAAGCCCACGGATACCTGCCCAATATGCGTGAATGCGTTCATTGACGGTGTGTGAGCCCGACAATTGTCTCGCACCTAGACTAATATGGGGTGTGTGTAGATGAGTACCCATTAGTGGTGCAGTTACCATGCCACAAAGACCACCAATTCGACCTCGATTGCATACGACCTTGGCTCAAACTGAACTCAACCTGTCCTCTCGATCGGAAAGAACTCCTCAAAAAGAAGCAGCCACTCCCTCCCCCCGACGAGGAGGAGGAGGAATACGATGATATGTATGCTTGAACAATCCAGGCCCGATCATGTGCATTGTGCATTACTGCGGAGTTAGAATCACCACCATCGGAGCATTTTAGTGCCGTCTTTGGCGAAGTCCGAGTTACCAAGCAGATAAGCGGTGTTGTCAGTGATCTTGCGTTGTAGAGCGAACGCGTATACGTTTGCCCCGGATCTTCATACGACAGGTGATCAACGCGGAGAAATCGGGGATATCGTCGTAGCTCCAGAAAACCACGTTGCAGTGCACCTACGGTGGCCAGCAACTAGATATCGTACATGTAGATTTGCACTTGTCTCTCCATCTATGCTTAGGGTACAGTAATCTGTGGAACCGACAAGGGTCTCACAAGTAATACCAACATAACGCAAGGTAGTAATAGCAATTGTTTCGCGCCGCACCGATAACCGCCGAAGTGACCGGAGGCGGACCGCCGAGATGCGAGATTTTTTCGGGGAGCTCCCCTTTCGACGACATAATTTCGTGGAGTTCTACATGTGTCGTAGTTCAAGTCAGGGTCAATCCAGTTGCTGGCTTGTGCGGAGGTCCGCAAAAGCTTGACCGCTTCGTGCTGGTGTCAGAAAGACGACTGACCTGGCCGGAGAGACAGGCACTAATGTTAAATCATACTAGAAACATACGATGGAATTTGAAAAATAATGCCCAAGCTAGACAAACAGTCGTTGGGTGAGATGGATAGTTATCGCCACAGTTGACTAACAGAGCCGATGAGAAAGCATGCGGATTGTTTAATACGCTTACCCGGGAAGACTGATATCCCGGCCAGGTCCGGTTGTGGGTATTAGCAACACCTCGTGTCTGATTACGGATGCATGTTCTTGTCACCAAGCATTCCAGGGAAGATCGGATCGATCGTTGAATGAAGCCTTTCTACATGTAGACCAGAGCGACCACGGCCGCAAAGTCCGTGAAGATATGTCATACCGCATTGATTTGTCGAGACACTTGGACCGAGGTCCTGAGTTGTTGCGTGCGAGTAGCTCGGGGCAGGTGTTTCGAAAGGTACACGACGACAGCAGAACTCGCACGAAGATAATTCGCTTTTCGCCGTGTCTTTAAAGGCGAGCAATAGAGAGTGTCTGGGGTTGCCAAGCTCGTATCCGAACGGTCTTGAGAAGGTCAGAAAAGGCCGCCACGGCCCAAAAATTTCGGCCGAAAAGTACCGGAGGCACGCTTACGTCCAGCCCGTTTGCCGTGCGCAACTGCATCCCCACTATGAAAGTGGTGCATGTCCCGCTATGCTCTCGCCGACATCTGCTCTGAGTCGGAATTAAATGAACAAGCGCCCACGTCGCTGGGGGCAGTAGAACCATGGACACGGCTAGTCGCGAGACCAACAGGAAGAGGCCGTCCAATCGCATTCGTGCTTGTTGGGAGTGTAAGAGAAACTCTCCGACCCTAACGGCAGCGCTGCCACGGCACGATGCTGATGGGGAGCCCAGACTAACGTAAACCTACAGGCAAGAAGAGAAAACTCCAGCCCTCCCCAGCGACCAACGAGTCGAGCAGCACATTAGTTCCGAGTTGTGTAGATGGCTTCACTCCTGATGGCGAAGACAATGCGTGCCCCATGCACATTGGCGAACGACTTAGCAAGTTAGAGCAATTGTTTGAGAAGTTTGTGTGTCGCAAAGCACCAAATACTCCTGCCTCATTAGATTCTCATCAGACTGCGACGCCTCCGTCGAGCGATGGAAAGCCGGCGATGTCGTGTAAACTTCCACCTATTCCAAGTGTCGCAGATGGCATAGTTCGTCTTCTCTTCACGTCTGTACCATTTTATACTGACTTGAGGCAGCTGGGGTCCCGCACATGGGAATCAGCACCTCCGATAAGGACGCTTGCCGACAAAAAAGACCAGGAACCTGTCGATCCTATCCGCCGAGCTTTGGTGGCTCTGCTTCCGTCACAACATGATGCCGACGTCATCTTCGAGTCGTCGAATGGCTGGATGATTCTGAATGGCATGTACAAGCCCTCCAAGGAGATCTTTGTCGGAAAGGATCCAGAAACATACGCTCTTGACATGTCTGTGATCGCAGAACAACGCACGATTATTGTAGCACGCACACTTCTACATCTAGCCACGTGCATCTGCTCGCTACCGCCTGAGTTTGAAGTCTCCCGATTAAGAAACATTTGGAACCTAGATGCTACCATGGAAAATTACGTTACTACCGTCACCTCACTCGTGACCTCCTCAGACGAACAGCTGCTTACCCTTCCGGGCCTCGAAACCCTCTTGCTCCTGGCCACCTACAATCTGAACATTGCTAACCTTAGGCAAGCCTGGCTTATTGTGCGACGGGCCATGAATTTGGCTCATCTGATGGGATTTCATCGTATCGTGCAGGTCCAGTCGATACCGCCAGTGGATGCCATAGAAACAGCAGCTTGGATATGGCGCAACCTCGTCGACCTGGATAGAGTTCTTGGACTGCATTTGCGCCTTCCCTTCGCCTCGGACGACTACCCTATCACGGAGGATCTCGCACCACACATCAACCACCGATCCCGACTTGCTACGCTATGCCGGCAGGTTTCCGAGCTTGATGGAGAAGTTACGCCCCAGTCGTACGTGCAGGCGCTTGCGCTAGATGAAAAGCTAGAGTCGATGATGAAAGAGCAGCCAAAGGAGTTTTGGGACGTGCCAAACGTCCCGCCCACGGCACGGACGTTGGAGTCATACGAGGTTCTGGAGCGCTTGATGGTTCAAATATGGCATTTCGAGCTGAAGATATTTGTACATCTACCGTTTCTACTCCGCGCACCGCACGAAAGCCGATTCGAGTATTCCAAAGTGGCCGCACTGCAGGCGAGCAGGAACATCGTCATGAGGTGGTTTGCATTACGCAACGCGGGGATCACGCAAGCATGCGCGCGATTTGGTGAAATGGGTGTTTTCATCGCGGCCATGACGCTCACGCTCGATATTCTGATTGATATGGCGATGAAAGAGAAGGCAGAGGTGCAAAAGGCAAAGGGCAGTGACTTTGCGATGATATGCCGTGTCATTGGCGAGCTGGAGAAGCTTGGGAAGGCTACGACAAGAGAGAAGATTGCGGCACGCAGCGCCGTCGCGCTCAAGAAGATACTCTCGTCACTGGATCCAAGCAAGCAAACGCAGGGCAAGGCGAGGTTGACGGTTCCCTACTTTGGCACGATCGAGATGGACTACAAGAAACTCCCTGTGCGACCGCCGTTCGACCTGGACTCGGACACGGCGAAGAAGCTCAACTCGGAGGGGACGGGGGCCCATCCACCGGTATTTTCATTTGTCAGGAATGCGCTGTGGCCGACGGTAGTAGAGGATTGCGATCTGGACTTTGACATTGTACTTTTCGACGGGCTGCAGGACATGGACGTGGATGGCAATTGGGTCTTCTGATCTACGGTTGTGTTTTTTGGCGAGTTTGTCTATCTGCATAGCGCTGTTTTGGGTTGGCCATGGATACCTGGGTATGGTTGGCGTTGGGCGCACTGGGGGCCTCTGACACGGGCTGCAGGGGCTTCTCTGGCACGGGACGCAGCAAGCACGGCTGCATTCGAGTTACCTATTGTACACACATACATACATACATACATACATACATGCAATGCTGTACACGCGCCGCTGAGGCTTCCCGCCTCATTTCGCAGGAGGCAGGGACTGCCCTTGCGCACATCGAAATAGTACTACATCCACGCTGTTGCTTGCGAGGGAGAGGCGGCTGGCCTGCCACGATTGGCCGCATGCGTCGGATTCGCCCTTCGCCTCGACGGCGACACACACGGGGAGCGACCGAGCCGGCACGTTGCGGCCGAGGACAGTACTCATTGGCGTGCGACGGTGGCTGTCTGTCGTGGGACGGTATCCAGAGTGAGATCTGGCTGGGAGAGGCCGACTGGGACAATTGCGCTGCATGCGTACATAAGCCGGCGACACACTGCACAGAGCCACTTTATTTATAACCCACGGCGGGCGAGGCTGCCGCGACCTTAACTCGACTCTGCCAGACTGACTGCCGCCGTCGAAGCCCGTCTCCCAGCAGCCATCGCCGCCCCAAGGCAGTCCCCCAGCCCCAAGCCAATCCAGACCCGTGCCGTCACCGACGGGGAAGCGGTGGCGCGGCTGTGCGTGCGTGATCGGCCGGCCAGACGCCTGCAACGCAACCCCAACGCCGTGCGACAGACGGCTAGCCTTTAGGCACACGACACGCTCACCTCCTGCACACCTGCACACCCCCACGGCTCCGCTACCTGCTTTCCAGCTGCCGCCGCTTTTTACCTGCATGCCGCTTTCGTATGTCACCCTGCCGACTGCGACACCAGGACTGTCTCGTCGGCAGCGAGTTTGCTAAGACCCTCGACCTGCAGCTGCCCGCAACCATGAGCGGTCTGCTCGACGCCCGCGTCCCTGGGGACCACGAGCCCAGCGCCCTCGCAAACGAAGACCGCTCGTCCTTGAGCCTGTTCGAGGCCGTCATCTCTTCGTACCCGCCCGTCTTGGAGTCGCTCCTCGCCCAGCTCCCGACCGCCGCCCTCCTCCATCTTTACCACACCTCGAGATACCTCCGCGACTTTCTGCGCCAATATCCCCTTGCCTGGAAGACCCTATCCTTCCGCTTGCCGCAGCCCGCTGCCGTCGTGGGCTCGCCTGGCAATGAGACCCCCGACGGGAGAGAGCGTCAATCCAAGGCCTACTCGTTCGACGCCCTGCTGAAGCAGGTCGTGGCGCCCTATGGCACACGCCTGACCAGCCTGGATCTCTGCAACACCGCTGTATCAGGTACGGCACTCGGTCTGACTGTGCTGGGGCCTCGTAGCCAGACTCTGAAGCACCTCTCCGTGCGTGGCTGCAAGAATGTTTCCATCAAGTACCACATTGTGCCGTTCCTTGAGCCTTTTACCATCGCCAGCATGCCGGACTCGCCAAAGGACCTTGCACTCAAGAGCCTCTATACCTACCGCTGTCGCCATCACCGGAGGCGACCCTATCTACCTTCCTCGCTTGTGCGGAGAGACTCCGACTCGGACCCCACGCATCAGCTGATTGAGATCTGCCACAAGCTCGGGATATGGACCGACACGGCCTGGTGCCCAACCCCAGGTGGACGTTGTTATAGGAGAAAAGACTATCACGCTGGGAGGGCAGGCCCGCAGAACATGGAGGTCTGGGTACCTTACGACAGGCTGTGGCGATCGAGTAACCGCATAGGATCTGTTGACGGCGCCGGCATGCTCGGAGGTCATGACGGGAGACTCTGGGAGATTTCCGAAACAGGTCAAGATGGGGAACCACTGGGTACAGACAGCGGTATTTCAAAAGGCGAGGGTAAACACGTGCCTGCACATCTTAGGAAGAGCCACAGGATGTTTGTTGAAAATGTGCAATGTGCACAGTGCAATCAGGAGATTCTGGAACGGTGTGAGTCCTGCAGTGTACGAATGCACTGCATGGGCTGCCGCAAGACGCTTTGCGCGAGCTGCGCTTTCAACCGACCGATACCGAAGAAGAGGGCAAGGACTGGTCATTTCGCAAGTTTGGCATTTGGTCCTAGCACAACGGTTGGATCAACCCTGAGCCAGGCGGCCGGATCAAGTGCTTCACTGCTGGGCCAGTCGCGGAGCACGCAAGCTCAACACAACGATGAGTTTTGGTGGGCTCCCGGTGCCATACACTCCCCCAACCTCATGAATGAGGCCGCTCATGACGATGACGATTCTGACTCCGAGGATGGCGGGAACGTCAATAACGGGCTGCCGCTTCCACCGACGAACCGAGACCCCCCGAAGTTGAATATGCACTGGTGCTGTCTGGAGCCCATCTTCTCTGGTGGTGGTGGAATAGCCGTTTTAGGCACTGGTCTAGGCGGAAGGGGGGCTGACAAGATTCGAGCAGCGCCGTTACCACGCACTAAGCGATTCGAAGACCCAGATTTCTCAAACCAGCTCCGACCAGTTGATTATATTCGGGAGCTCAAGAACAATGGTCTCTACGAATATGTCCTGGGTGAAGACGTCGATCTACTGTCCTACCTTAAACAAGACAGCTTAGAGCTCCAGGCTCAAACTTGCCCTCGGGGGTTGTGCCAAGACTGCTACAGGAGCTTCAGGTGGAAAGTTTCGTGTCGGACATGCAAAAGTCCCATCTGTAAAGAGCATGATTTTAGAGGTCTCAAGTTCCGGAAATGCGGTTATCGAGATATGCACACTGAGCGTGAGCATGTTCAAGCACACAACGAAACGCCTCGCCTCGTAATACCTGAATTTAATCCGAACAAGAAGGAACCCGAGAGAACACCATCAGTCCCAGCGTCACTGGAGCAATCCTCTTCGTCCCTACCTGCTCCTAATCATAATGAACAAACGCCTTTATCACAATCCCAGATCTTAGTACCACCTGCCGCACCTACGTCCGTCGAAATGTCCGCCTCTAATTCTGTTACCTCCCACGCTTCACTGGACCCCCTTTCGGGTGCTGCTCCGCTGCCGTTTATCCCTGTGAGCTCGTCACGCCCGCGATCGCTGAGTGCTTCGGGCGTACGCCGCAACCCTTGGCCAAATTCGCCGCGTGCGCCTAATTCCATCTCGAACCCCCTCCCACTTCCATGCAATCCGCGTCATCCTGTTCAATGGGAAGGTTGCGGCGCTTATTTCTGCCAGTATCCAAGACCAGTTGGTGACAATAGGCCGCAGTGTCCAGCGGTGCTCAAAGAGTGTACAGAGTGTGCCGTCCTGGTTTGCGACGTGAGTTTTCTTTCGCTCACTTGAGCGCTCTATATATACTGATCCACCTCAGCAATGTACCGTAGCAAACCCACTGTGCACATGCAGTTACTGCACCGTAAACTTCCACTGCCCGACTTGCATCCGCAAACCCGACGTCCGCGCCAAGTGCCGCCTCGAGGCCGAGACCAAAGCGCGCATCGAAGCTGAGCTGCGTGCACGCGAGAAGATGGAGAGGGAGAAAGAAGAACGAGGTCAAGCCGATGAGCTGGCCGGCGCTGTCTTCGAGTTTTTCAAGTATCTGTATGATGATATAGATGATCGGACGTCGACGACCATCATCCATCATGAAAACATCGATATCCCGATTGAGAACGCGCAGCCGTCTGTCCTGACACCTGATTCCATCACGGTCACGACGGTGTTTGGCGTGCAAGAAGAGCCGAGTAATGTCACTATCATCTCAGGACCTTCGACAGTTCCGGCGCTGAGTCCTGTACCTGTTCCTGCCGACTTGGTGCTTGAGAACCATGACCCGGTCCAGGCACAATCCTCAGGCCATACCTCGCACGATCTCGCAGCCCAACAGGACTTGCTCATGGATATCCATACAGATCATTTCATGAGTGACACAGGAGACGATGCGGATATTGATACCGATGATGTGGATGCCGAGAGCGCGGTCATCGATGAGTTCATTGACGAAGGCGTGTTGACGCCTACTACGACGGCTGCAGGTGCATAAATTCCGAGATCCAGGAACACCATATATGCATCCCCGAACATGCATCTTTCAAGAGACGAGTTTTAGCTTGAGCGAGACGAATTTATACAGCTATGCGTGTTGTGGAATGGAGAGTCAGATTGGCATGTGATTTCCACCTTTTTACATTGGAGCGGCTCCGCCCTTTCCAATTTTTACGTATCGGAGAAGGAGAAGAAGAATGAGATTAGATACCCCCACACCCAGATTATACCGACAGCGAGACAGATCAGAGAGAACAAGGACTTGGGATCAGGCATAAGCATGGCCTGTGTGTTTTGCGTGGGTCTGCGCGTGTGTATGAGCGAAAGGTTTAGATCAATACGGTTTTCCTTCCCGCTTTTTTGTTTAGGACGGGGAGAGGGAACGGAACGGAACGGAACGGAAACGGAAATGGAAACGGAGGAATTTGCCAAAGAGATAGTAAAGGTCTATTAGGAAATGCCTTTTTTGGCGTGATGGGAAGGGGAATGCTAGGTTTATATATCCCTCTCACCGTCTTCGTCAATCTGTCTTTCCGATGCATCGATCTGGTCGATCTCTGTTTGTCTTCAAGTGCTGCATGATGAATTTGGACATATCTCTTTTTGCGAAGTCCTCTTTGTCGGATGGAATTTTTTTTTTAAAAAAAAAATACTGGAGAATCAGGACTTGGGACTCGGACTGCGGGTTTTTAACGGGAATGGGAAAGTATGCGTGCATTGCAACATGGACTTCCCTTCCTTCCCTTTTTTTTTCCCTTTAGGTCTGGCACGAGGGAATCTTTCCAGAATGGAAACGGGATGGGAGTTAAAGGGAAAGTGGTATACAAACTGTACAGTGAAATGGAGCGGGAAAGGCGTTTACGGCGGTTTAAGGGAATCGGTAGCTATAAGTATCCTTCGTCCAGTGCAACCATCTCCGTCTGCGCTTGCGCTGTACCAGCATAAGCACCCAGAAGTTTTCAGGAAGTGGGAATCTATTTGGGGTGGGACTGGATCGTATCTAGCGTCCGTTTAGCTTGCGGCCTGTCTGTCGGTCGGCGTGGCGCGCCGGCGCCCGCCTGCGTGATTTCTCGGTGCCGCTCACCTTTGACTAATTCCCACGTGGCTGTCTTACAGAGGTCGCGTATCTCTCTGCAGTTTGAGTTGTGGTTGTACTGTGGATTCTGGGAGTACCTGTCCTTATGACGTCGAAAGGCAAATTTCAAGGACAGTTGTGTTTTCCCTATCATATGATGGCTCTAAAGGATCGTGCTAAAG
>Ga0247757_10001776_pt1 | contig 13006 bp, 14 predicted proteins | sample UWRJL126311R4_FD_180929 | JGI IMG/M metagenome (GOLD analysis project Ga0247757, IMG submission 180929) | Plant litter microbial communities from Arlington Agricultural Research Station in Wisconsin, United States - UWRJ-L126-311R-4 | ecosystem: Environmental > Terrestrial > Plant litter >...
TGCGGCATAATTTTTGCTAAAATTTGACATGACAGATGTTTAAGTTTGGGAAAGGTGGATGAATACTACTGAATTCTTAGTGTCACAACTTTGGCTTAAATACAGTCGTCTAATATACTAAAATTTAGGCCACGACGCTAGAATCAATACCCTCCTATTGCGCTGCACATTACCGTGAAGGGAAGTAAATCGCCGAAAACAATTGCATATACTCTGGTCTAGCACTCTGCATCGTACATAACTTTTCGGCGCCACGTATCTGCTGCGAAGTCATACTTTAAGATAATCTCAAATGCATGGAGCATCAATGCAGCTGTCGTGTGAAGTTTTTATACTTTGATTCATGATTTCTATGAAGTAGCATAAGTTCCACAAATTTAATAAGATGTTTCCGGGCGAATATCTTGCTCCTACGCACTACTAATACTTTCGCGTGAATATGTCTTTGCCATGGCACATAGTACATATCCATAGATCAACAGCTAGCTCGATGCATGCTAACCCTTACACCATTGGCAGGCGCCAGCGTGAATGTGATGCCTTTAGGAATCGGTCCCTCATCGAGCGCTTCAATTTTGTCATACCGCTGTAGTAGTCGAATGAACACGGTAACGACTTGGTTGATCGCAAGTTCCTCTTGAACTATGTTAGGCATTACCTCGGAAAACTGAACAACCAACTTACGTCCGATGCAAACTCTGGGTCCACCACCAAACGGAAGCCAATCCCAGCTCAATTTACGGTCGTGCCATCGATCAGGCCTAAAATCATCGGCATCTGCGCCCCATATGTCTTGCCTTCGCTGCATAGCGTAGATTGAAAATTCGACTTGCTCTCCTTTTTTAATTGCGACGGGTTGGTCTCTGTCTGGTCCTCCTCCAGTCGGCAGAATTGTGTCGTTTGCTGCATATCTCCAATTAAGCGGTACCATAGGGTACAACCGTAGAGACTCGTATGCAACAAATAGAAGTGGTTTACAAGCTTTGACTGAAGCGGAGTTCGGCACCTCTTTCGGATCTGTTTCGGTTCCGAACTGCGAAATGACCGCTTTTCGCAACTTCTTAAATTGTTCTGGGTGTTTTGCAAGAAGCAAAGTCATGAAGCCCATTAGCGACGAGGTTGTGTCGCGTCCAGCGAGGAATACGTGAAGAACTTGATTCCGTAATTCTGTTGGATCTCGTGTCTGGAGTGCCAATTCGTCTAGCATGATTAACTTTTCCTTCTTTTCTTCTACTTTTACGTTACTTCCAGCAGTCCGTTCAAGCGCACTGTCGACATAGGGGCGTATGAAGTCATGGATCTTTTGAACAGCTTTGTTGAATTCACGGGTGCGTAAAATCCAAGCCAATCGGCCAAGGCGAACTCTTTTCCCTAAATATCCTTGGCACATATGAATGGCTTCTACAAATTCAATGTCGTCACGTACATCGCTTGCGTTGTGAGAGTCTTGCGCTGCAAGCATCTTAGACTGCGTCTCCAGTGACTCGCCGAGCAGGAACTCTGAGCTAATATCCATGGTCAACCGCGATAAGAGAGGCATGATGTCGGCTTCTTCAATCCAGCTCGCAGAGTTTTCATGGGGTAATGCCTTAAAAAATGCCTGGCAATGTCGCTCAAAAGAATCGAATTGAGAAATTTGATCTCGTGCGAATATTGGTCGGAGTTGCTTACGAAAATGCGGCCACATGTCGCGTTCAGCAGTAAAAACACCCAACCCGATCAGCGCATACAGAATCTCATTTCGGATCGGTCCGAGATCGAATTCATTAAATCGCGTAGCGAGAAGTGCTTTGATATTCTCAGGTTCAGCAGTGAATACTTGAGAGCCTGAAAAAGCGCTGTGAATACGATAGGTGTTGCATTTCATCCATTTCATCCGTCCTCGTGTAATGGTTTCTAAAAAATCTAGTTCTGATAGAGGTCAGTAACATTAGCTTGAAATCCATGTTAAGCAGACGTACTTTTGAGATCTGTAAACAAAATTGAATACCGCTCAATACCTCCCGGTAGATAGTTGGGTACTGTCGGCATGCTCGTCGCGCCATATTGTTTTCCCCATTTTTGCAACTTCCTCCATGATATCCAGTTGCGGACCTGAGCCAGAATAAACACTGCACTCAATATAAAGACAAATTCTTTTCCAGTTACTAATTCCATGACTCACGAGTGTATCCGAGACTACCTGAAATGTTACTAGGGAGTTTTTTCGAGGAGAAGGTAACGTGGCTTGAAACAAGCCTTTTCTATACTACAAAACTATTTTAGATGGCGGTAATACTATGACCCCACGTATCACGAAGCCTGATGTGCAGCAAAACATCGCGGAGGCTGCGAGCCCGGGGAATGTTATCGAAAGTGGAAAGGATAAGCCGAACCAATCGCGTTGTGTGATACTAGGAAGACGTGCCATGACGTCAGCATACCCTCGGAAACAGTAAACTCGGATAGGAAACTTACAATAGACCTTCCAATTCGGAGATCATGTTCGGCCGGAGTTATTAGTGCCTTCGAATCCAAATTACTCCTATAGGTACGATCATTAGGTACAGATGTTAGCATCATAGCTATTTCATTTCAATTTTTTTTTTTCAGTTCGAAGTTGACTCAAACTGCCCACAATGTCGTATACTCAACATCATGTTTGGTTCGTAGTCCCAGCGTGGGGCCATCTGGCTGGTGCCAGTGCACTCGTCGCCAGAACGCTAGACATGAACCCATCGCTAGTGGCCACTTTTGTAACACATAGTATGCTGGGTATGGTTTCACATAGCCAGTAAATACGGAATCCTTGGACTCATTTATACGTAGGAGTGAAGCTGCAATCACATCTAGACCAGTTCAAAGGGTTTCCCAAAGATCGATTCCAACTAGTGGCAGAAGGAGACGTCAAGTGTGTTCTTCCTAATGTGACTTAATGGGCTGATTACCTAATCCCTAGGGCAGTGGCGCGGAACCAAGGGAAGCAAGACGACTGGGCTTTGAGCAGTTGTGCAAGAGTACAATCAAGACTGTGGAAGAGTGTTGTGCTACAGGCCAAAGTTGGCCTTTGCCAACGGCGCTTATACTGGATCAGTTTGGGGCCAATGTGATCCTTCCTCAACTACGGGAAATAGTATCGCCTAGTTGCAAGACTCTTATGTATTGGTGCTGCTCTGCTGCTTGCCTGTGGGGCTTCCTAGTCCCCTCGGAACTTGGTGGGGTGAGCGACTTCGAAGATGTAATTCAACGTATCTTCAAGGACGAGAAGTTGGGGAAAGGAAGAAGCGAGAAGGAGATCTTGGAGGCAGTGAGTACAAATTGTTGTCTGAAATACATAAAAATAATGATTCATGCAGGTTATGGGAGTGAAAAACGGTTCGGATTCATTCAATGGCAGGATAATTAAAGTCCCCGGTGTTGCAGACATGTACGATTATGAGCGAGAAATGAACAACATGCCAGAAATTCCAGGTGAGTAATGGCATGAAACAATATTTGGACGATCTTAAGCCGATTAATCTAGGGCTTAACGCGTTGTTGGGTGAAATGGTGAAGCTCGCACATAACGTCGACGGCGTAATCTCGGTCTCGTCTGAAGCAATCGAGGGACCTACAATCGCAGCGTGCAACGATTATAAAAAGATTTATACTGTGGGTGTTCAAGTCGCACCGCGAGTGTGGGATGAAAGGTTGCATGTCGAAGATATTGAAGTTGAAGCTTTTCTGGGCAAACAAGAAAAGAAATCAGTGTTGTACATTTCATTTGGGTTTGGAAACCACCCTAAGAACTTTTTGAGTCAGCTAACATTTGATCAGCTCCATGTCCTACCCTGTCCTCGACCCCCAACAGGTACCAGCTCTTGTCGAAGTTCTGGAAGAGATAGAATTCCCATTCCTGCTCTGCTTAGGTGGAGTTATGGCTCGTAATGCCATTCAAGAAGAGACCATCCGCAGATTGAACAGCAGTGGGAAAGGCTGGATTCATAATTCATGGGTCGATCAGCATGCCGTTTTGCAACACCCAAGCGTTGGGTGGTTCCTTACTCATGGCGGCTGGAACTCGGTCTCGGAGAGTCTTGTGCAGGGCATTCCACTTATTTTATGGCCACTCCAACAGACAGATCAGGCAATCAATTCGGCTTTGCTATCCACTCGAAAAAATGCTCTAGGCTTTGAACTTCTACAGGTATGAAATATGAGAGATGGAGCTACATATTACACCATTGCTGACCACACAAGATTCGACACGGAGACGCACGAGCCAAAGCCTTAAGATCCGGACAGGAAATTTCTGGAGACATAAGCGCTGTAAAAAACGAGATTAGGGAGGTAATGAAAAAGGCTCGGGGCGCAGAAGGCGCCAAATTGAGAGAGAATGCCGAGGCAATGGCAATCAAACTAAGGGCTGAAAGAAAGGAAAGGGCGGATAAAACTATTACAGATTTGGCTTCGATTTAGCAAGAGACTCCGTCAAAAAAATTCATATATAATGAACCAATTCATATGAAATAGCATCCTGTGCGATCGCATTCCTAATACCTCAATAGCTTAGTAACACATTGGAGGGTAGCGATATTTCCCAAATGTTTCCAATAAAAAGCATTCTATACAGTTTTCATCGTCTGACCACTCTAATACATAACAGTCGCTATATATAACTAGTTACCTACTATCAACAACGCTGAAGTGCACAAATACTATGATCACTATAGCTCATAATCCCAGAATGAATATTTCAATCATGCTTCCGAGAGCCTTACGTACACTTGCTGCGCTCGGTGCGTATTCATATCATCAGCTTTGAAACTGTTTACTGCGGCTGGTAAGCCTTGGAGCTCAAAGTTCCAAGCAATCAAGCTAATGACAAGTTTCAGCTCAGCTACCGCAAGCCTGACCCCTGTTACGCTAATTAGCCCCATCCAAATGTTCAGTGAGGTAAAACACACCAAAGCAACCTCTTAGTCCAAACCCATAGGGGTTCCCTGGGCCAGCCCGGTTATTGAAAGTGACGTTACCCTTCTTCTCTTGGACTAGCCATCGCTCCGGTTTGAAATGTCTGATGTCAGCATCATCCCAGACACCATATCTGTCTTTCGAGTCTTGGCTCCCCTTGCTGCGCTTTGATTCATCCACCAGCATAGCCGGAGATAAGTAACTTGGTCCATTTGTGAGCATCAGCACGTCCGTTCCCTTGGGAATGTGATGACCAAGAATCACAGTGTCTCGAGTTGCCATTCTAATAACTGTTGGAACTGTAGTGCAGCAACGGAGAAGCTCTTCAATAAAAGCATCGAGATATGGCACGCTGGTCCTCAGGATTTCTGGAGGGGATGGTACATCTCCAGACGCTGCCGCTCGCTTGTGTGTTGCTCTCAGCGCAGCACGCAACTTGCGCTGCACTTCCGGATATTCGGTCAGGTATTTGACTGACCAGCACAGAGTAGTAGCTGTTGTTTCGTGCCCCGCCGCAAAGATGCCGAACAGCTCATCCCGAATTGCTATAGTATGATATTGAGGGGGGCGATTATCCTTCTTTGCCATTTGCACCTCACGCTGCACCAGCAAGTCAGTGGCGCATTTGACTTTGTCGTCTTGGTCGGCGTTTTGAGAGAACTTTCGCCACGCTTCGTCAAGTCGGTCGCGGATCATGTTATTCTTCCAGTTCCACGCCGCTCTCAAAGATGGATAAAACTTCAAAGCGAAGGTCAAGTGCTGTCTCGGTATTGGTGAATTTTGTGCGATGTGAAGGCTGTCCACAAGTGTTCTGACCGACGTGTATGCATCCGGATCCTCTGCAATCGGGAATATGGCGGGCTCGTCAACATTTGAGGGAAGGTTGAGCTTATCCAGATTTGAGATACATCTCCTTTGTTTCTCGATTGCGCCGAGGTCATATCCAAAAGTAACTCTTATGATGACATCTACCAAATTCCTGATAATGTCTTTTTCGGCGTTGAACGGCCTTCCCTCCGCAAGGCGCATCTTTTCCTTCCATAAAGCGACCAAGTCCATAGTAGATTCATGAAGTGCGGGTCCAACAACGTCGTAGACGAAGTGGGGCGACATTGTATCTTTGATGAGATGCCGATGAGCTCGAAACGTATCATTGCTTTGCATCTAAATATTTTCAGCCTATAAGGTCTTTGTTAGGAGTTCATGCAAGAGTAACTCACCCACACATGATTCCCAGGTAACAATGGCCCAAAAACTTCCTTAATGTATGTTGAGCGATCAAATTCTCCCTGCCGGTTCATCTGTATATCGTACGATTCTCTAAAATCTGTAATAATTACCCATGGTTTTCCAAGAGGTCGCATGAACATTTGAATGATAGGGGAATCGAGCTCGACGCAAAGATGTCTAACATAGCTCCAAATCTCTTTTGTCTCCGCCCTCCATTTTAGAAACTAAGCAAGTTAACATGTTAATAACAAAGATCGAATAATTTTCTCCTACATCGGGTGCGTCTCCAAGTAACTTGTTTGCACTGGCCTTCTTGTAAGGTATTCCAGGAATTGGTTTAGGTAAGATAGCGCGATAGGCAAGGGCTAATAAAATGAGCACAATAGCAGATGCGCCACCGACGAGAGATGGCGATAAAGGCATCATATTTTTAGATTGTGGATAAGTTTCTGTATTTTAAAAGGCACGACTAGCAAAACGTACAAAGCTGATGCTCCACTGACAGCTCCAGTCTCGAAACCGAATACTTTTTACACTTTGTTTCCCGACTCAAGTCCTGAGATTTGCCTCTACCTCCGCTTCTGCCAAAATAGAACCTGGAAGATTGCAATCCAGTTTGCGGGATGTGTGTCCGCGTTCCCCACCGTAAGCCCGTGCATTCCGAAACGGGAAATAATACACCGACACGGTGAACGTTGAGGACGAAATCAGCATAACACCTATTCCGATTACTATGATCATGGACATGTGCAGTTCTATTTATAAATTAATGCAGTTGAAAGCTAACTAGTTCCTTGTGCTTGTGGCTACTGCTTGAGATTACTTCTATTTTGACTTAAGATCATTGTATTAGCGAACCATGTTTCCCATCTCCATTGCTGCGATATCTCTTGTCTTTCTATACTGGCTGGGTCATTCTTATCTCAGCTACCTCAAGTATGAACGTACCCGAGCCCAATTCGGTTGCCCACCGCTCAAGCGCTGGCCTGGCTGGGATAGGGTGTTAGGAGTGGACTATGTCTACGCAATGCTGAAGGCACTCAAGGAGAATCGCTTTCTTGAATTCCAAAAAGAGTCATACGCAATTGGAGGCCGCTCCAAAGTATGGACGGCAAATTTCTTGGGCAATCGCATGATCTACAGTTCTGATCCCGAGAATATGAAAGCGATGTCAACCTTTCAAATGGACGCCTTTGCAGTAGAGCCGATAAGAGTAGCTAACGGTGCGATCACTCCATTTCAAGGGCGTGGTGTCAGTTCGTCTGATGGCGCAAAATGGCAAGAGTCGCGGGATTTAGTGAAGCCCTACTTTGATCGCGCGGGATTTTCTAATCTGGGGCGCCTTGCTACACACACAGACCGCCTACTCAGCAAGATTCCCATGAATGGTTCGACAGTGGATATGCAACCACTATTCCAGAGATGGGTAAGTTAGAGTTCTACATTCCTGGTCGATGCACGTTCGTACTACTAACTTTGCAACAGTTTCTCGACACATCAACAGAGTTTCTCTTTGGTGAGACGGTGAACTCTCTTGACAATCCTGAAAGGCAGTGGCCGCATGAAGACATGGTAACCGTCATGAAAGGTCTTCGAATCCGGCTTCAGCTCAGCTCATTCCTCTTCTTGCATCGGGACAAAGAGTGGTTCGCAGCCTGTAAGCGCATCCATGGTTTTCTCGATACATACATCGATAAAGCATATAGAGACCTAGAAGATGAGAAAAAGGGTATAATTGCTCGACACAAAGACGGGCAGCCGCGAGACGACTTTCTCTGGACAATTGCCCGAAAGATACCAGACAAGCTTGAGCTTCGTACTCAGCTAACGGGTGTTTGGATCCCATCCAATGAGACGACTTCTATACTGATGAGTAACACACTGTTCGCTCTTGCAAGACACCCGGAAGTTGTAGAAAAGCTCAGGCGAGAGATCATTGCTTTTGGTGACAAGCCTTTAACATTTGAAGCGCTGCGCTCATTAGTTTATCTGCGATGGACAGTCAACGAAAGTAAGTGGAAATAGTGGGCTCTTTACTGTGATACTAAGGATAACTAGGTCATCGAATTTACCCAGTCAGCTTGCAGACAGTACGTGCTTGCATCAAAGATACTAGTCTGCCAACAGGTGGAGGCGAAGACGGAAAATTGCCAATGTTCTGCGCTAAAGGTGATATCGTCCACTGTAATCGGTATCTGATGCACCGAGATCGTGACATCTGGGGTGCGGACGCCGAAGATTTCCGACCCGAGAGATGGGAGCATGCACGGCCAATGTGGGGTTTCGTCCCTTTCGGTGGTGGCCCGCGAATTTGTCCTGCTCACGTCATGGTAGACACGGAGTGCAGCTATGCGATCTTTAGGATCCTTCAAAAATTCAAGGCAATTGAGCCGAGAGACAATGAGCCATACACTGCGGTGATGCGGGTCGGGCCTTCCAACAAGAACGGATGTAAAGTTGCGTTTGTTCCAGCTTAGCGTAGGAAGTGCAACAGCAGGTAGACACCGAGAGAAAATTGCCCCGATGCGTGTCTACATGAAATGCCAATACTTGAGACCTTTTCCATGCCATCAAGACAGATGATTAGCGGTCAAAATGCGCAATTTTATGTGACGCAGATCACAGTTCTCGTGGTTGGCTAATTGACTTGAGACAGATATTTCTGCAGAGTGCATTTCTGAAGGAGATGTTTCTGGGCGCCTTGTTGCCATACGGGCTGCGGACAGTCTGGACGAGATCCCTACCATTACGGAGATGGTCGGTTCAACCCCGCTGTTTATTTTCTCGTCCTGTCTTATATTATGTACGAAGCGACTTTCGAGAACTAGTCAATAAGAGACGCAGGACAAGGAGTGATTCCGCGGAAACAAAGAAATATTTATATTTACAAGTGAGCAACTTAATGTAAAGCTTCTGGTGCTACTGTATCGCACTGGGCCGCACCAGTTCATGTCCGAATCAGGATGGTTGTCAGCTGATGAAATAATCTAGGGCTGCCCTGCTATAACCAACAATCGAGTATAGAAGACGCCATCCCCGCCCCGATAGCCAAGTTCAACATAGCCTTACTCGATTCGCATCATATTGTGTTTAGTTTCAGCGTCGCCATAACTGCCTCTAGCCTTTCGCTTGCTCAGCTATCCCACCTCACATGTACTTTACGGAGCATCCTTAGATTTTGGATTGATTTGTTTAGCAGCAAGTTCACGTAGCATTAGTCTAACGCTCGCGTAGAGAGCCTACGCTTAGCGAGTTGGCTAATAGCGACTTAATAGGCGCTCTGAAAAGTCTAGTACTACTTCTTATTAATACCTATACGGTGGCGCTCATAAGGGTGTATACGCAGAGTAATAGGCTTGGCTAGAGAATATTGGATTATATTACTACGGAGACTGAGACCGTAGTAAACCTAGATAAAGACTCCTTCTTTTACACTAAATTAATAATATATACTTTTCTATTTATTTATTAATTTACTATAAGTACTATTATAGAATCCTAGCTAGGTATTCCAACGCTTTCTGATAGTCGCGATACTAAGGTCGTACTATTTAAAGCTACTTATATCCTCGCTAGTTTCCTTAGTTCTTCATATAGAAATCGATCAGATACTGTTGAGTGATGGTTTCTGTGAGAAGAGAAGAATAAAAGGTGTAGAAATATCGATAATTAATCGGGTGGGAAAATTGGGTTGGATTGGTTTTCGTAGGTTGTGTGTCCGCGACCCGTAACCGGAAGATATTCTAAGAAGGAGAGATAAAGGTTCGATAATGCCCGCGTCGCTATAATGGTTCTGAACCATTGACAAAGGTCATTTTCTTATTATTCTTTATTTTTTCTAGGTAGTAATATATACTTTTCAGTGTGAATGTTTTTATTAATTTAAGTATATAGCTATTCTAACGCCCCCTTTACCTTTATAAGGTACCCTATCCTTACCTATAGAGGGATGCGCTATTATCCTAAGTAGGGAGGTAGACTACTAATCTTCGCCCTACGAAAGATATAGTATATCTATACTATATTCTCTCTTCTTATTTTATTTATAGTTATATTCTTTTAGAAATATAATACTCTAAGCTTAATATTAAGGTAGTAGAGGTCTATAAGCCTCTATACTAGCTAGTAGACTAGTATTAGTTCTTCTTTACTTAGCTAGCTAAATAGCTTATTAATTTTTTAAATTTCCTAATATATCTAAAAGATATTAGTAGTAATATTATTATAAAGTAACTACTAATTAGCCTAGTAGAATAGCTCTATTACGCCTATTATCCTTATATACTCTACGCTTTCGCGTAAAGCCTCTCTAGTAATAGAAGGAATATAGGGTACTATTTTAGTTAGCTTCGTATTTACTATTCGGGTATACTTACCTAGAGATATAGCTATAGTAGAATTAACTTTATATAATATAGAAGAGTTAGATATTATATATTCGATATCTTAGTATAGAAGCTAGCTTTTATATAGAGAAGCGTACAGGTAGTAGGCTTAACTTTCTAAAAACTATAGCTCTTAGAGAGGCAGCCGCCTACGCCCTAACCTCTTATAAAGGAGCTATTATATTATATTAACTTTATTAGGATAAGGAGATAATTAGGTATCTTATAATTCGTATATACTACTCCGCTATAGTTATATTCGCTTAGTCTACGTGACTTATAGCGTTATTAATTATTAGTTTATAGATTAAGTGCTAGTAGTTACCCTTTTCACGCCTTTTTATTAGTCTGTAAAGGGTACTTTGCATAGTTCTTATTTTTAATATTATAATACCCCTCAGTTGCTCTAAGAAAACGCTATAAAGGTTCGATAAATTGTCGTAGATTCCAATTCCAAATCCAAATAATAGACAATGATCAGAAGTTACCTCTATATCACAAGATAATAACTAAGGATACTAACTAACGACTCTACTTTGACTAAAGGTTGAAGCTATACTTCCTCGGAGAATCCCTCGGCCTGTTCCTAGAACGAATAGCTTTCTACTAGAAAACCTAAGGAACACCCCCAGCTAGCTGTCGGCTTGCTGTCGGAATGCCTAGAGAAAGCCGCCAGCATTCCACTAGAAGTATCTGTTAGCGGGGTAATACTATATAAAATCGCGCGCTATAGCGCGTATAGGGCTAATAATAACTTAATAGTATTATAGCGAGGTTATAAGGGTATGATAAAGCTATTCTATATCAACTTAAAACGAAAAAGGCTCGAGGTTAGCACTATAGGGAGAGAAGTCCATTATACTATAATACAAGGCACGTTATAGAATAGGCGTAGAAGCGACAATAAGAATGGTAATTTTAGATAACAGCGGTTCTAGCATTTAGATTATATATCCTAGTATTTTCCATCCAACGATACAAAAAACATTACTATTTACATAGAGTTATTATCGCTTAGAGTCAAAGTACCCCTACTAATTTCGGTTACGGGGGGTTTTTGGGGACATAGGGAGGGACGTTATAACTATGGAGGTTTGTCATTAGATTTCTTGGCCCATATAACCCTACCTCCCAATATTAATGTTTGCCCAAGCATGACCGTCGAGTATGTCCAGTAGGTTCTGATGATAGCGACGCCACCATGACATGACCTCACCCCTCCTAGGAAGGATGGGAAAAGATAGTGGCGTACCAAAAGTACTGCTGTCAATTATTTCCACTCTGTAATTGGACTTCCGTATCTTAGGACTGCCAGCAATTACTTTGATGGCCTTTACCTATGGCAGGGTTGTCAGTTCAGTTGATATCTCGTCTTTCTAAGCAGTTTACTTTCCAAGAAGCTCAGTATTTATCCTCATTTAACTGTGTTTTAAATGCCATAACTAAGGGTAATTGTAAAAATATAAGTCGATTTAAAACAACTGACAGTGTTACACATCGTTGGCTATTGGACAACGCTTGATAATAAAATACTATATCAGTGCTTGGTCGGGACACAGAACTAGAAAAATAACATTAAGGCACCCGGCCCAATATATTGGCGAGCTCGGCAGTGTGATACGCTCAAGCTATAGTTATTGGGCAGTACTTGATATGATAAAGCCGTATATAGATTTTAAATTTGGCATGGATGACGTTGATATATATCTCCGCGATAGTAGCTAGATGTAGAAATATAGCGCATTGTGTTAAGTAGTTAGATTAAGTATATAAAAATGAATGATTTGAGATACACTGGCCTTTTCCATTGTTGTCGGGGCGTGCAAGCTTAACATTGTTAACGGAGTTCATCCACCGCTTCAGTGTAATTTTGTCTGCTCTTTAGCATTGAGCGCTTGCGCTAAGGTACAATTAATCGATCGAATAGGTTTATTGATGAGAAGGCGGGCATGAGAGAGGATGAGAAGAGACGAATGAGAGGTTATGGCCAAAATTCAATGGGCGGGAGGCTGATGCCGTATGTTTTTGTAAAGTAGAATTCTTGTAGGTGCGGTTATTATTAATAGACTAATCGAGGCTAGTTGGCAAACATGGGCGCGCGTGACAAATATATGAGACGAGCGCACGTTTGAATGTCATAACAAACTGCAATTTCGGGGTGAGACACCAGCAACTTTCCATAGGCAAGTGGCTTTGCTTCTTAGGCATTAATAATAGCTTCTTCTTCAACGAACCAGCATCGCTAGTAGCGTTAATGAAAAAAAAATGGTATGCTTGGAAAAGCGTGAAGAGTTTCAAAAATTCTAGGCAAAGCCTAAGATGCCCCTACTACTCCTAAGAGTCGCACTATGTGGCTCAGCAGTTGCTTCATCGCCACAAGATCCGGAATGTTGTCGAATGTTGTCGAATGTTGTCGAATGTTGTCGAATGTTGTCGAATGTTGTCGAATGTTGTCGAAT
>Ga0247757_10001777_pt1 | contig 13005 bp, 15 predicted proteins | sample UWRJL126311R4_FD_180929 | JGI IMG/M metagenome (GOLD analysis project Ga0247757, IMG submission 180929) | Plant litter microbial communities from Arlington Agricultural Research Station in Wisconsin, United States - UWRJ-L126-311R-4 | ecosystem: Environmental > Terrestrial > Plant litter >...
GCAGGACCTCCACACCTATGACCCCCGCTACGAAGACTTAGCCGGACGCAACCTGCTCACCTCGCCGCGCCCGCCGTTCGATCACAATACCAAACCAATGCCCGCCATCCCCAAAGAGAATTGCCTGCATGAGTTCGAGCTCAAGCATGAACAGAGCGAACTGCCGTCACATGTCGTGGACCTAGATCGCCCTCCTGTCTACCGCATTGCCTCGTTCTGCCGTCGTTGTCGTTGGCACTTCGACATTGTAGTCGACTGTCGCGATAATGGCACACGCAACAGCCTGTGCGGTCACTCTAATCAAGACTTTCCCCTTCATCACCTCTTATTCCAAGGTCAGAGCGACGAAAATAGCGACTTCAGTCTTGGTAACCAGCCCAGGCTCATGACATTCAAGTTCACCTGCTCGGCCCCGAAATGCCCCGTCGACGTGCAATTACGTGTGTTTCCGCCACATTTTAGCGATCAGGATATCCTCCTGCTAACGAACCGGGCCAACTTACGCAGGCGATGGGAAGCGTCCAAGCAGATTTCTGGAGAGCGTGCCGACACCACCATGGCGCGGCCTGTGGATGCCCTTGATTATCTGAACACATATCTACAGGACAGTATGAATCCACAGAAGGGTAAAACCAGAGTCCCTCTTCTGAACAAGAAGTTCCTTAAGACATTTGGTAAAGATTGTGACGACATTCTTGTGAGGCTTGGCTTTACAAAATCGTTGGAAGAAGAGGACGACGGTACCTCAGTAGAAGTCTGGCATCTACCGAAGCCTCCCCCAGCCCAGTCCGCTCTGGAGAGCCTCGAGCCAACCCTTCGTAACGATATCGAGAATGCACGCTATGAGCTCAATGCTATCATCTTGCGTTATCCCTCTGCAGAGCGTCTTGGTGCTCGCCATGTGCCCATGAAGTCAGAGCCGTCGTCTACCTTGATGCAGCAAGCGCTGGGCTGTGACACCTATGATAGGAGAGCGGAACGCACTCGAAGTTCTGGTACGAACCGCGAAGAAGACCACCCACACTTCGCTGGCCTCGGTGCATTAGCTGACTTCTCCGACAATTTGTTGCTTTTCGCCTACGGCCGCCAGGTAGATGTGCATCCGGAAGGCCTTCCTTATTATTTTGAATGCTTGAAGGGTATTGCTGTAGGCAGAGCGAGCGAAACACTGCAAGATGCAGCCGCAACGCTCGCTTCTCAGGGCGTCAGCGATCGGCAGGGGGTCAATGATGCCTACCTGTACCTCAATATCAACCCAGCACATGCCAGTGTCCTCACCGATGCTATGATCATCAATGTGTTTCAGACACGTATACCAGATATGGGCCTTGCCGCAGTCGCGCAATCACGTGTAGCACTCCGTACCATCGGCATCACCCGCAACAGTGAGGCAATCAAACGCGTAGCTTCAGACACAATCGAAACTTATCAACAGGCAATTGAATGGCTCGACCTGGACGATGCAAACAGCAACGATGAGTTTATTATTGCAATGTACACCCTCAAAACTAATGATAATCCCTCTAGTATTGAGACTGCCAGAAAAGCTGTCCAGATCGTCGCAGACCACCGTAAAAGCCAAGCTCTATGGGATTATTTGTCCACGGGCCAGGTGGGAGAAGCGGAGATGGACACGGCCGACGCTTACAATATTTTGAATCTCCAAGACAGGTCAGCAAAACTAGATCTTGCTGTTGTGCAGACTCAGGTCGCAGTTCACATACAAGCTGATCCCGCAAATGAAGAAAAATACCGGCGAGCTCAAGAGCTGGTCCGCAAAGACCAGGAGCAGAGCTTTGGCCAGTCTGTAGGCTATCAAGATCGTCCATCTGTCAATTATCCCTTGGCAACATGGCCAGTTGGATGCTGCAATATCGGTAATACCTGTTATTTAAACAGCGTATTGCAGTTTCTGTTTACCATAAAGCCGTTGAGAGACAAGGTCCTTGATTGCGATGCGCACCTACAGGACCTCTCACCGGAATTGTTGGAGCTGAAGCGCGTTGGTCGCACAGCAGTCTCTCGTGCGAGGGCAGAAACTGGTCAAAAATGTGAGTAGGAGTTCAGCTGATAAGTCCTATCCATGCTGACCTTTCCAGTCGTCAAAGAATTGCGGAGTTTGTTCGAGCGCATGATTAGGGAACCTGACTATTTTGTTCGCCCCGAGAGGTCGCTTGCTGCTCTAGCACTTACTAGGACCGAGAGTATAAATGATTTAGCCAACCATGGCACTCAAGACGATGGATCCGTTTCCCGGCTTGGTAAAATCGGAGACTTACCTATTAGTGGGCCCATGCTCCCCCCAGACTTGGAGAATGCCGGTCTGCCTACGCCTGCTGACTCGGTCATGGGTGACTATGATGCCGATGGTGATACCGACAGTATGAAGGCCATGGACCGGACGGAAACATTAGAGGATCTTAACGAGACCAGCACTGTGAAACCTGAACCACCATCTCGCCCTCCTCCCGTACCCCCTCGGCCACAATCGGCTACTGATATCGGTCTCAAGCAACTAGAGGATGTTGCCCAGCAACAAGATGCTGCAGAGATTTTGAACAACGTGTTCGACTTGCTGTCATGCGCCTTCGAAGGGGATGCGCCTACTTTGCGCGATGGCGAGCAGTCTGACTTTGTCAAGAGACTTTTCTTTTCCGATGTCACAACAGTGCGAAAAACGATAGACAAAGATATTCCAAAAACAGACCTTCAAGACAACATTCTTGTATCAACTAAAGATCGAGACCGCACTCTTTGTGCTGCTTTAGACGACGAGTTTGGCCTCACTGAGCTTGACGACGGCATCACCAAGTATGAGTATTTTGAGGAGGCCGCTCCTATTCAAATCATCAATGTCCGCCGTCTACAGTTCGAAAATGGGCAGCCTCGGAAAGACGAATCGCATCTATTCTTGGACAAGGTCATGTATATGGATCGCTACCTGAAAGCCACAAAGTCTCTCTCGGAAGAGCAGCTCCAGGAACTTCGCAATCAACAATGGGGGCTTCAGAGTGAGCTGCGATGCCTTGAAGCTCGCAGGAAGCTCCTAAATGAGACCGATTTTAAAGACGTCGACCTCCCGGATGCCCTTGATGAAGCTGCCTCGTTGATTGATAGTCTGCATGAACATGCACCGGATCTCAACATTAGCTTCGACCAAGTGGAAGCGGAAGAGGTCTCGTGCCATCTCAAGCAACGTGCTGACGAGCTTCGCCCAGAAGTGGCTGAGCTGCATGACCGGATGAATAGGTTGGAGAGCCAGATCGACTCCGTCTTTGAGAACTGCAAAGATCACCCCTATCGATTGCACGCAATCTTCATGCATGCCGGCTCGTCCCGAGGAGGTCATTATTGGATATACATTTATGATTCCCAAAACAATATCTGGCGCAAATACAACGATGAGTCAGTCACGGAAGTATCAGAAGAGAACATCCTCAAGAAGTTGGAACAAGATCGCCCTCCTACAAGCACGGGGATTGTTTATGTCCGCGAAGACATGGTCAACGAATACACTGAAGCTGTCCACCGAATTCCTGATCAGGTCAATGGCAGTCCAGATGCAGACATGCGGGATGCAGACGGAGCGGCGGAGGATGATATCGTGTCTATGGATGACATTGCTAGATTTGGGGTCATTGATGGAGTGGAAAACGAGTAAGATTCGGAGCATAGCGCGCCGGGTCATTACGATCATCAAGGTGCTTCGCTGATCGTGTCTTTGTCATAGTGACTTCGTTGTTGGGCATTTTAATAACGACTGGGACGATCTCGACGACGCTGCCCTAAAGTTAGAACGAGAGATCGAAGAACTACTGGCTAAAAAGAAGGCTTTGCAAGCTCGAACAAAGGCCTATGCTGCGGAAATTTCAGCATGCTCAGTACTCTTAGAAAAACCCAGGACTAAGAGATGTCCAGAGGAACCAGAAAGACGTCTTTCTGGGTCGCCTGGTAAGAAAGGTAAATTCAACCGGCTCTAGAGCGACAAGATTTTAATTCTACTCGACACCCCCATTCTTCTATACTGTTTTTTTTTCGCCTCGGTTAGCTTCGATCGGGTTTGCATGCATGCATAGCGAAGGTGATACTTGCATTCGCCTGCATTTCTTCTCCAGGATTGTTAGTAGCATTATCGTCAGGGCTGAGTGTATGCATGGGCGTATAAAGGCTGCTTCCAATCTACTTCTCTCGTAAATGTGCGGATGAGCAGGCTTGGAAGGCGATGGGAAGGGAGTGTAGCATAGGATGAGTGCTTACTCAGTTGATACCCTTTGGTTAGGAAATAGACGATAGGATTGAGTGGTTCGGAAAAGAGTGCAATAGGAGTATATGCAATCGTGAGTACGTACAAGGTGGGTAACCTAAACTGCGGCATGCCAATAATACCCCACGGGGACAAGCGATGCCATGCTATGACACTTGGGGCAAGATGAGAAAACTAGTCCATGCCCAAGCACGAGGGGAGGGACTAGACTGGTGATGTGGCAAGGTGCATGGCTCTGGATGGGTTGGGGTGTGACAACACATGATGCACGGGATTTGCATCGCAGCTGACCAGTGGCTTGCCCGTGGCGACGTGAACATGGGAAGACCAAAGAGATCACTTCGTCCACTGCGAAACCACACGATCCATCGTGAGGCAGTATGTACAAAGACGGGTTTATTCTGAGGGTACCAAGCACGCCGCCCAGGAACGAATGCGGCAAAGTCGAAACAACACGAGTTCGGGGATGCAAAGGCGCGTTGGATGGTCGCGCAACGAGGATGATAACAACAAAGAAACGGAGAGAAGCATGGCCAGGCAACCAAGACGATGAGTCAAGCCAGACCGTGACACCAACACGTAGGGACGAGCGGAGAGCGGGCTTCGCCTTCAGGCAGCGGTGGAGATCAGAAAGGGCCCAATGGTGTGGGGATGGGGATGGGGATGGGGAGGGGGAATAGATGGGCACAGGGTCTTGACGCGACGAAGGAAGTGGGCGACGGGGAAGCAGAACCGCGGCGAACAAAGCAGCAGGCCGGCCAGACCCCAACACCAGGCCCTACCAGACGACTTTTTTTCGACGGGACTTCCGCAAGCTGTCGGGATCACAGTCGAGGCTTGAAACGTCCTTAATCCTTCCTAATACGGCATGGGGTGTTGATCTGGAGGTGCACCCGCCCGCTTAGCGAGGGTATATAAGGTCGGGTCCCCCGCCGCTCGCGCAGCTCCCACCCTCGACCGCACTTCCCAAGCTTCCATCGCGCCCACCACCACGGTTACGAGGACAATCTCTACGGTTTTAGAAAGGCCATTCAAACATCTTCACAAAGACACCACCATCTTCAACAATGCCTCCCAAGAAGTCCACGACCGCTTCCACCAAGAAGGCCTCTGCCGCCGCTTCGGGCCATGGCTCTTATGTCGGTATGTCGCGTGCTGTTCCGTCGCACCGCCTCGTCGCACGCGCTGCGCAATGGCTGCATTATGTTCGCCGGGCTTTGCTGACTGTTTGTGGCAGACATGGTTAAGGATGCCATCATCAACGTGAGTCTACGTTCCCGGGCGCATTGCGTTCCCCGCTTCCTGGTTGCGACGGCCCAACGCGCCGTCCGGTCGCAAACCACAACGAACGCCCCGCGTATCCCATAACCAAGAGAGCACATTGACTGACGCGTTTCATGCACATTACAGCTCAAGGAGCGCAATGGTTCAAGGTTAGTTCTGTCTAAATAAGGCCATGGCGTCGATGCCGCCAAGAGCCGCTTTCGTCCCAACATGCTGACCATGTCTTGCTGCAGCCGTCAAGCTATCCAGAAGTACATCAAGGCGAACAACGACATCGGAAAGGCCACCGACAACATGTTCAAGAGCCGCGTCAATGGCGCTATCCGCAAGGGAATTGACTCCGGCGACTTCACCTTCCCCAAGGGTAAGTCTACACTCCTCCCAATATGTCAAACATGGAATGCGTCTTCGTTTGGGAGTCGTTCCGTCTCATAATGCTCATCGCTGACGTCGCTTAGGCCAGAAGTCGGGAAGTATAAAGCTTGCTAAGAAGGATGCGAAGGAGACCAAGCCTGCAGCGAAGAAGGAGAAGGCCGAACCCAAGGCTGAGAAGAAGGCGACGACAACAACGACAACGACCGAGAAGAAGGCTGCCGCTCCCAAGGCTAAGAAGGCCACTACCACTGTTTGTCCTCCACATTGACGATGCAATGCATCGCAACTGACTGTTCCTCCAGAAGGCCAAGGCTGCTACCTCTCCGACCACGACCAAGAAGGCTGCTGCTCCCAAGAAGACGGCTACCAAGGCTGCTCCTAAGAAGGCTGCCCCCAAGCCCAAGGCCAACGCCAGCAAGCCCCGCAAAGCCGCTGCCACCACTACCGCGCCCGCTGTGGACAAGGAGGTGTCCCGAGTGCTGGGCAAGACTAAGTCGGGTCGCGTGACCAAGACCAAGGCTCCTGCTGAGCCCAAGAAGACAGCGACCAAGAAGACCACACCTAAGAAGGCAACTCCGGCAAAGAAGGGTACCCCCAAGCGAGCGACCCCCAAGAAGGCTGAGGCATGAACAGGCTCCCTGCCTGGCTCGGTGTATCCTTCATGTTGATCTCTTCCGATAAAGTTTATGTGTTCCAAGACCTGGGTGGGCTGCCGTCGTGTTGCGGGCGGATTGGCCTCGGGTTCCAGGGACCATGTTCGTGATATCCTCTTTTCTCTCTCTCTCTCTCGGCGACGGACGGAACGGGTACATGGGACGGTGGATGGTTGGGTAGTGAACTGGGGCTTTTTTGGGATTTTCCTCCACGTCTATGTCATGCTGGGCTCGGCGTTCTCGAGGCGTTTCATTTGTATCAGAATCGGGAGCGCGTGCTTGGGATTTCATTTTTTTGTTCCTAAGATGGGGGCGCGTAGTGCACGTCCAAACGGCATGAGGCAATGAATACTAAAGTTCTAATTCACGTCGGTTGGGCTTTTTGTGCATGGGGCGAGGTGAAGGCGACGCGTTGTTGTGGTATCGTGCACGGTCATGATGTCGTCGCCGCCGCGGTCGCCGTCGTCGCGGGCATTCACGTGATGGAGCCTCTATCGATAAGGCGGGCGCAGAGCGAGCCCGCCCACCAACCCCCAGCCACAAGCGAGGGGCAGCCATTTTGGGCATCGGATCATCTTGGACGCCGTTGGAAATAAAAGGGGTGTTAAAGGCTTGCCAACCAGCATCACGTTTCTTCTCTGCAGATTATTGGCGATCCGCAACGAAAAAAAACGGCTCCACCAGGAGCGAGGGGAAACGACGTCATTGTCGTCGCTCATCTTCGCCTCGGCAAACTTGTGCAAAGACTGCTGATCCACCGTGTCCGTGTGTGTGTGGTGGGTAATTACCACCCCTGTGTTCGCTGTCGCACTTTTGGAGGGAGAGAGGGACAGGGACAGGGACAGAATGTGGAATAGGTACAGTACGAAGGGGGGGCCGGTGTGGCTTGAGCGGGAAGTGAGAGAGGCGCAGAGCTGAGCCAGGGCCGCAGGGCTCCAGGGCCGCAGGGCTCCAGGGCCCAGAGCCCAAGATGCGGCGGTTCCACGTGTGTGGTGGTCCGCTGCATGCCAGCAGCTACAATTTTGTACACTATCTGCTGCAGTGCATGCATGCCCAGTTCGCCGCGCCCGCGGCAATCCAAGACCCTTCTGGGGAACTTGTGAAGGGCTACCTACCCGTTGTATTGTAGAGTGCAGCGCAGCTATTCTCGTGTGCTGCAGACGCCTCAGCACTCGTATTTCGGAGAAATAGGCCCCAGCTACGGATGCTCCAAGCAGGAGAAGGTCCCACCTGCAGAACAGTCAGCTGGAGGTGCGCGTTTCACACGGGGTCTTGGGCGCAGTCCAGGAGGCCTTGGGAGCGACGGGGATAAGGGCGATGGCGACGACGGGCACTGGGACTGGGACTACGACTGGGACTACGAGTCCAAGGAGCTGGCCGGAAATCCGGGAGCGTGTTTTCGATAACGCCGCACCGCCATCCGCCATCCGCCATCCGCCATCCCGCTCAGACTCTTCCGCCAGCCCAGGGCGCTGCGCTAATAAGACAGACCATTTCGGCGCGTGTGGCTGAGTCTTGCCAGTCCTGCCCTGTCCTGTCCTGTCCTGCTTCCACGCAAACATCCCCTGAGGCCCTCCAGCGTCGAGCGAAAGAGCCATACCCACCAGCCCAACGACGCGCACACGCACTCGACAGCCGCGGCCCATTGCGTGTACACCTTCCTGGTCGACCTCCGTCCTGCTTGTGCTCTCGCTGCACAGCACCCGAGTGCCGGCTTGGCGTGTAGTCCTTGGACCTGGGCTGGGCTGAGTGAGCTTCAAGCCTGGCTTTGCTTGCTTCGCTTTGTCGCTGAGAACCTCCTCCCTCCGCACTCCACACTCCCGCCCGCTCACCCCTCTATTCTTGCACGCCCACCGCCGGTGCAGGCTGAGTCGCTTGCGTCTCCCGCTTTCGACCCTCGCACCCTCGCGCGCATCTCTCCGCCAAGCTATCGCCCAATTCGATTTCGCTCGCCAGACGGCCAACACCATAGCAACCGATCACCAGCCGCACGACCAACGTGACAGCTGCTCGCCAGGCCCTGCCTAACAGCAGAGCCTCTTCATATGATTGCGACCATCATCACTCCTCGGAACATGCCACCATTGGCCGACAGCAACGACACCACCACCACCACCGCCTACGGACACTCCATCTCATCGTACACGCTGCCCTCGCGCAGCTCAGGGGACAAGGCCAGATTTGGGGGGGAACATGCCGACAGAGCCTCGAATGGAGACGCGCCGACCATGAATGGCAAGCTCGCAAACGGCTCCGCCATGCCCTCGATACCAAACGGGCGACTCGTCGCTGATAAGCGACCTTCGCAGACGGATGGTGCCGCACCTGCGCAGAAAGCCTGGCCGTTGAGCACGCAGACTCCTCCCTCGGTACCAGAAGGCCGGAGCCGGTCCGGCGAGCTACAGCGGCGAGACGACGGCTACTTTGCTTCCATACACAGCAGCGAGACCACCGACAGCGGCGGCACCACGCACGTAAAGCTCGGGGCCGTCAGCCCGCTCGACGGCATCAAGGAAGCTAGCAAGGACTTCCTTCCCCCATCCAAGCACGAGTCTAACGCCTCGGGCTCCCAGCCGTCCAATCAGCAAAACAACCTGCAGATTCCAAACTCCACCCGCGTTTCCTCGCCGCCAGCTTTCAACCACACCAATCCGAACCCGCCCGAGCAACCCCACCGCTTGCAGCACCGTCACACCCTCGAGGTGCCCAAGGCATCAGCTGCGCGCCCCCGCGACCACCCCAACAACACCGATGACGTCGTAACCGCGAGTGGCAGGTTCTCCCCAAACACCCCAACACGCCGACGCGGCTCCATGTCGCTGGCAAGGCGTGCTACTCGATCTATACACTCTGATATGCACCTGGAAGAGGTGCCCCAGGATGAGGATGCAGCGCGATGGGCGGAGCACATCAGGCAAAAAAGGGCCAGCAAGCGGAAGCGGAAAGAGGATGAAGACGACGACCGCGTCGTCGTTGGTACCAAGGTGGATCAGAACCACGTCAACTGGGTTACAGCATACAACATGCTTACCGGCATCCGCTTCACCGTGTCGCGGACCAACGCGAAGATGGATCGCGAGCTCACCGACGCTGACTTCGAGGCGAAGCACAAGTTCTCGTTTGACATGTACGTGCCGGACAACTTTTCATTTTCAAACTTTCTGCCCGCCTTCAACGTTTCGTGTGGTGGTTCTTCTCGTGGATTATGTGTTTCAACGTGGCTAACTGATTGGCAGAACCGGAAACGAGCTGACTCCATCCGCGAAGTACGACTTCAAGTTCAAGGATTATGCACCCTGGGTCTTCCGTCGCCTTCGTACCATCTTCGGGCTGGATCCGGCCGACTATCTTGTCTCGCTTACCAGCAAATACATCCTTTCCGAGCTCGGATCTCCCGGTAAAAGCGGCAGCTTCTTCTATTTCTCTCGAGATTATAAATATATCATCAAGACCATCCACCACGCCGAACACAAGTTTCTGCGTAGGATCCTGAAGGACTACTACAACCACGTCCAAGAAAATCCAAACACCCTCTTATCTCAGTTTTACGGTCTTCATCGGGTTAAGATTCCATATGGACGCAAGATCCATTTTGTAGTCATGAACAACCTCTTCCCTCCACATCGAGACATCCATCGCACATTTGACCTGAAGGGCTCCACCATCGGACGAGACTTCAAGGAGGAGGAGCTCGAGGCCAACCCACGCGCCACGTTAAAGGATCTCAACTGGTTACGACGGAACCTGCACCTGGAATTCGGGCCGACGAAGAAGAAGACGTTTGTCGAGCAGATGCAGAAAGATGTCAAATTGCTCCAAAAACTGCGCATTATGGATTACTCGCTCCTTATTGGCATCCACGATTTGGAAAAGGGTAACGAGGAGAACTTGCGAGACAAGACGCTGCAGGTATTCCAGCCTGGAGGGGAGGACGCCGAGGAGCCTCAACCGAACATGCTTGCGCGAACGCCATCGAAACTCGAGAGCGCTCGGAAGGCCAAAGAGCTGAGGCAGATGATCAAGACACAGAAGCCAGTGCCTATGGACCAGACCGCAAACAAGATGCCAGACGAGCTGCAAGGTCAACAAAAGAACAACTACTTCTACGTCGATGATGGCGGTTTTAGAGCCACTCACGAGGATGACAATCCTGGGGAGGAGATTTACTATCTCGGAATCATTGACTGTCTGACCCATGTAAGTGCACAGCTCGGTTTGGATATGACTTGATTGCTGACTTGTACAGTATTCGTTCATCAAACGTATGGAGCACTTCTTCAAGGGCCTGACCAATGAAGAATCTCAGATTTCTGCTATTCCTCCTGAGCGATATGGCGACCGCTTCATCAAGTTCATCAGTGGAGTTACGAAGACAAAGGAAGCGGCCGAGCGCGAAAAGGTGGAAGAGTCTGCACATGCTTTGAGTGATCCCTTGCTCACGGGCATCAATCTTACCCGGGGTGAACGAGAGTCCACCGATAGGGTTCTCTCCAAAGCACAAGGGCAGGCAGAGCACTCGAAACGGCACGGTGCCACCGAAGACGATGTACCGAACCGCGAGATGCGTATCGTGCGCAGCCCGTCGGCCGAAAGAGGCGAGCTAGGCGGTACCACGCTACCCGTTGTCGAGGAGGCTGCCGAGTCTTCTAGCACAGGAGGGAGGAGCGCTCGTAGTACGGACACAAACCTGCCGCCACCACTGAGGGAGGAGGATAGGGGCCTTACACCCGGGTCGAGGGATCATTCACATGGCCGACCTCCGCCCACGCCGCCCAAGGACTCAGTTACCAGCGCCAATGATGATCGACCACCAACCCCACCCAAAGACCCCGGGTACACCAACAGGCATTCAGGGCCTCCAACCCCACCCAAGGAAGAGAGGGGGAGAGGGAAGGATAAGGAGCTCCCCCACCTGCCGGCCATGGAGACAGTTGTACGGGTGAACTAATGAAACTCATCCCATCAAAAATGCTCGACATCCCACATACCCCATTCGGTTTCCTCGCTACATCTTCTTTTTACTCGTTTTATCATAAGCCAAATCTCATGCTGGATACTATTTGCATGTTATTGCATCCTCCCGTTTCCCTTCCCCTTTCTGTTTCCTTTGTCACAAGTCGTAGCCTGACTCCTGTTATTCTGCGTGTAGTCGTCTGCCTACCTACCTGCCTGCCTGCCTGTTTAGGAAACGAAAGCGCGCTATGCATGATACCAATGGCCTCCCCTTTTTTTCATTTGCTGTCGATGACCTCTGAAAGCAATGGCGGTGCCTCCACGGTGCCTTACTTTTGAGTTTTTTTTTCTTTTGTGCACACTCTTTGCGTATTTCCTTGCGTTTGGCTGGGGGGGCGGAGAAGGAGGCAAGCCCGGAGACGGGTTGGCCGTATTATGGTCCGGGGATCTTGCTGCCCTCGTTGGAATCTCTCTACTTTGCGTAAGGGGGCTACCGGGATAAGGGGGAGGGGGGTTGCAAAAGGGGAAGTGGAAAAGGACGAGTGGATGGTGTGTGCTTCCTGCGCTGAATAAACCCCTCCCCTTTCCCACTGCTGTCTGTCTTGTCACTACAGTCACATAGACATGTTTCTTTCCTAGGTCACACGTGTTTTGTTTTCTTTGGGCTTTCTTTGGGGCTTTCTTTTTTCTTCTTCATTATTCAAAGCGGGGGAAGCTGCCGTGCTGCAGGAGCCTCGCTGCTCGTCTCCTTCTTTTCTTTAATAATCTTCTTGTAGGATAGAATTAGCGGGTGAGGGATTGAAGCTGTGTGTTTTCTTTTTTCTACGTGGTGAAAGGAATTTTTTGGGATCGGGACGGAGGAAGTTGGGCTGGGGCTGGATATGAGGTAGTTCATCATCTTAGTTAGCTTTAGCATAATAGATAGGGAGGGTTTTGCTCACAGCAATCCATGCAGTAGGAGACAAGTCTTGATGCTTACATATATGGGGGCGGGTGTTGGACTTCTGACGTGATGAGTGATGAGTGATTGATCGAGCGGGGGCTCGGCCGAGACGCAAAGGATGCATGGAGGGTAGTACACCCAGGCGACTGACTGTTCCATGTCTGCTCTCTCGCTTGGGATGGTTCTGGTAAGGTCATTGGTTGGCATGCCTTGCTTGGCGGAGTGGAGCTTCGACATGCCATAGCGTTTGGGGGAAGGGTATCCTGGACTTTGTCCCGGCTTCGAGCGTGGAGTGAAGGCACAGAGAGGACGAGTCCACTCATAGTGAGCGAAGCTACGCACGTAAGAGACGGCATATTTCATCCTACCCCCGACCCATAGGTATATCATTCCCGCAAGACAGGCAAGTGTGATCCCTCCAAGTCCCCTTGCACCTCGCCCCCACTTCTTCCGACCCCGCCAGGCCCCCTTCCCTCCCACCACATCTACATGGCCTGAAAAATCCAATACTCCTCCAAAAGAAAGAAAAAAAA
>Ga0247757_10001778_pt1 | contig 13002 bp, 16 predicted proteins | sample UWRJL126311R4_FD_180929 | JGI IMG/M metagenome (GOLD analysis project Ga0247757, IMG submission 180929) | Plant litter microbial communities from Arlington Agricultural Research Station in Wisconsin, United States - UWRJ-L126-311R-4 | ecosystem: Environmental > Terrestrial > Plant litter >...
CGGTCGGGGGTCGCCACCACGACGTGGTCGACGGACGTCGCGCCGTTGGGATGGGTCACGAGCGGGCCGGCCGGTGCGTCGACCAGCGTGGTGGGCAGCCCGTCGAGGTCGGCGGACGTCGCGTCGCGCAGCGACCAGCCGACGATGCCCTCCCCCGCGCCGGCGCCCACGGGCCGGATGTCGACCGTGCCGACGCGGGCGACGCCGTCGGCCAGCACGAAGCCCAGCGCGCTCCACGTCGCCGGATCGTCGGCGACCCGCAGCTCGGCGACGGCGGGACGGGGCGTGGGAGCGCTCACTTCTTGCGGTTGCGCTTGCGGGCCTCGCGGGCCCGCTTGTCCTTCGCCCGCTGCTGGCGCTTCTTCGGATGCGGCGTCTTGATCGAGTCCTCGTCGTACGGCGTCTCGTTCTTCGCCAGCGGCGCGCGGCGCTTGGCGTCCCGCCAGATCGCGTAGATGATCAGCGTGAGGACGATCACGCCGCCGCCGAACAGCAGGATCTCGTCCGTCGTCGACAGGTCGCCGTTGCTGGTGCTCGACGTCGAGGCCACCGTCTGGACGGGCGCCTGCTGGGGCGCCGCCTGCGGGATCGGCTGGAACGGGCTGGCCTGGGCCATCGCCCCGGCCGGCGCGAGGAGGCCGGCGACGACCAGCGAGAGGACCAGGACGGAGAGGGGGCGGCGGAGACGGGACATAGGCGCGGGCATGATGCCATGCCCAGGCACCGCGTGTGTGAAAGATGTCCCGGCGACCCGTCGCACGCGGCCGCGGGGGCGTGCGCGGTAGATTGCGGGAATGCCCCCCAAGCAGCGACAGGTACGGATGGAACAGCGCGGCGCCATGGCCGCGATCGAGGCGCTTCAGACGAAGCCCGACGAAGAGCTGGCGCGAGCAGAAGTTCAAGGCCGCGGCGCTGGCGATCCTCGGTGCGCGGGCGGCCGAGAAGTACGACGCGAAGGCCGCCCGGGCCTACTTCCAGCGGGCCATCGCGGCCGCGCGGCCGCAGGAGCGGATGCAGATCCGCCGCATGGCCGACGCGTCGCTGGCGCTCGCCGAGCGCCGTCCCGGCGACCTCAAGCAGGCCGTCGAGCGCCTGGGCCAGGAGGCCCCGTCCAGCCGTCAGCTCTTCATGCTCCGTCTCGTCGGCCTCGTCGCCCCGCCCAAGAGCGCGGGCACGATGGCCCGGATGCGCGGCATCGGCCTGATCATCCTGATCATCGCCGCGCTGCTCGCCATCGCGCTGGGCATCGTCGAGCTCATCTCGCTGGCCACCGGCACCGTCGGCATCGCGCAGGCCCTCATCTACGCGATCCTGCTGCTCATCGCCGTCCTCGTCGTCCTCATCCTGGTGGGACGACGGCGGCAGGCGAAGATGCAGGCCGGGCGCCCGGGCTGACCGGCGCGCGGCGATGTGCGGGCGGTTCACCCTCACGGCCTCCGATCCGACCGGGTTGCGCAACCGGTTCGGCATCGGGGAGTCGCTGAGGATCGAGCCGCGCTTCAACGTCGCGCCGAGCGACGACGTCGTCGCGGTCACCACGGACCGTGCGGGCGCCCCGCGCGGCGAGCTGCTGCGGTGGGGGCTGGTCCCCCACTGGGCCAAGGACCCGTCGATCGGCGCCCGCATGATCAACGCGCGCGCCGAGTCGGTGGCCGAGAAGCCCGCGTTCCGCGACGCGCTCAAGACGCATCGCTGCCTGATCCTCGCGGACGGCTTCTACGAGTGGCAGCCGCGTGAGGGCGCCCGCAAGCTGCCGTGGTGGATCACCCGTGCCGACCACGCGCCGTTCGCGTTCGCGGGACTGTGGTCGACGTGGCGGCCCGCTCCGGACGTGGAGCCGCTGCGCTCGTGCACGATCGTGACGACCGCGGCCAGCCCCTCGCTGACCGCGATCCACCCGCGCATGCCCGTCATCCTGCCGCCGGACGCCGAGGCCGCGTGGCTGGCCCACGAGACGCCGCGCGAACAGCTGCTCGACCTCCTGGTGGCGGCACCCGACGCGGGGACGGCCGCGCGGCCCGTGGGCTACGCGGTCAACGACGCCCGCCACGACGCGCCCGACTGCCTCGACCCTCCCGTGGAGGAGGACGAGGCGCCGGCGCTCTTCTGACCCTTACTGGACCTTCAGCGTCGCCTTCTCGATGAGGACCGGCTCGAGCGGCACGTCGGAGCCGTCCTTCTCCACCTCGGAGATCTTGGTGACCGTGTCGTCGCCCTCGGTGACCTTGCCGGCGATCGCGTAGTCCGGCGGCAGGCCCACGTCCGCGCCGGTCACGATGTAGAACTGGCTGCCGGAGGTGCCCGCGGGCTCCGCGCCCGTCTTGGCCATCGAGACCACGCCGCGGGTGTACTTCGCGTCGGCCGGCGGATCCTCCTGGACGGACCAGCCGGGGCCGCCGTCGGGCGCGCCGCCCGGGGAGCCGCCCTGGATGACGAACTGGTTGTCGGGCGTGCCCGCGATGCGGTGGAACGGCAGGCCGTCGTAGAAGCCCTTCTTCACGAGGTAGGCGAACGTCGAGGCGGTCTTCGGCTGGTTCTTCGTGTCCAGCGCGATGACGATCGTGCCGCAGGACGTCTTCATCGTGACGGTGGCCTTGGCGCCCTTGGGCAGCTGGTCGGCCTTGCCCGGCTTCTTGACCGTGCGATCGGCGGTGTCGGGCGCCTTCACGGCCTCGCAGCCGCCGGCGTCCGGCGCGGTCGTGTCGTCGGTCTGGTTCTCGGGGAGGTCCGCGGCCGGCGTGGTGGCGTTGGTCTCCGCCGACGCGGTGATCCCGCCGCTCTCGGAGCCGTCCGGCGCGGACGACTTCGTGGTGTCGTCGCCCCCGCAGGCGGCGAACGTCACGGCCAGCAGGGCGGTGGTGAGCAGGGCAAGGAGTGCGCGCATGGGTTGGGCAGGATAATCACCTCGCGATGCCCTCCACACCGCTGCCGACGCTGAAGCCCTTCATGGAGGACTACGCCAACGTCATCCTCGACCTCGACGGCTGCCTGTGGATCGGCGACGAGGCGCTGCCCGGAGCCAGCGCGGCGGTCGACGCGCTGCGGGCCGCGGGCAAGGGGATCGCGTTCGTCACCAACAACGCGATGCACAGCGAGGAGGACTTCGTCCGGCGGCTGTGGGGCCACGGCTTCCGCGCCTCGGTCGACGAGATCGTCACGCCGGCCACGGCGGTGCGCGCGCTGCTCTCCGCGGAGGAGGACTGGCAGCGCGCGCTGGTCGTCGGCGCGCCCGCGCTGGTGCGGGCGGTGGAGGCGGCCGGGGTGCGGGCCTACGTCCCCGATCCCGCGGACGTCGAGGCGCCCGAGGACATCGATGTCGTCGTCGTGGCCGCCCACGACGACCTGCGCTTCCACGACCTGCGCCTCGCCGCCCACGCGCTGGCCGCCGGCGTTCCGTTCGTCGCCACCGACGGGGACACGTCCTATCCCCTGCCCGGCGGGCCCTGCCCCGGCACCGGCGCGGTGCTCGCGGCGCTCACCGCCGCGACGGGCGTGCGGCCGCGGGTGCTCGGCAAGCCCCACCCGCAGCTGTTCCGGGTCGCGCTCGACGGGCTCGGCGCCGGGGCCACGCTGGTGGTCGGGGACCGGCTGGACGCGGACGTCGCCGGGGCGCAGGCCACCGGCCTGGACAGCGCCGTCCTGCTGACGGGCTCGTCGACGGAGCGGGACGTCGCCGCGTGGTCGCCGCCGGTGACGCACGTCGCTCCGGGGCTGGCCGACCTCGTGCTCGCCGAGCCGGCAAGATAGCCCGATGTCCGACCGCCGCATCGCCCTGATCGCCAACCCCTCCGCCGGGGGCGGCAAGGCCGGAAGCGTCCTCCCCGTGGCCCAGGAGCACCTGGCCGGGCGGGGCCTGGCCGTGCACACCGTCCTCACCACGAGCCTGGAGCACGGCCGCGAGGTCGCCGCGAGCGCCGCGTCCGAGGGAGCGATCCCGGTGATCCTCAGCGGCGACGGCCTGGTCGGTGCCGCGGCCGGCGCGCTGCGGGACGTCCCCGGCGCGACGATGGGCATCGTCCCGAGCGGCCGGGGCAACGACTTCGCCCGCATCGTGGGCATCCCGTTCGAGACCCGCGAGGCGTGCGACGTGATCGCCGACGGCCAGGCGCGGCCGTTCGACCTCGGCGTGGCGGACGGCGCGGCGTTCGTGGGCATCGCGTCGCTCGGCTTCGACTCCGACGCCAACCGGATCGCCAACGAGGCGCCGAAGTGGCTCGGCGGCGCCGCCTACGCCTACGCCGCGCTGCGCGCCATGGCGGGCTGGCGGCACGCCCGGTTCACGGTCGACGTCGACGGCGACGTGCGCACGTTCAGCGGCTGGTCCGTCGCTGCGGCCAACTCGCGCGCCTACGGCGGCGGGATGCTGATCGCCCCGAACGCCGACCTGCACGACGGCCAGGTCGACGTGATCCTCACACGGGCGAGCTCCAAGCTCGCGTTCCTGCGGGGGCTGCCGAGCGTCTTCCAGGGAACCCACGTGGAGAAGGACCAGGTCCAGGAGCTGCGCGGGCGCTCCGTGCGGATCTCCGCCGACCGTCCGTTCGTCGTCTACGCCGACGGCGACCCGATCGGGGAGCTGCCGATCACCGTCACCACGCTTCCCGGGGCGATCCGGGTGCTGGTGCCCGCGGGCGCCGGGGCGGGAACCGCCGCGTGAAGGCCGGGCTCCGCGGAACCATCGCCCGCACGGCAGGGCGCGTGTCGCGCGCCGGCGGGCGCGGCGGCACGTCGATCCCCGGCAAGGTGCTCCTGCGCCTGCATCCCCACGCCATCGGCGCGATGGCGGGGAAGCTCGCGCACGGCAACGCCGTCATCTCCGCCACGAACGGCAAGACGACCACGGCGGCGATGGTCGCCGGCATCCTGGAGCGCGGCGACGCCCACCTGGTGCACAACCGCGCCGGGGCGAACATGGCGGGCGGCATCGCGGCCACGCTGCTGGAGCAGACGGGCGACACGGGGCTGTTCGAGGTCGACGAGTTCTGGCTCGGCCAGGTGGTCGAGGAGCTGCGCCCGCGCGCGCTGCTGCTCGCCAACCTGTTCCGCGACCAGCTCGACCGCTACGGCGAGCTGGACATCATCGCCGACCGCTGGGCCGACGTGGTGGCGGCGCCGGCGAAGGCCGGCCGGGCCGGGCCGGCGCTGGTCCTCAACGCCGACGACCCGCTGATCGCCGACCTCGGGCGCGACGACGCGGGGGCGATCTACTTCGGCGTGCAGGACACGTCGCTCGCGCTGGCGGGCATGCAGCACGCCGCCGACTCCAAGCACTGCCGCCGCTGCGGCGCGCCGTACGTCTACGACGCGATCTTCCTAGGGCACCTGGGCCACTACCACTGCGACGCGTGCGGGGCCCGGCGGCCCGAGCCGTCGGTGGTCGCCGACGACGTCGTGCTGCACGGCGTGCGGGGCGCGACGTTCACGCTGCGCACGCCGGCCGGCAGCGAGCGGATCGACCTCCCCCTCCCCGGCCTCTACAACGTGTACAACGCGATCGCCGCCGCCGCCCTGGCCCTCGCGCTCGACGCGCCGTTCGCCGACGTGGTGGCCGGCCTGCGCGACGTGGCGCCCGCGTTCGGGCGGGCCGAGACCGTCACGGTGGCCGGCCGCCCCATGTCGATCATGCTCGTCAAGAACCCGGCGGGGGCCAACGAGGTGCTGCGCACGCTGGCGCTGGAGGACGGGCAGCACGACGTCTTCTGCGTGCTCAACGACAACATCGCCGACGGCCGCGACGTCTCCTGGGTGTGGGACGCCGACTACGAGATCCTCGCGCCCCGGATCCGGCGCGCCGTCTGCTCCGGCACGCGCGCGGCGGAGATGGCCGTGCGCCTGAAGTACGCCGGGGTGCCCCCGGACCGCCTCGTCGTCGAGCCCGGGCTGGAGGCCGGCCTGGACCGTGCGCTGGCCGCCTCGCCCGCGCCGGACCGCCTGTTCGCCCTGCCCACCTACACGGCGATGCTGGCGCTGCGCGAGAAGCTCGTGGCGCGCGGCGTGGCCGGGAGCTCGTTCGGATGAGCGGCGATCGCGCCGCCACGGGCGCCACCGCGGCCGACCGCCCCCCGGCGGAGCTGGCCGGCACCCGCGCCTGGAGCGAGGTGCTGTGGCACGACATCGAATGCGGCGCGTACGTCGCCGACCTGCCGGTGTGGCGGTCCCTGGCGGGGGACGTGGGCGACGGACCGGTGCTCGACGTGGGCGCGGGAACGGGGCGCGTCTCGCTCGACCTGGCCCGGGCCGGTCACGTGGTGGTGGCGAGCGACCTGGACCCCGATCTCCTGCACACGCTGGCCTCGCGCGCCGCGGGGCACGGCGTCGCCGTGCGGACGGTCGTCGCGGACGCGCGCGAGCTCGCGCTGCCCGGCGAGACGTTCCCGCTGATCCTCGTGCCCATGCAGACGATCCAGCTGCTCGGCGGCGCCGGCGGCCGTGCGGCGTTCCTGACCCGGGCCCGCGCGCTGCTCGCCCCGGGCGGCCGGATGGCCATCGCGCTGGCCGACGCCCTGGACGTCTTCGACCTCGACGACGGCGGCGACTGGGACGTGCTCCCGGACATGCGTGAGCTCGACGGCGTCGTCTACGCCTCGTGCCCGCGCGCCGTGCGGGACCGGGGCGACCACGTGCGCCTCGAGCGCTCGCGCGAGACCATCCTCGTCGACGGCACCCGTGAGGTGGAGGACAACGTGATCCTGCTCGACCGGCTCGACCCGGCCGTCCTGGAGGCGGAGGGACGGGCCGCCGGCCTGCGGCCCCTCCCCCGCCTGCTCATCCCCCCGACCGACGAGCACATCGGCTCCACGGTGGTGATGCTCGGTGGCTGACCGGACCCTGCGCGTCTGCGCGCTGTACCCCGACGTGATGAACATCTACGCGGACCGCGGCAACCTGCTGCTGCTCGAGCGCCGCTGCGCGTGGCGCGGCATCGGCTTCGCGGTGACGGCCGCGGGGTTCGGGACGGCGGTCGATCCCGACGCCCACGACCTCTTCTACCTCGGCGGCGGCCAGGATCGCGACCAGGAGCTGTGCGCACAGGACCTCGTCGAGACCAAACGCGAGGCTCTGCACGCCGCGGCCGATCGCGGGGCGATCGTGCTCGGCGTGTGCGGCGGCTACCAGCTGCTCGGGCACTCGTACGAGTTCGGCGACCGCACGATCCCGGGCGTCGGCCTGGTCGACCTGCGGACGGTCCGCTCCGACGGGCCGCGCCTCATCGGCAACGTGGCGATCGAGATCGACCTCCCCGCGCCCACCGCCAGCGCGGCGCCCGCCCACGGGGTGCTCGCCGGGTTCGAGAACCACGGCGGCCGCACCCACCTGGGCGCCGGCGAGCAGGCGCTGGGCCGGGTCCTGCGCGGGCACGGCAACACCGGGGAGAGCGGTCGGGAGGGCGTGGTGCGCGATCACGTCATCGGCACGTACCTCCACGGTCCGCTGCTGCCCAAGAACGCCTGGTTCGCGGACTGGCTGATCGCGACCGCCGTCGGCCTCGACGCGCTGGAGCCGCTGGACGACGCGCTCGAGGACGCGGCCCACGCCGACGCCCGTCGCGCCGCCGGCCTGGACTGACCCCGGCGTTGCTTTCCCACTGATCTGGTGGGGTAACCTGACACGGTGCCGTACGCGCCGACGATCCGAACACGCCCTCCGGCCCGTATAGGCTTTCGTCACCGGCCCGTCCGGACCTCGTCGTGACCGATTCCAACACCGCCCAACCTGAGGGGCCGCACCCCAACCGCCACGCGGCGACGCTGGAGTTCGCCCACGTCGCCAAGACGTACCCCGGCACCGACGAGCCGGCGATCCAGGACCTGAGCTTCACGGTCGAGGCCGGCGAGATCTGCGTGCTGGTCGGTCCATCCGGCTGCGGCAAGACGACCGCGATGCGGATGGTCAACCGGATGATCGAGATGTCGGGGGGCGACATCCTGCTCGACGGGCAGTCGGTGAAGGGACGCCACACCGCCGCCCTGCGCCGCGACATCGGCTACGCGATCCAGCAGGTTGGCCTGTTCCCCCACCTCGACGTCGCGGCCAACATCGCCACGGTCCCCAAGCTGCTGGGCTGGTCGAAGGACCGCATCGCGGCGCGCGTCACCGAGCTGCTCGAGCTGGTCGGGCTCGACCCGGACGAGATGCGGTCGCGGTACCCGTCGCAGCTCTCCGGCGGGCAGCGCCAGCGCATCGGCGTGGCCCGAGCCCTGGCCGCCGATCCGCCGCTCATGCTGATGGACGAGCCGTTCGGGGCGATCGACCCGATCTCCCGCGAGCGGCTCCAGAACGAGTTCCTGCGGCTGCAGGGCGAGATCCGCAAGACGATCATCTTCGTCACCCACGACATCGACGAGGCGATCAAGCTCGGCGATCGCATCGCCGTGCTCCAGAAGGGCGGCGTGCTCGCTCAGTACGCGACGCCCGCCGAGCTGCTGATGGCGCCCGAGAGCGACTTCGTGGCCGACTTCGTGGGCGCGGACCGGGCACTGAAGCGCCTCGCGCTCCAGCGCGTGCGCGACGTCGACCTGTGGACGACGCCGTGGGTGCGGGCCGGCGAGCCGGTGGCCGCCGCCCGGTCGCGCGTGAGCCAGACCGACCTGAAGCTGCCCCTGCTCGTCGACGACCAGGATCGCCCGCTGCGCTGGCTGACCGACGCCGACCTGCGCGGCGAGACCGTCCCGAGCGTGTCCGGCGTGCGGCCGCCGCACTGCGTGGAGGCCGACGACATCCTGCGCGACGCCCTGTCGGACCTGCTCCAGCACGGCGTCCAGTACGCGCCGGTGACCGACGCCGGCGGCCGCGTCACCGGGATCCTCTCGCTCGAGCTGATCACCGACTTCCTGGGCCACCAGGTCCCCGGGCACATCATCGAGGCGCCGTCGGCCTCCGACAGGGTCGACAGCGCTCCATGACGCTCGGCGTCCTCGCCCAGGTCGTCATCCGGGAGCGCACCCAGACGTGCGAGAGCCGCAACGACTTCTGCCCGGACTGGATCGCCCACCACTACGACGAGTACCTCTCCCCGCTGTGGACCCATCTGCAGCTCGTGCTCGTCTCCGTGGCCCTGGGCTTCGTCATCGCGTTCGCCCTGGCGGTCGTCGCGCACCGCCGGCGCTGGCTCGTCGGCCCGATCACCGGCTTCACGGGGATCCTCTACACGATCCCGTCGATCGCGCTGTTCACGATCCTGCTGCCGATCACCGGCTTCGGCTTCTGGACGGCGATCATCGCGCTCACGAGCTACACGCTGCTGATCATCTTCCGCAACATCGTCACCGGCCTGGACAACGTGCCCGAGGAGGCCCGTGACGCCGCTCGCGGCATGGGGCTCACCGAGCGCCAGCGGCTGTGGAAGGTGGAGGTGCCCCTCGCGCTGCCCGAGATCTTCGCCGGCCTGCGGATCGCCACCACGACCACGGTGGGGCTGGCCGCGCTGGCCTTCTTCGCCGGCGCGGGCGGGCTGGGCGCCCAGCTCATGACCGACATCAACTTCAAGTCGAACATCGTGCTGGCGGGCGGGCTGTGCGTCCTCCTGGCCGTGGCGCTGGACCTGATCCTGCTCGTCGCCGAGCGCCTGACGGTGCGCTGGGAGTTCGAGGGCTGATGCTCGCGACGTTCCTCAACGACTTCTCGGGCGGGCTGGACTTCATCTTCCACCAGCGGGAGTCGGTGTCCGGCGGCGTGTCGGTCGGCGGTTCGCAGCTGTGGCCGCTGCTGGAGACCCATCTGCGCGTGGTGATCGTGTCGATCGCCATCGCCTGCGCGGTGAGCATCCCGCTCGGCCTCTGGCTCGGCCATCTCGGCAAGGGGCAGTTCGCCGCCTCCAGCGCGGCCAACGTCGGCCGGGCGGTGCCGTCGATCGCCGTGCTCGTGTTCTTCAGCGCGTACCTCGGGTTGGGCGAGGTCAACCTGATCTTCGCGATGGTCCTGCTGGCCATCCCTCCGATCTTCACCAACACCTACGTCGGCGTCCGCCAGGTCGACCGGGACGCGGTGGACGCGGCGCGCGGGATGGGCATGTCCGGCGGGCAGATCGTGCGGCGCGTCGAGCTGCCCCTGTCCCTGCCCCTCATCTTCGGCGGCCTGCGCACGTCGACGGTCAACGTGATCGCGACCGCCACCCTCGGCCCGCTGGTCGGCGTCCTCACCCTCGGCGACCCGATCATCAACTCCAGCGTCTACGGCCCCGAGGGCCGGCTCGGCGCGGCCATCCTCATCGGCGCGCTGGCCATCGGCGCCGAGGCGCTGTTCGCGCTCCTGCAGCGCATCGCCACCCCCGCCGGCCTGCGCCGGCCGAAGAACGAACGCCGCGCCTGGTCCCGGCGTGCCGCGCTGGTCCCCCCTTCCCCCACGTCCCCGTCCGCCCCACCTGCTCCCTGAGGAGGAAGCACATGAAGCTCCGTTCCATTCTCGCCCTGCTGACCGCGGCCCTCGTGGCCGTCGCGTTCGCCGCCTGCGGCAGCGACGACAGCAAGGACAGCAGCACCGCGGGCACCACGCCCGCCGCCGACACCACCGCCGACAGCGGCAAGCTGATCGTCGCCAACCCCGAGAACGGCAAGACGCCGCAGCTCACGATCGGGTCCAAGAACTTCACCGAGGAGTTCATCCTCGGTGAGATCTACGCCCAGTCGCTGCAGGCGGCCGGCTACAAGGTCAAGAAGCAGCTCAACCTCGGGTCGGAGCAGATCGCCTACAAGGCGCTCACGGGCGGCCAGATCAGCGCCTACCCGGAGTACACCGGCACCGCGCTGACCGCGTTCTTCAAGGTCAAGCCGGCCGACGTCCCCACCGACCCGCAGCAGGCCTACGAGGACGTCAAGGCGGCCGCGGCCAAGGACGACGTCACCGCCCTGCCGCCCACGCCGTTCACGGACTCCAACGGCTTCGCGCTCACCGCGGCGAAGGCCAAGGAGCTCGGCGTCACCAAGATCTCCGACCTGAAGGACAAGGCCGGCGAGCTGACGCTGTCGGGCACGCCCGAGTGCCGCCAGCGCACGGACTGCCTGCTGGGCCTGGAGCAGACGTACGGCCTGAAGTTCAAGAAGTTCCTGCCGGTCGACCCGGCCAAGCGCCACTCCGTCCTCACGGACGGGCAGGCCGACGTGTCGGTCGTCTACACGACGGACGGGCAGATCAAGGCCGACAACCTGTTCCTGCTCGAGGACGACAAGCAGATGCTGCCGCCCTACAACGTCACGCTGCTGACCGCCAACAAGGCGCTGGACGCGGCCGGCCCGGACTTCGCGTCCACGGTCGAGAAGGTCCAGGGCGGTCTGACGACCCCGGTCATGCAGGAGCTCAACTCCCGCGTGGACCTCGACAAGCAGACGCCGGAGAAGGTCGCCCACGACTACCTCGTGGAGTCCGGCTACATCAAGTAGCCCCACCCATCCCTGACGCAGGTATGCGTGTTGTACGCGCATACCTGCGTCGGCGGGGCGGCACGGCGGGTCAGTCGACCGGCTGCACGACGCGGTACCGCGCGCGGTCGACGCGGCCGTGGTCGTCGAACCGCACCGCGAGGAAGCCGCCCGCGTCCCGCACACCGCCCCGGCGCGATGACGCGTCCGTGCCGACCCGTCACTCCCGCCAGCGGGCGGTTGGTGCCCGTCGGGGCGAGGTCGCGCCGAGCATCCGGTCCACGTGGGCCCGGCTGCGCCCCTGCAGCACGTGGCACCGGGCGATCGCGCGGGCCATGGTCCCGCCGGCCGACGCGTCGCCCTGGACCCGGTCCCACCGCGCCGCGCTGAACCCGAACGCCTCGCAGCTCGAACGGGCGTACACGACCGCGCCGGCGGAGCCGATGCCCACCGTCAGCACGAGCGCGCCCGCCCCGAGCTTAACGACGACCCGGCGGCCGGTCGCCGGCCAGCGGACCGCGGCGACGAGCAGGGCGAGGGTCAGAGAGGCCGCGGCGGCGGCGACGAAGGGGAGCGCGACGTTGCGGGACGGGTGCCGAGCCGCGGCTGCGCCTCCAGGGCGCGCACGCCGTGGCGGACCGCCAGCACGATCGCCACGAGCAGGGACATGACGGTGATCGCGATGGCCGAGAGCTTCACGAACCTGCTCAGCCGGGTGGGTCGCTCGTCCGCGACGATCGCCCAGCCCGCGACCGGGGCGGCGACGATCTGGACGCCCGCGAGCACGAGCCACGCGTCCAGCTCGATCGGGTCGCCGAACATCGACCGGAAGAGCACGATGAGGATCATCAGCCCGCCCAGGCCGGCCAGGGCGGCGACGCCGAGGCCCACCAGGAGGCGAGCGATGTCCGAGCGGATCAGCGGATTGGGCACGCCTCGACCATACACAGCGGATCCACGGGCCCACCGGCGGCTGGACCGGTCAACGATGTCGCAGGTATGCGTGCTGTACGCGCATACCTGCGACATCGTTGGGGAGGGACGGCGTCAGCGGCCGCTGGAGCCGAAGCCGCCCTCGCCGCGCTCGGTGGCGTCGAGGTCATCGGTCTCCACGAGCTCCGGCAGCGCCGGGGCGATGACGACCAGCTGGGCGATGCGGTCGCCCGGCGCGATGTCGAACGCCTCCGTCCGATCGGTGTTGAGGAGCAGCACGCGCAACTCGCCGCGGTAGCCCTCGTCGACGAGGCCCGGGGCGTTGACCAGCGTGATGCCGTGCTTCATCGCGGTGCCCGAGCGGGGCAGCACGAGCCCGGCGTGCCCGGGCGGCAGCGCGATCGCGATGCCGGTGGGCACCGCCTGGCGCGCGCCGGGCTCCAGGCGCGCGGCGTCGAGGGCGTAGAGGTCGTACCCGGCGTCGCCGGCGTGGGCCCGCGTGGGCACGGTGGCGCGCGGGTCGAGCCGGCGGACCCGGAGGGGGACGGCGCTCATCGCGGCACCTAGACGGCGGGGACGGCGAACCGCGCGAAGCGGTCGGCCGCCAGCGCGGGCAGGCGGGCGTGGACGCGTACGCCCTCCGGCGTGTCCTCGCGCTCCAGGTCGCCGGCGATCTCGTGCAGCTCCGCGAGCTGTGCGCCGTCGGAGAACGGCA
>Ga0247757_10001779_pt1 | contig 12996 bp, 11 predicted proteins | sample UWRJL126311R4_FD_180929 | JGI IMG/M metagenome (GOLD analysis project Ga0247757, IMG submission 180929) | Plant litter microbial communities from Arlington Agricultural Research Station in Wisconsin, United States - UWRJ-L126-311R-4 | ecosystem: Environmental > Terrestrial > Plant litter >...
GGGGGGGGTTCTCTCGCGTATCGTAGATCTTTGTATAGTAGTAATCGCTTGACCGAGCAGTTGGGGGATAGTAGTCGTGCCACCTATTACCTCCTGGGGTATTTCATCAGAATCATACTTTTACGATAGGCCACTTCAAGAATATACCGATCCTGGCATTATCGGCCCATCGTGAATTCTCTGTATCCAGGAGAAAAAGACTGTTGCGACTTTCCCGTCGTCATCTGTGTATAGCTCAGGAGAAAAGTGCGGGCATAGTTCAGGTTCTGTGGTTTAGCTGGGGACTTGGTAGGGCTACGGCCTGACCACTAGCATGTCACTCGCTCCTATCAAATCTTCCATCTCTTCCTGAGCTGAAACATTGGCTTGTAGTGACGTCTGTAGAACAACGGGTCATTCTTAAATTACTTAGGCCGATTCCCTAAGAGCCGTACAGGGTAACTTCCAATTCTTGGTTATTATGGTTTTCAGCATGGTTACCTTTGTTAGTACATGTATAGCTATACTTATCGAGAACAAGCCTGAAACGCTATGTCCCTTCATCTGTAGTAGGTACTTTTCGAAAGAATCTGTACTAGGCAGTCCAACAACCTCAGCTCGGTTGAAAGTAAACGCAGCAATTTCAAAAAGGACCCAAAGACGAGGCGGAATTTGGGAAGTGCGCCACAAATGCGCAATTAGTCTAGGGATGCTCTGCAGAACTCTCGAGAAGCATTGCTGTTATGGTACAGCTCGTTCCTACTGCGAAAGATATGTCCAGTCTGCCCAGAGGTACGCAGCTTGACTCCAAATCCGTTGTTGAGTAGCTATTGTAGTTACCATAAGTCCTATCTATCCAGATTAGGATGCGGGCTTGCTCGCCAGTAATGGCTAATGAATATGCATACCTCCAATTTTGCGAATCCAATCTCCATAGGAAGAAGGACATATCTCTCTATGGAGTTTGGGTCACATCTCTAGAACTTGGTTTGCCCCATGAATGACTCGTGATGCTGAAAGAACCAGACTAGGGTTTCTTTAGCGGTGAGAAGCTCGTCGAGAGATTTCACACTCTTGAGGAATGCGATATGTTTGTCGACCGCCCGCTGAGTTACGAGGGCATCACCGCTACCACTATGGTTCTAGAAACCACTAATTTAGGGGGAAACTTATGTGGCGTAGCATACACTATATGCGGGGGAAAAACGGACACTCTAAAAACCACTATTGTAGTGGTTTGTATATAGAAAATTCAATTTAGAATTCAATATTTAATTTTCACTTCAAAAAAGAGAAACCACTATAAAAGGGGAAAGGACTTCATACTATATCACTATAATAGTGAGAAATCTACTACGTTAGTGTTTTTTCCTCTTAGATAGTGACTATTCCGTTTAAAACCTTCCAAAAAAGGGGGGAAACACTATATTAGTGATTTTTTTCCACTATTTTAGTGTTTTTTTTACCATAGTGACGCCTTCCAAGTGAGCAATAGGCTGGAGGCTCGTAAGCGGAAGGAAGACCTATGAGATGTGAAGAATTGATTGTATTGCATGTATGAGTAGTTCTGTGTAGATGTCTATGTGTAGAAGACATGTTTGACGCTCTTATATAGCGAGAACCCATCATGTGACATGGCCTTAGCTGCTTACAATATCCAAGTCTAAAATTAGACATTACTATAGCAGATAAAGAAAACTTGTGCGGAAATGTGCGAAGAGTTGTAGCATCCAAAAAAGATGTGTTGGTGAGAGGAAGCGTATTTAGTACGACTAGGCTGAAGATGGTGGTGTTGTGGCTGAGCTCTATGCAGTGACGCAACATCACGTGAATAGCTTCGGCTGATTTAAAGCGCTAGAAAACACATCGTACAACAGTGAACATATTATCACTTAATTATTAGCGTTTTCAAGTAGATAATCATAGCTGGGGGTACTTCAGCTCGCCACCGCTAGCAAGGAGGATGGCCGGCCTGCCCCGGCTCAATTGTGAAGTACTGGGCTAGCGCCATGAGCGCCGCTCCCTATCCCAGATAAATGCTAAGGAGCGGAGCGTATGATCAGCCGATTGGTGGCCGAGTCCATTGTTTATGCCAAGGCGTTTAAAAACAAAGCAATCCGACGTCAAATAACAGGCATCCACCAACTTGCATATCCACGACAATGGTCTCGCAAAGTCCTAGTATACCTCACGACGATCGCATCAGTACATGGGTCACTTCTGTATCTGTATTCTACTCCCCTCTCACCCCTCCACCTGACGACGGTTCGGAGCGGCCCCCCGCTCCCTTGAAGCGGAAGCGTGCTATGTCTCTCCCCGCAAACCCGTCCATCCCCAGCCCACACCGCAGCGTCAGCCCGAAGCGGCGAAGAACCGAAACTACCGATGATGTTCGGCCTACAGAAAGCGTGTCGCAGGTTGGAAAGGAAACTCAACTAACGTTAAACGAGAGAACTACTTTTAGCCCTCCCACCAGTCGTTTTTCCTCGAGTCCAAAACGTGCATCTAGCCCGACACGCGAGACGCCAATTATACTAAGAAGCGCATGCCCGCCAATACTGGTAGAGACTTCGGATGGTCTAAAGGAGACACCCCCGGAGTACGCTGAACGACTTGGCAACCGGCTTGCAGAGGGTATTGATTTTGGATTTATCCCCCAGGGCTTACAGGTATGCATACACATGAACCGACTTGATGTTCCTAAGCCCGATTCTTATGTGCCTAGCATGTTATCAAGAATGATCCCGATGTGGGCTATCAAGCCACCAAGCCGGCCGATTTCGATCGTAGTGATGCGCGCTCCGCTGAGGAGCTGTCGACTCTATGGAATGAAGTCAAGTTTATCTTTCTTAATGCGCGTGATTGCGATGTTGGCGCCCGAGATGAGAATGCGTGGTGCGATGATGTGGTACGACCTCTGGTTCATTTGGCAATGAAAGTTTACGGTGATGATAGATGGTGGTTCCAGAATGTGTATGTACACCCCTCTCTAGTTCCCCTAAGACATGGCTAACTTTGTATTGGTCCAGCCAATCTCAGTCCATTAATCCTCTCTACCTCTCTTCAGTACCCACCCACTCTCCAAGCGACTCCAGTCACCACAAACTCATAGACCGCAAAACCGATTACGTCCTCTCATATTCGCATCGCCATCCCGGTATCTCAGCACTCTATAAAAGACTCGATGCCGTAAATAGAAGAGAAATTGGGCACACTATTGACGCATTCACAAAGCGGACTGCCCTTTTTTCTGGCTTCGAGGTAAAACCTGCAACTGGAAACCACAAAGAAGCGGAGCTTCAGATGAGTATATGGATCGCCGCATCCTTGCGGAAGAAGCAGGAGCTTGCACTAGTCACGCAAACTCCATTAGAACTATCAGCCATGGTCGAACCTGCGCTTACTATCGTCGGACACGAGCATTCTATTTACTACGCGTATCCGCGTAAGGATTTGATGTATGGGAAAAGTGGTATACATATCCTAGGCCCGGATCGGGACCGGTTTGAGAGGTTGAGTACACAATCTATTCGCGGCGTCTTCCGGTTGCTTAAATTTTATGGGAACTTATTAAAGTATGGGATGGACGAAAAGGAGGATGGGTATTGGGGAGGGTTCTTTAAGCCTATTCTTGATAAGCTAGCCAGCACCCCGTGAGATCATGAATGAATGTCCTTCACGTTTATCTATGCCCACTTTAAGCATTCCTGTCAGAACAGTACTACTATCAGAATAGTACTACTTCTAGGAACGCCGCCGGAAAGCCGCCAGCAAACCGGCGGAAAGCCGCCAGAAAGCCGCCAGAAAGCCGCCAGAAAGCTGACGGCTTTCCTAGGAATGCCGGCGGAGAGCCGTCGGAAAGCGTACTAAGGAAAGGAATATAAGACGCTAGCAGAAGCAGCGATGGCGGACAGAGAACAACACCTTTCTTCACACATAGATTTAATCAATCAATTCAATCAAAATCACCCTTGTCAGAACAACGAAAATCTGACAATTCCTAATACCCAGCTTCAATAGTGCTGAAGACTCTTTTCAGGTAGAAGGAATATATAAACAGAATGGCATTCCCTGACCAAGCTACCCTTTCTAACCATCTCCTTACACTCCTCCTGGCGTGTAACATACCATGCTATAGCCTTCGTTTCCCTATGTCCTCTACAGGCTGTTTCCAGTAGGCTGCTTTCAATTTCTTTAATAGTAGCGAAATCCGCATCCCAGCACTGACGTATAATCGTATCAGCACAAGAAAGGGTTAGAGGAGGAAATTCACGTTTCTGAAGCATGTCCATAATAGTGATATCATGATCCGCACCAAACCAGTGGTTCTCATAGGGATCATATCCTCTTGTCAAGGAATAAAAGATTGAACCAAAAGCAAACTGTTCTGTCCGAGCACCAGCTTTTCCATAAGTTCCAACATCTCCACCTCCTTCGCTACCTAGAAGCCGAGCAAATGGTTCCATCCCAGCTTCAAGGCGTTCTCCGATCGCAATGGTACGGTCGAAATCGCAGAGTACAGCGTGATTGTCGGCGTCAAGTAGGATGTTGGGTGGTCGTATATCGCAATGTGCAAGGCCAATACCCTCAAGCCAGGCTGCGGCTGAAGCCAACTCTTTCATCCAATGGAAGGTTAGGTCTGTTGAAGGTACTTTCGCGACAGCGAGTACTTGCTGCGTCTTTGGATCTTTTGTCTGCTGATCTCGCAGAAGCGAGGCGAGGTCGCCTCCAGGAAGCCGCTCGAGAAAGGTTGCACCCGGGACTCGTAGAAGGCTCTGTAGTAAATTTGGATGAGGAGGATGATGGACTTCAAGTACGTCGGATACGCGCTGCTCCGTGGCATGATCAGGTTCGCCTGGGTCGCGGGGTATTTTCACCACGACGAATTCGTTCAATTGGAAGATAAGCCCGGTACCCCCGAGCGTTAGCAGGTAGGGTGAAGGAGATATAATTGTCTGGCTCATGATGTAGAAGGTTTCACACGAAACAAACTAAAGGGATTGGTGATGATAACTGTAAGCAGCTAAGGCCATGTCACATGATGGGTTCTCGCTATATAAGGGCGTCAAACATGTCTGCTACACATAGACTCCTACACTGAACTACACACTCAATCAATTCATTCAATTCTTCATACGTGCCACATTCTTACAATAACTGTAAGCAGCTAGGGCCATGTCACATGATGGCTTCTCGCTATATAAGAGTGTCAAACATGTCTTCTACACATAGACTCATATATCTACACATATACATCTACATACACACTCAATCAATACATTTAATTCTTCACACTTGCCACTTCCTTACATGTGTTGTAAGCAGCTAGGGCCAGGTCACATGATGGGTCCTCGCTATATAAGATCGTCAAATATGTCTTCTACACATACATCTATACATACACATACAATATATTCAATTCTTCACATCTCATACTTCCTAACATGTATAGCCCAACCCCGTTAGCTTAGTGGTAGAGAAGTCGGTTAATTAAATCACCGTGCTGCACCGCCACATCCGTGCGCACAAGCGCGCAAACATTCGTGCCATTCCATCTGTTATTGTAAGGAAGTGGCAAGTGTGAAGAATTGAATGTATTGATTGAGTGTGTAGTTCTGTGTAGAGGTCTATGTATAGAAGACATGTTTGACGCCCTTATATAGCGAGAACCCATCATGTGACATGGCCTCAGCTGCTTACACATAGACTTCTACACTGAACTACACACTCAATCAATACATTCAATTCTTCATACTTGCCACTTCCTTACAAGACTATTCCATCGTCCAAAGTTTTCGACCAAGATTGTTCGTAGAGTACAATTGCCGTCATCGTGTGCGGGTCGTTCTTTCTCAAGTGAGTCGTAGAACCAGTACTTATATGATAATACCCCTCTGACTGGCCAGTTTCAAAGCGAGGACATTGTCGGGTTCCTCTGTCAACACCCTGTGGATGGCATCATCCAACTCTCGCTCCTTCCGCTTGTTCTCCGTCTCCCTCTTAGCCTGCATTGCCTCCCACGACGTGGTGTACGTGGCCAAATCTTCAAGCTTCTTAGCAACAAAAGTCCGCCTGTCCGATTCGGGAAGACAGCCACACTTATCTACGTTTAGGATCAACTTCCGAAGGGCTTTCTAGGGAGGGGAGCAGTCGCCGTCGTAGCATGGCTCGATGAGCGCATGGAACCAGAACTTGCCGTCTGACATCGATTGACGCATGAGGCGTGACAGGCTGTCCTCTGTGTTTGTGTTCATGCTTAACTCTAGCTTCTTCATCTCATCGAGGTAAAGATTGAGCAGGTGATTGTATCGATCGAACTCCCCGCCATCGCAACTAGACCAATTGGCTGGTTTTCGAATCGTAAGCCATTGCGGCGGCGACTGGGACATCTGGGCAGGCACTATGTTTGTCCATTCCCAGTCAATCACAGCGACGATGTTCAAATCCTGCGGATTGTTGACCAGCATGTTTCCGTAACGCATGTCATCGCATGCCAGCTTAAACGGGCCGAGATCATGATCACGGCAGACGAACTGGTGAATGCTCGCAATGAGCTGATGGCGAAAGACAAGTTTGGCTTCCGCATCCGCAGCGTCGTCGACCGAGTTAGCTTGTCTATGCAAATGCTGAAGATCCTGTTGGGCAACGTAATTAAAGTATTCTGTAGCTGACGAGAACTGGTTTTTATAAGCTTGCAATGTACAAGTTAGTACTAGATAAGTAAAGCGTGGGGTTCTTCTTACCCGCGATTTTCACTCCGCTATGGGCCTCGATTTCCTGCATCTTAAGGGTCAACGGATATTAGCGTTCACCGCGATTTTTCCGTCGTCTCCTATTGATAGCGCGCTAATAGAAGAAAAGTTCAGCTGGTATAATTGTAGATGAAAGTCGGCAATTTGCCGATAGAGAATGCGTAATTTTTCGTCGGGGAAGTCGGATTTCAGTATCTTCGAGTCGGGATCGGTTTCTTCTGTTAGTATATTACGGAGAGACATGCCTGCGATGAATTCCATGATGATAAAGGCACCTAGGCCTAACGGATTGTCCTTGGAAAGGCCCCAGTGGTGGATGGCAGGGACGGGAATAGTTGTGTGCGACTTGACATAGTACATGGTTGTCACTTCTCGTCTCCGTCCATCACCTTTCCCGGTACGGCGAATCGCACTAGCCAAGCGATGCCATCATTGAAACGAACGCTGCAACTCCCGTTAAAGGAACCATGGTACGTTGTTAGGACCTTACATGGCTGACGGTTGCGGTAGCTAGACAGCCATTGTGGCAGCGTTGTGTTTCGTTCCTTGTCGAACGCGGCCCCCCACTCTAGAGCCCTATCCATGTTGCAAGTTTCGACGCGTCTGCCGAAATCCATGACAAAAGGTGCACAAAAAAGGAATGCGGGGTATTTGCTGAAGAGTATTGAAAGTGTCGGGTAGTGGTAAGAGAAGATGAATAATCAGGGCTGTGGCTGATACTGGGTGCGCAAATTTTCGTAAAGATACGTAGTAGAAGATAGCAGGAGGAGCTGGGGAAATTATACAATTTTGGAGCCGGGGAGAGGAGGGCGGTGGGGGATGCGACGATCATTGATTCGATCCTAATCGCAGCTATGCCCGGTTCGGCCGATGATGATTCCGGCAGGGTTTTAAGCCTAAATTACACTAGTACAAAATATCACATGACCATGTCCCTTTTTAATCGTCCCGTGTTGATGACGAACTGGGTCACCAGCAGCACTCCGAACTGGTTTCAGCCCGCACGCCCATGGCCATCACAACACAAGCGAAGTCAACCGCTTCAATTTACGCATACATTCTAAACTATCGCTCACCACGGCAGAAGAGTAGCAAGGAACACTGGGTCTCCCGATAGTGGCCCGATAGTGACGAGACCCTTGAAGCGAGTTGCTGTCCGCAGAACTGGATCTTCTTATATCCAGGTTTATCCTGTCCAGTACCATCTATTAAATCTTTGAAGGTAACCTCTTCACCCTCCCTCCACGTATGCGAAAGGATCGCATAGTGAGGTGTAAGCAGCTGGGACCAGGTCACATGATGGGTTCTCGCTATATAAGTGTCAGATTTTCGTTGTTCTGAGGAGGATGATTTTGATTGAATTGATTGATTGAACCTATGAGTGTAGAAAGGTGTTGTTCTCTCTGTCTGTGCTCTCGCTCCTTAGTACGCTTTCCGACGGCTCTCCGCCGGCATTCCTAGGAAAACCGTCAGCTTTCTGGTGGCTTTCTGGCGGCTTTCCGCCGGTTTGCTGGCGGCTTTCCAGCAGCGCTCCTAGAAGTAGTACTATTCTGACACTAAGAATAGTGAACGCCAAGGTCTTTCCAGACATGATGCAAGATTATTGTAGGTCTGCTTTTGTCAGATTTTTCGTTGTTCTGAGAAGGATGATTTTGATTGAATTCTATGTCTCTGTAGAAAGGTTCTATTCTCTACCCTTCTTATATTCCTTTCACTTGTACGCTTTCCGACAGCTCTCTACCGGCATTCCTAGGAAAACTGCCAGCTTTCTGGCGGCGTTCCGTCGGTTTGCTGGCGGCTTTCCGGCGGCGTTCCTAGAAGGGGTACTATTCTGACAGCTTTACACTATTGTAGAAGCTGGATCCACTACGGGAGCTAAACGGACGAATAGAATGGTATTCCCTGATCAAGCCAATCCAAGGCCCTATTTTAGTTCCCGTGGTGGGTCCATTTCTGTATAAGGGGACTAATGAACGCCGCCACCAACGTTGGCAAGATGCTTGTTGTTCGAAAAATTTGAGATTCTCTACTATTTTATAAGCCCCTTAGCTGCAGTTATTACTAGGCATCTCTCCATTATACTATATATATTTCGGGGAGTCTAAGGGATCTTGTGAGATTTGATCGTTCTGAAAAGATGATTTGTATTGAATTGAATTGATTGATTGAATAGATTTTTGAAAAAGGTGGTGAAAAAGGTTCTCTCTCTGCCTTCCATTCCTACGCTCTACTAGGCCTTATATTCCTTGCCTTAGTGCCCTGTACTTTCCCTAGCGGGGAACCGAGGGCAAGCCACCAGCTTACCGCCGGTTTTCCCAGGGAATGCTGCCAGCTTGCTGGCTAGTGAATGCGGCTGGTCTGCCGGCGGCTTTCCGTCGGCATCCTCAGGGAATACTGCCAGCTTGCTGCCAGAGTTCCTAGAAGTGGTGCCAATCTGACAGATCTAGCTTCTCCCGTTCTGAACGCCTTCGCGTCTACCGCTCAGGATACCAGCGACCACCACTTCGAAGGATCTTTGTCTACGCTGTAAAATCGAGCGCTCCTCAATATTAAGGGAGGCATTGCTAGGTTTTTAGGGTATGAAGGGGAACGAGGTGCGCCGGGTTGCCACTGCAAGGATCTGTTGAGTTGGTGGAATATAAGCAGGAAGGGTTTTCAATGCTGAGAAGCTGCCAGAGCATCCAATTCATTCAAGATAGTAGTAAATTTAAACGTGGGCACAAAAACTGCTGTCGTGCAAAGTCAAAGTAGCCCTCCTGTGTTTGGTTTGGGAGTTTTCGGGGTACCAGGGAAGGACATTACTGGCAGAATCGTTGGCTGTGATGTTGACGACGCAAAGGCATTGGCTGCGTATGCGCACACGACGGAGCCCGAAGATGACGAAACGCAAATTATTGGCTGCGGCAGTTGTCCTTTCATCTTTTGCGCTTCTCATTACAGTTTTTGCGGATGGCTTCTGAAACCGAAATAATTCTTTGCCAACTATATTTTTGTAGTTGATAGGGTGTATTATCTGTTTTTTGCTGACGTTTAACAACTAAAATATGGTTAGAATAAATAGCATAACAAAAATAATCAATTTTTGAACCTGTTACTTGTTTCATTACGATTAAACACTGTACACTATCTAATTATTTCTCCACGTCAGTCTATTACTTCCGTCACTCCGCCTCATCACTTTACCTATCCTCGCACACGTACGTCTCGATGACATTTTCCATTTACGCAAAGATAGTCCTGAGATGTCCCAGCAAGACATCCGGCTCCGTGAGGGCCGGGAAGTGGCCCCCGCGCTCATGGCGCGCAAAATACGTCACGTTTGCAGTACGCTCGACCCAAGCCCTCGGCTACACAATGTTGTTAGTCAGAAACTCGAAACCATGCCTAGACATATAACTCACGGGAGTGGCCCAGCCATCAAGCTCGGGATAGTGCGTGTACCCACCAAACTGCAGAACACTCGTCGGCACCGTATACTTCTCGTCAGGAATGAACGCCGTGTGGCTGAACAGCTCCTTGTAGCTCCTGATGTTGTTGTACACGCCATGTACGTAGAGCAGGAGCACGATGGTGATGAGGTCGTCGGCCGTGTATTGTCTGTCGTTGACGCTCTGCGAGATGTGATATACCCAGGCCAGAAACCCCACGGGGCTGTCGTTCAGCGCGTATGCAATGGTAAGCGGGTATGTTGAGTGGATGTCGGAATAACCAGAGTGCTTGTTGAAAAACGCGTTCGAGGCGCTGATATATTTGGTCTCTTCGGGCGAGGTCTGGTTGGCTTGGAAACGCTCCTGGTCGGCATCCGTGGGGAGAGCGATGTAGAAATCCGTGACGTGGTTTATGATGCGTTCTTTGTAGTCGACGACGAGGCCTAGGGCAACTACGGTGCCGAGGTCGGTGCTGTACAGTATGAAGCGATCGTAGCCGAGTTGCTGCATCAGACTGGCGAAGATATCCGCGTATTCTGTGCGGCTGACGTTGGATCGTGAGCCTGTGAGTGCGGGAGAGAATCCGAATCCCGGGATATCGGGTGCAACAACGTGGAAGGCGGGTTGGCTTGAGTTGTCAGGCTTTACGAGACCTGGGATGATGTTCTGCCATTCGAGGCTTGTGGATGGCCAACCATGAATGAAGAGAATAGGAATGGCGTCTTCTCTCTCGCTTCGCTCGTGGATAAAGTGAAGGTCAACGGATTCGTTATAGTGACCGCCTGGCGGTGGGACAGTGGTATAAAAATGTGAGAAGTTCGCATTGATACTGGCTTGCGTTGCGGGCCAATCGTACTCGTCTACCCAGTATTCTGCGAATGAAGCTATTTCAGAAGCAGCGGGGCCATCGAACCATGGGGGCGTATTGATATCAGGTGAGCTGCGAAATGTGCTAACTTTCGTACGTATTTCTTCTATGACCAATGGATCGATGTTAACAGTGTAAGGTCGGGGCTGATATGTTGGAGACCTTTTACTCAAAGGCATTGCGTGAAGCGGAGCAGCCAGCAGGGAGGGGAGCGTCAAAGCCCATACTGACAAGAGGGCAGAAGATTGGCCGAAGTGAACCATGTTAATTGTGTACAAGACAAATGATAGGACCCGATGACCGTGGTTCATAGACTAGACATGGCGGTTTTATACGTATGATACCAGAGCATCACGCAATAACTTCATCTAGAGTCTCAATCGCAATACTTGCCAAAGGCATCTACGCACGCAATCAGCGTCATGCTTAGAAATGGCATAGTGTTGCCTCCATGACCAATCTACGGGTATTGAAATCAGGCTGCCATCAGCAAAAGGGTGAATGTGCGTCTTTGCATGATGCTGATCTTGAAAAATCCCAAGCTATGGCCAATCCAACTATGCACGTTAATCGAAAATAGTGTCGCAGGTCAGCCACTATCGCGAGCACGTGCGAAAACTGGCTGTAGCAGCCTTACTATTAACTATTTACGTTAGTTAACTAATTTAACAGAAGTTACAAATCAATGCTGACTGTAGTTCGCACGCTAACGCACGCGACACGCTACCGTGGAGCGGCGTAACGCACGTCCAGCCGCAACGCGCGTTGACAAATTCATGGAGGCAGATCGAAAAGAAATGTAACCCGCGCTCATGTGACGTCGTTGTCCAGTCAACGTTGAGAATCTGGCTCCGAACCGTGGCTGGTGTCACCATGTCTGCCCCCACCTTAGATAAAATATAGCGTGCGGCTATATCATCATCGCAGTCTCGAATGCAATACACCAAGATGATTTAGAGTTTCGCAAGCTTTTCGTTGATGCGGCAGGCTGACGAGAAAATCTTGGCGCATGAGTCATCCGGTTAGGTACAGCTATCGCACTATCCTGAAGCCAGTACCTCCGAGCCGTAAACGATGGTAAAGTCCCACACAGAAGCATCATCGGCTATTTGCACACGCTGCGCAGCCCATCAACATACACACAGCAGCATTGAGCCAGTAGCAGCTGTTCGCTCTGTATTTTCCAAAGGTGTTAGAGCAGGAGCGCGAGTTTGACGTGGATATGCCAAATTGGCGCGTGGCGGGTCCGGTCTTAGGCTTAGGGCGCTAAATCGGTTGCCACACTTAATGTGTCTTAGCTCCACCCACCTCAGCAGATTGCTTGTAGCAACAACTCAGCGCACTATTCTTTTTACACGTCTGCAAGATCGAGCGCCTTCGACGACAACACTCTGGCCGGTGCGGCTCGGTCGTCCTCCTCATTAGCGAGAGCGAGCCGTTCATGCGCACTTATAGCTTCCGAAGGATGGTAAATGTGACAGCTCAGTCTCACTAATGCAACGCGGTAAATCTAGCTAATTTTAGACATGTCACCATTCTATTTGACCACCTCTTGAAAATATATGCTTCTACGCAGAGAATATGATAATAGACGGGTAAGTCGATTAAATTTGCTATTTTAGTGTCTGGGTACTAATGGAACTGAGAGTGTTATTCAATAGCACCAGCCTTCCGGAGACGTTCGACTACTACGAGATGGCCTCCTTCTGCCGCTGCCTGTAGTGCTGTTCTTCCACTATTCTCTGCCGCTGCTGCATTGACGTCGGCTTTCTCTTGAAGTAGCCGCTCGACTACTGCGAGATGGCCTCTTTCTGCTGCTGCCTGCAGTGCTGTTCTTCCTGCATACTCTGCTGCTGCTGCATTGACGTCGGCTTTCTCTTGAAGTAGCCGCTCGACTACTACGAGATGGCCTCCTCCTGCCGCTGCCTGTAGTGCTGTTCTTGATCCTGCTGCATTGACGTCGGCTTTC
>Ga0247757_10001780_pt1 | contig 12993 bp, 15 predicted proteins | sample UWRJL126311R4_FD_180929 | JGI IMG/M metagenome (GOLD analysis project Ga0247757, IMG submission 180929) | Plant litter microbial communities from Arlington Agricultural Research Station in Wisconsin, United States - UWRJ-L126-311R-4 | ecosystem: Environmental > Terrestrial > Plant litter >...
CAAAAATCGCGAGGGAATATGGTGTTGTACGCTCTACGCTGGCGCGGAGGCATTAGGCTCAAACGCGACCCCGCGAGGATGAGGGAATCAGTCGACGCAAGCTCAGCCCTCAGCAAGAGAAGGAGCTTATAAGCTATATTAAAAGGCTTACTGAGAGAGGCCTTCTACCTATACAAGTTATAATCTGGAATTTCGCGTCTTCTATAGCTAGAACTACTATTAGTTTAATATAGGTTGATTGCTTCGTTAAGCGGAATAGTAGTAAACTTATTCTATACTAGACGACTAGAATAGATAGCAATCGTTATAACGCTGACTTAGAGGTAAAGTATAGCTTCTACTTTAGCCTACTACAGTAGAAAATTAATTAGTATTCTATTAAATCTCGCTATATATATAATATAGATAAGAAAGGCTTCCTACTTGGTATTACTACTCGTTTAAAGTAGATCTTTAGTAGGTATCTATTCGAGAGCAAGGAAGTAAGGCAAGCTATCTAGGATAGTAGCTACGCGTGGATCTCGCTTCTAGCCTATATATGCGCTGATAGATCAGCTCTAGATCCAGCCCTAATCTATAAAGCTGGCTTAGAAGGCCTACTATCAGGCTAGGTAGAAGATATTAACCCTAAGGAATACTCAGCATTTATTACCTCATCTCCCTCTGGCTGGTTGAATAATAAGATAGGCCTTGTATAGCTCGAATAGGTGTTCGATCGCTGTACTAAAGAGAAGGCTTAATGCTCTTACCAACTACTTATCCTTAATAGTTATAGGTCTCACGTTACTATAGATTTTATCAACTATTATAACTAGAATAGGATTCTACTAGTAGTATTACCTCCTTATTCGATGTATATGCTATAGCCCCTCGACGTCTATATATTCAAGCCTCTTTTAACTACCTACTTAGGAGAGCTATCAGCCTTCCTATATAGGGGCCAGGGACTCTCCTTAGTAGCTAAGAGAGACTTTTTTAGCCTATTCTAGAGGGCCTAGTAGAGCTTATTTAAACAGCCATTAATTCTTAAGGCTTTTAAGGCTACTGGTATATTACTATTTAATCTAGAATCTATACTTAAAAGATTCTTAAAGGCTAGTCAACCTAAGCAGGAATTAAGAGAAAGCTCTACCTTAGTATTTAGTACGTTAGATTAGAGGAAAATCGAATATCTAGTATAAATAGTAGTAGAGGACGCAGCTAGTAGGGAGGCAAAGAAGCTGAGTCAAACGATATACTTAATCTCTATATAGAATTAGCTACTTAAACACGAGAACAAGGGCCTCTATATAGCCCTTAGTACTAAGAAGAAGTATTAGAAGCGTAGTAAGCCTCTAGTAGACGATTAGTCTACTATATAGTTAGGGGGGGTAGTATTCTAGTTACTAAGTAAGGTATAGGTAGCACGTGATCGAATACAGCAATAGAAGGCTGAGGTAGAGCAACTATAACTCTAAAAAGCTAAGAGGGCTGAGGCTCGAAGGGCTAGTAAGCAGCTTAAGGCTAGATTACTCGAAGAGAGACGTATCGCGAGGGCTAAGGCTCAAGAAGCTCGCGCGAAGGAGAAGGCTGATCGAGCTTCTAAGTAAGTTTAGAAGTAGTAGGCTCGTAGAGCTTAGCAACGACTTTAGAATCGTATAAAACTTGCTAAAAAGCGTAGTAAAAAGCCTTCAAAGCTTCCTAGGAAGGCTACTCAGAAGGAAAAGCATGGTGCTGAGGCTATAGATGCTGCGCAAGCTATAGGTGCTGTATCACAGCCTCTATAGGTTCAGTCGCGCCGCGGCCGGAATATCAGAACTCCAAGTAGATTTCTATAGTTATAACTGATTCTCGAGTCTTATAGACCTCTCCACTAGAAAATCTCGAAATAATAGCTATTGCGTAGAGCTCTAGAGCCTCAAGTTGTGCTGAGGTGTTTTTTCGCGAGGTGCGCATTGACTGAGGATGCGCACTGACTGCTGACATACGGTACCCTTGGAGCGCCTTGCTCAGCCTCGAAGCCCAAAAGTCTGCCTTCTTCATCGCCCAGTTACACCTTGTCGCCTGCCTAATATGATGTCCTGCCGCTCTTCGTCCTCTTGATCTACCGGGAATCTTTCGTGCCCTCCGTGTGCGCTCTGAATGTGACGTTCTGCGGCGTTGGATCGTTTGTAATACACGACACCTTCGGCCTTGCGCCAAGCTGCAACTATGGTCACAGCTGACACTCCGCTTTTCCAGCGCCTAGAGGCGATCAGAGAATGGCAAGTAACGGCCACCCCTGGATCTGAGGCCGCTGTTTCCACAGCCGTCATTGCGACACTCTTCGATGGAATATTAGGCTTCTTTACACTACTGTTGCGAGATTGTAAAGAACACAGAAGCGACAGCTCCGAGTATCGCAGCTTAGAGAAGAATGCCGCAGCATTGTTCTTCTGGGGTCGTGATCATGGTGTATCTCAGGGCGATCTGGACATGGCTTTACAATACTCCCACTGTCTGCGCGACACAGTCTTAGCTGTTCTTGTCTCCCTGGGACAATTCATGATTGGTGGTATGTCATGTCTTAATATTATAGTATGATTCTCATCAAAGAAGGCTTAGTACGCATTCTTCCCACCAAGGAACACCAGGACGCCGTTCTAGGATCAACCAAAATATCGGGGCTGGCCGAGGATCTTCGGCTGTCACTAGACGAACCGTTCGAAAAGGTTGACTATACTAACCTTAGTGATGATGACCTGTTTTCAATTCTAGAAAGCAAAATTGAAAGCCTCCACGCGCTAAACTCTAGTCTTGAGACCCCTGCTGAGGATGAAATTGATGATGAGGAATCTCGAACATGGAGTCAGCTTCAAGATCGCTCGGCTTACGAATACTTCATCGATCTTGTCAGCTCGCGCTTTCCCCTTGCTGAAAAACAACTCGCGGAGCATCTCGGACAGTCCAACTGGGATCGATACAAGTACGTTCAGAAACAGAAGCATACAGTTCACGGCGAATCTGTCGTTGTCGACACCGAAAAGGCGAAATCCGAATTTCACGACTCAGGCATTGGTAGCTCTGCTTCTACGACTTCGATCACATCCAAAGACCAACCTGTTGTTTCTCTACGAACACAGTCGGACTGCGCGGCTACGGTGATATCCAGTCGCGCGGATGCAAGTCATAGACGACTTCCTCCTCTTCCGGCAGAGGGTAGGTCTGGCGCACCTTTCCAGTGTGAGATATGCAACAGAACGGTTCAAATGCGCAGACCAAGAGACTGGAGGTGAGTATTTGCGATCGTCGTGTGCACTATGTAACTGATGTTTGCGGCGATAGGACCCATGTTTTCGACGACATTTGCGCATACAATTGCATTTTTTTGGAGTGTTCCCAAAATCAAGGCTTATTTCGCGACCGAAAGGCTTTAACAGACCACTTAGCTTCATATCATGGGATCGATGAAAACACGGTCCTACAAGTCTGCCCTCTCTGTCTTGACGGAATTAGCGGAGGTTTGGCTTCCATTTCGCTCCACTTGGCACGTCATATGGAAGAAATCGCCCTCGCAATATTACCACAGGCCACAGACTCGGATGTAGAATCCAGTTCCGACGACGAGACAAATACAGCTGTTCTGTCTGAAAATGAGAGAGAGTGCTCAGCAAAAAAACAACCTGAACAACATTCAAACAACAAGGAAGGCGCTATACGCTGTATTTGCGGGTCTACTGAAGATACAGACCGCTTGATACTGTGTAATAACTGCAGCCAATGGCAGCATTCTGGTTGTTACTATGCTACCGCAATTCCCGAAATACACTTTTGCACAAGCTGCAGTTCCACAGTCTCTCCTGAATTTACGAAAAATCGATCGCAGCCCGCGCAGCCCGGAGTTTCGCTAGTGGAAAAGGCTCAATATAAAAATGAGACAAATATTAGTGGAAGTCTAAGTGCAACCGAACATGAAGGTTTAGGAAAGGCTTCAGGTTCCAGAAGCTACGCATGTCCATTCTACAAGCATGATACTTCCTCTTCTCTGCATAACTGGTCCTGTATAAAAGGTTATTACTCCATGGCCGGGCTAAGAGATCACCTGACTTGGTTTGGTCCTCATCAGGTTGAAGAGTCCCGACTGGAACCCTTACCTCTTGATTGTCGTAACAAAGATTATATTTCAGAAGAACAAGCTACCTGGAGAAGATGGTATGTCGCATTGTTTGGAACCGAAAATGTTCCATCGTGCTACAACGAAGGCTACAAGGACGCACGCAGCGATCCCGAACAACCCAACGGAACAGGCCTACAAAAATGTCGAAATTGCCACTTGAAGAACAAAGAATGTGACGGAGCAAAACCACTATGCAACCCCTGCATTGACGAAGGCACACTCTGCTTGGGCTATTCTTGGAAGTATGTAGCACCTGGTTTTTCAATACGTCCAGTTGAAGATAGCTCGGAGCAACACATCCAGAACCTCAGTCAAAGGCAACTCCTCGAACTATCAACAAAGTTCCATGAGTACTACCTGAAGTATGAGGAGTTGCACCAGAAGCTTACTAGTTCAATAACGCCACCAACAGAAAACCAGCGCGAATGCCTCCTCAAGATGCACAAGAAACTGAAGGAGATGAAACAAGTAATTAAGGGCAGCCATAGCACTAGCATCAATTACTTGGGGGATCAAAAACATCTTGTAGAAGAAGAGCATGCCGATAAGTATCTTCTTCCCATACTTCTTCCCAAAATAGTAAGCAAAGGAGGCGAAAGGAATGCCCAAGGCATCACCATTGAAGGTTCTGAGGTAGTTGATGTTCCTGTTTCACGGATACCTGTCGAACCAAGCAAAGATTCATCCCCATACCGTTGCAGAATCTCCGGATGCAAGAGTCTACCTATAGATTTCTTTGTTACATCCCAGGAGAGAGATGAGCATGAACTAAAGGTTCATAGCATAATGTATGCTTTAGGCGCGGACACATCCATGATCTGGACTCCTCTGTCGGACGCCCCAGAAAAACACGGGTCCGCCACACCAGAAGTGGGAACTGAATCAGAGAGGGAATTCGGTCCACATACAAGGCATCCTCAGACTCCCACCCCTTCAGGTAACGGCTCGGATCCATGGCGGCACCATCACTACATCAGTGCCTCCAGTCAGGATGCTTTTCCGCAGTCCCATAATCGCTACATCTGCTCGACTTGCAACAAGGCTTTCTCGCGCCCAAGCAGCTTGAGGATTCACAGCCATAGCCACGCTGGCGAGAAGCCCTACAAGTGCCTTCAGCCTGGCTGTGGAAAAGCCTTCAGCGTGCGGAGTAACCTGAAACGACACGAGCGTAACTCTCATGCCTCGACCATCCCAGTCACAGGATAACTGGAACGCGAAGAGAGATCTGTACACGGTACGGAAGTTATAGGGCCATTCGGTGAAGGAAATCAATAATACCGTGGAAAACACAAGGACAGAATCAGGAGCAATTCAACTGCCTACTATTGCCAGCTTGCTTAGTGAATACGGGCCAACTACCGCTCCAAGCGTTGCTGAAGATGAATCTTCTATTGGAAACCAAGTGAAAGGGGGAGGATCTGCAGTAAAGCGGTGTAGTGTAGATCTCGAGAACTTGTTTCAGATTCGGGGGAGCGAGGGAGGGGGAGGATAGGGGACAAATGGGAGGATAAGGGTAAGGAGTTCTCGGAGAGGGAGAGAAGCAATGAAGACATGAGTGACTCAAGGCAATGCACAAGTCAAGAGTGTATGTAATTCGGCAAACTAGAAAGAGTCGCGCCTGCCATTCGATCACTGGCGGGCGGTCCACCCCCCGCACAGCGTGCGCCCATGCTAAACATCACATATCCCAGCGCATTGAGCGCGTTCTTCCCGACACACGATCGATACCCAACCGAGGAGGATGCCTCTGATGCTCTACTGCAGCCCGCACGCCGGTACATGACGGCAACGCTATGCACCACGAGCTCGGGCCGTGCGGCTTCGTCAGGCGACATGCGCTGAGCCGGAAGCCGACAGACCTTATTTGTAAATCAGTTCCTCTTAATAGCAGTGGGGATTGCACATTGTAGCTGACGGGCGGTTGTCTTGTATCACTTTCCTTGAGTCCTAGTCGATGATTAGAGATGCAGCTCTGATTTCGTACTCGGAATTTTTCCTTCGTTTTACAGCCTCGCCTCATCCTTCTTCTGATCCCCTTCCTCCCACCCAGCAATCAGATCTTCGACAACATTCATTTCATCTTGGCCCCACACAATGCCTCCCACATGCACCCACTCGCCGCTCGGACTCTTCCTCAGTACTCTATAGCTGGGCACGCCACAGATACCCAAAGCCTTCGCCTCGGCTGTTGATTCTCTAAGCCTGTTCTTCGCGTCTTGTTGGTTTGCTTTCGCGATCAGGGATGCGCCATCATATCCAGCGGCATCGAGGACTTGCGCCAGCACGGCTTCGTTGGCCATGTTTTTATTTTGTTCCCAGCATGCACGGTCTGCCATGAATCATCAGTACACATCTTCATGCCATACTCGAAACCAAAATCCACTCACGTAGTATCTCCACAGTGCTCGGATCTACAATAGCTACCCGCAGCACCGTTGGCGTGCGAATGGGGAAGATGTCCGCCCAGTAGAAATCAATGTTCTTGTCAGGCAAGTTTTCTTGTATGTTTACGGCATTCCACCATGCTGTCCAGTCGGCATGGTCTTGGCGCGACCAAAGAGCTTTTGTGGGCGATACGGCAGCCATGGGAAGGTTTGGAGCGCCAATCCTATGAGTGAGAGTTAGCTAGAACGCGAGGCTACCTCAATAGCGAAGGCAGGAGCCGAAGAAACGAATGGAAAACTCACTCCCGAAATAGGATGCCCAACAGAAATGGCTTCATCACGATCTCCAGGTTCCCTTCAAACGCGCGCTTCATTCGCGCCAATTGCGTCCATCCTAAGAATGCCCATGGACTACTGAAATCGTACCAGAACTCTACCTTTACTTCCCCTTTGACCTGGTTTTCGTGCACACACCTCGGCATCAATCGCTTCAGGTTCACAACATCTTTCCACGCCCCTCCCTTCTTGAGCGCCAAAAGCGACGCCTCCAAGAAATGCATTCGATCCTGTCCCCAATAGAACCTCCCCACTCTTTTCTGCCCATCCGCACCCATCCATTTTTCTTGCGGTAACCAGAACCCAGGCACCCCGAACGCCCCTCTCTCAATCGCCTCGCCAGTCGCAATCTGCAATTCCTTCCTCGCATTCTCGTCTGCAAAACACCACCGACCCAACTCCCTGCCTCCTCTTGCTTTAACTCCGCTCTCCGCTGCGATTTTCAACAGCACCCCATCATCGCTAACATCCCTCCCCTCGACCCAATACGCTCTAAACAACTTCTCGCTTAACACCCTCCGTTCCTCTCCTTCCTCATCCACACAATACAGCACTCGTAGCGCGTTCACCGTTTTCCGTGGATGTTTCGGCGGGGCGTTTAGTGCGATGTGATACCGGCGCAGCGTGCGCTGCATAGCGCGCGAGGTGACGGCTCTTTTGGTGGGGTTGTAGACGTCGGAGGCGGAGCCCGCGGCGCCCTGTGGCGCCGAGGTTGCGCGGTAGATGGCGCCGAGGAGGACGGGGCGGTAGGTGGCGTGGGTTTGCGTGCGGGAGAGGAGGGCGGGGAGGCGCGTGGAGGCGATGTAGGCGAAAGGGCAGGATATCTAGAGTATCCTGTCAGATTCATCGCTGCCGGGGTGGTGGGGTGTGCGTGTGCGTACGTCGTAGTTGAATTCTAGGACTGGGGACGACATGGTGGCGATGTTGCTGGGTCCTTCTTTACTTGTTATTGGTATTCTTGTTTTTGCTGGCCTTGGAGGAGATGAGGTGCAGAATGCTTGGGGAGGGGTGTTTTTCTTTTCTTTTTCTTTTTTGTGTCAAGTCCGGGGTACGGCAGACGGAGGATGATCGTTTATGCGGGATGGGGGATTCCCCGCACAGCCGAGGTTCCTAATTGAGATATGTGCGCATTTTATCACGCCAAGCACATACGGCTCCAGATTGCCTTACAAGTACACGTATCGCTTGCTGTTTTCTAATTTTATGGATGCGCGAAAGCACACCATCGTAGTAAGCCATCACATTTCATCACAGTAGCATGCACATCAGCTCGAGCTCATGATCTGCTCTCATCATGTCGATTTCGAACCCAATTTGGCACACCCATCAAATATTTCTTACGTCGTGCTGAAGCGACTGCGACTGAGATTGCGCACGAAAGCTCTTGTGTTTCTGGTGTTGTAATCAAATAAGCAAAGAGCATACAATACAAAGGCCTACGGAGCGAGTCATTTTACGCGTCGAGATAGAAGCGATTGGAACAGAATCAAAGTCGCAAGCGCATGTGGTGCTTCTTCCTGCCCAAGTTTACAGTTTCGGCCAACTAGCTTACAAGCTTAGTTAAATCATGCATGCGCCCCAGCGACTCTTCTGCTTTGGGTTTGTCTTGTGCATCTCTCCTCAGGACCTTGCATGTTGAAGATTTGAGAGTGTTCAAAGCCAGCTAGTTCCAAAGCCCAACTACCTTGCCACAGCCACACGTCTTTTCTGGTGTATATCCCTTTCTTTAAATTCTCAAAGATTGCCTCAACTGACTTCATGAGGTGGGCAATAACGTCAAAGAGGCAGTCTTTGCTACAAAGCAAGATTATCGATGTTCTTCTGCGGGTTCCCTCTTGCGTTTTTCGCCCATGTGATCTTCCAACAATACGACTTAGGAGAGAGCGTCTATAATCTACATCCTAGGTAGAAAAAAATACCGGCCTTTCTTACCCATCGTTAACGATACCGTCAACGTTTTCAAGCTTCCCCGGATTCCCAAACCCTTAAACGCTTCAGTAGTTTGTACCCAATGTAGTAACTTGGAAAAGGCCTAGCAAGGGAGCAGAAATAGAACCTTGAGCGAGCGCTCATGCCGCCACACCCTTCCTCATTGTTATTTGGCTGTAGGGTCGTGTCGTTAGAACAATCGGCGCAAGCTCTCCTATAGTTTTAAGGCCGTCTTGTTCGCCGTTATGTCTTTTTAGATAAGAGTAAATCTCGTGATTGTCTTTTTACGCCTTTTTGTTGGTTTGCAAAGCATACTCTACATGGTTCTTACTTTTGATTTTTTGATGCCCATGAGATCACTACAGAAAACACCAAGTGAGGGTAGCGGGCTTGGTTGCCAGATCTTCATTTGCTTAGTTATAGTTTATCGTACAGATATAGGGCGAGGTCGTCATGATGCGCAAATTACCAAAGGTAGGCGGCTTTGGGTTCTATCGCGAAACAGCCCTTGTATTTCAGCTTACCATAGATGTAAACACCAAAACCTAATAGGTTATACTTTTACAGGATAAAAGTACTTCGCATCGAAAAGTTGAGAGCGGCGACAGTCAAGCTCTGGATCCTTGTATTCCTCCCGCAATCCATGTTGAAGTCTTCAATTTTAGCAGGAGTCTTCCATGAGGGAAAAGTCATCGCCTACCAAGGCGTCTTGATCTGCCCAGCCACCATAGGAGATATGCGCAGCTGAGCGAGCAGGGTGAAGCGGAAGAGAGCGGTTCGTAAAGGAGCCACATAGTAAAAGAGGGTAGGAATTCTCGACGCGGCCAGACAGAACCTGACTTCCTGCTAGCAAACTCCGGCGAACGGGGGTCACTTTGATACGAGGAGAACCTCCCCTCCTACGTTATAAGGAGAGCTCCTTAGTATTCTGGTAAGAAAGCATGGTCGAGTTTGCAGCCGCCGCCTTTTTTGGGGTCCTCTTAGGAGCTATTCTGACTCAACTGGAAATTTCCTGCCAGAAATTAGCAAAATGCACAGCGACATCGCGGGATCAACACGCACGATACAAGGAATAAAGACAAATGTTTCGGAAAACTCAGCTGTGATCTAGGAGGCTGCGAAGGAAAATTTGCTGAACGATCAGAATCTCCATGAAAAGCGTGTGGTATTCTGGAGAAGGAGAACTCCTTGAAGTGTAAGATAAGCCAGAATAAACGCTCGCCTCCAAATCCACAGCCTCAGCTAAATCGCCGCTGGTCGATAAAATCCAGTCGCGTTCCTAAGCCTAGAGATGAGCATATTTGTCATTTTTGTCCGCCTAAAGCGGATAAGAAATAGAAGGCAGAAAAACTAAGTTCCAGTGCTTCTAGCGAGTACATAGGACAGACAACCGTGCAAGACTTCAGAGACATCACTTCCTGTTCTCTGTAGGCTCGCCGACCGGTGTACAAAGTTGCAAAGGACAACGTTATTTTCGATTCTACCCATTCCTGCCCTATATTTTCTTCCCCGTTTTTGTCTTCACGATTCTCATTCTCCTCGAAGATCAATTCAACTCTGGCTTGGAAATTCCATCAGTTATATTCCTGAGAGATGCACGAGATCAGTAATCATTGAACGAAATTTCTATCATAACCTTGATTCATTGCACTGCATCCCTTTTCGACCTGAATTCATAGAAGGTAATTCATCGTGTTCTTTCTGGGGCTATATCTCGACCTATTTCCGTATGGTATTCAAAATCTCTTGTGAAGCCGGTGCAACCTTGCGGTGTTGGGTTGCTACATGGTCGACTTGAGAGTGACGTGGAAATTGAAGGCATGCTGGCGTTTGACATCTGGTGTCTGCGCACATTATTTGCGGGCCATTGCAGAAGGCAAGAAAACGTACGGTTGCAGATGCGGCAAATCGAGTACTTTCCTATCATTATGGAGAAGAAAGTTCTCACAGACGACCAGGCGAGGACACCGTTCTCTCGGTCAGAATATCAGGTCATCGCGATATTCCCATACCTAGCTACCCTCATCAGTGGCCAGACCAGAACAAAGGCGCTGTTGAAACCTGCATCACCGCAGCAGACGACCCAGTAGCATTTTCCACAATTCCTCGACGGGATTCTCGACTCTGGTGCTAAATTCATTGAGAGTGTCGAAGAATGCAATATTGCTCTAAAGGATACCTTCTTGGATAGAACCAGGATGTCTTGCAGTCTAAAGAAAACCTGTGACACGGCTCCCTCTTCGTTAACCGCCGCAGTGAAATTGGCGGAGGGCTCCAATCCGGTTATACTAATGTCCAGAGCGCTCATGTTCAGGAAGACTTTAGACAAGTCTCGGTAGCGGTCCGATTATTCATGCGCTGTTGTCGGCGCGACATTACCACTTTGTCTATTTTGTCTATTTGTCTGGGCGGTCAAGGCGGCCGAGGGCTTCGGTACCGTGGGAGTCGGCTGTGATACGGCGACGCGGATCTTTTTCGGAGCTATGCGGTAAACACAGTGTACGCACTCCATTTGGAGACTGGGCGGGCATTTGTAACTCTTAAATAGGGCTCACTAGCTCATGTGAACCTGTTACTACCTTTATCGTCTTCGACGAACCAGTTAGGAGTGTTGAAAAAGATGTTGTCTGTTATAGTCCCAATTCTCCAATCATGGTGCCCTACAAGATCTCAAGATGGCGCTCGCTGCGGTGGTTGTCAACGTGGAGATGGCCAAGGAACACGAAGACTTGCTCTGTATGTAGATGGATTAGCGTTCTGTCAAGGTCAGCGAGAAGCCGAGTAAATGACGAAACATACGCACTTCTTGAAAATATTTCTTGGTAGTTTGGTATAAATGGACAGGTTAGTCGCGAAAAACCGGAATCAAAGCGGTCGAGATCTATGCTGTGTATGTGTATGTGTATGCATTTTCGAGTGTTTGTACGTTTTATTATTGAGACCAGCTTTTCTAGATGGCGTCAGCATGCACTCACTTTAAAGTCAGTTTCGGGGCCGAAGGAAAGGAAAGAGGTAGTGAAAGCGAAAGTTGAGATAGAGGCGTGGAAATCAGAAGATGGAGGATGGAGTAAGAAAGAAAACATCATAATCATCATCACACATACACATGCATAGGAGACCACTTAGTGAAGGACCGCACCCCTCATCTTGCGAGGGGCCGGGAGAAAAACCACACTCCATTCCAAAAACCAAAACCAAAACAAAACCAAACTCCAAACTCCAAGCATCCAACCCCCCGCAGACCCGGCCCAAACTCCCAAGCCACTCGATGGTCCACGACCGGAAGAACCCAAGAAAGCAAAAACAAAAAAGCAAAAACTGTGGTACCAGACATCCCAGGCCCGAGAGACTTCCCTTCCAAACAGAAGAGGCATAGCAAAGGAAAGCAAAAACAGAAAGCAAAAGCAAAAAAGTAAAAAGCAGAAACAAAACAAGGGTACCAGACATCCCAGGCCCCAGAGAGACTTCCCTTCCAAGCGGAAGAGGAATAGCAAATAGCAAGCATCCACCTCTTCCTCCCCACGGCCAGACAGCCCCGGCCGTCTGAGCATCACCCTCTCTTCAGGGCCTTGGCCACGAACTTGCAATCGTTCATGGCCTTGTTCCAACGAACCACCGTCTCCCTTCCCATCCCCGAGACCCACATCGTTATTTCTTCCTCGCACCCCTCGTACACCGTCCCTCGGAAGAAATCAAGGGCGAGAGAGAAGGACCCAACGTCGCCAGGCACCTGTCCGGCCGTCTTGCTGCTCTGGCCCTGACTCACACACCTGTCGACCAGGTCGCCTACCGCCGAGAAGGCGTCTACGACACGCTGGAGGACGAGGGGCGAGGGGGCGAGCGACGCGTTGAACGCGAATGCTTGGAGCTGCAGTCGCAGGATGGCGAAGGTCTGGATCCAACGGGGGGCGAGCCCCGCCAGAACAGGTGCCAGCTGGGAGGGGGTGGTAGAGGGGGCGGGATTCAAATCCTCCGGTGTCCACGCCGCGAGTGCCGCGGGCGTCAGGCCCCATTGCTCTGGCTTGAGGGCCGCGACCTCCTCGATGGAGAGGGCCGTGTCCTCCGAGGGCGGCAGGACGGCGGCGGCGGCGGCGGCGGCGGGCGGGGCTGGGGCGGCGGCGGAGGCGGTTGTGCGAGCACCGCGGCGTGGACGGGCAATCAGTCGTCGGGTGGGGCCTTCCTGAGCGGGCGCGGGCGCTGCGTCTTCAG
>Ga0247757_10001781_pt1 | contig 12992 bp, 9 predicted proteins | sample UWRJL126311R4_FD_180929 | JGI IMG/M metagenome (GOLD analysis project Ga0247757, IMG submission 180929) | Plant litter microbial communities from Arlington Agricultural Research Station in Wisconsin, United States - UWRJ-L126-311R-4 | ecosystem: Environmental > Terrestrial > Plant litter >...
AGGAGCAACTATTAATAGCTTCAAGGAAGGGGCACGAGGCGGTGGTCAAGCTGCTGCTCGACAAGGGCGCCGACCTGGAATCGAAGGACAAGGAGAACGGTCGGACGCCGCTATCGTGGGCTGCACGGAACGGGCACGAGGCGGTGGTCAAGCTGCTGCTCGACAAGGGCGCCGATCTGGAATCAAAGGACAAGAAGAACGGTTGGACGCCGCTATCGTTGGCTGCACGGAACGAGCACGAAGCGGTGGTCAAGCTGCTATTCGACCAATCTTTTAGATAGTCTCCTTAGTTAATCTCATCAACCTTCTCGCGGACACCTTTAAGACCTCTTCCACAACCGTAAAAGCTTACTGGTGGAGATTGGCTACTACCCTAATCCCCTCTAGACATCGTGGTGATACCTACCCTATAACCTCTAACCCTTTGGTCACGACCCCTGTATCGGTACGCGGTTATATATAAGCTCTAGTATTGTAGTCGCTCTACGTCAAGGTCTCCCGCGAAAACTAATACTATACAATTGGTCTAATCTACTCTTATTAAACTATATAGAATCTTACTATATTCCTTTATTTCGAGCTTATAGCGTTTTTTAGGCTACCTTTTATAGATATATAGTGGTACGTTCCAGAAGCTCATTTATAAGCAGGATACAGCTATAACAGGTACTTTAGTAGTATACGATCTTACTATAGCTAGTAGGGAGGATGGCCAACCCGTACTAGTACAGACCTTATAGAGGTAGCGTTTGTCGTATTTACCATTAAGGAGAAGAGTTCAGTGTTTGATAAGGGAGCCCCAATCTGGAACCGGGAACTAATATTAATACCTCTTCTAGGAACGCCGCCGGAAAGCTATTAGCAAACTGGTGGAAAGCTGGCAGCTTTCTAGCAGCTTTCCTAGGAACGCTAGAATACTGGTAGTATTCTCTATAAGCACTAGCTAGAAAGCTAGTAGCGTTTACTAGGAACGCTGCCGGAATACCGCCAGTAAACCGGCGGAAAACCGCCAGAAAGCTGGCGGAAAGCGTACTAGTGAAAGGAATATAAGAAGGACTTGCCAGCCTAGTGCTACTAATACACTCGTTTGCCTAATGCACTCGCTTGCCGTTCACGTTATAGTTAGAATACCTCCCATTTTTAAAGATATATTAAACAGCCCAGAAGCTAGTTATAGGGTATAGGCGCTTCTAATACTCTTACTGTGTGCCTTCTCTATTAAGTTTATCGCTGGCGGCTATCGTCCGAAACAAGTTTAGCTAATAAGTGGTTTGCGAAATACCCTCTACACCTCTGGGCCCAAGCATGCCTAAGAAACTATAATACCAGACAGCCGCAGCCATAGGTAGTCTCTTTCGCGCGGGGCGGTAGGTTAAACAATTTAACATAGTTCTTTTTCTAGATAGGCTCGTTGTTGTGCAATGCGCCACATTGGTTCTAATTTAAGGAACACGTTATCTCCCACATAGTTACGTAATTATTTGTTGAAGATGATAACTCAGGTTGTCGCCTAGCTGTATTTGTGAAAATAAGAAGGAGGGGCTCCTCGGCTGAAGCAGCAGCTCATATTAATCCAGTTGAATACTTGTTCCTTCACTGTAGTGCCAGGTTCACTGTATTCAAATATACTTAATGGATAATTCTCAAGTTTATCAGTACGAAAGCCTACCCGGCCAGAACTACATTAGGCTGATCTCTTTTCAACGCGATAACCAACCTCGACCTATAAAGATTAGACTCTCCATCTATCCCTTAAACTCAGCTCCATCTTATCAGTGTCTGAGTTATACTTGGGGAAATCCATCGTCATCATACTCTGAAGACGCAGAAATGCTCGCCTTGGCCTATGACAGTGTGGATGAGATTAGAGTGGAAGGAGCCTTGTTGTCCGTCAAGTTCAATCTGAGTGATGCACTAGAGATGCTCCGTGAGCATGCGATAGCCGATCAGCATGCAGAACATTTTTGGATTGATGCTATATGTATCAACCAAGGCAGCTTGGAAGAGCGGGCTTCACAAGTTGCCATCATGAGTAGCATCTACTCAACAGCAGAGAGAGTTATAGTCTGGATCGGGAGAGAAGATGAATTCACAGCAGATGCGATTCATACCATTACGAGCTTGGGAAATATCCCAAAAGAACAGTATGCTAAATTGCAATCACGTGACGAGTACAATCCGTTTTCGGAACTAGCTCGTGTTGGAGCAACACCGGTACAACGGGAGAATTGGCTAGGTCTAATTGCTTTCTCTCAAAGACCATTCTTCAGCAGGGTCTGGGTTGCACAAGAGATAATTCTGGCTAAAACAGTAATGCTCGTCTGTGGTCCTTACCAAATTCCGTGGCAGCTCATGGCCAATACAGTCTCTTTGATCATGGCAACTGGATGGCAACACTATGTGCAACTTAGCTATCTTCGTGTGAACCCATATCCAATGGCTTTGGCAGGAATTTATAGAAGGATGCTTCAAGAAAAGAATCTCCAGCTCTCAAGAAGTCTAGTCTACCTGGAAACTATCCGTGCTGGCGTAACTACATACAAGCATCCCGCAGTCTTCAGATACCTCCTTATGAGTTTACGAATGTTCAAGGCCTCCGATGATAGGGACAAAATCTATGCATTGATGGGTCTAGCATGGAAGGAACGCCCGCCCTTTTCAACCCACCCGGATGCCCTTGCTCCAGACTATACACTCTCAGTTGTAGAGCTGTATACGAAAGTCACCCGGGTAATGATCCAGTCACAGCAGAATCTTAGGATATTGGGCCATGTTGAGGATCGAAGCTTTCGGAAGCTTTTTGATTTACCTTCATGGGTTCCTGACTTTTCGAGTACTACAACCCCCCCAGCTTTGGACAGTCGGCTAGTCAATCGCTCTTACAATGCAAGCAAAGGCCTGACAGTTGCCCCTAAGCTCTTGGACTACTATGCAACCGTATTAGAAGTAGCCGGATTTAAGCTCTCAACTGTGAAAAAAGTGTCGGATGTCTCCCGAAATGATATTTGGGAGGAGAGGGACGGAATAGGCGACGATCGCTGGATCCAAATATTTGGCTTTGCAGCAGAGATTAGTGAAGCTCAATTTAGGACTCTTGGAAAGTAAAGTCACTCCTGGGATATACCCGTCTGTCTCCCAAAGGCTTGATGCTAACTCAAAAAATTAGCTCAGTGACCCGAACCGAAATACTCTGGAGAACGCTATGTGGCAACATGGTCGTCGACTCACAGATACCCGCACCGACCGACGTCGAGAAGGAATTTTTTAACTGGCTCTGCTTAGAGCTTCTGGCTAGGACATATATATACGAAGAAAACAACTTCTCTGCATTAAGTCGAATTGAGGGCTCCCATAGAAACACACGCTGGGAGAGGTTGTTGGCAGCAATAAACCCGCTGCTTGAACGTGAACCGCCCACTTCAATCTTCAATATGGCCGCTTTCCATAATCGATTTGGAGAAGCTATTTCATCAACAAGAGATTACGAAAGTCTTGATTGGGTGAGAGGAAGTTGTAATCGCTGGATAGATGGTACACTTCGTCATCACACGGGAGTCCGGCGTTGCTTCCAAGATTCGGACAATAGATTGTGTATGGGTCTCAAGTCTTGCGAGGCAGATGATGAGATTTGGATCCTTGCTGGAATGCCTTCACCTGTTCTACTTCGGCCAATAGAAGATGGAAAGTATACCTTTCTTGGAGAAGTCTACATTTATGGGGTTATGGAAGGAGAATTAGCGGACCACAGTCTTCTCCAACCCTTGAACACAATACAAATAGTCTAGATCCAGGAATGCAGAACAGGGTTCAAAATGTAAAATATATGAATTAGCTGCTGAGTAGTGCGAGGCGCAGTGGTTGTCCGGCCTCAGCCCGAGGAAGACCTGAAGAAAGATAATAAGTATAATAACTACTACAGTAAGACTAATTAGTTATCATAGTAATATTAACGCAAAGGCACTAATAGCTGGGATCGTTGAGTGTGTCTCAGTTATGAGCTAATTTACTTTCTGTGCTGGGACTTTGTTAGGCGATCGGATCGAATGGGTTCGCAATTGCCTCGAGTTGCGGCTGAGGGCTGGCAACCACCTTGTTAACGGAAAGCTTCGTACACAGGGAGGTGCTAAGGCAACCGTGTAGATACGTTTGGAGCAGCGCTGGAAGTTGGAATGTGGAAGGGGTAGCGTCCGGTGGCTAAGCCCGCCTTCGCGTACACTGCCTCCACAGGCTGCCCTCATAGCCCACGTCCGGCCACCACAATCCGTCAACCACTTCTGTCGTCACCCCATAATTCCCTAGCCGCTATCTTGGTCGTTCGCAAACAGCCGCTAGCCCCGGATCATTTGCGTTCTCTGTTCTCACGTCCCGTACGCTTAACCCATATAACAAGCAGGGCTGAAGCGATATGCGACGGCGCGTACTAGGTACCTGGTCTGCTGGTAACATCACTTTATGACTCACGAATATCAGCTTGCATGCGTGGCATGTTCGCCACACTGGCAGGGAGAATGGCCGACCCGCTCCGGCTACACCCTTGCCGCGATATTTTTTCTCATTGGACAGAAAGGTAAAGGATGATGTCGCACACTTGAAGCATGGTGCGGTGAGGTTAAAGCTTATACAATAAGGTTGTAGAGGTGGCGTTTGTCGTATTTGCCGTTGAGGAGAAGAGTTCGGTGTTTGATGAGGGAGCCTGGAACCGGGAACTGATAATTATGGGACCCCATGCGGGGACATGTGGTCAAAGCTTGGTAGCGCTGATGTTTTTCCGACTGTTTGGGCTCACGCTCGAACATCAACATCACGACGCCCACTCACAATACCAACTCCACCCTAGCTCACTATGCACACAGATATTCTGGACAATGAAACGACGAGTATCCGATGGCGATATCAGGCAGTCCTTTTGCTCCAACGCTTGCAGTGCGAAGTGCCGCAAAACGCAACCGGCCGACGTCAGCGCACCCCACACATTCTCACCACCTCCATCGAATCTATCACCGCAGCCGCCTGCGCTAACTGAAGAGGCGCTCCGTTCCATTCAGCAATCGATCCACCAGGTGACGGAATCGTTAGTCCCGGATTGGGCAGAAGGCTGTACGGCTAGCTACAATCCAAAGATGATGGCAGCACCTCCGACGCCCAGAAGCGCATCTTCGAACGACCGAGGGCGCCGCAGCGCGAAACGCTATGCGCGCTCTCGGGGATCTCGAACGCCTAGTCCTAGCAAGAGACTATCTCCGCAAACCTACCGTACACGGAATATGTACCACGCTGGCGTCTTCGTCGACAAGTTGGCCGACCTTCCACCCCCGATCGATGCTGAGGTACAGCGAATACTGGGAATAGAGTCATGGCATGATCCAGTGGTGGTTGCTCTAGACAGGCCACAAGCTGTTGCACATCTTACTGGGCTGGTATCGACATTCTGGGCCGAATCGCAAAGAAACGCACGCGAGTGTTCACTCGAGGGCGATTGGAAGGCCAGTTTGAACGGCCTTGTGAGGAACCTAACGGAACTTTGGCCAGGCACGCTGAAGACGCACATGTCTGAGAAAGGTAGACGTCCTCGTAATCCAAGAGGGTCTCGTCGACAACATGCTAAACCTCTATGATAGTCTGGAATCCCGATCTTAAGCCGAACTGCCGGTCTTTTGACGATTTACAAGATGAAGATCACAGCGGAACACAAACTCCTCGCTTCGTACCAGCCCAGACCGCTCTCCCCGATTTCAATCCAAATGATGCCGCAGCTACTGCTGCAGCCTTTGTCGGGCCTATACCATCACTACCGCCATATACACAATCAGTTGCGTCGACCACCAGCACCGAGGCTGCGGACCCATATCACATACCGACGCCGAAACCAGATATCACAATTGGGCTCGCACACACTGCATTCGTACAACGGCATCAACGGCGGCTAGTTGATCACCAGGCATCCGGTTCAATCTTGAGCGATCCACATGCGGCTGACATGGGTTTACGGTTTCCCTTCTTGGTCGTAGAAGCGAAGGGTTTGAGTCTGAATGGGAGTATGATTAGTGCACAGAATCAAGCTGCCATTAGCGGTGCTTCCATGCTCACAATCATGAAGGATCTCAATCATCAGGCGGCATGGAATGCGAGCGCGGACTCTGATTCTGAGTCCCGCGCGCTGGATATGGAACTTACATCGCCATCCTCGACGCCGTTAGCGCCGCAGCTGACCCCATCGCTCTGTTTTTCGATCGTGACGGAGGGCCCCGTACATGAGTTGTGGGTGCATTTTGAGTATGAAGATGGGTATTATATGGAGTTCCTTCAGTCATGGCGCACTACACGCAAACGCGATGCGGAAGGGCTTGCACATTTTCTAGCTCGGATAATGGAATGGGGCAAAGGAAGTTTCAAAGAAGGCATTGTGGAAAAGTTGGACAGGGTACAGAGGTATTGAGCCTTTAGGTTACCGTCAATATGAGCAAGAGTAGATTCTGTCAACATCCAACATCGTTTTCGATATGGCTCGGGAGCAGCTTGGCCAAGCCACATCTGCCCAATAGGGGACTGGTTCAGTTTTGAACCCGCTCACTTGGTATGGCCTATCATGTGAGCAAACGAACTAATAACGTTATTTTCTTACTATTATAGCTCGATAACCTGTATATATTTAAATGAGTAAGTATAGTTTTCAAATAAGTAGACACTCTCAGATGTGAAGCCTGGAAAGTACATCTAGGGTATAAAGCTAGGTACCTGGGTAGGGATTAACCAGGTAAATATCTATGGATATCATACTAAAGCCCTAGGGAAGGATATGTATAATATATTTAAGGAATCTACAACCTACCTGCTTAGGAAGCCTGTCAGCCTTAGTATAGGCATGTTTCTTTCGAGACAGCTTTACAATATCACGATAAGGCTGGATTAGACGTTTGTTATATTATATGATTAGTTATGCTTCCGCGGGTCAGGCGGAAAACCAAAACATGTGAAGCTTAAAATGACTATCTAGAGCCTTAGTCCTTTACGAGAAAGATACTGCGCATTAACATTGTAGAGAGAGTAAGCGAACCGAACGATTAGGTTGTATATAAAGACCAGCGGCAACATAGGGTGTAATAACGCCTAAACAGCCTATAATTTTACGGCTGTTATCTCGCACTGTGAGACGTCCCACACTAGCGCGCTCTTTGCATCACCACCTATACGAATCGAAATGCAGACACCCGGCATGCTACAATCGATGCCACACAACATAGCCTGTCGCCTCCCAACTATGCTCAACAAATCAAGTTTATGCCCTAAGCTGGGTGGATGTCGATTGAATCAAAGTTGGAGGTCCTCAGTCTTCAAAAACTCCACCTCTTCATGTTCAGGCCAGAGCACACCACACCAGATACCGGTCCGCCTCCAAAGTGATCCCGGCTCCGTTGCTCCCTGTCGATGGATATGACCTAAGACCTTGCCCAGCTTCTCAGCCATGTTTTTAGCGCTCACTAAGTCAAGTGTATCGCCATCGATGTAATCCATTACGATATACCCAATTGCCTCTTTCTGCACGAATCGATAAGCTGTCGGTACATTGACTATATCTGCGTTGAGGCGCTGCTATGCGGCCTGTTAGTTCCTACATCCCTCAGCGGTAACAAAATGTCTGTGATGCGCACCACTTTGTTTCAGCACTGCGGCGCTGAGGGAATTTTGGTCGCTGGATCGTGACAGATCGAGATGATTTGATCATCAGTGATAGCAGACATAGTGCAGAGAGGATGAACAGTGGATGTGTAAGGAAGTGGCAAGTGTGAAGAATTGAATGTATTGATTGAGTGTGTAGTTCAGTGTAGAAGCCTATTTGTAGAAGACATGTTTGACGCCCTTATATAGCGAGAACCCATCATGTGACATGGCCTTAGCTGCTTACACACCCCTTTCAGATTCGAACGTAGTTGGAAGCTGACTTGACTATGAGTCCCCCTCTGTCTATTTTGGGTAGACAGCTGCAGTATGTTTGTGAGAGGTGATCAGTCTCTCTATTTTAGTGCAGTCCCAGGTGGGTAGTCTCCGCCGTCGCGGTATATATAGGGTCCTTATATATTCAGACGTCTCTAGAGGTATCTGCCCCTTATTATTTCATATTCTATATATGTAGTGGGGAGGTGCTTCTTTTAAGTAGTTTCGTATATTCTGAGCGAGTAGCTCCTTTATATATATATTTGTAGTGAGCGAGTAGCGCTAAGCTAGCTTAGAGAAAGCTAGCAGCTCTTTTAGCTTACTGGTAGAACGCGTAGGGAGTATTGTCGGATTTTCGTTGTTCTGAGAGGGATGATTTTAATTAGAGTAATTAATTGATTCTATCTATAGAAAAGGTCTCCTATATCCTTCTTATATTCCTTTCACTCGTACGCTTTCCTTCGGTTTGCTGTCAGCTTTCTGGCGCTCTCCGGTGCTTTCTGGTGGTTTTCTGCCGGTTTGCTAGCGGCTTTCCGAGCTAGAATTCTACATAGAATTCTCGCTAGTTTGTTGTTAGAATCCTGAGCTAGTATGTAGAATTCTGATAGTTTCTGTGTAGAATTCTATCAGAATTCTGCCGGAAAGTTGCGGGAATTCCGCCGGAAAGCTGCCGGTTTTCCTGAGTAGTTCGCTGTAGAAGAATACAGCGAGTTCGCCGTCGGAATTCTGTCGGTTTGCTGCTAGAACTCCTAGTATTCTAGTATTCGGCTATAGAAGAAGAAGTAGGGGGGAATTGTTGTAGATTTAGTAGTTTGACCCAGTTCTCATGGCGTTGTTTCGGCAGTAGCTTTGTAAGACCGTCAACTGGCTGACAGTTTAACGATATATATGAGATGTTGACGTCCTTTGATAGTGCTATTTGCCTCAGCCAGTGATAGTATATATCGATATGCCTAACACTTATTTTGAGACGCGGAATAGTTGACGTGAGTAGACGAATCATCTACTGGTCGTCGCGGTATAGAACTCGTTTATTTCCTAGGTCAAAGTTAATCTGTAAGCAGCTGAGGCCATGTCACATGATGGGTTCTCGCTATATAAGGGCGTCAAACATGTCTGCTACACATAGACTCCTATACCGAACTACACACTTAATCAATTCATTCAATTCTTCATACGTGCCACTTCCTTACAATACTAACGCGAACGCTTCTATGCCATAGAGATAAACCGTCGCGCCGCCCTCTAGCTCCGCAGACCCGCCGTTGATCCCTCGCCCGACCTACCACGTCCTCATCCTTCTCGAGCACATCGCAACCAATATGTATACGCATAATACGGAACACCAAGACTCGACTCTAGGCTTCGACAAGCGGAGTCGTGTTACTGGAAGAACGCCGTCGTTATACGCACGCACAAAAGTGGAAAGGGTCCGTATATCTTAGGGATACAGCTGTCGTACAGTCATATAACGAACGGCTCCTCGCATGAGCACTGTAATTACTAGGGCGATGGAAAGGTGCTTTAGTTTAGTCTCTAAGGGTGATAAGGAGTTTGGATCGTCGATGCTCATGAGTGCTGGGTCAGGTAGAGCAGAGATCTGATGGTTGCTATGCTTGGTAAGGTACAACGCCATCTAAGGCTGCATGCCGGACCTGTCATCGATAATGACCCTTATATCTCTTCGCAATGCCATCTAGTGCCGACGTTCATGGCAAGGGTCTGTTCAGAGCGTGTCGACCGTCCTCCCTGCTAGCGCGACTAAGGTGTTCGTCCACTCCCCTTGTTTTTTTTTTCCGGCTTACATGCCATGGTTTAGCTCTGTCACTAGCTGCTATGCCACCCTCTCGACAATTCCAGGCCATTCAATATGCATGGGGGTAAAACTATCCGATTACGTAGAAGCGCCAGCCCAGCGCCGCGATGCTCTATATTAGCGCTTCGCCTGTCTGTAGCTGAACTTTCTCAGCGTAGTTTAATCATGGTGGATTAGGTCTAAGCACCATGATGGTTTATGAATACCGCTCTTACATCATAGCTTAGCTATATCCTTCCTTTAAAACTGAAAACTCTGGCTGCCTATGTTTATATCCTTCCCCGCCTGATTGATCACTTTGTCATAGTTATGAAAAATTGTATCACCAGACTAAGATATAGATTAGCTTCCTAGTCGCGTAGCATAAAAGTCCTGTCTTACTTCTTTGCGGTCATCCTCTTGGCGGGCCTGACTCATGTCCACGATTTTCGCCTTCACAACTTTATACCCATCGTCGTTGTTGGAGGCGAACTTGCAGATCTCGTGATGGTTGCTCCGGAGAGGGATCGTCTCTCCAACCCCAGGGTACGAGGCAGATCTTTCCTCAACAATCTAGGATATTATATAAGAGTAACTCGTAATGAGTATAGGCATATTGGTTGCTTACCATCATGCCGTAGGTAGGAAGCGTTTCGTAGAAGAAGACAATCCTCACTTTCTTCGCTGTGCTGTTCCGTTTCCTTACCGTCTCTGGGAATGCAGTTCCCAGTTCTTTCAAATCATGCGAGTTTTCTTTCAGAGTCTTCAGCGTTGTTTGATCCGTTCTGCGCACAACGTTAAAGATTGCTCGGACAAGGTCGCCCCACTTCGCCAAGTTTGAGCCCGCAAACGGTGTACCAAGGAAGACCATGCCATGGACATGTTCAGCAATGCTTTGTACGCTGTCTCCAGTAGCGTTTCGCTCGCCAAGAACGATGACTTCTGCGCAAACTAGGCCGCCAAGACTGTGTGCTACTAGGATGATGGGTCGATCGTTCTAGGGCCGATATTTCGTTAGGTAGGTTTTCGACACTTACTAAAGTGAGAATGTGGGGTTTACACTATCTGGCGAGCTTCGCTCGGCACTAAGCAAAGCGCAGAGACTTCGCGCATCGCTCTCCAAGCTGCCTTGTGTGACCTCCGCAGTGTCTGAATGCACAATGTTGGAGTCGTAACCAAAGCTCATGATTCGACTATGCTCGAGATCGGCTGCGAGGAAGTCCCTTGGCCAAAAGTATCCATCTTTCATCCAGGTTTTCTCTCGATGGCCCCGCAAGCCATGTACGAAGACAATGCTAAGATTCCGCGACAGTTAGCAGTCAGTTGCGACAAGTGTTGGGCAAACGAACTCGACTTCGGGCTTCTCAGCAGTATGCAACGTTGACAGGCCATATTTGGACATCTTGAAGTAGTGCTACACGAAGGAAAATCTCGGAAGGATAATGGTTTCAACTTCGGAAGCTGGAATAAGCACCTTGTCGAGTCCAGCGTGGAAAGGAGGGGCACGACACCTCAATGAGATCTTCCCGACTCCACGTCAGCACTCTCCAAAGTGGGATGTAGGCGAACCTTGGCGATGCCAGCCCCTCGTCGTGTCCATGCACCACAACAGATGGGAACAACATCACTGATGCCCATGTAATAGTCTACAACTAGACAAAGCCCACAATGGCTCATGATAGGGCCCTTGTCATCAATAAGGCTGGTGAGAATATTTCTGTGGGTACGTTGCTCATTCCCTACTATAAAGTATCATATTCTAATGCAAGGCTAGAAAACCAGGTAGTTCATTACCATGAGAAATCCGACCCCCTACGAGGATTATATACCGCTCCTGAAGCAGCCTTTAATGCCCCCAGGGAAAAAGATGAACCTCAGTGCCTTCCCAATACTCGAGTTCAAATCCTCCAGCAAATACGAACGTGGGTAGATGGAGATGATGGACAGTACATCTTCTGGCTGAGCGGTTGGGCAGGGACAGGAAAGTCGACCATTGCTCGCACAATTGCCCGCGAATACCATGAAACAGGCCTCATGGCGAGCTTCTTCTTCTCGCGAGGCGGCGGAGATGTGAGCCATGCGGGGAAGTTTGTTGGCACTATTGCATCACAACTGGCGCAGAGATGCGCCGCCTTCAAGTCGCGCCTCGTCAAAGCAATATTAAACGACGCAAGCATTTGCGACGGGCCCATGAAAGACCAATGGAACAGGCTCGTTCAGCAACCACTATGCGATCTAGATGTCGGCTCGTTTCAGGCGCCTTTGCTCATCGTGATCGATGCACTGGATGAGTGCGGGAAGGAACGCGACATCAAACAGGTACTTCATCTGTTAAGCGATTTCCCACGCCAAGGAGGACCCCACTTACGCGTATTCATTACAAGCAGGCCTGATATACCTGTCCAACATGGTTTCTCTATCGTCCCCAACCAGGATCACCAAGATTTCGTGCTTCATAACATAGCACAGTCCATTGTTGATGATGATATTTTCACATATCTACAGCAAACGCTTGCAGATATTCGGCGAAAATATCACCTTGAGGAGAACTGGCCCGGAGGTGAAGCCATCAGGTGTCTGGTTGGGAAGAGCGCGGGGTTATTCATTTGGGCAGCAACTGCGTGCCGGTACATTGATGAGGGCGATGCTTATTTCAGTCGACGTCGGTTGTCAAACATCCTTAAGGGCGGCGGCTCTGGTACCAAGCCCGAGGAGGAGCTGAACAACATCTACACTAAAGTCCTGGAGTCCTCTATTAGAGGCACTCTGACACAGGAGGAGAAAGACGAGTTTTATGCAACGCTACGGGAAGCTCTGGGGGCCCTCGTCACACTCTTCTCACCTCTTCCTGCTCCCTCTCTTGCCCAGCTGCTACATATACCCGAACAGGATGTGGGCGTAATGCTAAGAAATCTCCATTCGATTCTGAGTATTCCACGGGATTCAAGCCAACCTATTAAACTCCATCACCCTTCCCTCCGGGACTTTCTCCTTGATTCGCAGAGGTGTAGCGACGTACGCTTTTGGATCAATGAGAAGAAGGCGCATGAAGCGCTGGCAAATCACTGCATGCAAATCATGTCCAAGAAGCTCAAAAGGGATATCTGCGGCTTAGGAGATCCCGGCGCTACAGTAGCACAAACCTCACCCGACAATCTCAAGCGTTATCTTCCAGCAGAGCTTCAGTATGCTTGCAGGTACTGGGTAGACCATCTCCAACGCGGCGAATATCAGCTCCGTGACGATGGTAGAGTGCATTGCTTCT
>Ga0247757_10001782_pt1 | contig 12989 bp, 17 predicted proteins | sample UWRJL126311R4_FD_180929 | JGI IMG/M metagenome (GOLD analysis project Ga0247757, IMG submission 180929) | Plant litter microbial communities from Arlington Agricultural Research Station in Wisconsin, United States - UWRJ-L126-311R-4 | ecosystem: Environmental > Terrestrial > Plant litter >...
GGAAATGGGCAGGCAGGAACGGTATGCAACAAGCTGCAGGCAGAACAGCACAAGATGCTGCAGATCTACAGTCGTATAAACATCCGGGGGGAAGCTGTGGGACAGCTGGCGGCTAGCTCAATCGATGATGCGGTAATGTGACGGGCGCGGGGTGGTGTCGTGTGGCGGATGGCGACGGGCAGACGGAGCAGAGGGTCGCGTGTATAGGCAGAAGGGACGACGGAGGCAGGTAACGAGGGCAAGAGCAGAGGAGGAGAGAGCGAAAGTTCGAAGCAAGCGTGGAAAGAAACTTCACGGCGCAGCGCAAGCATTCCAGGTCCTCGCAGCTGTGAGCAACCGGTGGAGCATGTGCTGGTCCCACTGTTGGGCTAGTACCTCCTCCGCCGCCGCCGCCGCCGCCAAGCGAATCAGACCATCACTTTCCCCTCCTCACCCATGGCCGTTTCCACTCCTCATCTTCTGCATGGCTTTGCATGACCTTGTATGGCCCCATGTCGCTTTCTAGCAATGACTGCGCTTCGGACCCGCCCGGAACCATATCTGCCCTGATACATCCTGGCCGTCCCTGCTTCGCCCGCATGCAGCCGTCAAAAGGCACATGCTGTGACCGTGTCTTCTGATAGTAGCTGCATCAGGCTGCCATAACCCTGTTCCAACTTGCCAGGGGCAAGCCTCTGAGCATGTACTCAAGGCTCGGCGTGGTACGTCGACCGTCAATTGGCACATGCACACGTGAAGATCACGTGAACACGCTCATGCACAGTGCTACTCCAGTCCAAGCCCAAGTCCAGCCAACACTGGACGCACCTAAGGAACCTGATGTTGACCAAGACTGAAGTGCCCCAAGACACCAATGCTGCCCAACCCGAATCGAAGAGATGCCTTCTAAACTCATCACTCCTCTGGCACCTTCTTTGTCCCAATTGCAATAGACAGCAAGTGGAAAGCACTCTGTCCTTGCTTTGTCAATCACTCCTTCTATAGATTTTGCCCATTGCTATGTTTTCTACATCTTCCGCCTTTCTCTTCACTCTCTCCTTCATGTTCATTCCTACGTCTCTCCTAATCATACATCTGCACCTATAAACCTAATAGTCGTCCGATTCTATTCTTAGCTTCCTACTTCCGGCCTGTTTCTCACTCAAAGAATCCGTGTCTCCACTGCATTCGTCTGTATCTGCACCGGACTATTAGATTTCAACACTCCACGAGCAGCGAGAAATGAACGTCGACCATCCTTCCGATAGCTTCATGGTTCTGCCTGGAATGAAGCCATCCTATACTACTGATCCTCAACGGCCTGGAGAGAAACGCCTGGCAGGATGTAGTTGGCTTCCAAACAGACTCCGTCATTTGATCATATCCATGCTGGGCGAATTTGTCGGCACGGCTCTCTTCCTCTTTTTTGCCTTTGCAGGAACTCAAGTCGCCAACACGCCCACTAATGGCGTCGTTGACGACCCTGCCAGCACTGCTACATTGCTCTACATCTCATTGGCATTTGGGTTCTCACTTCTTGTTAACGTGTGGATCTTCTTCCGTATTAGCGGTGGCCTGTTCAATCCTGCGGTATGTATACAGTCAGACTCCAACTGGAGCACCAACCTAATTGCCCTGCAGGTTTCAGTCGCTTTAGCTCTCGTTGGTGCAATTGGTTGGCTGAAGGCTGGTTTGCTCATTGTCTCTCAAATTGTTGGAGCTATTGCCGCAGCCGCCATTGTGTCCGGTTTACTTCCTGGCCCATTAGCTGTTCGCACCACCCTTGGTTCTGAGGTTTCGGTCGTGCAGGGTTTATTCATCGAAGCACTCTGCACTGCTGAACTAATATTTGCCATCTTCATGTTGGCAGCGGAGAAGCATAGAGCTACCTATCTTGCTCCAATTGGTATTGGGATTGCATTGTTCATCGCCGAGTTGGCAGGTAAAGCATTCATACTCTCGCAGACCTCATTTGTTGCTAACTTGACGAGCCGTATTTTTCACTGGAGGTTCGTTGAATCCGGCTCGGTCCTTTGGCCCCGATGTTGTTCTTGCAACTTTCGACAGCTACCACTGGATTTATTGGATTGGACCACTCGTCGGTGCCATTGTTGCGGTCATTTTTTATCGCCTTATCAAATTTCTCGAATATGAGACAGCTAATCCTGGCGCTGACGGTGACGGAACCGAGAGCCGTTATAACAATCGATATGAAGACACAGAAGCTGAAGATTCTCGTCATGGAAGTAGGTCTTCCATGTATGCTCCCAACCGAACGTCTAAGCTCGTACTGATGAGCATCCAGCTCACACTAGGACCGACGGTGCCGATGATTCTGAGTTCGTGCTCCCAATACACCCGCTTAACAAGCCACTCTCGCAGCTTCCTGATGCCCCAAACAGCACCGAAGCGGTTGCTTTGGGAGATATACCTATCAAACCGAATACGGCACACGGATATGGTGGAGATGGCCATCATTCAGTTGACCATCCCAACGAGCGGCCTCGCGCTCAGCACCGTCACAGCACGTCTTCGTTGCGCACACGTTCACGTTCTCACCCAAGTTCCTTTTACGATGATGCCTCTGATCGCGGTTACCGTAGTGGACCAAGCGCGGAATCGGGAGAATCAAACTACAGTTCTCGGCCCAGTTCCTGACATGAGGCCGCATCGAAGGACCCAGACTGTCTTGATGGTTACCTTTACTGGCCTCTTTGCTGGCTTCCTCACTTTGTTCTCCGAGCTTGCTTCTGTCCGTCGTGAAGCGCACAAGGGGCATAATGGTATCAGTTGGTCAAATCAAGCACTTCAAAAGTCATTGCAGGTCTTTCGGTGCAAGCACGATGTGTGATTGGGATAGGTATTCTTTTTGTTATCAGCCCCTAATTCAATCCGATCCCTCCCCCTGTTTATGTGCAATGGTTCCTGTTCCATCTGACCCCCTCATTCCACATCAACCTGCAAACGCTTCCAACGGAAACGCGTTTGCCATGGCCTGATATCCTGCAACATTTGGATGCAGTCCATCTCCACCATTGTACTTGGCATCCATCTTGGTCGGATCTGCCTTGTTTTCAATGGCTGCAGCAAAATCCGCGACATAATCAAAGTTCCCCTTGGTCTTTATCCAATCGTTCAGGCTCTTCCTTGCACTCTCATGCGCTGCACTGTAGTAACTATTCCCCCCAAATGGCGTGATGGTTCCTCCGATGGTGGTTAGCCCAGCCTTCTTCGCATCCGCAAGAATGGTTTTGAAGCCGTTGATCAGCGAGCTGGCCGATGCGCCGTTGCCAATGTCGTTGACGCCTTCGAATAGCATGAGGTACTTGACGCCGGGCTGCTCAAGCGCATCGCGCTTGTACCGCGACATGGCCGAGGGCCCCAGGCATTGGGAGAGCACGCAGTTCCCGCCGGCGGCTTGGTTCCCAATGGCAACGTTGGTGAGGTTGGTGGACTGCATGCGGGCCAGCAGGAGGTCAGGCCAGCGGTTGTTCTTGTTGTCATCGGAGCCGCGGCCGTCGGTGATGGAGTCGCCGATGACGATCAGGGTGGAAGACGTGCTGGGCACGAGGGCGTGCACGGCAGACACGAAGTACCTGGAAAGCCACGCTTAGCATCTACGCTCTCTGCTCGCAGGGTTCGCTCAGGGATAGAAATGGGAAAACGACACCCCCGCACGTCGTCGAGGTGGGGAAGATCGAGTCGAGTCAAGTCAAGTCAAGTCTCACACGTACCAATGCACACTGCTCGTCCCCCCGCTGATAGCCGTCGCATTCACGGCATTCCCCTTTACGAACCAGCTCGTCGTCCGACTGCCCGGGTGCCCCGTGATGCTGCTCCCGCTCTGCCCGGCCTGGCTGTACACGCTCACGGCGACCGACTGCTGCGCCTTCACGTCGAACGCCAGCTCGTCGCTCACCACCACCTGGCCCCGGGGTACCACGAAACTCGCCTTGCCGCCCACCGTCACCCCCACCAAAGGCGACGACGCCTCCAGCCCGGACACCCCCGCCGCCCCGCCCGCCGGTAGCCCGATCGTCGCGGCCGTCACCGGTAGGTCGGACCCGCCGAAGGTGTTGGAGAAGGCTAGCTTGATGCGCGCTGCGGAGTGCGTTATGTGTAGCGTCTGGCGGAGCGTGGCGTCTTTGAGGACGCCGCCTGAAGACTGGCATCGTCGCGAGAGAGAATGTTAGTTTTTTTTTTCTGATCTTCTTCTTCTTCCTTCTTTGCCTTTTCCTTTCCTTGGGATGTGGAGGAGGGATAAGGTAGGTAGGAAGGTAGGTAGGTAGGTAAGGGGAGGAAACGTACGAATTGAGAAGGGGGCATGTTGTTGGACTCGACGAGCTGGGGCATGCTGGTCCACGCAGCGATCCAGTGCGATGCCTCTTGCTGTCTGGCTACGAGGGCACGCGCTTCGAGCGGCGTGGTGAAGAGCGTCAGGGCCGCTATGGCGGCGGCGGCGAACAAGCTGGGTGCCATGCTGTCTGTCTGTGTGCAGTACAGGGCGGCAATGGATCGATTCGATTCTCTCTCTTTTTGCGAAAGGTGTCTCTTTTTTCTTCTACCTTTCTCTAGCTTCAGCGCTGAGATGCCCTCCCTTTGCCTCTATTTGAATGTCCATCTTTTTTTTTTCTTCGCGGCGGACCTGCATCGTTGGTAGCAAAATGTGGGGACCTCCCCTTGTGGAGCGTCATTTAGGGACAATGGGAAAAAGCGAAACGGTACGGAGCCGGAAAAGTGCGGACGGAGGACGTTGGTTGGTGGTTAAATTAGAGGGCGCGGGGCGCGTGCAATGTATTCCGTTGTATAGATTGTAGGTGAGGAAAGCGTCTATCTAGCCGGGACGTGCGGTTTTTGGGGGATCGCTGGCATGTCCCGGTATTCCGTTTGCCCAGATAACTGCCGAGTTTTTGGGGCAGGGGGGGCTGAGAGTGGGCTTCTTTTTCTTCGTTCTCGAAAGACTATGGATGGGGCCAATGAGTGGTTGGTTGGTCATTGATTAGAGAGAGGTGTGGATGCGACGGCTTTGGGAGTGTATGGGTTTTTATTTTGCTTTGGATTGGATTTGTTATGAGCGACGATGATGCTTCTTGCAGCGCTCTGCTAGCTACTGTAGCTTGTGGAAGTGACTCCGTCTTAAGAGCCCACAGCCGGGCACGTAATAAACTGTAAAGGAAAGGGTCGTAAAACATCTTCGAGCCTCCTGGACTTGCGGCCGTGCAATCCCACACCCAGCCATCTCCATGCCCGTCGAATCGAAAAAAACCTACGTAAAATCCGTCCTATCACCACTATCCTCCGCATCAGCATCCCAGACCATGAACGTTGGAGTTCCGCCTTTGACGGGTTCCTTGTTCTTATTAGCGACGCCGTCGCTGTCGTCGTGGCCCCTCTTATCGATGACAGCCTGCAGGTTCTTCCCCGGCGTGTTGCGCAGCTCCTCGCTGCACTCGGCGCAGATGCGGAGCTGGCACCATACGCAGGACCACTTTCGGTTCCTGTCGTTGTTCTTGCATATCATGCACGGCATGGGGTGGAAATCGTTCCTGCTCCAGATGAAGGTCGCGTGCCTGGAGTAGCAGTTGCGGTGTTTCTCCGCGATAGGAGGCGCAACGGTAGAGGCAGGCTGCTTGGTGAGAGGGATGAAAGGTGGGGTGGTTGGAGTGGTAGGGCTGGTGGTTGAGGGCGAACCTAGGGAAGATGTAGACTCTGATGGCGGCTCAGAGGGCTCTTGCTGGCGCTGCTGAGAGGGAAGATTGGTGTAGGCTGGAGGGATGCGGGAAGTAGAGCGAGGAGGGAAAACTCGTTCAGGTGATGAAGGAGCAGCTACGGGTGCTACGTTGTTGGGGGCTGGGATAGGTGGTCGCTGGTCCTGGGGTGGAACAGGCTCGAAGCTGAAAGGACGACGCTGGTTGCTCGTGCCGTCAGAGGTAGTAGGCGACTGTCCCTGCCGCTGTACTTCTCGCGACGATCTTTCTGGGGCAACATTGTGCTGGGCTTGCTCAGTCTTGGTAGGAGTCGGTGTGGGACCTGGAGTGAGAACAATGGGTGCTGGTAACTGCTCTCGGCGAGGTGACTTGGCAGTGTTGAGTAATTTGTCAAAGCCAGTGCTACTTTTACCTCTGGAGTGCTTCGGGTTGGAAGGCAGCCCTTTGCCTGCCAAAGGTTTCCTAACCGGTAGTGGAGCGGCGTCAGGTTCTTCGATTGGAGTGGGTGGGAGCTGGGCGCCGATGCGAGAGATTTCCTTAGTTGTTGTCTGCTCGTTGAAATTCATGGGCCTAGGAGATGTCTGTGCTTGCAGCACGTTATCTCCTTCATTGCGTATCGCGGTGGCTAGGCGGTCCCCGTCATCCTTCTTGGGACTCTTTTCTGCCTTCTGCTTGCTTGAGCGCATGTAAGGCATAGGGCCACCTTTGCCACCTCGAGGACCGTTCTTCAAGTCAGCCAGTGACGTGAACAATGGCTTTCGCTTTACCGGTGCTGCTTTGGCTGTATAGTCGGAGCCAACAACATCATCCTTCTTACCGTCTTGCGACTGAAGTGAATCTTTTCGGGGAGGTCTCATTTTGGACAGGTTGTTGCCCATTGGCGGCGTCTGCTGTTGCCGCCTGGCAGATTTCTCTGGTGGAGGTGGGGGCAGTGACTTGTCGGTGGTCACAGGCCTCGGAGATGGTGTAGGTTGCGAGGCAAGCGTTGGGACAGGAGGGAGCGCAGCGGTAGATCCGTTGCTTGTAGTGAGCGTCAGAGATGGAGGCTTTGAACTGCGCTTCAAATGACGCGACACTATTTTTGTAGGCTGGTTTTCTGAAGAGCTTCGCGAGCCATCCAAACCGTTGGGCGATGGAGGATTGTCCACTGGACACCAGTCAATAGTATTCTCACTGAGCGGGGTTACGATGAGCGCGAGTGGGGAGGGGGGGCGAATGTAGTTTCACTGCGCGTGGCAGTGAAACTGTCGCAGGCAAAACGCGCTGCGAGGTGAAGGGTGTCGACAATGACTTCTTTCACTAAACGCGCGCACGGCTCCACAATAGCCCATATTCTTCTCGACGTACCTCGCAACTGGAAGCGCATGCTCATTTGGCTGATTGGGGGTAAAGGTTTATCATTACTGTTTTTCCGTGCTCTTTCTTGCGGTGGAGGTGGGGGAAGCTCCTTGAGAGTCGGCGCAGGCGACATCTTGTATGGAGATAAGGGCGAACCGTCACTGCCCTCAAACGAATTGCCATATTCACTTAAAAGGGCACTGATGATGTCCTGCCGCGAGGAAGGAGGAATATTAAGGCTCTGCTGAACCGTGTAGTCCGTCATGGTAGGGCGATTATCGATAATGATGGCAGTGGTGTTATAGGATAAGGATCGAGTGTCCAAGGCCAGCCAGAAAACGGCAGCGAAAGGAACGACGATAGAGACGGAGGGGAAAGTGAGTGTGGGTAGACCGAAGTCCGTACTACATGCGTATAAGAGGGCGAGAGAAGGACTATGGCTAGAAAGTGACTATTGCATTACTTGAGGATGTAGAGAAAGGCAGACACGACGACGATGGACGGCGGTCACAGATACAAATGAGAGACATGGATGCTCGCTACATGCAGGACTGAACCGACCATCAAACGCGTTGGCGTTTGGGGTTTCGGCCTGTCACAGGATGTCTCCGGGACATTGCTTCCTTAGGCCCCGCATCGCAAGCCCACGAAATATCTCATCTTAAAACGACGGAATGCCAGGACGTCGGCCCACCCGTGCGTGCGTCATCGGGATCGGTGCTCATTTAGGCAGAATGGCCACGATGCTGCTGCTGCTGACGGTCGTCTGTATTATACATGGCGAGGCTCGTGGTAGAGCAGCGGCGGGCGAAAGGGCCGCATGGACTTTGCGGGGGGAGAAGAGGCTGAGGGTTCGGACAGTTGTGACGTTCAGGGGTTGCTTACGACGTCCAAGGGCGGGACAGAAGATCCCCCGGCTGTTGGGCCTTGGGGGCTCCTGAGGGCAGCGCGTCCACGTGACGGTTTCAGATGGCAGCGCTAGCATCGACCCACAGGCTACGGATGCATTTCGTCAGCCCACAGTAGCGACGCGTTAAACGTGGATATGCTTTGTAGTTTGCTGCGCAGGTACCCGGCGTGCATTGCGCTACCGCCTGGGGCCGAGTAACCACGACGGCATAGCCACGGCTGTATGGGGATATTAAATACGTAGCACTGGCTCGCAACAGGTACATTGTCTTGGTCTATCCTGAAATTTGAAGGACCCTCCCTATGACAACCCCGCCGCGGTCGTGCCGCGGCTGTCATCATCCAATTAGAAAATACAGTAATAGCGATAGCGATGATATCGATAATGATCGAGGTTGCTGGCTTGCGATGATATCGTGTGCCTCCAAGATTCCGCCAAATCGCACCGTGGGCCGCTCGTGTGGCCCTGACGCCATGCAGGTGTGGCGGGCTCTAAGCCAAACCTTCGGTTCTTTTTTGCTCTACTACTCGTGTGGGTATCCGTGCCGCCAGTTTTGCTCCACTGGCTCGGTAACGCAAAGGAAATCATCCAGCCCGAACGCCGTCGCTAATGAATCAACTGTAAAACAGTCGAAAGAATGGGAGTGCGTAGTTAATATTTACATTAAAAACCAAAAAAATAAGTACTTCCCTCCGCTTACTGGAAGAAGTAGAAGAATAGTATTAGCAATAAGGATATCGTCGGAGTAAACGAGGCGGTCGGCGCTGAAGCAGCCCCCTTGAGCGGAGCGGCGGTGACGTTCACAAAAGTACTTCCGCAATAAATGGTGATGGTGTTGGCGGCGCCGGCGTAGGTTTTGCTGATGGGCTGAGTGGAATTTGCGGCAAAGGAGGAGAAAATGGCCATCTCGTTCTGGAGACACGAGCTACACGTAGGACGGGCGCCGCCAGGTATGTTGACGCCGAGGGGCAGGTAGTAGGGGTAAGCATCGGCGCCCTGAGACGTAGTGTTGGTGACTGCATTCGCGTAACCTGGGGCCCGAGTTAGTCGATGGTTGGAACGGAGGTTGCAAGGGGCTCTTACAGTATTTGCCGTCATCGTCACGCAAGCAGCTTGCTTGGTAGAGTGGCTCGTACGCCACGAGGCCATTGTACGCCTGCACCACCTGTGGGTTGTTGTTGTCGTAGTCGACCTTGCACGCATCTTCTGCCAAAAGACGGCGCGCCATGTCGCCGAGCCCGGCGGCACATTGGGTCGAGTTGGCAGCGCAGGTGGCCTCGAGGGTCTGGGTGATGCGCACGTACGACTTGGATGCTTGGAACAGGGAATTGGACGTCTGCAGGAGCAGGGAGAAGGGATGGCAGTCGTTCAGGGTGGGGCTCGTCAGCATGGTCTTGAAGAATGTGGCGCAGTTGTTGGTGAAGTTGTTGGACAGCGCCGTGTCGAAGGGCCTCGGGATCTCAAAGGCTTCATCGCTGGCGGTGGACTAGAGCCCCCCGAGCGCTTGGAGGGCGGGGCGTCGGTGGTTTTCGTGGCATCGCCATGGAGGGCGGGAGGCATCAACAGCGGCGCGCTGGGCGGCGTGCTCGTGTCGATGATCAGGGACCAGGCGGTAATGGCGGGCACAGAATCGACGCCCAGAGAGTCGGGTAGGGGCGCTGATCGTGCTCGGCGGCCACCATGAGCATGCAGAGCCGGTATGGATGCGCCGTCAACGACCGTCAGGCACGACAGCAGCAGCACCACGAGCAGCAGCAAAAGACCAGGTGTTGCGGACGGCGCCCAGCTGCGGCGCCCGCGGGCCTTGATATGGTGCTGCCGGTGCTGGGGGTGCTGGGGGTGCTGCTGCATGCCCGCGGACGGGCTCAGTGACACCTTATGGTGCGACACCATGGCTTTCCGGCTTGCGTTTCGCGTTTTGCACACGTCCTCGATGATTACTCGCGAGCCCGGCTCGATGGCTGGCAGACCATGACCGTAGCTCTGCGCACAGCAGGCAGACTCCCCGACAGACTGACAGACGGACAGACTGCGAGGTGTGTCGTGCAGACGTCGATTGTCGATGGGCTCGCGGGAGCGATGGGGCAGCGGGACGATGCAGATGCGGCGAAGGAGCGACGACGGTTGGGACGGGACGGGGAACTGAGCTGTCGATCGTCGCCTCGGGGGGGATAGCAACGTTTTTGTGGTTATTCGGCCATGCAGAGACGCCTTGTCGAGCTGGCCGGCTGTGGGCAGGCAGAGCCTATTTCATTATCTGCCTTTGCCCCATTCGGGGCCTTGTTCACGCTGCAAGCCACCTTCGCACCGATGCACAAGCACCCAGACGCCCAAAAAAGCGCCTCCTGCACGCCAGTCGGGTAAAGCGCCGTCAACGCGAGTGGTGGCCGGCCGCGAGGCAATAAACTGGCACATGGTAGGCTGCATGCACTGAGGTCTGGCCCTTCTGGTCCGCCATCCCAGGGCCCATCTCCCTACCGGCCTTAGCCTCACCTCCATCTTATCCCAGATCCACTATGGCAAGGGAGCCATGGAGGCCATGTCAGAGTCTTCACCGGACACACGCACACGCACACAGACACAGAGAGAGACGGGGAGATTCGGCCAGCCAGCCACGAGACAAAGACCAGCCAGCACCGTCCTCGGGGAACCATCCACAGCCGGCAACAGCCACGATGCATGCTGGCTGTACCTACATGGCATGGCCGTGCAGACGACCGTCTTTGGGCGGCTCTCTGCCTGAGTAATATCGCCTTTCATAGCTCGTCGCCGCGCTTCGCTGCCAAGCCAATAAGCCACGACCAAAGCCCTCCCTATCGGCTGCCTCCCTGGCTCGCGCTGCAGAGCGCCATAATACTGGCAGATGCGAATGTCTGGTTGCTGGGTCCTCACTTCGTAAACACCTCATCTCGAGCTCGAGCTGTATGCCTTGTTCAAGCTGCTTCCCGTCTGCAGTCGACCTCTTCAATTGTCCACCCCCCGGCCAGCTGAAGCCTCCCTGGCCCATGCTCCGTTCTAGAATCCTGGCTCCTTTGCGCCTCATTCGATCCAGTCAACTTGCATCAATACCGCGTCCGTTCGCGGTTAACCTTATGATGCCACGCTCATTTCTCAACGTCCATTTTCTTTAGATTACCTTCTTCCAATACTCGGCTTCGCCGCCACATGTGTTGGCTTCCCCTTTCACCGCTCAAGGGCGCATTGCCAACATTCAACGCTCACATATTGGACCCCTCCTGTGGGGGCGCGCGAGACCTGTAGGCGCTTATCGTTTGCTGACCCTCCATTCCCGCTCCTCATTGCCTGCTGTGCTTCCCCAAGAACGTCTCCCGTTCTAATCGGGGCTCATGTTGTGCTCCCACCTCCCTTATACCCCCTTCACGTCTCGCGTAACGCCCATCTAATTTGACATGCATGCATCAACCGTTAGATACGTGCTTTTCCTCTGGTAGTACATGGCCACAACCAACGCCGTGACCTTCAGATAATTTTTTACCCCTCCTGTGCAGATCATTGTGGTGCAATCAATACCTCCCAGTCAAACCCGTCTATCTTCCCGATTCCCCGCAATCGCAACCCTTGCACAACCGATCCCAGGTCCCGACCCAAAGAGCCATGTGATCCCCATCATTCTGCCGGGCATGGGTATATCCTCATTATGCAAACACGGGCCCCATATAGCAAGAGTCGGTGGCACTCATGGCGAGCAGTGGACAGATTAAAACATGTAGTCCATTCATCGCCGAGGTGCCTGCATACACACTACTACCATCAAGTCAGTGGTTTCCCTTCCCCCTCTTTCCAAGCTTATCCCACCGGTTCAAGCTCACGCGTCTTCTCCACCTTCAACCTGGTCTATAGCAATCGTCCTTCCCCATCTCCACACTACAAGTCCGCATCCGGCAACCCCGAGCCCTCTTGGTAACACCGGGGAAGATTAAACTGCATCAAGCCGAAACGGGGGGACATAGATATGGAACAATGGGTCCCACAACGTGATGGCTGATTTAAGAACCTTCTGTTCGCCAAAGGTAGCGTCTAGAAGGCGAATTGATTGTCCGTAGAGCATTCGATGACCTGCCTGAAAGGGAAATGTCATCCAGACATCTGGTCGTAGGCCGCGACGACAGTCCCGGGCGCTAGACTGGCCACCATCAGCTCTGTTTCCACTCTTCAGTGGTCTTGTCAGTTAGGCAACACAGCATCTGTCGTCTCCTGCAGGATGAACGATGTGTGCACGATGCCTAGACGGCGCTGGTCAGCAACTTCTTCCATTCAGTACCCATACTAGGATAGACAGCGTCGATGCTAATATTTGCTTTCTGACCCAAGCCAGCATGCGCCTAGTAAATCCAACATTGATCCATCCATATTCTCCAAGATTTATGCTGTGGTTTGAGCAGATTTAACTACTGTCGCCTTGGCTCCATCATATCTTAGGCATGTCTCGTGCGGAATGATGCCGGCTAGATATGCAGTCGCCACGATCTCACCTCTGGCTGTCTCGTTCTCGCGCACAAAATAAATTGCCAGTTACGTCCCATACACCACATCCTTGAAGCCTAGGTAGGTGGTTGGCAAGTCTAGATTCTGTATAACATAGACGATGCTCGTGTCACTGCACGGAATCTGCTCATACCCATCTGAACCTCGATTGTCAAAGACATATCGAGCTACAGGTTCATCATCAATTTGAAGCCCGGCAATCGACTACCAGCTCATGACTCCTACCCACCATTCTTGAGTTCATATACAGTGAATCAACTCTCTCATAGCTGCTCCATGCCGGCCTACTAACTATCACAATCTACCGCGTTATCACACCAACATAAACTCAGTAGTCTACTAGAAACCTATATTTTCCCTGACACCCACCACATCCATCATCCAATCCCTCCCATTCAAACCCCTTAGTACCTACCCTCAAACCCCGAAAACACTTCCATCACCAACCCTCTCAAGACCCGATAATTCCCTCCCCTACGTCGCACGAATGCCCCTAAGAAACGGGTGCTCTGCCGCACGTAACACCTTGTGTTCGTGTTCCCTAGACA